>UOFK01000328.1_pt1 | contig 38622 bp, 40 predicted proteins | sample 1990061 | NCBI WGS metagenome assembly UOFK01 (sample SAMEA4728526, study PRJEB27164) | hydrothermal vent metagenome | biome: marine basaltic hydrothermal vent biome; feature: marine hydrothermal vent; material: mineral | place: Pacific Ocean | collected 2011-06-14/2011-07-23 | depth 1741 m
GGCTTTGCTTTTCAGCTCGGCTTTGCGTTCCAGCTCAGCTTTGCGTTCCAGCTCAGCTTTGCGTTCCAGCTCAGCTTTGCGTTCCAGCTCAGCTTTGCTTTTCAGCTCAGCTTTGCGTTCCAGCTCAGCTTTGCGTTCCAGCTCAGCTTTGCGTTCCAGCTCAGCTTTGCTTTTCAGCTCGGCTTTGCTTTTCAGCTCGGCTTTGCTTTTCAGCTCGGCTTTGCTTTTCAGCTCGGCTTTGCTTTCCAGCTCAGCTTTGCGTTCCAGCTCAGCTTTGCGTTCCAGCTCGGCTTTGCTTTTCAGCTCGGCTTTGCTTTTCAGCTCGGCTTTGCTTTTCAGCTCAGTTTTCGCAGCAACTCCCTCAGCGATCATTTCAGCTGAAAGCTGTGACCTAACTACTGGTATCTGCTCGCTATCGTTGGTTAACCATAACTCTCGCGTCATCCAACCTACAGCTGCGGTTATAACCACCACACCTGTCAGCAACCATAGAGCTCCACGTTCTCTCTTGATTGACCGTTTTTGTTTTTCTCTTTCCGTATTCACAACCAGCTGGTGCAAATCGGTTATATCATTAGATTCTGGGGGTGCTCCGATGGATGTTGGTGCATCTACCTCGTTAGGCTGTCGCTCGGGCAATAAGACGGACGATATGGCATCGACTGTATCTAACATGCCACTATCTGCTTTGGCCTTATCAGCAAGTGCTGCAGTTGCAGCCGCCAATATGACAGATTCGTTTGCCCGAGACGCTTTAAGTGATGCCGGGCTAGCTTCGGCCTGAGGTGTTTCGGCTTCGGCCTGAGGTGTTTCGGCTTCGGCCTGAGGTGTTTCGGCTTCGGCCTGAGGTGTTTCGGCTTCGGCCTGAGGTGTTTCGGCTTCGGCCTGAGAGGCTACGTCGACGGGTGATGCTGCGTCGGCCTCACTCACTCCTGTAGCCATAATTACCTCATGACCACTAAGCAAACGACCCATACGTTGATCCTGGGTCACTAGATTAACCAGCAAGGCATCAATAGTCAGCCGCTTTTCGGTATATCCATAAACCATACTCAGGTCGCAGAGCCGGTTAATCAGGCGGGGAATCCCCCCGGTAACCCGGTGCACGACGCCACAGCCAGCTTCGCTAAACAAATCCGGATTGCCCCCCGCATGCTGCAACCGATGTCGCATATACAACCGTGTTTCCGTTAGCGACAAACCTTCCAGATGATATTCGAGAGTAATACGTTGAGCTAGCGCTGCAAGCGCAGGGGCATCTAGTTTTTCGCGCAACTGCTGCTGCCCTACAAGGATTATCTGCAGGATAAAGTCTTTGTCGGAGCCAGCACCCGACAACGTGTATAATTCTTCCAGTGAAGATACCGATAAATTTTGTGCTTCATCGATAATCAGCAAGATCCGCTTATTTTTAGCCTGCTGTTGAATGGCAAACTCGGAAAACTGCTGGCGCAACTCAAGCGTATCGCTGGTCTCACACGGCAAATCGTAAGCCGTCATAACCCACTGCAATACCTTGCCGAACGAAGGATGTGTATTAGAAACCAGCCCCACCCGAATGCTGTCATCAATTCGGTTAAGAATTTCCTGGATCAGCGTGGTCTTGCCTGCACCAATTTCACCGCTGACAACACAAAAGCCAGAATGGCTTGAAATCGCCGATTCCAGCAATTCAAGTGCAGCTGTGTGCTTGTCACTGAGAAACAGGAAATCCGGGTCAGGCAACAGACTGAACGGACGTTTCGTGACGCCATAGAAGCGCTCATACATAACGGCTTATTATCCCCAAGCTTTTATATTGTTAGTATTATAACCGTGCAGGCATAGAGTATACCGGAAATCCCCCTATATATCAGTGTCAGAGTTGCAAAATCAAACGCATTACAGGGGTTGTGCGGTACTATCCTCCAGCTCAATAACAGCCAGTTTTTCCGTATTCCCGGATCCAAACAGGTCATTTATGCCTTTTTTCAATGTTTTCAACATAGCTGGCACTTCTATTTCCATGACCTGATCGCTGATCCACTTGCTGTCCTTAGATCCCATACGGTGAGTTACCCGTTCCCCCAGGTAACGTTTGAAAGCGTATCCCGGCACACCTTCGTCGAAACGAAAGCCAGCGTAATCGGCCATCCGGGTATTGAGACCGTTGATAAAAGGCTGGCGAAAGTCCTGCCCACGCCCTTCGGAATCAACGCGGTTATCGTGGTAGGTATCAGCCGTTTTGAGCGCCAGTTCTACGATAAATCGCTGCCGTTCTTCATTATTCATAACCGCATGAACCATACGATCGGTAACATGAATGAGGAAAGCGCAGAGCTCTTGCAGTACATCAAGGCGTTGCAGCTGGGTATCTGTCTGGAAACCTTCATTTTCAAGACTCAGCAGCGACTGACCAGCAATGCGCCATTCGATGAATGCCAGCGCACCCGCCACTTCTTCGAGAGAACGTTCTTTTTTCTTGTTATTCCAATGGCTTCTGATACGCACCGGCATTCCTTCTACGTCACTTATGCTGGCATGCAAGAATACATCATGCTAGCATCTAATTCCATAGCATTTTAGTCGGGTATTCACCTTGGGAGCTCGAATCAGCGTGCCAACGCTTCCACCCCAAATACAGTCACTACAGGTCCGCATCCAGCACAACTGCCATATCTCCGATGCGCAATTTGCCGGTGAATTCAGCATCTGCATCTATTTACTGAAAATGCGTGAATATTTTCGCTGGGAACACGCTTTCAGCCTTGGCGCCAATTTACCCAATGATGAGGTTGGGAACTGGCTCACCGAACGCGAACAATTCTGGGAAACCCTGGAGGAAAAACCCTTTCTGCCCCTTGAAATTGGCAGTCAACAGTATGACCCGTTTGATACAGAAGCGATAAATGCCGCACTTAACGAGCACGGGTTAGTCTACAGCGCAGGCTATGGTTCCAAGGCAACGCCACATTTTTTCCTAGCGCGCCTGGAAAAACAAATAGACCACAAGGGCTACCGCATTCATGTAGCAGCTGAAGAGTATGCTCGCGACCTGTCAGCACCGCCAGCACTGTCACAGCATCGGCAGATATTTATCCGTCGCGAGTCACTTCGGCGCATGCTCTGGGAACGCCTGGAAGAATGGCGCTGGAACCGCCCAGACAATACCATGCGGCATGCCCTGCAATGCTACGATTTCGAAAATGACCTGGAGACAGCGCTGGAGCAAATGGCCGATGTGGAAATTGACAGCCTGATCCTGCACGAAATTGGCGAAGTTCAAGCGGGTGAATTACTGGGAGCAGCCTGGCAGGAAATGATTCACGCCTTGCCTCGCTCACGCCTGGAAATTATGGCACGCGCGGTCCGCGATCACCTGGCCGACGCACTCTCGACACTGCCATCACTGGTTGAGCAAGGCAACCTGCCAGCCATCCATTTTTACTTCGCCAACCTTTCGGGCATGCGCAAACAAATCTACCCAGCATTGATGGGCGCCTATCGGCACTGGACCACGCATAATGACAACCGGCAACTAAAACAACAAATCACTATGGGACGGACGCATTGGTTGCAGGTAGCGCGAGAGCTGCTTCAATTGCATAATAGCCACATCAAGAGTGCGTGGCGCGATATGGAATCTCTGATTGAAGCTAAACTGCTGTAAATCAAAAAATCCGTAACTGCTGTTTAACCGCAGTCAAGGCTATATTGATGGGGTCAGCGATAGAGCAGCAAAGCATGATTGTAGGGTCGAATTTATTCGACCGAGCCTGTTTCCTGGATTGTTGCTGGCCGAATAAATTCGACCCTACCGATGATCAAGCCCATTAATCCAGTATTGTTGGAGTACCAAGATACCTGTTATGTCTCAAAGTAAATCCGTCACGCCGCTGCAAACCATAGTCGAGATCAAGCACAACAGCTTTATTTACGAACAACACAATGCGCTCAGTGCCGAGCTGTGCCAGCAGGCTATTGACCGATTTGAACAGGCTGAAGACGAACAGTACGAAGGCCGGATTGGACAAACTATCAACAAGGATCGCAGCATCAAAAAAACCACTGATCTGGTTGTGAGTGGCAAACCCCATTGGAAAGACATCGACCGGGCGCTGTTTCGCTCACTCGGCCGGGCCATCCTGGAATTTCGCGAAACCTACCCTTACTTCAAAGGTCCATTTAAGGATATGGGTTACGGCATCCAGCGTTACCATCCTGGTGAACACTACCACTGGCATATCGATGGTGGCAGCCATGATTTCAGCCAGCGACAACTGGTCGCCCTCTGGTACCTGAACGATGTGCCCGGCCCCGGAGGCGAAACCGAATTCCTGTTCCAGGATGTTTGCATCAAACCGGAGCAAGGAAAACTGGTACTGTTCCCGCCCTTCTGGACCCATGAACATCGTGCTGTCACTTTACAGAAAGGTGTAAAATATATCGCCACAACCTGGGTTGTTTTCGCTTGAATAACATCAAGATCAGAGCGCCTCGGACTGAACAGGAATGGCAGCGCTATTACGAGCTTCGCTGGCGTATTCTGCGCGCACCCTGGCAGCAGCAAGGCCCCGATCGTGACGCCACCGACGACAGCAGCATTCACCGCATGCTGTCTCAAGCGAATGGCTGTGTATTAGCTGTTGGCCGACTGCACCGGGTAGATAATGCCAATGCACAGATACGCTTCATGGCAGTTGATGCCGACCAGCAACACCGTGGCTACGGCACTTTGCTACTACAGTCGCTGGAGCAAGTGGCAATGGATATGTCGCTGAATACCGTTATACTCCAGGCACGCGAAAACGCCGTGCCTTTCTACCGGCACCAGGGCTATAACATGGTAGAAAAGTCTTTCCTGCTGTTCGACGAGATACAGCATTACCTAATGAAAAAAACACGACACTTTTGATCCTGAACACCACAATTGATCACTCTATACGCTGGAGCATCCGGCTATTGCTCCTTTTCCCGGCGCTGATCCAAGCCCAGAGCCCGGATATTACCGGATCTGTGGGGTTTGAACTCAGAGCCTTTCCAGCCGATGCGCAATTTCTGAACCAATTTAATGGGCTGGAGCCGTCCGCCGATTTGCAGCCCGAGTTCCAACTGGACAGCGAAGACGGAAAAGAGCAATTTGATTTCCTGCCTTTTTTCCGTCTGGACGGGCGCGACCAGCGCCGCACACACGCTGATATCCGCGAGCTGTACTGGCGACATATCGGTGACGGCTGGGAACTGCTCGCTGGCATCTCACGCGTGTTCTGGGGTGTCTCAGAGTTCAGACACCTGGTCGACGTGATTAACCAGACCGACCTGATTGAAGACATCGATGCTGAAGATAAACTGGGCCAGCCCATGCTCAATCTATCGACTCAACAAGACTGGGGAGAGGTCAGCCTGTTCGTTATGCCTGGGTTCAGGGAACGCACCTTTCCGGGGAAAAACGGCCGACTGCGTTTCCCGTTGGTAACAGATGGTAATGCGCAGTACCAGTCGAGTAAGGGCCGGAAGCATATTGATGTTGCGGCGCGTTACTCACACTATATTGGCGACTGGGATTTTGGTATCGCTTACTTCAACGGTACGGGCCGTGATCCGCGCTTTATTGCTAATGACAACGGTACGCGTGCTATCCCCGTGTATGACCTGATCAAACAGGTAGGCACCGATATTCAATTCACCTATGAAGCCTGGTTATGGAAATTTGAAGGGCTTTGGCGATCTCAGCACGGTGATAAATTTCTAGCCGCCATTGGCGGCTTTGAATACACCCTCTTCCAATTGGCGAATACTAACGCAGATCTCGGCCTATTATTCGAATACTCTTACGATGGCCGTGATAAAAATCCGGCACAAGCACCGCCAACCGCGTTTGAAGGCGACTATTTTCTGGGTGCCAGGCTGGCGCTGAATGATGTACAGGACACTACCCTACTCATGGGTGTCGCACTGGATCCTGATGAAAGCTCTTCCACCTTATCACTGGAAGCGGAACACCGGCTGAGCCAGCACTGGTCTGCGGAAGCGGAAGGTCGCTGGTTCATGACATCAGGCGACGACCGGTTGCTGTCTGCTTTCAAGCAAGACAGCTTTGTCACCTTAAAACTAGTTCGATATTTTTAACCCAGACTCGAATGGCACTAAGTTAAGCCGATTTTGCCTTTGTAGGGTCGAATTCATTCGACCGGCTACGCTGATATTCAACCTGTCATCCAGGTTATAGCCACACTACGGGCAGTCGCCAGCGGCTTTTGGCCGAATGAATTCAGCCCTACAAGCTTAACTTAGTGCCATTCAACCCAGACTCCATGTTTTAACTTGCTGCGCAAAAACCGCCTCGTGTTGTGGCTGTATAGCCAGGTGACAGATTAAATACCAGCGTGACCGGTCGAATGAATTTGACCCACAATGGATTAAGAACTCGAGCCTGAGTTTAACACCGCTTTCAGCCGCTCTTCTGTTTCTGGACCCCTTAATAACGCCCTGAGGAAAACAGCGGTATAGCTTTTTTCCACAATAGCTCCTTTGGCTTTTATGGTAGCCTCCATCAGTTTATGCAGCTCTACAAGGTTGTACCAGGGGATAGAAGGGTACACATGATGGCCAATATGCCAATTGATGTTGTTCCAGAAAAAACTGTGAACAGGATTCGATATTATGGTTCGAGAGCCTACCAGCTGGCCTTCATTCCACGGCGTTTCATAGTGTTCTGCAATAAAGCGAACCGAGTTGAACAATGAAAAGAAAAACACCGGGATCAGCCAGACTTCAAGGGTTTTAGCCAACACACCATGGTTTGTTGCCCAGACAACCAACGCCCAGTAACAGGCAATTTTTAATGCCACTTCGAACAAGTGTATCGCCCATTGTTTCAGGTTAAACCGCTGCACCGGATAGATCAGATTAAAGTGCACCAAGCTCAGCACTGCGCCCGCAACGATATAAGTATAAAAAAGCACAAAGTCCAGAACACCACGCTTCCCCATGGTGAAGGCATCCGGGTCTTCATATGACCGGTTATAGCGGTGATGTTCGAGGTGGTCTTCCTTGAATGAGATGAACGAAACCATCAGCGGAACCATACAGATAATTCCAAACGCCCAATTGGCCCATTTTTCTTTAAACAAGGTATTGTGGGTACCATCGTGCATGAAGGTAACCATACCCATCCACATATAACCGATGCCAACATACGCGGCCCACTTGCCGAGACTGGAATCTACCGTCCACGCAAACCCGGTTAAAAAAACCATAATGCCAATAAATAATGGGATTTTGGTGAGATTGGGCAACAATCGGGCAGTCTTTAGCCGATCAACCTCAGCGTGGGAGAGTGGTTTATCGGTGGTAGTTGTCATGCCACAACTTCGGTCAGTGTGATATCTCCAGTCGTATCTACCACAACTTCCTCAATCTGAGGCACGCGGCTGAGAATATAGCCTGACATTAACAACACCATTTTCTGATTCTTGCTATGAAAGGCACCGAGCACCCTATCGGCCACAATCTGGCAACGCTGATAGAGGTCCGGTTTTTCCACCCAGGTGCGGCTCATCTGCCAGCCCTGATCCAGATCAGCGTCCATTTTCGTGTAGAACACTTCGGCTTCCTGCATACTGTGCTCGTCTACATCAATTTCGTAGGTTTCATCGTCTATGGTCAGTTTCAATATCACTTCACCTTCTCCGACTCATATTGCAGGTTAAATCAATGCTACTTGTCATCCCTGGCGTCCTCGACAGCCAAAAACTCTCACAAGTTCGTTCACTACTCAAGCAAGGTCGGTTCATCGATGGCCGCTTGTCTGCAGGTAAAACGGCCAAACGCGTCAAACACAATGAAGAACTGCACTCGGACGCAAGCCAGATGGAACAGTTGAACGGCTTGGTCATGGCTTCACTGGTTCAGCACCCACTCTACCAGGCTGCAGCCATGCCTTATCGGGTCGCTTCACCCTATTATGCCCGTTATACTGGCGGCATGTCGTACGGCGATCACGTAGACGATCCGGTGATGGGGCCACCCGGTGGCCAGTACCGATCGGATATCTCCACTACCGTGTTTCTCAACGAGCCCGACGAATATGCTGGCGGCGAGTTAGTGATTCGTACCCGCTTCGGCGAACAGAGCCTTAAACCCGTCGCTGGCAACGCGGTGATTTACCCCTCGTCCAGCCTGCACCATATCAATGAAGTCACCTCTGGCGAACGTCTGGTCGCCGTGACCTGGACCCAGAGCATGCTCCGCGATCCGGATAAGCGAGAACTGGTATTTCAGCTCTATCAGGCCAGAGAAAGCCTACTGGAAACACAACCGGACAGTGATGTAAGTACACAAGTCGACCACGCCTACGTTAACTTGATGCGGATGTGGTCCGAACTCTGATTTTTATACCCCAATAAAAAACGGGCCGAGAGCATAACCGCATCGGCCCGTTTAGACTACCAGTACTCCGTCAAGGTTGTATTGATGGATTCAGTGATGGAGCACCGATGCATGATTGTAGGGTCGAATTCATTCGACCGAACCTGTCTATCCAGGTTGTTATTGGCCAAATGAATTCGGCCCTACGGTGATCAAGCCCATCAATCCAATGTTGATGGAGTGCTAGCAGCCGAGCTTAGCGGTGCGAGCCTTTTTCTGCATGGGCAATATCCACCAGTTTAACCGCCATGTCTTGGTATTCCTGACGGTAACCGTTGAGCTCGTGGCCTTCCGGTGCTGCGAAATACTCTTCCTGGGTAACGCCATTTTTCTGTTCATAGGCGATGAACTTTTTTTGCATTTCGATCATTTTTTTGATCATTTCTTGCTTGTCGCTCATGGTTTTGGTCTCCAAAGCATTTCGTTCAACAGGCGTGCGCCGCATGACAATGAGGCGAACTATATTATGGGTTACTAACCCGAGGCCATATCCCTAATGGGCAGGCTCGACCTTGGGATCAGTAACCGCCCTTGCGTGTGCTCTGCGGCAGACCACCTATTTTGCGGCCTTGCTTGCTGGGCATTCCCGGAAACATATTATACATGTCTTTGCTACTGACTTTGGAACCCCATTTTTTACCCATATCTTTCATAATGGTACGCTCATTCGGCTCAGCACCACCATCATTAAGGTGTGCATCGCGCAGATAATTGACAACATCCCAGTGTTTCTCGGTCATTTCCAGCTTATCCATATCCGCGATAGTCTGGCCCACCGCTTCACTCCAATCCTCCATGTTCACCAGATAACCATTATCTGTGGTTTCAATAGTTTTGCCTTCGACTTCAAGTGACATGTTTTTCTCCTTTGTATATCAAAGCGTTATAAATAACAAATAATAATTAGACTTAATTCGCAACTACTCAGCCACCCCTGAAATCCGCCTGAGCAGTCACCTTAATTCTGCTGTTTCTTATCAGTAGTCGTTTCATGCACTGCGGTAATGCCTTTGTGGGGAATAAACAGCCCGCAGCCGATTTTCCGGTGCAACCCGATACCCTGCTGCTGCAGAGTAAGCGCCTCGTTCACATCCAGGTCTGCTAGCATAAGACTGCGCGTGCGCACTTCACCTTCGGGGTGCCGCAAGGCGTGTGTCCGGCCGCATAACAGTTTGCGAACGCGAATTTTCATCCCTTTCAATACTTCAGCCGCATACTCCATGAAGGCGAGCTCATCCTCGTAGCTGATATCCTTCGGTACAACGACATAGCGGGCAAACTGGGTTGGCAACGTACTAAGCAGCTTGAGTTTTGCCTTGCCGACTTCCAGGCTATAGCCGTCAATATCCAGTTTTTCACCCGTTAGCCGTTTGGCATCTTCGATTCGATGTTTAGGCACTCGCAGGCTCATGCGCGAGCGCTTTGACAGATATAGCAACTCATTGGTCGGATCCTCCGGACGCATCCAACCATTACCGGATTCAGCGCCGTGAATCAGGTGTATGCCAGTCTGCGGATCTTCATCCAGCCACGGCAGTGCTGCACGAATCGCACAGGAAAATGTATACGCATGATCCAGTGGCAGGCATTTACAGCTGATGTTGTAGCTCAAGTCAACGACATCGTCCGGCACCTGGTACGGTGAGTTCTCGTCTTTATCCTCTTCCCAGTACATAATAGCCGACCTCTCAGCGCTTACCCGCCGCTGCAAATGCAGCCTCAAGACGATCTTCCCAGGTCTCAGGCGTATCGGTAAACGGTGGCCGCACATCCATCTGAAAAAACAATTCGCCAGCACGCGCTCTGGTCTCAATGACCCCGATTAATTCTTCAAAGCTCTGAAGTTCATGGTGCTGCAGCAGTACTTCACTTAGGCATAACACAATACTTACCCGCTGTAGGGTCGAATTCATCCGACCGGTTCATGATTGTTTGGCCGAATAAATTCGACCCTACCTGCCCAAACTTATATCAGCAACCCGATCAAAATAACGCGCCCGATAGAGCAGACGCCCCTGATTGTTACCACTGTCATGGCTGAATTCAGTCCGACAATGCAGCACATTATTGCTGATAACACCTTGCCCGGCCGCAAGCCGATGGCGAAATATATAGGGCGAATCGGCCTGAAACAAGTTCAGCAGGCATTCTGCCGCTGCCTGTGTGGTGGCATCGGCCTTCCAGACGATATTGCGCGTCCGTGCTGAATAACGCATATGCAAGTAGCCATCGGCATCGACAGAAAACACCGGCCCACTCTGTGGTGGGCGTATCTCGCGACCCTTTTGAATATTAGCCGGAATAATCATGGCATCCGGCGCCATCAGTGCGCGAATATAGTCAGAGCACTCGTCCCGAAGCTGTATATAGGCTATTTCGTGATCTATGAAAGCATTCTCTCCGCCACTTTGTGCTGGCTGTACACAATGAAGAATCACCCCGCGAATCTGCGCATCGGGGTGATTGTAATAACCATCGGTATGCCAGTTGAGGCGTTTGTTGGTATAGGGGATATATTCACCCTCGCTCCGCTTTTTCACTACTTTCAGCGAGGTAATGCCATCTTCATCGGCACATAGATTATTATCCAGCCGTTCCAGTCCCAGTTGGTAGCCAAGCTGGCGAATCAACCGTTTGCTCTGGCTGGTGCTATCACGAAGCTGGTAAATCATCATGTTAGTGCTCGCCAAACGACCTAATATGGCGCTACGTTCTGTAGCGCTCAAACAGGCTGCGTCATCCAGCTCCAGCAGCATAGCATCGGCTTGTATCGGCATTATACCCAGCTTGCGTTCCCGCCAGACACGATAAGCAATATCCGCATCGAGATCGAATGGACTTATCACTTCAGTATCTGCGGAAATCTGGCGACGAGTTACCACTACACCCCTCAATTAATCACTACACCCTGATTTTACCAGACTTGGATGAATGACAGTCGTATTAAACCTTTACAGTTTATGGGATACCGTCTACACAGATAATAAGCTTTTGATAAAAATCAACTATCCCGCAGAAATAGCAATTTGCTGCAGGTGGTCGTATAATCGCCGACCGCACAGAGTCGGATTACACCTATCCCCAAAGAGATAGTCGCAGGATAGCGAAACACCCCAAGGGTAGGGTTCTCGGACAAGGCACAGACTTCTAGACTGCACCCGCCTATGAGGGAGTTGCACGTACCGGTCCTGATTCAGTTCCGGTACGGGAACTTCGGCTCATAAATTTTACGTAACGGCGGCTGCTCTGAACGTATGTGGAACCCGCCATAACAAACAGGAAGGAGAAGGCACATGGCTGACAAACATTACCCAACGCCTATGCTCGACGAATTGGAAAACGGCCCCTGGCCTAGCTTTATTTCAGGCATCAAGCGTCTGCGCGATGACCACCCCGAAGAGCGTATCCGTAAAGTAACCAACTCTCTGCTCGGTCAGCTCGAACACTCCTACGAAACCCGCAAAGGTTACTGGAAAGGCGGCACTGTATCCGTATTCGGTTACGGTGGTGGCATCATCCCGCGCTTCTCCGAGGTCGGCGATGCCTTCCCCGAATCCAAAGAATTTCACACCCTGCGCGTGCAGCCTGCTCCGGCTAACTATTACACCACCGACATGATGCGCAAACTGGCTGACAGCTGGGAGAAATGGGGTTCCGGCCTGCAAACCTTCCACGGTCAGACCGGTAACATCATGTTCATCGGTACCACCACTGAGAACACCCAGCACTTCTTTGATGAAATCAATGAATACGGCTGGGATCTCGGCGGCGCTGGTCCTTGTGTGCGTACCGCCATGTCCTGTGTCGGTGCAGCGCGTTGCGAAATGTCTTGTACCAACGAGCACGCCGCCCACCGTCACCTGGTGAATAACTTTACCGACGATGTCCATCGTCCTGCCCTGCCTTATAAGTTCAAGTTCAAGGTTTCCGGTTGCCCGAACGACTGCCAGAACTCCATTGAGCGCTCTGACTTCGCCGTGATCGGCACCTGGCGCGACGACATGAAAGTAGACCAGGAAGAAATCAAAGCCTACGTTGCCAAGAAGGGTCGCCAATACATTATCGATAACGTCACTACACGTTGCCCGACACAGGCGTTGACTCTGAACGACGACGACACCCTGGCTGTTGACAACCATAACTGTGTCCGCTGCATGCACTGCCTGAATGTGATGCCGAAAGCATTGCATCCCGGCGATGACAAGGGCGTCACCATCCTCATCGGCGGCAAGCGCACACTGAAAATCGGTGACCTGATGGGTACCGTGGTTGTGCCGTTCAAGAAGCTGGATACCGAGGAAGACTACGAGTCTATTGTCGAGATGGCCGAAGAAATCATCGATTTCTGGGCAGAGAATGGTCTGGAGCACGAACGCTGCGGTGAAATGATTGAGCGTATCGGTCTGGTTAACTTCCTTGAAGGCATTGACATTGACGTTGACCCGAATATGGTCAGCAGCCCGCGCCAGTGTTCCTACGTCCGCATGGATGGCTGGGACGAAGAGGCCGAGAAGTGGTTCGAGCGCCAATCTGAAAAGGCCAGCGCTTAAACCATCCAGTTATAAAAAATGGTGCTGGGGCGGTTCGCCCGCCCCGGCCAACATGAGACAGCACTCAAATTTAGGAGAGCAACATGTCAATGGCAGATATGAGGGAACCCATCGAAACGGGTTGCCCAGACGGTTTCCAGTATATGCATCCTGCGATGCGCAAGAATTTTGGTCAGTGGAAGTACCACGATGACCCACAGCCCGGCGTTCTGCGCCACGTAGCCTATAGCGGCGATGAAGTCTACACCATCAAAGCTGGCACCCAGCGCATCCTTGATGTATACACCCTACGCACACTGTGCGATATCGGTGACAAATTTGCGGACGGGTACATCCGTTTCACTATCCGTTCCAATATCGAATATATCGTCACCAAAGAAGCCCAGGTTCAGCCGCTGATCGATGCGCTGACCAAAGCCGGTTTCATTGTCGGCGGCACCAAGAACTCGGTGACGTCCTTGTCTCACACCCAGGGCTGGTTACACTGCGACATCCCCGGCACCGACGCCTCCGGCGTGGTAAAATCCATGATGGACGAACTGATTGGTGAGTTCACCGCCTGGAACATGCCTAACCGTGTGCATATCACTACCTCCTGCTGCCAGATCAACTGTGGCGGTCAGGGTGATATCGCTATTAACGTCCAGCACACCAAGCCACCGAGGATCGACCACAATCTGGTCTCCAACGTCTGCGAACGTCCTTCGGTTGTGGCTCGTTGCCCGGTTGCAGCCATTCGCCCCGCTATGGTCAACGGTAAACCTTCACTGGAAGTCGACGAGAAAAAATGCATTTGCTGCGGTGCCTGCTTTCCGCCTTGCCCGCCCATGCAGATCAACGACGCTGAGCACAGCAAGCTGGCTGTCTGGATCGGTGGTAACCACTCCAATGCCCGTGGCAAGCCTACCTTCCAGAAACTGGTCGCTTCCGGTATTCCCAATAATCCGCCACGCTGGCCTGAAGCCACTGCCATCGTCAAGCGTATCCTGAAAGAGTATAAGGCTGGCGCTAAGGACTGGGAACGTATCAACGAGTGGGTTGAGCGTATCGGTTGGCCACGCTTCTTCGAGGTCACCGGTCTGCCATTCACCAAGTACCATGTAGATAACTGGCGCGGCGCCCGTGCCAGCCTGAACGCATCTACCCACATCCGTTTCTAGAGTTGGGAGAAGCCGAATGAAATTATCTGTACTGGTTAACGAAGGACCCTATCAGCATCAATCTGCTGACTCTGCGATTCAGTTCACTAAAGCTGCACTGGAAAAAGGACACGAGGTTATGCGTGTGTTTTTCTACCACGACGGGGTTAACAACGGTACTAGCTTTGCGGTTCCACCGCAGGATGACCGTAACATTGTTGATCAATGGAGTACGTTGGCTAGGGAACACGACCTGGATCTGGTTATTTGTATTGCTGCGGCACAGCGCCGCGGCATCCTCGATGAGAATGAAGCCAAGCGCCAGGGGAAAGGCGGCCACAATATTGCTGATGGTTTCCGTATATCCGGTCTTGGGCAACTCATTGAAGCTGGCATCCAGTCTGATCGTCTCGTCATTTTTGGCGACTAAAGTTTGAGGATATAGAGTTATGGCTGAACCATGGGAAGACGATGAACTTGAGGGCCCGGTGCGCAAGTTCATGTATGTCAATCGCCGCGCCCCCTACGGCACGATCTATGCCCTGGAGTCGCTGGAAGTTGTGCTGATTGCTGCTGCTTTCGAACAGGACGTTACACTCGTGTTCATGGATGACGGCGTCTATCAGATCAAAAAAGAACAGAACACCGAAGCCATCGGCGTTAAGAACTTTTCTCCAACCTATCGCGCCCTTGAAGGCTACGATGTCGAAAAGCTGTATGTAGAAAGGGAATCGCTGGCATCTCGCGGCCTGACTACCGACGACCTGATTGTACCCGTACAGGTTGTCGACAAAGACCAGCTTGCCGAACTGATGGAAGAACAGGAAGTTATCCTGAGCTTCTGAACTGGAGAGAATGACTATGCCCATGTTACACACGGTAAATAAATCACCTTTTGAACGCCGCACACTGGACACTGCACTGCGTCACGCCGTCAAGGGCGCTGCCATCCTGCTGATTGAAGACGGCGTTTACGCCGCATTCGACGGTACGGTGGTTGCTGACAAGGTTAAGGCCTCACTAAAAGATCATAAGATCTACGTGCTCGGCCCAGACGTCACTGCGCGCGGCATGTCTGAACATCATGTTATCGACGGCCTTGAGGTTGTCGATTATGGCGGATTTGTGGACCTTGTTACTGAGTACGACAAAGTCCAATCCTGGTTATAAACCGCAATATTGATTTGCACTTAAGCTGCAAACAAGGAGAGCAATTATGCCTATCGAAGTAAATGGTAAGAGCTTTGAAACCGACGAAGAAGGTTATCTGGCTGATCTAAACCAATGGGAACCTGACATCGCCACAGCCATGGCTAAAGATGAGGGTAGCGAATTGAGCGATGCCCACTGGGAAGTCATCAACTTCCTGCGCGAATACTATGAAGAGTACCAGATCGCCCCAGCCGTTCGCGTGCTGACCAAAGCTATCGGCAAGAAGCTGGGCAAAGACAAAGGTAACAGCAAATACCTGTACGAACTGTTTCCTTACGGCCCTGCCAAGCAGGCTTGTAAGTACGCGGGTCTACCCAAGCCAACTGGTTGCGTCTAGATAAACAGGCACCGCTGCAAGACAACGGGGGGAGCCAGCCTCCCCTCCGTTTTAAATAAAAAACTCTATCCAAAGGAGAGTGCCGAGTGACACTGGTTACGGCTCTATATGTAGGACTGTTCTATATTGCGACGATTATTTTAGTAGTCGGCGTCGCAATGCGTATTAAAAAATACGCCCAGACCCCCTCTCCTCTCATTATTCCCACTATGCCGGCCCCACGCACGGAAGCCGGTGTGGCCTATCGTATGTTTCGCGAAGTGGCTTTTTTTGAAAGTCTGTTCCGGGCTAATAAATGGACTTGGATTTTCGGTTATCTATTCCACTTCGGCATGCTACTGGTACTGCTGCGCCACCTGCGCTACTTTACCGAACCCGTCTGGTTTTGGGTCAACTGGGTGCAGCCGTTTGGCAAGTACGCCGCTTTTATCATGCTCATTGGTCTGCTCGGTTTGTGGGCGCGTCGCTTCCTGGTCGACCGGGTACGCTATATTTCAACCCCATCCGACCACCTGATGTTGGCCTTGCTGGTCGGCATCGCCCTAAGCGGAATAGGTATGACCTTCCTGGCACACACTGATATTGTTTCGGTCAAGGCATTTTTCCTGGGATTACTGTACCTCTCGCCGCAACCGCTACCCGGCGATCCACTGCTGCTGACCCATCTGGGCCTGGTCGCAACACTGATGATCATTTTCCCGATCAGTAAACTGTTACACGCGCCGGGTGTGTTCTTCAGCCCAACAAGAAACCAGACCGACAGCTCACGCGAGCGCCGTCATATTGCCGACTGGGCAAAACAACTGGAAGCGAAGCAGTAAGGGACTTGAGGACTAGGCATGGCTGATTACGACGTACCAAAACTGAACGAATACCCGATCATCCCGAAGTTACAGCGGGATGCTATGAAGCACTTATCACCGTTTGTCGCAAAACCGGATCACCAGGAAGCGCTGGGCTTCCCTGGCGAACTGCAAGACAACTGGAAAGAAGTTGCCATCGATAAAATGGGCGAATTACTCGGCAAGTACCGCTCATTGCAGGTATTCCTGGATATTTGCGTACATTGCGGCGCTTGTACTGATAAATGTCACTATTTCCTTGGCACTACTGACCCCAAAAATATGCCGGTGGCCCGCCAGGAACTGCTACGTAAGGTCTACCGCCGCTACTTTACCTTTGCCGGTAAATATTTCCCCAAGCTGGTTGGTGCCGTTGATCTGACCGAAGAGGTGCTGGATGACTGGTACAGTTATTTCCACCAGTGCTCGCAGTGCCGCCGTTGCTCGGTGTTCTGTCCCTACGGTATCGATACCGCCGAAATTTCCATGGCTGCACGAGAAATTCTTGATAGCGTTGGCAAGGGCCAGAAATACTGCAACGAAATCATTGGCAAGGTCTACGTTATCGGTAATAACCTTGGTCTGCCGGAACCCGCACTCAAAAACACATTGGAAGGCCTGGAAGAAGACATAGAAGATGAGACCGGCGTCAAGGTACGTTTGCCGCTGGACGAAAAAGGCGCGGATATTCTGCTGGTCACACCGTCTGCGGATTTCTTCGCTGAGCCCCACGTCGACGGTCTGATGGGCTACGCCAAGGTCTTCCATGAAGCTGGCGCTTCCTGGACATTAAGTTCCAAAGCCAGTGAGGCCGGTAACTTCGGTATGTTCATCGGCAGCTACGAGAATATGCAAAAAATATCCATGCGTATCCGTGAGGCAGCACTGGAACTGGGCGTCAAACGCATCATATTTGGCGAATGTGGCCATGCTTGGCGCGTTGCTTACAGCTTCTTGAACACCCTTGTCGGCCCGTTCGATTTCCTCGACCAGAACTACCCGATCCCGCAGCATATTTGTGAGTTCACTAATGATTTGCTCAATGAAGGCAAATTACGGATGAACAAAGCCGAAAATGATCACATGAAGCTGACCTTCCATGACTCCTGTAATGTGGCGCGTGGCGCCGGTATGGGTAAGGTCGAAGGTGGCCAGTTCACAATTCCGCGTGCAGTGATTAAGGCTAGCTGTAACCATTATTACGATATGGATCAGGATACTATCAACGACGCCACCTTCTGTTGCGGTGGTGGCGGTGGTCTGCTTACCGATGATCTCATGGAGATTCGCGTCAAGGGCGCCCAGCCGCGTATGGAAGCGTTGAAAAAGGTCACCGAAGACCATGGCGTCACCAATCTGGCGGCCATCTGTGCAATCTGCAAGAGTCAGTTTGCCAAGACCCTACCGTATTACGGTTTCACTATGGATCAGATCGTCAGCGTACACCAGTTGGTCAGTAACGCCATTGTATTAACGGGTTCCGAGCAGGAAGCGGAACTCGACGGCAGCGCCGAAGCACAAGGCGAAGCCGAAGAAACGGCATAACCCAAATATTTTATTCAGGAGAACAGGCATGGCTACTTCTCGCGATGATAAGAAATTAACATTTCGCAAATTTGAAGAGGGCGACCACGAGTGGGGACGCTGGAATGACGCTATTTTCGACGGCGATACCAGCTACAAGTGCCCCACCTACGTTCAGCGGACTCCACCCTGCCAGGGCAGTTGCCCGTCCGGTGAGGATATTCGTGGCTGGCTGGATATCGTTCGCGGTATCGAGCATCCGCCAGAAAATATCAGCATGCAGGAATATTCTTTCCGCCGTTTGACCGATGCCAACCCCTTCCCCGCCATGATGGGACGTGTCTGTCCGGCACCCTGCCAAGACGGCTGCAACCGTAACGAAGTCGAAGATTTTGTCGGTATCAACGCTGTCGAACAGTACATCGGTGATAGTGCCTTCAAGGAAGGTTTTAAGTTTGAGGCTGGCGCCGATCTGACCGGTAAGAAAGTCGCTATCATCGGCGGTGGTCCGGCTGGCATGGCTGCAGCCTATCAGCTGCGCCGCCGCGGTATTGCTTCCACAGTCTTTGATGACCACGATAAGCTCGGCGGTATGATGCGTTACGGCATTCCTAACTACCGTATCCCACGCGACGAGCTGGACCAGGAATGTCAGCGTATCCTTGATATGGGCGCGATTGAGTTCAAGGCTAATACCCGTATCGGTCGTGACCTCTCTGTCGATCAGTTGGACAAAGACTTCGATGCCGTTTTGTGGGCACTGGGTTGCTGGACCGGCCGTGGCCTGCCATTAGAAGGCTGGAACGAAACCCCTAACTGTGTGTCTGCGGTGAAGTTTCTGGAGCAATTTAACAAAGGTGAGATGCATTACACCGCCAACCGTGTCGTCTGCATCGGTGGTGGCGATACCTCCATCGACGTGGTATCTGTATCCCGTCGTATCGGCACGCTGAAAGATTATAACGAGAAACCTGAAGCCGTTGTCAATGCACAAATCAGCCACGATGATGTTGATATTGCACTGAAGAAAGGCTGTGACAACGTCACTCTGACGGCTCTGTTCGCTCGCGACCAGATGACCGCCGCCGAACACGAAGTCAACGATGCGCTGACCGAAGGTGTCGATATCCTCAACGAAGTCATGCCGGTGGAAATTATTCGCAATGATGCCGGTCGCGCCACCGCGCTGAAGCTGGTTGATGCCAAGTGGGAAGGTAATGGGCCGGTTGCCGTCGAAGGCGGCAAGGAATATGTCATTGAATGTGACCTGGTCGTATCCGCCATAGGCCAGGGCGGCGACATGACGGGTGTTGAAGACTACGCCAACGAACGCAACCTGATCGACGCCGACAAGTACTACCAGGTACCGAACCGTCCGGGCCACTTTGTCGCTGGCGATATCGTGCGCCCGCACCTGCTAACCACCGCCATCGGCCAGGGGGCTATCGCTGCCGAGTCCATTGACAACTTCCTACAGAACGCCGAATTGAAAAAACGGCCCAAGGTCGACAAGCACCACTTCTCCCTACTGGACAAGATGAAGGAGGCGGGCCTGAGCCCTGAAGCCTACACACAAGGGGAAACCCGTGGCACCAACTCCGGTAAATTTGCCGTACATAACTACGAAGACCGCTCCAAACAGGAAATTATTTCTGCCGACAGATTATTCCTCGGACACTTCGGATATACCGAACGCGTACTGCGTGAAGAAGATGTGCCCAACACCGAGCAGGTATTGGGTCACTTCGAAGAACGTATGAAAGGTCTGGCTGATGAGAAAGCTATAGAGGAAGCAGGTCGCTGCATGAGCTGTGGCATGTGTTTTGAGTGCGATAACTGCGTTATCTTTTGCCCGCAGGATGCCGTGTTCCGCGTGAAGAAAAATGAGGCTACCATGGGTCGCTATGTCGATACCGACTACAACAAGTGCATCGGCTGCCACATCTGTGCCGATGTCTGCCCGACCGGCTACATTGATATGGCCATGGGTGATTAATATGGCGCGTTTATTCGGCCTGTTCATCCTCTCGCTGCTGTGGCTACCCTTCGCTGCCACAGCTGACGAGACGGAAACGCTGCCGTTCTCCGAACTCTCGTTCCCGGAACCGGAAACGCGCTATAGCGCTACACAGGGGTGCGTGGAGCCTGAGAAAGACATGGTCAGGAACCACATGAATTACATCATCCACCAGCGCGATGAAACCATGCGCAAGGGTATTCGTACCCGTCAGCATTCGCTGGAAGAATGTGTTAACTGCCACGCAACCAAGAACGAACAGGGTGACTATATTTCGGTAAATGCCGAAGATCAGTTTTGTTCCAGTTGCCATAGTTATGCTTCTGTCAACATCGACTGCTTTCAGTGCCACGCCACTAAACCGGGACGACCCTCCAAACTGAGCAAAATTCCGGCCGGTGCGGCCCACCATTCTGAGCAGGTGACGTCCAGTAAAAATCCACAGATACTGGCCGCTGAAGGAAAAGCCGAATGAGTGAAAACAGCAAACCGACAGATACCTCCCGGCGGGAATTTGTTACCAAGGCGAGCGCTGCAACCGGCGCAGCGGCCATTGCACCCGGGATATTTCTAACAGCACCGGCAAATGCAAGACCGGCTGAGCAACCTGCTAGCGATAAGAATCGCTGGGGCATCCTGGTTGATACCAACAAGTGTGCTGACAACTGCAATACCTGTGTCACTGCCTGCCAACAGGAAAATGGCTGGGGCCATTCAGAACCGAACTCGAATCTGGAACAGAAAGCACAGTGGATTCGTTCGGTAAGCATCAAAAACAAGGCAACCGGTTTTGCCAAGACGCTGCCACTTATGTGTCAGCACTGCGAACACCCGCCTTGTGTCGACGTTTGCCCTACCGGTGCGTCATTTCGCCGTGACGACGGTATCGTGCTGGTCGACAAGCATATCTGTATCGGTTGCCGCTACTGTATGATGGCCTGCCCCTACAAGGCACGCAGCTTCATACACGAAGATCTGCACGACCAGAAACCCTGGGCGCCACGCGGTAAAGGCACGGTTGAGTCCTGCACCCTATGCGTCCACCGTGTCGATGAAGGTAAGGTTCCTGCCTGCGTCGAAGCCTGCAGTGCAGACAAACACAATGCCCTTATTTTCGGTGATCTCTACGATAAAGACAGTGAGATCTCCCAGGAACTGAACAAACTCGATAGTGTTGAAATCCGTTCCGACCTCGGCCTCAACACCGGCATCCGCTACCGCGGCATCTAACACAACCATCGGACTGGCGAATTATCAATGAAAAATGCGCTGATTTACCGCGAAACTGAAGGCAAGAGCACCGGCTTCTGGGTGCTGCTCGGAGGCCTGGGCGCCATTATCCTGCTGGCCATCGGCGCCGTCTTTTATATGGAGCACTCCGGCCACCATGTCACCGGTATGACTAACCAGATCGTCTGGGGCATGCCGCATGTGTTTGCCATCTTCCTGATTGTCGCAGCCTCAGGGGCGCTCAATGTGGCCTCTATCGGCACGGTATTCGGTAAACCACTGTACAAACCGCTAGGCCGGCTGTCCGCCTTGCTGGCCATCGCCCTGCTTCTGGGTGGCCTGATGGTGCTGGTACTCGATCTCGGCCGTCCGGATCGCCTGATCATCGCCATGACCTACTACAATTTCAAGTCTATCTTCGCCTGGAACATTCTCCTGTATAACGGCTTCCTGGTCGTGACCGGCGTTTACCTCTGGTTCATGATGGAACGCAAAATGAACAAGTACTATCCCATAGTCGGTTTCGCTGCCTTTATCTGGCGCTTGATACTGACCACCGGTACCGGCTCCATCTTTGGCTGGTTGGTCGCCCGCCAGGCCTATGATATGGCCATGCTGGCGCCGATGTTCATTATCATGTCTTTTGCCTACGGACTCGCCATATTCATCCTGGTATTGATGGCCAGCTATAATTGGACTAATCGGCCCTTAGGCGACGCCATCCTGCTGCGTCTTAAAAATCTGCTTGGCGTGTTCATCGCCGCCGTGCTGTATTTCGTTTTCGTCTACCATCTGAGCAATCTGTACGCCACCGAGCACCATGGCGTGGAACGTTTTATCCTGATGGATGGCGGTATTTACACCAAGCTGTTCTGGGTCGTGCAGATCCTGATCGGTAGCCTGCTGCCACTGGCGATGCTCTATCACCCAACCACTGGCAAGTCACGTCCCGCCATCGCCACAGCGGCCGTACTGGTTGTTATCGGTGGATTCACCCAGGTCTACGTACTGCTGATCGGTGGTCAGGCCTACCCACTGGAAATGTTCCCGGGCTATGAAGTCAGCAGCAGCTTTTACGATGGCGTCATTAACAGTTATAGCCCATCTATCTGGGAAATCACTCTCGGTGTCGGTGGTGTCGCTTTCGCACTGATCATGGTAACGCTGGCCGTGCGGGTGTTGCGTTTTATGCCGGAAACATTAGCGGACGAAGCCATTGACCCGCAGGCAGCAGCTAAGTTGGCCGAATAAATTCGACCCTACACTGAGTAAGGGCTTGCCTGTAGGGCCGAATTTATTCGGCCAAGACTGTTGGTAACTACCTCATGGCCCAAATATTCATATCCGCCGCGCATAAATCCTCTGGGAAAACCACCGTCACGCTGGGCCTATGCGCGGCACTGCGTAAGCGCGGACTCAAGGTTAGCCCATTCAAAAAAGGCCCTGACTATATCGACCCCATGTGGCTGACGCGCGCTTCCGGCAATACCTGCCACAACCTTGATTTTTATACCATGGCGCACGACGAGATTTGCGACACCGTCGGCCATTACGCCAAAGACGCAGATATCAGCATTATCGAGGGTAACAAGGGTCTCTACGACGGACTTGACCTCGATGGCAGTAACAGCAATGCAGCACTGGCCAAGCTGCTCGGCGCGCCGGTTGTACTGGTGCTCGACGCGCGCGGCATGACGCGTGGTATTGCACCACTGATTCTTGGCTACCAGGCCTTCGACCCGGACATTGAAATTGCTGGTGTCATCCTCAACCAGTTGGGCGGTAGCCGCCATGAAAACAAACTGCGTGCCGTGATAGAACATTACACGGACGTTCAGGTGCTGGGGGCCGTAGCGCGCGACAACCGCATGGAAATACTCGAGCGCCACCTCGGTCTCATCCCCAGCAATGAACAAGAAAATGCCGAACGCCAAATCTGCAACATTGGTGAGCGTATCTCCTCTCAAGTGGATCTGGATACCCTACTCCATATCGCCGCCAAGCATGCTGCTTTGCCGGCACCGCCGGACTTCCCCATCAATATCACCAGACTTGACCAGCCCCTGAAGATTGGTATCGCCAGGGATGAAGCCTTTGGTTTTTATTATCCTGATGACCTCGCTACCCTGGAGCGTGCCGGTGCAACGCTGATCGATATCGATACACTGCACGATAGACGGCTTCCAACGATAGACGGCTTGTTTATTGGTGGTGGCTTCCCTGAAAGTTGCATGCAACAACTCGAAGCTAACCAATCATTGCGCAATGATATACGTAACGCCATTGATTGCGGCTTACCGACTTATGCAGAATGCGGTGGCCTGATGTACCTTTCTCAAAGTCTCACCTGGAAAGGTGAAACCTGTGAGATGGTTGGCTGCATTGCAGGTGATAGCGTCATGTACGAACACCCTCAAGGACGTGGCTACGTGCGCCTTGAACCGGAACAACTGCACCTCTGGGGAGAAGCCGCTGTTACCGAGCCTGTCAGCGCACACGAATTTCACTATTCTGCACTGGAAAATCTGACGCCGACAAAACACTACAGCTACCGGGTTCTGCGAGGTATGGGGATCGACGGCAAGCACGACGGCTATACCAAAAAAAACCTGCTGGCTTGCTACAGTCATCAGCGCACGACGCGTTCCAACCGTTGGACCGAGCACTTCCTACATTTCGTTGCTGGCTGCAAAGTGCGCCGAGAAACCAATTCATTCAATAAACAGCAAGGCTAAATTATGATTTCTATAACCCCGAAAGCCGCAGAGCAAATACGCTCATCAGCCCGTCAGGGCGATATGGAAAATATGCCACTGCGTATTGCCGTAACGCTGGTGGAAAAGGGTGGTTTCCACTATGCCCTGGGTTTTGATGATAATAAGCACGAGGGTGACCAGGTATTCCAATCCGAAGGTATCACTCTAGTCGCTGCTCCACACAGCATGGATAAACTCACTGGAACCATCATTGACTATGTGGAAATTGAGGGGAAAATGGAAATTATCTTTATAAATCCAAATGATCCAGTACAAGCGACACCCGTTAAATAACTTTGGCTCTACACCCCAGGATAGAACAGAGCGTATGGGATAGCGATGGTGATACGTATATAATACCGGTTATGGAAACTGGCAATCTCACTACTGACAAACATCTGCGTGCACGCCGACTACTGGACTGGCCAACAACCGGCCAGTTCCTCAGCGCTTTGTTTGCGCTTGGCATTCTGCTGTTTATCCTTGGCGCCATTAATCTCTGGTTTCTGTTGAATTCGACATCCGGCACCTGGCTGCACCTAGCCAACAGTATACTCCTGCTCAGTGGTGTCATATTACTGTCGTTTGCTTTTCATATTGCCCGCCGTGATTTGCTCGCCCCCCTGACAGAATTGCGCCACTGGGTCAGCCTGATGGCCGATGGAAAACTGAATGCACGTTTGCCAAAAGCTCACCAATCCGACTTTACCGATCTCTATCACGACATTAACGCACTGGGCGACCGGATCGAATCCTTATCGCTGGATATGCGTAGCGAGGTCAATAAACAGACGCGGCGTATACAACAGAAAACCCACTCACTGGAAATCCTCTACGATGTTGCCGCTAATATTAACGCCGCCAGCAATCTGGAAGACTTGCTGACACGCTTTTTACACACCCTCAAAGAGGTCGTCGACGCGCGCGCCGGTACTGTGCGCATGCTGACCGGCGAAGATAACATGCAACTGATTGCCAGCAGCGGCCTTGACCCGGAAGTGGTCAAGCAGGAGCAGCTGATCAGTGTTGATCGCTGCCTCTGCGGCCAGGTGGCACAGAGTGGTGAAGTCTATTCCCTGACTAATCTGGAGGGTTGCGGACAATTTGCCGGCCGACCTTTTTTTGAAACCAGTCAAGTGGAAATGATCGCCGTACCCTTGCGCTACCGTGGCAAGGTTCTCGGCGTCTATAACCTGTTTACTGAACAAAAAGGGTTGGTTGAACGTGAAGATATGAAAGCGCTGTTGACCAGTATTGGTCATCACCTGGGTATGGCGATAGAAAAATCACGTCTTGATGAAGAAGCCAATGTGCTGTCAATTATGGAAGAACGCACTCGACTGGCCAATGAGTTACACGACTCACTGGCACAAAGCCTCGCCAGCCTACGCTTTCAGGTGCGCGTACTCGACGAAACTTTGCACAGCGGTAAAGAATCCGCCCTCTGGCAAGAGCTGGAAGTCATCGAAAACAGTATTGACGAAGCCTATACCGAACTGCGTGAACTGATTGCTCACTTCCGCGCACCAATGGACAAACGTGGTCTGATCCCCGCAGTTGAGCAAGCGGTAGAACGATTCCGGCGTAATTCAGAGATTAGTGCCTTCTTGCAACTGGAGTGGGATAAAACCAAACTACCCGCCGAAGTTGAAATACAGGTACTGCGTATCATCCAGGAAGCATTAGCCAACATCCGCAAGCACAGCGAAGCCAACGCAGTGCGTATATTAATGCGCGCCGGTAACGACAAGCGCTACATGGTCATGGTTGAAGATGACGGTATTGGCATCCAAAACAAAGCCATAGAAAGTGGCCCTGGTGAACACCTGGGGTTAAGCATCCTGCAGGAACGCGCGGCCCGTATTGGCGGCGACCTCAAAATTGAAAGCGAAGTAGGTGAAGGTACACAGGTGATTCTGCACTTCCCTCTGCCTGAGGATAGTAACGAACCGGATACCACCGGTGTTACCTTCCCGGCTGGTCGGCTAGCTAACTGATATGAGTCTGCGAGTACTATTAATTGATGATCATACCCTCTTCCGAGTTGGATTGGAGGGCCTGCTCGTGCGCCGCAATATTGAAGTTATTGCATCAATTGGTGACAGCCAGGAAGGTATGCAACGCGCTACTGCACTACAACCCGATATTATTCTGTTGGACATGCGTATGCCGGATATCGATGGTATCGGTGTACTCAAGCATCTGCGGAGCACCGGCTTCAAAAACCCGATTGTGATGTTAACCACCAGTACCGAAGAACGTGACCTGGTCGAATCGTTGCGTAACGGTGCCCAGGGCTATCTTCTTAAAGATATGGAGCCCGACGAACTGGTACTGGCGCTACGTGATATTGTCAGTGGTAAAACCGTCGTTGCGCCGGACCTGGCGCCGATACTGGCCAAGGTCGTACAGAGCGATGGCACCCTTCCAGACGAAACTTCGCCTTTTGATGAGCTTACCCCCAGGGAAAGTGAAATTCTCAGCCTGGTTGCTGAAGGTCAGTCCAATAAGGTCATCGCCCGCAATCTGGGTATCTCTGATGGCACGGTAAAACTCCACGTTAAAGCTATATTGCGCAAGCTGAGCGTGCATTCCCGCGTCGAGGCCGCCGTCATTGCCGTGGAGTACGGCCTGCGCGCGGGACGAAACAACACTATTTCCTGAGCCTGGATTTTACTTGATAAAAACATTTCAAACGTTGGTGGATGATGCGTTGCAACGCGTGGAAGAATTATTTCCTTGGGATCTGGACGAAGAAATCAACAACAATCCAGAGCTGTTGTTGCTCGATGTTCGTGAACCAGATGAATACCAGGCTATGCATATTAAGGGGGCCCTGAATGTACCGCGAGGCATACTTGAAACCAGTTGCGAATTTGATTACGAAGAAACCTTGCCAGAACTTGCTCATGCCCGTGACCGGGATATCGTTATCATCTGCCGATCAGGGAAACGCAGCGTACTCGCCGCCGACGTAATGCGCCAGCTGGGGTACCAAAAGTTGCGTTCGTTGAAAACCGGTATGCGCGGCTGGAGTGATTATGACCGGGAAATGCTCGACGCCGATGGCAACGCGGTTGATGAAGATACGGCGGTTGACTTTTTCACTGCAAAGCTTTCACCCGAACAGATAAGCAGAAAAACATAGCATCAACGGTAACTGCTTATAAATCGTAGCGCTTGCGGTCCTTACGCCGCTTACCCGCCTTCTGCGATATCACACCGTTAATCTCGTTCAAACCGGAAATCTCGACAATTTCTTCGTAAGCATGATTTACACACTTGAGCAGATAGCGCTTGCCCTCCATGATCAGCTGGCGGAAGTAATACTCGTCGTTATGATTGGCCACCACAAAGCAGCCATCCTTAACCAATCCTTCCGGATCAACAATAATAACGCAGCCGTGTTCGAACTCCGGCTCCATCATGTCGCCCAGTACTCTGAGCGCAAAGGGCTCTGCAGCCGAGCAACCTGTCGCTTCCACCTGTTATCCCCTCAAAATAGTCATTGATACGTAAGTCCACGCAAGCTTTTGGCGCCCAACTGATCTTTCTAGGGTAGCCACTCAGCTTACCCCTGAGATCTGGGCAATTACTGCCAATTTTCAACTGCTCTGCTGAGTAGCTACATATTGATACAAAAGCGTATTCTAACATATCAGTTGATATCAGCGAGGCATGCCCGAATGGCACTTACTTAAGCCCTTATCCAAAAACACTCTATAACTGCCAAGACGCCAAGATCGCCAAGAAAGACAAGTGCCATGGGTTCTGGCGGTCTTGGCGTCTTGGCGGTTCAAAGGGTTTCAGAAAAATTTATAAACACTTATTTCGAATAATCTTATATAACAGATTAAATACACCTCTTATCTAATTGTAATAATTAAATATTATATTTTATTTTCGTCCTCGATCAATACCCGGCACTCTAAAGAAAGTATAGGTCTCGCCGTCACACTGAAAACTATATCGACGCAGACAAAATTCGAGGATGTCCCGTGACCCCGCAGGATCTGGTATCACGCAACGTACGCCTGGTTTCACTCCCTGAAGTTTGTCTTCAGGTACAGGCACTGACCGATTCACCGCATACCACCGCCGAAGATATTGGCGCTATGGTTGGCAAAGACGCCGCGCTGACTACCCGACTGCTCAAGTTAGTCAATAGCGCCTTCTTCAGCCTGCCTCAAAAAATTGACACCGTTACCCGCGCCGTTAACCTGATCGGTATGCGTGAATTGCGTAATCTGACCATGGCTGCTTCAGCCGCTGAGGTATTTTCACACATACCCGGCAGTCTCATTGATATGGCCGCTTTCTGGCAGCACAGCGTGTATAGCGCTCTGGTTGCCCGCAACCTCGCACAACGCTGCAACGTGCTCCATAGTGAACGTCTGTTTACAGCAGGACTGCTACACGACATCGGCCGCCTGCTGATGCTGACCAGGTTACCCGATGAGATCGGCAAGGCCGAATCCATCAGACAGTGTTCTGACAAGGATATTTGTGAAATCGAAACCAACCTGATGGGTTTTGACCATGCTGAGGTCGGCCACGCCTTACTCACACACTGGAATATGCCGGAAAATTTATGTGCCTCTGTGCTCTATCATCATAACCCTGGCGAAGCGCACGATGCCCACCTGGAAGCGGCCCTTCTGCATATTGCAGACTTCGTCACCCACTGCGCGCAGGAAAGCAAAGACCCACTCGGTTCGCCGTTCTACGACCCTTACGGTGCGCTACTGGATTCCGATCTTAGTGCCGATGATATCAGCGCAGCGGCGCTGGATTGCGCCCAGGATGAAGCCTTTGAGCTGACAAAGATCAGCCATAAAGATATTGTCGACGCCATTGGTAAGAGCGCCACAGCATTTAGCCAGGTACTGGACTTGCTCTACCCCATGGCTTGGGAAACGCCACGTTAGTCGACTGCCGCCCAGTAGCACCAGCTTGCAATAGAACGGCAGGGGCGCCAGACAGCTACCAGCCCAGCCCAGCCGAAAGCACAGCGTAGGACACGATCAGCATACCGGCGGCGGCAAATATCGCCTGGCGTTTCCAACCGTACAGGAGCAACAGCGTGACAATGGTCCAGCCCATTAGAAGCGGCCAATATTTAATTTCACCGGACATGCAACACCCCGTTAGTAGAACCGAATTCATCCGGCCGATAATAACCTGGAGAAATGGGGCTGGTCGAATAAATTCGCCGCGAAGATTATCCTGAGGTAAACCTCATAATTGTGAACCAGTTCACAGTGAATCTGCGATTTAGCTCTAAAAGTTTTGCCCTTTTGCACGAACTATATGTAATGAACCATGCAACCCGTTTCCATATCTTCGGCTACTATCTCCTCAGTGTACTGGTACTGACTATTTTTTCCTTTCGTAGCACATCCACCTACCTGGGGCACCCGAAATATTTCATTATCCTATTGATTGCATTGCCTTATTTTTCAGCTGGCATCGTCCGTACGTTACTTGAACCGGGATGGCTTCACAAAGCGGCACCCTTGCGGCGTGCACGCCGCCAATTACAGCTGGATATGGGTCTGTTTTTCCTGATCGCAGCGAGCTTGTTGTGTTTCGAGTTATTCGTCTACGATCATGCAATCCATACCGCATTTAAAACGAGTATCTGGGCGTTGATTATCGGTTATTTCGCCAGTATCGACAGCGCACTACACCGGGTTCGGTCCAACCAACACCTGGATCATGGTGATGGGCAGCCTTTGGACAACAAGGCTGCGCTCGTTTCACAGAAATTGAATATTTTCCTCAGTGCCACGGTGCTGTTGGTCATTCTGGCGACAACCTCCAACGCCTACGGCTACCTGGCTCCCGAGGAATTATTTACGGGCACCAGCATAGACAAAATCAAGCAGGAATTTATTGTCGAGACACTGTTTGTTATTGGCATTGTGGTGACGTTGACAACCCGGGTGATTTTCTCATACTCAATAAACTTGCAGAGCATGTTCGATAATCAGATCAATACGCTGAGGAAGGTTCAGGAAGGTAACTTGAAAGATTATGTGCCGGTTCTTACTGAGGATGAGTTCGGCCAAATTGCCCAGCAGACCAACCTGCTGATAAACCAACTCAGAGGAAAAGAAAAAATCCAGCGGACGCTTGAACAGGTCGTCAGCCCGGACATTATGCAAAAACTTTTACAAGACAGTAAACACGACCTGAAAAAAGGCCGACAGCTGGATGTGGCCATTCTATTTTGTGACCTCAGAAAATTCACCAGCTACGCGGAAAATAAACCACCTGACGAAGTTATCATATTTCTCAACGCTTACTTTACCAAGCTCGCAGACGTCGTCACTGAACACAACGGTATCGTCAACAAGTTTCTTGGTGACGCCATTATGGCAGTATTTGGTGTTGATGGTGATTCCCGTTACGCTGAACATGCAGTTGATGCAGCATTTGACATCCTCATGCACAGCGGTTCAGCGCTCATGCAGGACGGGACAACTTTTGACATCGGCATCGGCATGCATTGCGGTCAGGCTGCGGCTGGCACGGTCGGATCCGCCGATCGTTTTGAATATACATTCATCGGTGATTCCGTAAATACTGCGAGCAGACTTGATGGATTGAGCAAACGACTGGGTTATAAAATCATCAGTTCAGCCAATATATACCAACGCCTGCCCGAGCAGCAGAAGGAATTATTCTCTGAATTGGGTGAACACCGCATCCGTGGAAAGTCACGCCCCCTACAGCTATACGGTGCAGTTGTCGATGGTGCTGCTGAGCTGGACGGTAAGGCTGTTCACGATAACCGGCCGAATGAACTCGACCCCGACAATAGCTGAACCCATCATGATGTTGAACCTATAAAAATCCGTTGGATCACGAAAGTCCACACAAGCTCTCGCCTCGAGACGCCTACTTTTGTATGCACACCAATAGCTTGCTCGCCTTTTTCGCGCCCAACTGACTTTTCTAGGTTGAAGGAAATTCACGCAGGATGTACTGGCGCACATCAATATTATAACGCTGCCCATCTACCAGCCGTTTTATCTCAAAATCGTCGGTATCCAGTTTTTCCTTGAACATCGCCAGATTAATCATTTGTGGCGGCTCAACCGGCTCCCGGTGGACATCCAGAATCAGCATGATTCTCGGTAACAGGCGCGCATCCGGACGTGACGAGACCACAATACCAATCTGACCGGTGCGTAATTCCACGACACTGCCAAGCGGATAAATACCCACGCACTGAATAAATTTTTCAACCAGCAATTCATCAAACAGATCATGGCGCCAAGCGTAAAGGCTTTTAAGGACATCATCCACACTCATGCTTTCGTAACCATTGGTACCGTTCAGGATACTGTCGTAGGTATCTACGATCGATACAATTCTGGTATGAACACTGATTGCTGCACCGGCCAGCTTATCGGGATAACCTGATCCATCAATCCGTTCATGGTGATCGCGAACAATAGCGATAACATTATCCGGCAGGTTCCCCAGTTTTTTCAATATCATCGCACCAATAACGGTATGCCCCTCAAACAGGGCCTGTTCCTCCTCTGAAACGTTGGCCGCAATCCCCGATAGCTGGTCAGAAATCTTGATCTCACCGATATCGTGCAATAAAGCGCCCAACCCCAAGTCAACCAGCGCAGCGGTTTCAAACCCAAGGGATCTGGCGAACACTAATGACAAGGTACAAACGGAGAGCGCGTGGGTCACCAGATTCTTGTCTTTATTACCTAGCGAGGCCAACAGCAGCAGTGCATCCGGATGGCGCAGTATACTGTCTGCCATCAAGGTAACAGTGGTTCTGGCATCTTTTATTTCGAGACTTTTCCCCATTTTGATATCATCAAACAGGTTACCAATCTCTTCCTTGGCTGATTGGTAATAACCTTTGGCATTGGCAAATTCATCTTCGAATTTTTCTGTATAGGGCAAGGCTCTCTTGATGAGCCTGGCAACGTTTTGCTTTTCAGCTTCAGGGCTGGGAGGTAGGGTAAGAGACGGTTCGCGCTCAACCGGTACAGTGCTCTTCTCGGTGTCCACGAAAACATACTCACAAAGATCAGCAATCTGCTCAATCTCATCCGTATTGGTAATTCTGAACCCCTGGAAGAGAAAGGGTGAATTGAGCCAAGGTCTGTCCAGCTCGGACACGTACATACCTTTTTTTACGTTATGTGCTTCAACTACGACTTTCATGGATCAGGCTGCCAATACACCAGGTGAAATCAGGATCATTATTGTTTTTCGGCATTCTCTGGGGTATTTTTTGAGACATACGTCACATTACAAGGTAGTGGCTTTGAATTACCTGGGCTTGATTATTATTAATGCAAATAATTCTCAATTGCCCCTGCGCCTTTCTCCAACCTTTTTTGCATAGCCCGGATATTGAGAATAATGCATAATCCTAGAAATCGCAGTTGCCAAAAGTAGGTGCTTTAGGCGACCGCTTCGAGGTCATATTAACTTGTTGATGAATAGCGACTTTCATAGCTTACCTGTCTTTACCTGCTGGGTGAGTGCCGCTACAGGCCCACAGACCACCGTATTGCACCGCCTTGCACGGTGAATTGCGGAGCAAGAGAGGGTGCCCTGGGGTATTACGACGGTTTTTGGCTACGCAAATCGGCACAATATGGTGCCCTGTGAACCTGTTCAACTGCAGTTTCTAGGATAATCAACCATCCAATGAGTTCACTCGAATCCCCGACGACTGCCAGCGCTGAAATGCTTGCCTGCCACGAATGCGATACCTTGCACCGTATTCCTGAACTGGCACCCGGTGCAACAGCCCACTGTCATGTGTGCGGTGCGGTGATGGCGCGTAATCCGAAGGGTGGTCTGGATCGCACAATTGCTCTGTATAGCACAGCGTTGATATTGCTGTTACTGGCCAATATTTTCCCGTTTCTGATGCTGAAGATGGGTGGACGACAGGAGGTCAGTACACTGCTTGGGGCATCGAAAGCTATGTATAACGCTGGCATGGGTGAACTGGCGGTAGTGATCTTCCTGACCAGCATTCTGGCGCCAGCGCTGATGATGACCAGCGGCCTGTATGTTCTGCTAGCCGTGCGTTTTCAAAAACCGCTACCCGCCGTGCGCCTGCTGCTGTCCTGGATCGGGCATCTGGAACCCTGGGTAATGCTCGACGTTTTTATGCTGGGCGTACTGGTCGCCTTTGTCAAACTGGGCGATATAGCCACCATGCAGACCGGGTATTCCCTGTATGCTTTCATAACGCTGATTCTGGTATTTGCAGCAGCAAGCTCATCGTTTGATGCACACCTGCTGTGGCGCAAGCTGGAAACTCCAGAGAGAACACCATGAAGGCTAAAGATGTCGGTCTGGGCAGCTGTCATACCTGTGGCTTGCTGTCACACTTACCCGCCTCAGGGCATACACGCTGCCCGCGTTGCCGCACGCCCGTGCACATGCGCAAGTCCAACAGCCTTAATAATACCTGGGCGCTGTTGATCGCTGCCATTATTGCCTACCTACCGGCTAACCTGTATCCAGTGATGACGATGGTCTCTTTCGGCGAGTCCCAGTCTGATACCATCATGAGCGGTGTTATTTATCTGTTCACACACGAAAACTGGCCGCTGGGGGTAATCGTCTTCATTGCCAGCGTGCTGGTACCATTACTTAAAATGCTGGCATTGCTATACCTGTTGATCACCGTGCAGAGAAAATCGTGCCGCGGTAAGCAGCAACGTACCCGCCTCTACCGGATAATCGAACTGGTCGGGCGCTGGTCGATGGTTGATATATTTGTCGTTGCACTACTGGCAGCTCTGGTTAACGCGGGCACCATTGCGACGGTTGAACCAGGGGTGGGTGCCATTGCATTTTCCACCGTTGTCATACTGACTATGTTCGCCGCTATGAATTTTGACCCGCGGCTGATCTGGGATTATCAAGGAGAAAAAAATGGCGGCACCGAACCCACCTGACGATCTTGAGACCGTACCTGACGCAATCGTTGACGAACAAGGCAAAGGTTTCCCGATCATCTGGTTGTTGCCGTTGGTCGCGCTACTGGTTGGTGGCTGGTTGCTGTACAAAACCGAGTCTGAAAAAGGCCCCAGGATATCGATCCTATTCCACACAGCCGAGGGAATCGAGGAAGGCAAGACCCAGGTAAAGTTTCGGGATGTAACTATTGGTACGGTCACCGCAGTGAATTTCACGGAACACCTGAAAGCCGTGCAGCTGAGTGTAACCATGCAGGCAGGGACAGATGAATACCTGACGGATAAAAGTCGTTTCTGGGTGGTAAGGCCACGCGTTGGGACGAGTGGCATCACCGGTCTGGGCACCCTGATCAGCGGCGCCTATATTGCGTTTGAACCTAACAGCAAAGGGGAATCGCAGAATACCTTTATCGGGCTGGAAAAACCGCCCATTGTTACTATTGATAGGAAAGGCACCCGCTTCCGATTGCGTGCGAGCTCGTTGGGTTCCATCTCGATCGGGGCGCCGGTGTATTTTCGCCAATTTGATATTGGAGAAATTACCGATTACAAGCTGGCGGATGATTACAGTTACGTCGATATCGGTATGTTTGTACAGGCGCCTTACGACAAGTATATACACACCGGCACCTATTTCTGGAACGTGGGTGGCGTGAGCCTGTCCATGGACGCATCGGGGGCCAAACTTGAGATGGAATCTCTGATCTCATTGTTGAGCGGTGGCGTTGCCTTCGAAACACGGCCCGAATTTCTTGACAGCCCGAGTGCCGAAGAAAATACGGTATTCACCCTATATGAAAATCGCAGCAAGGCGCTGGAACGCCCGATTACTCAAACAGCAACCTTTGCGCTGAGATTCGACAGCACGGTGCGCGGCTTGAGTGTTGGGGCACCGGTGGAATATCGTGGTATACGGGTAGGTACGGTGAAGGCCATCGAACTGGGTGCCGACGTGCATAACAAAGGCATCGTTGGCCCAGTAGTCCTGATCGATCTGGAGCCACAGCGGACACAGATGTATCGAGATGCCGATAAACCGGATACCGCTAAAGAAAAGCAGGGCGAATACGAAAAAGATCCCGTTGCGCGGATTGGGGTATTGGTAAAACGTGGGTTGCGAGCGCGCTTGCAGACGGGCAGCCTGCTCACGGGGCAGCTGTTTGTCGAGATTGCTCTCTTCCCCGATGCAGCGCCAGAGGTTATGCTCACTGATAGTCGTTACCCCGAGATACCAACGCTGCCGAACTCACTGGAGAGTATCATCACCAGTGTCAACAACATTCTGAATCGGCTGGAAAAAGCAGATCTTCACAGCACCCTGGAAAATCTCAACGCACTGATGGTCTCAACCACTAGCCTGGCCTCCACGTTGGAAAAGGAAATGCCAGCACTGAGTTCAGAATTGCGGGTAACATTGAAGGCAGCGCACAGTGCACTGGCAACGCTAGAAAGCAGTGTTTCGGCTGATGGTCAAATCGGTAATGAGCTACAGGTTACATTGAAAGAAATCAGTGCTGCAGCACGCTCGCTACGCCTGATGGCAGAATATCTGGAACGGCACCCGGAAGCATTAATAAAAGGCAAAGGCATGCCCTGAGGACGAAATGATGATGCAAAAAAATTATCTGTTAGTATTCGCACTGATATTGATCCAGACGGGTTGTAGTATTGGTGGTACTTCCCAGCCTGCCGAATTCTATGTTCTAAATGCAGAGCCGGGAACACCAGTCAGTAGTCGTGTATCAGCGACCACCCCCCTCAGTGTAGGATTGGGACCGGTCACTATGCCCGATATTTTTGACCGACCGCAGATTGTGACGCGTCCCCAGCCCAATCGCATCGACCTGGCGGAATTTGACCGCTGGGCTGGTAATCTGAACAGTGACCTGAGCCGGGTACTGGCACAAAATCTGATGCATCGTTTGAATACAGACAGTGTTCTTCTCCCCCCCTGGTCAAACAGAAATAACCTGGATTTCCAGGTGGCGGTACAGGTCTTCCGCTTTGATGGAGAAGTGGGAAATATTGCCAGGCTTGAAGGCATCTGGCGGTTATTGGATGGCGAGAAAGGCTGTGAACTCGCCGTGAACCATTTTAATTTTAATGAAAGCACGGCAGGTTCGGGTTACCCGAAATTTGTCAGCGCCATGAGCCACGCTGTCGCGAAACTCAGCCGGGAAATTGCCGAAACCATTGGTCAAACCCAACCCGGCTGCTGATATGGCACACTATCACTAACTCACTACGTTCAGAGGTTTCAATGCGTTCAATAATTAACTGGCTGGCTGTGCTGTTTTTGACTGCTGGCATCCAACTGCCTGCAGCCGCAGCGGGAAAGGATCTCAACGTCGTCCACAGCGGTAAATGGCCACCCTATGCTGACGCCAGCCTGCCTGGCCAGGGTCTCGCTGTCGAACTTGTAACTACAGCATTGAAACGCGCCGGTTATACCACCTACATGCGCATCGATTCACTGGACCGAATTCTGGAGGGCGGTGCAATTGGTGTCTATGACGTATTCGCAACCCCCTGGTACAGCAGTGCACGCAATCGATACATGCACTTCAGCAAACCCTATCTGGAATCCTATATCCGTTTTATCAAAAAGAAAGAGACTGATTTTATCTATGAATCCTTTGATGATCTTAAGGGTATGATGATTGGTGTTATTCAGGGTTATGCCTACGATGAACAGTTTGTCGATTCCCGCGAGCTCATTAAAATTAGTGAACGCAATCTAATCCAGAACCTGCTCAAACTGATACAGGGACGTATAGACCTGACACTGGACGATGAACTCGTCCTGCAATACGAGGTTAATCAATACATACCAAACAGCATGAAGGACCTGGAATTCCTGCCCAAGCCGCTGGCCGTGCGTGGCATCCATATCAGCGTAAGCCGGGAAAACCCCGATCACGATAAAATTATTGCGGCCTTCAATAAATCTATTGACGAAATGCGAAAAGACGGCAGCTACGACACGATCATTGCCAAGCATCATGTTTATATTCAAAAGCCTGTCAAGTAAGAACCCGCGTATGCTTTTTTTCTGGAAATACCCGGAATAGCGTCGCCAATCGACTACAGAGTGGCGCAGTTGCTGTTTAATCATTGATCGCACTCAATTGGACCCGCCGCCACTTTTGGGTAAAATACACCGATCTGATGATTGGCACTAGCCAGGGAAAGAGCCACCGAAGCATGTTTTCATCCACTTACAACTTACGTTCACTGCTTATCCTAATCAACCTGGTTGCGGTATTCGCTTTCGCTGACGCTGGATCGGCTGCCACGCAACCGGGCAACTATGATCTACCGCAGCCTCTGATTGAAAAAATGATCAGTAACCTCCTCAATGGTCTGAACGCCAACGCCGAGAAGATTCATGAGGACCCGTCTGTTGCCTACAAGCTCAGTGACAAGCTGGTCGTGCCTTATCTGGACTTCCCACGCATAACCCGCATCATCATCGGCAAATACTGGCGTAATGCAAACGCTGAACAGCGCCAGCGTCTGATCGATGAAATCAGTGCGTTGCTTACCCGCTCTTATGTCACCGCAATGAGCGCCTACGCGGACGACACTCTGACCGATGATCAGGTTACCTACCTGCCTTCCCGCTACCGGAGCGGCGACAAAAAAGCTTCCGTGCATGCGGCAATCTCCCTGGATAGCGGACAGACTATTGACGTGCAATACCGCTTGTATCGCACAGATGGCGAATGGAAAATCTATGATATCAGCTTTGAAAACATAAGCTTGGCGCTTACTTACCGCGCCTCTTTCAGCTCCATCATCAAAAAAGACGGTGTTGATGCGCTCATTACACAGTTGGAACAGCGCAACGAAAAGGGTGTAATCGATTTACCCGGTGTGGTGGCCGAAAAAATAGATGTTCCCGCCGCGACAGGCGACAAAAAGCACCACCGGTAAGTCATTTAAAACCGTAGCAAACAACACTTGGCTAAGGGACGAGAATGAAATAACTTATACAAGTAGCGCAGGCTATTTGCTCATAGTTTTTATCATGAAAACAGGCGTGTAGTCGATCTACATAACTGTTTTCAGGGTGAAGACTATGGGTGAAGAGACAAGCTAATTGTATGAGTTATTTCGTGAACGTTCCTAAGTTAAGCCTGTAGGGCCGAATTCATTCGGCCAGTCGCGCTGGTATTTAATCAGCCATCCCAGTTACAGCCACAATACGGGCAGCTGCCAGCAGTTTTCGGCCGAATGAATTCGGCCCTACAAATGCAGAGTCATCTTGTGCGATCCCCAAAGGCTCTGCCGCTCATCACTCTCTCATCCCAAAAATCAACCTAGGGGGTTGATTCTACTTACCACCTGAGGTTGCTATGTTTGTACGGGAATTGGGATCATATAGGGGTTTATATGCATCCACATAAAAGCCTTACTTGGTTTAGCGTAATTATGATTGCAGCGGTGAGGGGTTCATGGGTGGGCGAGTAGCCGCGTCCAGCAAACGCGTACAGTTCTGGAGACAAAATGGAAACTGACAGTAAACTCAAGTCACACTCTTCGAATTCCGATTCCGAATTCATGTGCATGACGCGGCGGCATTTTCTGCTCGCCGGTGCCAGCGCCGTAGCACTGTCCTCG
>UOFK01000122.1_pt1 | contig 30039 bp, 26 predicted proteins | sample 1990061 | NCBI WGS metagenome assembly UOFK01 (sample SAMEA4728526, study PRJEB27164) | hydrothermal vent metagenome | biome: marine basaltic hydrothermal vent biome; feature: marine hydrothermal vent; material: mineral | place: Pacific Ocean | collected 2011-06-14/2011-07-23 | depth 1741 m
CTCCGGCACCGGTTTCCACCAGTACCTCGACGCCCAGCTTACTGAAGCGCTCGGCCACAGCGGGAACCAGGGCGACTCGACGTTCGCCGTCTTCGGTTTCTTTGGGGACGCCCAGACGTATCGGCATCGCTTTAACCTCCCGAATAAATACAGTAACTTCACGCTCACATAATATTCTATTTGGGACAAAAATACTAAATATTTTGCGGGTGTGCAACCAATATGCAAAATAAACGCCAGTTTATAATAAAGCTCTTATTTTTATATAACTGATTGTTTATTATGTGCATTATATTTAGCGATTATGCACTCTGGCATCACATGTCACCAAATAGCGACAATTACCAAAAGCCGGGGGTGTGTGCCTTCAGCAACTTGGCAATGGCCGGGTGTTTGGCTTTGTCGGCGATGCTGACGGCTTGTTCGCGGCGCAGGTTGCGTAGAGCGGGGTTTGCGTCGTGCTCAAGCAGTATTTTGACTACACTGATGCTGCCGTTTCCAGCGGCCAGCATCAGTGCTGTATTCCCTTGGGTGTTCTTTGCGTCTACGGAAGCGCCTGCCTGTAACAGGCGTGCGACGGTTTTCGGGTGATCCTTTTCAGCAGCTAACAGCAGGGCTGTATTATTCGCCGCCGATTCAGCGTCCACATCAGCACCGTGCGACAGTAACAGCGCGACAATGTTTTCATTACCCTTTAGAGCGGCACGATGCAGTGCTGTGTATTTATCCTTGTCAGTCAGTAACACAAGCTTGTCGCTGTCTGCCACCGGCGACGTCAGAAAGAGCTCGACCAGCTGATCACTTCCTTGGTCAGCGGCATACCATAGAGGAGTGCGATCATTGGCATCGCCACACTTCAGGCAGGCACCCTTTGTGAGCAGTAATTTAGCTGTTTCCAGATCGTTATTTCGAGTGACATCAATCAGAGGATTATTATTGTCACTCTGTACAGCGGCGGCCTCGCCATCCTGATCGAGTAGCAGTCTGACGATACGGTTATGGCCATGCTGAATGGCCATGCCGAGGGCGGAAACGCCATTTTTATCCGCACGGTCTTTGGCGCCAGCAATCAATAGCTGCTGTACGACCTGTTCATGGCCGTATTTTGCTGCCAGCGATAGCGGTGTCCCACCCTCGTAGCCGCTGGTATTAACGTCGGCGCCGGTGGCGATCAGGGTTTGAACAATAGCCGCGTGTCCGTGCCAGGCGGCGCGTGCCAATGCTGTGAAGCCTTCTTTGTCGCGGGTTTCCGGGTTTGCTTTTTGAGACAACAGCGTTTGAACGACCTTATGCTGGCCTCGCCAGGCGGCCTCAACGATCAGTGGTGCGTCGTCCTTGCTACGCATTTTCGCCGCTTGTTGCACTCGCTGGGTGTTATTACTCTTGGTCACATCAGTTTCGACGGTCTGTTTGGCGCCGGCAAGGCGCAGGCGCGTTATTAATTTTCCGTAGTCGTTACGCTCGGCAATATCCAATGCGGTGTCACCTTTTCGGTTGCGACTGTTGATGGCAGCACCCTGTTTTAACAGGGTATCGACGGTGACGGTATGGTTAGCCCGTGTCGCCAGTATCAGTGCCGTGCTGCCTTGCTTATCGGCACGATTAATCTGCGCACCTTGCTGCAGCAGTTTTTGTACACTCGTGGCCTGACCGGCAGCTGCGGCTTTTAACAAGGCGGTGTTACCGTAGCGCTCTTCTGCGTTGACATCTGCGCCGGCCTTTAATAGCAAGTTGACCGTATCGGTATGCCCATGTTCGGCAGCGATCATCAGAGCAGTGGCCTGATATTGGTCGCGTGCATCAACATCGACACCCTGATCGAGTAAGGTTTTTACCGCCTTGGGATCGCCTTTCAACGCTGACCAGTGTAATTGTTTTTCCGCGGTTGGCCCGGCATTTTTGGATGTTTTTGCGCGGGACGTCTGCCCGGCATCAGTAATTTTTAACAGCGCTTTTTTGTGACCCTGTTTGGCGGCCAACTGATACCAGTGCATGGCTTGCGCGTCATCCTGAACGCCACCCCAGCCATTTTCATACAGCACGCCCAGGTTGTACTGCGCCTTCATATGTCCTTGTTGAGCCGCTTTGCGGTACCAGCTTGCAGCTTTTTTATGGTCCTTCTGAACGCCCCGCCCGGAACGGTACATGGCAGCCAGTTGGTACTGTGCATCGGCAAGCCCTTCCTCGGCTAACTTGTTAAACAGCGTAAATGCATGCTCATAGTCACGCGTGCGCACGGCTTGTTGCGCGTCGCTATAATGATCCGCCACTGACGTTGCTGAAATCAGCAGTGCGGTACACGCTAACAGGCAGCGCAGCCCGCGCTGCAGTTCAGGATGAGCCATGCTTGGTTTCCACTTCGATACCTATTTTCTTGAGGAACGGCGTCGGTAGTATACCTCCGGCAGATACAATGATCGCGTCATTGTCCAGGGTTATGGTTTCACCTTTTTGATCCAGCGTTACTTGTTTTTCACTGACCTCAGTGACGTTGGATTTGAACAGTACCTTGAGGCGGCCTTCGGCCTCAGCCTGCTCGACCTTCTGGCGGTTCTTTTCTTTGGCGCGCGAAAAAGCCTCGGAACGATACGATAGCGTGACTGTGGAGTCAGGTTCATCGGCAATACTGGTAGCGGCTTCTAATGCGCTGTCACCACCGCCCACCACTAATACGCGTTGACCAGCGTATTGCGCCGGGTCTATTAAGCGGTAAACCACCTTGGGGACATCTTCACCCGGTACGCCTAGTTTCCTGGGCGTACCGCGGCGCCCGAGGGCCAATAGTATGGTGCGGGTCAAATAGCTGTTCTTTGATGATGTTACCCGGTAGAAATCATCTTCGGGTTCAATGCCTTCAAGCCGTTCAAGATATTGAATGTCAAGTCCGGTCTTGTCTTTGATGTCTTCCCAGTATTCAAGCAGTTTTTCCTTGGTCGTTTCGGTAAAGGGGGAATTACCCACAATGGGTAATTTCACCGGTGCGGTCATTACCAGTTTTCCGCGCGGGAAGTGGCTGACGGTTCCGCCAAAAGATTCTTGTTCAATGGTTACCGATTTCAGCTTGCTCTCCATGGCACCGAGCGATGCAGTGATACCGGCAGGGCCTGCGCCGACGATGAGTACGTCCAGAAGATCACCGCTGGAGTCGCCCACCCCGGGATATTTACATATGCTTTCCATCGCCTGGCGTCCTTGTTCACAGGCATTGCGTATCAAGCCCATACCACCCAGTTCACCGGCGATGAAGACGCCCTTTAAATTGGTTTCAAAGTCGGGCTTGATCGTGGGGATATCCATACCACGTTTTTCCGTGCCGAATACCAGTGTGATGGCATCAAACGGGCAGGCGAGCTTGCAGGCGCTGTGGCCGATGCAGTGTGTTGCATTAATTAATTCTGCTATACCGTTGACCAGTCCGAGCACGTTGCCTTCCGGGCAGGCGCTCACGCAGGCACCACAACCTATACACAGTTTGTAATCGACAATGGGGTGTAGTGAAGACGGTTCGGTCAATCCCGCTTTGAGATTTTCGTCCCGTAGGGACACGCTCTCTTTGTGCCTTCGGTATTTGCGTGCTCCATACCACAGTAAAATTAGTAGCAGGGGGAACAGATAAAAAAAATGGATTGGTAAGTCTGCCATGTGCGGATGCTTTATTGTCTCGGTGACGGGTTAGAAGATGCGATAGCATAAATAGTTCAGGCAATCTGAGCGAGAATAATCAGGCCGATATCACTTCATGCGGTATTTTGGGAGCTTACCACTGAGTTGTAGTCGGTCAGCGACAAATTAGGCTCCTGATTTAATGGTGCTAAAAGCCACAGACAGGCGTGATGGTAATGTGTTTGGAGCGTTAAGCGCAAAATGTCTTCATGTGGCGACATATCGCAAGAGATGATTATCTGCCAAATCAGGATAAACCGTTAATTATAATTTAATAAAAACAATAAGATATGGGTTTTTCTTGGGATAAATAGAGGCTGTTAGACATTATATTTATTACTGGCATCAGTTTTGCAGATCAAGAATCTGTGCTGCTATTTGGGATATTAGTGACAATTGTGCAAAGCGGGGCAAAAATGGCGGCGGGTTGAAGGTCAGAATTGCCGAGCACTTCACGGCCCTTCCCGGAGGCTGTCGAACTTAAGGGTTCCGTGAAAAACAATAAAATAATAACTAACTAAATTCGAATGAGGAGGCAGTCTGAGTTCACTATGTCTTGCCCGGTTGACGAACTGAACATTGAATCCGTACCTGCGGCGGCACCCCGTGACAAAAAGTTCGGGTTGGCGCTGATAAATCTTTATCGACCCAAAGTGTATGGCTTTCTGGTGTTGCTGGTATACATATCAGTGCTACTGGTTATTTATCTGGGGTGGACCAGCCGCGTGGCGCAGCCCTTGACGGCTGAATCTGGTATTGGCTATACGTTGGGTATTGTCGGCGGCAGTATGATGCTCTTGTTACTGTTCTACCCGTTGCGAAAGCATTGGCGTGTCATGCGTCGCCTTGGGCCAATAAAGTACTGGTTCCGCACACACATGATCTTCGGCGTGTTAGGGCCCTTACTGGTTTTATTTCATAGCGGTTTTCAATTGGGCTCGCTGAACAGCCGTGTGGCGTTGTTCAGTACTTTGTTGGTAGCCAGTAGCGGTCTGGTCGGACGCTATATCTATACCAAAATTCACCACGGTTTATATGGCAGCAAAGCGACGCTCGATGAGCTTGTCAGTCATTCCGAATTGTTAGAAAAATCACTGACTTCAATGCTGTCGGCGCAGGCAGGCTGCACGACGGTGATGCCGCAAATCGAAGCTTTCCAACAGCAAGCTATGAAACGGTCTGCAGGCTTTTTTATCAGCCTGTTACGGCTGGTTTATCTCGGTACCCGTACTTGGTTTTTATATCTCTCTCTCTGGCTACGTATGCCACGGAGTTTACCGTTTCAGACGCGCCGTCTGGTGATACAGCACCTGGGGGCACACTTGGAGAGCATTCGCAGGGTCGCAGAATTTCAGTTCTACGAACGCCTGTTTTCACTTTGGCATGTGCTGCATCTGCCTTTATTTTTGATGCTGATTTTTTCCGGCATTGTGCATGTCATTGCCGTGCATATGTACTAAGCGACCATTGACTGCAGAACACATGGGCGAACTGAGACGAATATTCATAATGGTTATGGTAGCAGCATTGATAACAACACCGAGCCTGGTGCGGGCGCTGGGTATCGAGACCCTGTTGATGCCGGGTGATGTCATCGAAGGGCATGCAAAACTGGAAACAAAATGCAGTAAGTGCCATTCCCGGTTTAGTAAATCCACGCAAACGCAGTTATGCCTTAATTGCCACGAATATATCGACAAGGATATTAATGAAGGTACGGGCTACCACGGACGGCTTAATGATATTACAACCACATCCTGTAAAAGCTGTCACGGCGAGCACCTTGGTCGTGAGGCCGATATTGTGAGACTGGATCCACTGGTATTCGACCATCGACAGACAGATTTCATACTGAAGGGGGCACATACCTCCGTGGCCTGTAGTGCATGTCATAAGGCAGGAAAAAAATACGCTGAAGCAGCTTCGGTCTGTCATAGCTGTCACGGTGAACAGGAACCCCACCAGGGGAATCTGGGCGAAGATTGTCAGGACTGCCATACGGTGGAAAACTGGGGGAAGTTTGACTTTGACCATGACACGACAGATTTTAAATTGCGTGGTGTCCATCGTGATACGGCCTGTAATACCTGTCATATCAACGAAAAATACAAAGATACCAATAAGACCTGTAACGGCTGCCACGCGGTGGACGATGTGCATAATGGCGTCAATGGAACGAAATGTGCTGACTGCCATAATGAACGCAAATGGGCCGAGTCAGATTTCGACCACGATAAAGATACGGATTTTCGTCTGAAAGACAGCCATGCCGATGTCAGTTGTGGAGCCTGCCACAAGGATCCGGTCAAAGACAAAAAACCAGCCACTGAATGTATTGGTTGCCATCGAAATGATGATGTCCATCATGGTCGCTATGGTAAAAAGTGCCATGCTTGTCATAGCGAGAAGCAATGGAAAAAAAATAGCTTCGAACATAAGCGGGACACCGATTTTCCATTGCAGGGGAAGCACCGTGATCTGCTGTGCAATGCCTGTCATCGGGGCGACCTCTACAAGGATACGCTATCAGTTGATTGCTTCAGCTGTCATGAGCCGGATGATGTGCATGCCGGTCAACAGGGTAAGCAATGCCAACGTTGCCATCAGGAATCCGGCTGGGGTGAAGATGTTGTTTTTGATCATGACCTGACACGTTTTCCTCTGCTGGGGTTACACGCTACAGCACCTTGTGAAGAGTGCCATCTGTCATCCGCCTTTAAGGATATAGAGGTGACGTGTGTCAGTTGTCATCGGGATGAGGATGCACATAAAAAAGTATTAGGGTCTGAGTGTCATGACTGCCACAACCCCAATGGCTGGTCGTTATGGATTTTTGATCACAACAAGCAAACGGATTTTGAATTGCTGGGCGCACATAAAGACTTGCGTTGTAGCAATTGTCACAAACGGCCTGCCGAAGATATTGTTAAGCAGTCTCAACAATGTAATTCCTGCCACAAGCAGGATGATGTTCACCGTGGCCGGTTTGGAACCAACTGTGCACGTTGCCACATAACCAAGGATTTCCGGGATGTTCAATTCAACTATTAACCGTCGATTTTTTCTTATTGTGCTGTTGTTTGGTGCGTTATGGTCAGTCACGGCACAGGCGCGGAGTGGCTTCGACCATTTTTCAACCGGTTTTCCACTGACTGGTCGCCATGTAACTGCTGACTGTGACAGCTGCCACTCCCGCGGCATCTTTAAAGGGACACCGACACGGTGTATATCCTGTCACGCGACGACCTCACGGCTCAGTGGTGAGCGTTTACCGCCTGAACATATTACGACCAACGATAACTGTGAAGATTGCCACTCAACATCGGCTTGGACACAGTTGACGCGGTTTGATCACGCCTCGGTATCCAGTCACTGCGCCAGTTGTCATAATGGCATCAAAGCGACGGGGAAAAACAGCGCTCACATCCTGACCAATAATCTATGCGCAGACTGCCACCTTCAAACGAGTTGGACCCCGGTAACCAAGGTGGATCACTCCGCTGTACTCGGCAGCTGTTTCTCCTGTCACAACGGCAGCATTGCGCTGGGTAAATCAGCGAATCATATTGCCAGCGGCAATACCTGTGACGATTGTCATACGAGCAACGGCTGGACCCCGGCGACGTTCGATCACAGCACCGTCAGCGGTAATTGCGCCAGTTGTCATAACGGCACCACGGCGACAGGCAAAAACAGCACGCACATCCAGACCAACAATCTGTGTGAAGACTGTCACCGTCCGTCCGGCTGGACGCCGGTGACCAAAGTGGACCATTCTGCCGTACTCGGCAGCTGTTTCTCCTGCCACAACGGCAGCATTGCGCTGGGCAAATCGGCGAATCATATTGCCAGCGGCAATACCTGTGACGATTGTCATACCACCAACGGTTGGACCCCGGCGACGTTCGATCACAGTGCCGTCAGCGGTAACTGTGCCAGTTGTCATAACGGCACCACGGCGACGGGCAAAAACAGCACGCACATCCAGACCAACAATCTGTGTGAGGACTGTCACCGTCCATCCGGCTGGACGCCGGTGACCAAGGTGGATCATTCCGCCGTACTCGGCAGCTGTTTCTCCTGCCACAACGGCAGCATTGCGCTGGGCAAATCGGCGAATCATATTGCCAGCGGCAATACCTGTGACGATTGTCATACCACCAACGGCTGGACCCCGGCCGTATTCGACCATAATAGTGTGGCACCGGGAACCTGTACTCAATGCCATAATGGCACTATCGCGACGGGTAAGAATACTAACCACATTCAAACTACCGCCCAGTGTGATGTCTGCCATTCAACACGCGCCTGGACACCGGCCAGCTTTGACCATAATAGTGTGGTCGGCTCTTGCTCAACTTGCCACAACGGCTCTATAGCCACAGGTAAGCCCGGTAACCATTTTGGTACCAGCCTGGAGTGTGATAGCTGTCATACCACCAACAGGTGGAGCACGGTTCGTTTTGATCATATTCATGCGGTCTACCCGGGGGATCATGCCGGTAATATGGATTGTGTGAAATGCCATCAGTCCAATACACAGGTCCCAACCTGGACGTCGCCCGCTTACCAGCCTGATTGCGCCGGTTGTCATGCGAATAATTATGATCCCGGGGAGCATACGAAGTTTAACAATACCGACTATTCAGTTGCAGAGTTGCGCAACTGTGCCGGTAGCTGTCACGAATACACCGACAGCAGTTTGACAACGATTAGGAAACGGCGGAACAGCGAGCACCGTGCATCTGATTCCAGCTTCGACTAAACACAGGAGGTATTTTAATATGATAAAAAATATTGCACTTGTATTGCTTGTTATTGTGTGGGTAATGAGCACACCAGCCTCCGCCAGGGGTAACATTATCGATAATGCGCTGGTCCATGAAAAAGACGGACGTATCACCTTGGAGGTGGAGCTGACGATAGCGTTCCGTTACCAATCACACTTCCCGGCAGAAACAGGCGATGAGCTACGGATTACGATCAAGCCTGTGCGTGTGTCTGCATCGGATGTAGGCGCGGCATTCGAGCGTGATAGTCTGGTTCCGTCCAATGCGGATTCAGCGGCTATTGATGAAGTTATCTATGAGGGTGATGCTCCCGGCGGCCCTTTTCTGATAGTCAGATTTACTCGCCCGGTGAAATTCCAATTTATTCAAGGCAGTGATCAGCGCAGTTTTAGTGTCGCTATACAGAAAATTCTGTAGCGTAGCCATATGTGATTTATGAGTATCAGGTATAAGTTCACACTGGCGACTATCCTGTTACTATTTATGCCGGTGTCGGCCCACGCCGCCGGCGTAATTGATACCATCAGTATTGATGACAGTGAGAATCCGGCTACCATACGCATAGATTTCACTATACCGCTGCAATACATAAATCACGCGCCAGAGAATCAGGGCGACGAATTACAGGTTCAGTTCAGAACAATCAGCAGCAATCTGTTCTCTGTGCAAACGGAAGCTACTGAGCAGCAGACAGTGGTGCCGCCAACCAGCCATTTAGTACCACTGACAGACGCGAGCTATCGAGGTGTTGGTGGGGCAGAGGCTGGTGTGCTGACGCTTAGATTCTCCCGTAAAGTGAATTATACCGTTTACCCTGGCGTAGACCGGCGACATGTCCTCATAAAAGTTGTCACGGTGGATAATGCCGTGGAGAAGCAGCCGCAGCCAACGGTATCGCAGCCAACTTCGACATACAAAAGTAACAAGCGTCGTTTTAATCTGACGCAGCACTACACCATAAACCTGGATATCTACCTCGAAGGCAAGGATCAGCCGCCTCTAAAAGATATGCCTGAGCAGGATCAATACGTTATTTATACCACTGACTTTCCTATTCAGGGGCGGGTCTGGAGCCTCCTGCGCGTTGGTTTTTTTGATACACGGCAACAAGCCGAGGTGTATATGAAAAAAATAATCAACCTCTACCCGGGGGCATGGGTCGCGTATGCAGATGCAAAAGAAATTGACAAGGCTCAACAACAGGAGACCTTGCTGAAAAAAGTCGTGAAAGCACCTGTCGTCAGGCCGCAGTCGGTTTTGCCTGCTACTGACGATAAAAAAATCTATGATTTGATGGAGCGGGCGAGAAAAGCTATTGCGAAAAACGATGTCAACCATGCGGTCCAGCTCTATACCAAGGTGCGGAGCTACCCTGAGAATCCGTATAGCCGTGATGCTCTTGAATTTCTTGGGCTGGCACGCGAGCGTAAAAGGCAGTATGCGCATGCCATACGTGTGTACAACGAATATATTGAGCTGTATCCAGAAGGCGAGGGTGTTACCCGTGTCAAACAGCGCCTGGCCGGGATAACCACTGCCAGACAACAAGCTAAAAAACCTGCCGACGGTGGAAAAACGGGTGCTGTTGCCAGCGCCAAGACCGAAAGTGAGCGCGCCAACCCCTGGGAAGTGTTTGGCGGGTTTTCACAGTTTTACCGGCGTGACGAGTTCAAGACAGAAATCGGTGGCAGCACCACTACCCAATCATCATTGGCAAATGATCTCGATATTACTGCGCGTAAACGAACCGATAAATATGCTATTCAGACACGGTTTACAGGTTCTTATCTGTACGATTTTCTCGATGATGGCAGAGGTGATACCAGCAGCATCAGTAGCCTGTACGTCGATGGAAATGAGAAACAATATGGCCTGTCTGCGCGGCTGGGTCGGCAGTCCCGCAATACTGGCGGTGTGCTTGGGCGTTTCGATGGCATGCTGCTCAGCTACCAGCTCAATGATCGCCTGACGGTTAATGGCGTGGCTGGTTTTCCGGTATTTTCCACGCGGGATGCGGTGAAGACAGACCGGTATCTTTATGGTGTGAGTGCCGATATAGGCGCAGTTGCCAACGCTTGGGACTTTGAAGCTTTCTATATCGAGCAGCAGAATAATGGTATTCTTGATCGCCGTGCCATAGGCGGTGAGGTACGCTATTTTGATCCAATAAGGTCGATGAACGGCTTTATCGATTATGATATTTCATTTGATTCTCTGAACACGGTGATTCTTCTGGGCACTTGGACGTTACCGGATCGCACCATAATTAACGCATCACTGGATTATCGTAACAGCCCGATTTTGACAACCACGAATGCACTGCAGGGGCAGAATCTGAGGGGCTTGGATGATCTGTTGGATTCACTCACAGAAGACCAGATACGGCAGCTGGCAGAAGATCGTACTGCGGATGCTACAACGGTGATATTGGGTGCCTCACACCCTTTGAATGACAAACTGCAGATAACAGGCGATGTTACTGTGACAAGTCTGTCAGGAACCAACGCTTCCGGTAACGTTGCCGCTACAGAAGAAAGTGGTAATGACTATTTCTACAATATGCAGTTAATTGCCAGTAATCTGATAAAGAGCGGTGATATCAGCCTGCTTGGCCTGCGTTATTCCGATACCAGTACCAGTAAGATAAGCACCCTTACTTTGGATATGCGCTACCCTATACGGACCGTGTGGCGGATTAACCCCAGGCTGCGTACAGACTACCGGGACAACACCAATAACAACTCAACCCAGTTGATTGTTTCCCCCTCGCTGCGTATAGACTACCGCTGGCGCAGACGTTACCGCTTTGAATTTGAGGCTGGCGGCGAATGGTCTAATCAGGATCTTCCCAATGGTAGCCAGGATACGTCCTCGTACTTTCTCGATGTGGGATACCGCATCGATTTTTAAAGCAGAAGATCGCCTCCAATACGATGATAGATGCCAGTGGCATTAATAAGCGAGCCGGCAGTGAGTGCCGGCACGCCATAGACTTCTGTGCTGACACCATAGTCTGTTTTTATTTTGTCCAGTAGAAGATCAAAATCACCATCGCCAGATAGTAAGATAACGGTATCAACATCTTTTGCCGTTTCCATAACATCGATGGCAATACCGACGTCCCAATCACCTTTAGCGGAACCATCGCTACGCTGTATATAGGGTTTGAGTTTTACTGCGAAGCCTATGTGTTTGAGCGCAGCCTGAAATTTAAGTTGCTTGTCATCATTACGGTGAATGGCGTAAGCGGTTGCAGCAACAATCTTGCCTTCGGCGCTGATTCTTCGCCAAAGCTCCCGGTAGTTGAATTGGCGGCCATAGGCTTGTCGGGTTGTGTAATAAATATTTTGAACGTCAACAAAAACAGCAATGGTTTTCACAAGACTGTTTGTTAGCGGGAGGCTTTTATTTTTTGTTGGCCGATATCCTGACTGCGTAAATAATCTTCATAGGCGCCGTGAAAATCGACAATGCCAGTGGGCGTCAATTCGATAATACGTGTTGCTAATGATGAGACGAATTCACGGTCATGACTGACAAAAATGAGTGTGCCCGGATAGTTCTCCAGGGCCAGGTTCAGGGATTCGATGGATTCCATATCCAGGTGGTTGGTAGGCTCGTCCATTAACATGATGTTGGGACGCTGTAGCATGAGTTTTCCGAATAGCATGCGGCCTTGCTCACCGCCGGAGATCACGTTGACGGACTTATCCATGTCATCCTGGGAAAACAACAGGCGTCCCAGCGTGCCACGAATCACCTGTTCGTCGTCGCTTTCCTGTCCCCATTGTCCCATCCAGTCGAGCAGCAGTTTGTGTTCTTCGAAGTCGGTGGCGTGATCCTGTGCATAGTAGCCTATATTGGAATTTTCCGACCACTTTACATTGCCAGCTGATGGCTCCAATTCACCGATCAGGCACTTTAACAAGGTGGATTTACCGATGCCATTGGGGCCGATGATGGCAATACGTTCACCCACTTCCACCATGAGGTTAAGACCCGAGAACAGGTCTTCGTCAAAACGCTTGTCCAAACCTTCCACTTCGAGGGCCAGGCGGTGCAGCTTCTTGTTTTGTTCAAAACGGATGTAAGGGTTCTGGCGGCTGGAGGGTTTCACCTCGTCCAGCTGAATCTTATCAATTTGTTTGGCGCGCGAGGTCGCTTGCTTTGATTTGGAGGCATTGGCGGAGAAGCGGCTGACGAAAGATTTCAGTTCGGCAATCTGCGCTTTTTTCTTGGCGTTGTTAGCTAATAAAGTTTCATTGGCCCGTGTTGCGGCGATCATGTATTCATCATAATTGCCGTGGTAGAGGCGTATTTCACCGTAGTCCAGATCGGCCATGTGGGTACAGACACTGTTGAGGAAATGGCGATCATGGGAAATAATAATCATGGTGCAGTTGCGCTCATTGAGCACACCTTCCAGCCAGCGAATCGCATTGATGTCGAGGTTGTTGGTGGGTTCGTCCAGCAGCATGATATCCGGTTCGGAGAATATGACCTGTGCCAGCAATACGCGCAATTTCCAACCGGGTGCCACTTGGCTCATAGTGCCGAGATGCTGTTCAATGGGGATGCCGACACCCAACAATAATTCGCCGGCACGAGCCTCGGCGGTATAGCCGTCCATTTCAGCAAATTCAGCTTCGAGCTCAGCCGCTCGAATGCCATCTGCTTCGGTCATTTCCGGGTTACTATAGATCGCGTCGCGTTCTGACTTGACGGCCCACAGCTCTTCATGCCCCATAATCACGGTGTCAACCACACTGTATTCTTCGTAGGCAAACTGATCCTGTCTCAATTTACCGATACGTTCGTGAGGGGCTTTTGAAACGTTGCCAGCAGAGGCTTCCAGGTCATCCCCAAGGATTTTCATGAAGGTCGATTTGCCGCAGCCATTGGCTCCGATCAGGCCATAGCGGTTACCCTCGCCAAACTTGACAGAGACGTTTTCAAAGAGTGGCTTGGCGCCAAATTGCATAGTGATATTAGCGGTTGTTAACACTGTGGTTACCCGAATAGTTAAAGTTTGATGCGTGTCGAGAGGAATCGTGGAGGCCGGAGGGCGCTAAACTTAGAGCGCGGATTATACCTGAAATATTACCAATATTATAACATGCTGTTAATAAGGCCGTTTTCTTGGTGATTATGCCGACGAACCGGATTCAGCATGCAATGCTGTGTTGTGTGGTGCCAACATCAGTGTAAGCGCCTGGGCGTGTTCAGCTGCTTTTCTGCCCAGGTCTGTCAGATAGCCACCATCTTTTTGAGTGATAAGACCTTTATCGAACAGACGTTTAACGGCATCAATTTTTTCCTGGTCAGCGGTTGAATGAACTTTTATGCCGTGGTCGGTAGTGTCCCGGCTGTAATGAACCAATATATCGAGCTCGGCCAGTTGTTCTTCAGTGTAATGCATGTTCCGTTGTCCCATACTATTCATGTAGGGTCGAATTCATTCGACCAAACGGCCACAGGTGGCCATCCGTGTTGTCTCTGTAGTCGGGGTGACAGACTGGCTATCCGCGTGGCCGGTCGAATGAATTCGACCCTACGAAGGAAAAATTGGCTTAAGTTAGCGCCATTCATATGATAGTGAACAGAACAACACTTAATAGCAAAATACGACCACATCATCTTGTAACCCTATGGTGGCATAGCCAGCTGCGCCCATGGCGCCGTCCAATTCGGGAATGCAGTCTTCCATAGATAGATTGTGCAATTCCAGGGATGACGGACAGACATACATATTAACACCGCACTCCTTGGCGTTCTGAATGGCCTCGTAGACGCTGTGATCTGCACCTTGTTTGGCGTAGACCTTGTCCGCAACCCCTTTTTCCAGCAAGCGGGTACCTTCCATCGTATAGATGATAGTAACTTCTTCGGCATCCAGGGCTACGGCTGTCATGGCTTGATGAAACGGTGTGCCGAGCCGGGTTGGCGTATCCGGGCCACTGGTCATCATAATGAGCATTTTGCTTGGCATCGGGGATTTTCTCCTGCATTTTTATATCCGCTAAATGTAATGGTGCCGAGGGTGGGAATCGAACCCACACTTCCGTAAAGAAACCGGATTTTGAATCCGGCGCGTCTACCAGTTCCGCCACCCCGGCAGGGGAACGCGACAGTATAAGGATTCCGCGAGCGGTGGCAATGGTTAGCGCCGCCGCCGTAGCTAACAGGCGCTGTGGTACCATGCCGCGCCATGCACGTCAGTGACTTTGATTATGCGCTCCCGGAGGCGTTGATTGCGAGCTATCCTGCACATCCGCGCAGCAGTAGCCGGCTGCTGGAGCTCGGGCTGGAGGGCGGGCTGCACGATAGGCGTATGGCTGATTTCCCCGGTTTGCTCGACGAGCACGATCTGCTGGTATTTAACAATACCCGGGTCATTCCGGCACGTTTGTTCGGGCGTAAAGCCTCGGGCGGAAAAATTGAGGTGCTGGTGGAACGGATTTTGGACGAGCGGCGCGTGCTGGCACATGTACGCGCCAGCAAATCACCGCGGGCAGGTAGTCAGCTGAAGCTGGGTGAAATCGGCTTGCCGGTGACAGTGACGGGGCGTACTGGCAAGTTATTTGAGCTGGTTTTTGCCGGTGATACACCAGTGCTTGAATTGCTGGAAGCCCACGGTCATGTGCCTTTACCGCCCTATATTCAGCGTGCCGATGAATACGCAGACCGCGGTGACTATCAAACTCTGTACGCGCGCTATCCTGGGGCGGTGGCGGCGCCGACTGCGGGGCTGCATTTCGACCAGGGCTTGCTCGACGCAATACAGTTGCGTGGCATTGAGTCGGCTTTTGTGACACTGCATGTGGGTGCCGGAACCTTTCAGCCAGTTCGTGTCGATACGTTGGAAGAGCACGTCATGCACGCAGAATATGTTGAGGTGAACCAGGCGGTTTGCGATGCCATTGCGGCGACGCGTGAACGTGGAGGGCGGGTTGTGGCTGTTGGTACCACGGTCGTGCGCAGCCTCGAAGCAGCAGCGCAAAATGGCAGATTGCTCACCATGTGCGGAGATACCGATATTTTCATTACACCGGGATACATATTCAAGGTGGTCGATGCCATGCTGACCAATTTTCATCTACCCAGATCGACATTGTTGATGTTGATATCAGCATTTACCGGCCATATGCCAGTGATGGCAGCCTATCAGCATGCTGTCGAACAGAATTACCGGTTTTTTAGTTATGGTGATGCGATGTTCATGCAGCGACGAGGATGACTGGCAATTAAGCGCCATTATTATGACAGAGCTGCTATGAAATACGAATTACTTACAACTTCCGGTGCGGCACGTCGTGGCCGCTTGAGCTTCGAGCGCGGCGTGGTGGATACCCCAGCTTTCATGCCGGTAGGTACCTATGGCACCGTTAAGGGCATGCGCCCCGAAGAGGTGGCGGATACTGGTGCGCAAATTCTGTTGGGTAACACTTTCCACCTGATGTTGCGACCGGGCACGGCCATTATCCGCCAGCACGGTGACCTGCATGATTTCATGAACTGGCAGGGGCCGATTCTGACAGATTCCGGTGGTTTTCAGGTCTTCAGTCTCGGTGATCTGCGCAAAATCACGGAAGAGGGTGTACATTTCCAGTCACCTGTCAACGGCGATAAGGTGTTCCTTGGACCGGAACAATCCATGGCGGTACAGCAGCAACTAGGCTCGGATATTGTTATGATCTTTGACGAGTGCACCCCTTATCCAGCCGATCACGACCAGGCAGAGGCATCCATGCAGTTGTCGTTACGCTGGGCTAAGCGCAGTCGTGACGCACACGCCGATTCACCCGCAGCGCTGTTCGGTATCATTCAGGGTGGCATGTTTTCCGACCTGCGGTGTGAATCGTTGCAAGCGCTGGCAGCGATTGGGTTCGACGGCTACGCCATTGGGGGCCTGTCAGTCGGAGAGCCTCACGCAGAGCGTCTCCGGGTACTGGAGGCGCTTGGCCCGATACTGCCGGTTGAACGGCCACATTATCTGATGGGTGTGGGGACGCCGGAAGATATCGTCGAGGCGGTGGCGCACGGTATTGACATGTTCGATTGCGTCATGCCCACGCGCCATGCCAGGAATGGCTATATCTTTACATCTGAAGGTGTTTTGCGGCTTAGGAACGCCCGTTTCCGCGACGACACCAGCCCACTTGATCCAGCCTGCGACTGCTATACCTGCCAGCATTACAGCCGTGCTTACCTCTATCACCTCGATAAATGTAACGAAATTCTTGGGGCGCATTTGAACACAGTGCATAACCTGCATTACTACCAGCGTCTGATGGCGGATATCCGGGCGGCCATTGAGCACAACCGGTTTGACGCGTTTGTAATGGAATTTTCAGCAAAAGGGCACTAATCGCCGTCGGCTATGTCATAATAGCGCGCTTTAAGATTTGATGGACAATGAATTATGAGTTTCTTTATCAGCGACGCATTGGCGGCAGCCCCGGCAGCTGGGGCGCAATCCGACTCGCTGGCGCAGTTTTTGCCGTTAGTGTTAATTTTTGTAGTGTTCTATTTCCTGCTGATTCGGCCACAGAGTAAACGCGCCAAGGAACATAAAAAAATGGTCGAAGGCCTGTCGAAGGGCGATGAAGTCGTGACTAACGGCGGCTTGCTGGGCCGGATCACCGAAGTTGGTGAAAATTTTATACAGGTTAAAGTGGCTGATAATGTCGAAGTCAAAGTGCAACGACAAGCAGTGGCCAACCTGATGCCTAAAGGCACCTCCAAAGAGCTGTAATTCATGAATCAATACTCCGCCTGGAAATACCTGTTAATTATTGTGTTGCTAACAGTGGGCATAGTCTATGCCTTGCCCAATCTGTACGGTGCAGACCCGGCCGTACAAGTCTCATCTGGCCGCAATGCGACACTGGGTGATGCCCAGGTCAGCCTGGTCAAGACACGCTTGGCAGACAGTGGCCTGCAGTCCAAGTCAGTCGAGATACCCAGTGATAACCAGTTGCTGGTCCGTTTTAGTAACACCGACGATCAACTGGCTGCTGCAGAAGTTATAAAAGATGTGCTGGGCCACGACTATATCGTTGCACTGAACTTAGCACCGGCGACACCGGCCTGGCTACAGGTAATTAATGCCCTGCCTATGTATCTTGGTTTGGATCTGCGTGGTGGTGTGCACTTCCTGATGGAGGTCGACATGGTTGCCGCAGCTGACAAGGCGTTGGAGCGCTACTCGTCAGATCTGCGCACCGTGTTACGTAAAGATAAAGTGCGCTACATCAGTATTCGTGTCAAGGATGATCGTCTGGTGGTGAAATTTCGCAACGCTGAAGATAGGGAACGGGGCGCGGAAATCATCCGCGAAGAGTACCGTGATCTGCAGATCAGTGAAGTTGACGAGGAAAAAGCTTACCCACTTGTGATTACGCTGAGCGATAACGAAGTAAGGGAAATTCGTAAGCTGGCGTTGCAGCAGAACATTACTACACTGCGTAATCGTGTCAATGAATTAGGTGTCGCCGAGCCTCTTATCCAGCAGCAGGGTGATAGCCGGGTAGTCGTGCAACTGCCGGGTGTGCAGGATACTGTTGCGGCCAAGCGCATTTTGGGTGCAACAGCGACGTTGGAATACCGTGCTGTGGATACCGCTAATGATGTTGAGGCGGCACGAAATGGTAAAGTGCCAGCGGGTTCAAAGCTCTACAAGCACCGCAACGGTACCCATTATCTGTTGAAGACCCGTGTTATCGCTACCGGTGACCAGATTGTTAATGCCCGCTCCGGTTTCGATAATGAATCCGGTGGTGCGCAAGTGTCGGTCACGCTGGACGGTAAAGGTGGTCGCAAGATGCTCGATTTTACCAAGGAGAGCGTCGGCAAACCGATGGCCGTGGTATTTATTGAGAACAAAACCACGACCCGTACCGTTGATGGTGAACAGGTCATCACTAACCGTAAAGTCGAAGAAATTATCAGTGTTGCCACCATTCGTGGTGTGTTTGGTACACAGTTCCAAACCACCGGCCTGGATAGCCCTCAGGAAGCTCACGAACTGGCGCTGTTATTGCGTTCCGGCGCATTGGCAGCACCGATTCGTATTATTGAGGAGCGCACCGTTGGCCCCAGCCTGGGTGCCGAGAATATTGAACAGGGTTTTCAGTCGGTCGTGATAGGTTTCACCCTGGTGTTGGTGTTCATGGCACTCTATTACAAAGTTTTCGGTCTGATTGCCGACCTTGCCCTGGCATTGAATCTGGTGCTGGTAGTCGCCCTGTTATCGATGCTACAGGCCACGCTGACGATGCCTGGTATCGCCGGTATCGTGCTGACTGTCGGCATGGCGGTGGATGCCAACGTGCTTATTTTTGAGCGCATCCGTGAAGAACTGCGCAATGGCAACACACCCCAGGCGAGTATCCATGCCGGTTATGCTAAGGCATTCTCGACCATTGCGGATGCGAATGTCACCACTTTAATTGCGGCTATTGTGCTGTTCAGTTTCGGTACCGGCCCCATTAAAGGTTTTGCCGTTACCCTGTCGCTCGGTATTATTACTTCCATGTTCACTGCTATTGTGGGTACGCGTGCAGTGATTAACCTGTTGTATGGTAGGCGCCGCTTGCAGCGTCTGCCCGTGTAAGGGGCAAGCTGCATGCATATACTCGACCACAAGACACAGATCGACTTCATGGGCAAGCGTAAGCTGGCTATGATATTTTCGATCTTGTTAATGCTTGCCTCTATTGGTTTGCTGGCGACCCGGGGGTTGAGTTTCGGGATCGACTTTACCGGCGGCACACTGATCGAGGTAGCCTATCCTGAAGTGGTTGATCTGGAGGAGGTGCGCGATTTACTGGCCGAAGCCAGTTACGATGATGCCCAGGTACAACATTTTGGTACCGCTCGTGACGTGTTAATACGTATTGCGCCAAGAGTAGGCAAGATCAGTGCTGAGCTTAGTGATGAAGTGCTGCTCGCACTACGCAATGCAGATTCCGCTGTGGAAATGCGGCGTGTCGAGTTTGTTGGACCACAGGTGGGCGAAGAACTGACAGAGCAGGGTGGTTTGGCGGTGTTATATGCGCTGCTGGGTATTCTCATCTATGTGGCATTGCGATTTGAATACCGGTTTTCCTTTGGTGCGGTTGCCGCTTTGGTGCACGATGTGATTGTCACGCTGGGTGTATTTTCCCTGGCCCAGGTAGAGTTTGATCTGACGGTATTAGCCGCGATTCTGGCGGTGATTGGTTATTCACTTAATGACACGATTGTCGTATTCGACCGTATTCGTGAAAATTTTCGTAAAATGCGTAAAGGGTCACCGACCGATGTGATGAATGTATCCATTAATCAGACATTGTCGCGTACTTTAATGACCTCCTTGACCACCTTGCTGGTACTGTTGGCACTGTTTTTTCTGGGCGGTGAAATCATCCATTCCTTTGCACTGGCGCTGATTGTTGGTGTGTTTATTGGTACGTATTCTTCCATTTTCGTCGCTGGTGCGACTGCCCTGGCGCTGGGTGTGAGCAAGGTGGATCTGATGCCTGTCGAAAAAGAAAACAGCAAAGGTGAAATTGAAGAAACGCCCTGATAGCTATCATAAACCCGTTGGCGAATACACCGGTATTTCTCGTCCCGCAGGAGCGGCCAGAAGGTCGCTCCTGCACAAAGGGGGTAGTGCGTTAACCACCCATTGCGGCAAAGCTGCGAATGAAAGGCCCTGCCATACGCGGGTCTTTGATCATAGCCGTGTAGTCGCCAACATTAAATTTGAGTTTGCGCGAGGTGTAAGCTATGCCCAGGCCCATCATGCCCGGTGGTTTGTTCATCCATTTGTTCCAGTGGGTAGCACTGGCGCGCAGATCCCAGTTGAGCTCCTGGTCGGTGTAGTCACCTGCTTCGACCACCTGGCCGTTTTCGACACGAATAAAGCCACGCGGCGCGTCTTCGCCATCGTAGCCGTAACCGATAGTTGAGTTAAACCCGATTTTGCTGAGTGCGCCAGCAAGATTGCTATCAGCATTCCACCTGTCCTTGTAGTTGTTCATCCAGTCTGCAGTGAAAAGATCAGACATTTTTATAGTCTCCTCATGGTAGGATATTCTGGTTCAAAGGAGCTGCGTGATTGGCTGCTCCAGCCGACGAGTCCGAAGTTCAATATAGCCCGCCTGTGAGTGATAGTAGCATATTTTAGAGATTCCTTATATATGAGGCCCCCAGTAACTCCATCAAAGTTAATAAAATGATGGCACACCGAGGCACGATTGTAGGGTCGAATTGATTCGACCGAGCCGGTCTCCCAAGGTTGTTATTGCGATCCAGATCCTGCGTAAAAGGCCGATAGTCCTGAAAGGCATGGAATCGACAACTATCATGAATATGAGCATTGAAAATCTGGCGGAAGCTGAGGTAGATCTCCTTGAGGTCGTGCAGAACCGGGTGATTCGGCTACGTTTTAGGGCGACAGATTCCGCCACTGGTGAGCTTTTACAGTATGGTGATGACCTGGTTTACTTGCATGGAGGCTATGGTGGGGCATTTCCAAAAGTAGAGCAGGCTCTGCAGGGGCATTGGGTTGGAGATCGCGTAACGATTAATCTCATGCCGGAAGAAGGCTACGGTGCCTATCAGTCAGAGCTGGTCTTAACATTGCCGGGTTCTGAATTTTCCGATGCTGAGCTGGAAATCGGTGAGGCCGTCGATGGGCAGTTAGCGGATGGGCGTTGTATGACCTTTACGGTGACAGCTATCCATCATGGCCAGATCACTCTGGATGGCAACCACCCCTTTGCCGGGAAACGGCTGAATTTTGAATTTGAAGTGCTCGCTATCCGCGAGTCGATTGAGGCAGAACGTAGCGCCGGTTTCGCCTTTGACGGTATGTTTACCTAACACTTGACGGACATCAAGGCTCAAGTGTAGCGTTAAGTCTACGCTGACTCGATGTTGCTCAGCGAGATACCGCCATGAGAAAACTCTCCTTCCTTTTGGGATTTATGCTGCTGTTTGTTCAGCCTTTGCGGGCTGACGTACTGGTGCTGGTGCATGGTTATGTATCCGATGCGCGTACCTGGGTGGTTCACGGCGTACTTCCGGTTCTGGCGGCCAATGGCTGGCAACCGGCCGGTGTGTTAGAGACAATAGCGAATGGGCAGGTGTTGGGTTTGCAGCCGTTGCAAGGTGAGCGCCTGGTCTACCGTGCTAATTTGCCAGCTTCAGCTCCGCTGTTAATTCAGGCGCAGCAGCTTGCGGCGCAGCTGGCTGCTGTGCGCGAACGCTACCCACATGAGCGGCTGATTCTTGCGGGCCATTCGGCAGGCGGGGTGGTTGCCCGCATGCAGGTACTGAATGGGAACCCGTACCGGGTGGATAGCCTGATTACGATTGCTTCGCCGCACCTGGGCACCCCACAAGCCGCGAATGGGTTGGAGTTGGTCGATTTTAATCCTTTTTTCTGTCCGGGGCCCGGTCTTGAATTCATGAAATCGCTGCTGGGCGGCAGTGCTTATGACACATTGAAATATTCCCGCGCTGCCTTGATCGATCTACTGCCAATGCGGTCCGGTAGCTTATTGGCCTGGCTTAACCGACAGCCGCATGCAGCGATTCATTATTACGCGGTGGTGCGCACAGGCGCTATGGGTATGGGCGATGGTCTGGTGCCAGCCTATAGCCAGGATTTGAACAATGTGCCTGCGTTGCGAGGTCGGGCCAGGGTAATTCCAATTCCTGCAGGGCATACGCTGAATCCTGCCGATGGTCGCTTATTGGCTGACTTGTTATGGCAGGCTCAGTCATTTTAACCGCGCAGTTCGAGGGGCAGGTGTGGGCGGATCTGGCGTAGCATGTCGGGGAAGAGTTTTGGCGCGGCAGCGACAATATTACCGCTCTTCATAAAGTCGTGGCCACCGACAAAATCACTAACCAAGCCGCCAGCCTCTCGAACCAGCAACACCCCGGCGGCGATATCCCAGGGGTTGAGACCAATCTCCCAGAAACCGTCAAAGCGGCCAGCAGCGACATAGGCCAGATCGAGAGCGGCTGACCCCGGGCGGCGGATACCAGCACAGTTGGGAATCAACGCTTTGAACATCTCCAGGTAGCTATCCAGGTGCGTCTGGTCTTTGTAAGGAAATCCGGTGCCCAGCAGCGCACCCTGTAGACCTTTCTGATTAGTGACGCGGATACGGCGGTTATCCAGGTAGGCACCACTGCCACGCGTGGCGGTAAACAGTTCCTGACGCATGGGGTCGTATATCACTGCTTGTTCGAGTCGCCCCTTATTTTGCAGAGCAATAGAAACTGCAAACTGGGGGAAGCCGTGCAGGAAGTTAGTAGTACCGTCCAGTGGGTCGATAATCCATTGATACTCATCAGCGTTGCCGTGTTCACCACTTTCTTCGGCAAGAATACCGTGATCGGGATAGGCCTTACGGAGAACTGCGATGATTTCGTCCTCGGCCTGACGGTCAACTTCCGACACAAAATCATTGCGTTCTTTAGTGGCAATGGTAAGTTCGTCAATGCGATTGGAATGCTTGACAATAATATCGCCAGCGTTGCGCGCAGCACGTATCGCGATATTCAGCATGGGGTGTATATTCATGGGGGTGATTGTACTGGGTTGGCAAGCCCCTGTCAGTGAATTGGCAGTTCAAGGGTTTTTCAGGCGGCCATAGCGAATTATGCGTGTGTGATGAGGGGGAGTAGTAATGATTGCCTGGAATAGCCTGGGTGTACGCCTGAAACAACTACTGGGTATTGAACAAGCCTCCGTCAGCCGCCTGGAACAGATTATTTCCGGCATCGGCGGCTTGCTGGGCATTGTGGCTATTCTGATGGTCAGCAGCTCGCTGCTGCATGAACCGGGGGGGGCGGTGATAGTCGCCTCCATGGGGGCATCGGCGGTACTGGTATTTGCCGTGCCACACGGCCCGCTGTCACAACCGTGGGCGTTGCTGGGCGGGCATCTGGTGTCCGCATTTATCGGTGTTAGCTGCGCCATACTCATTCCAGAGACCGTGCTGGCGGCAGGTGTAGCGGTGGGACTGGCTATCACCGCCATGCATCTGTTGCGGTGTATTCATCCTCCCGGCGGTGCGACCGCGTTGGCCGCTGTGGTGGGTGGTGGCGAGGTACACGCTCTTGGCTATGAGTACATGCTAACGCCGGTGCTCCTTAACGTTACCGTTATCCTGCTGATCGCATTCTCGTTCAATTATCTGTTTCGCTGGCGCCGCTATCCGGTGGCTTTGTCGCAGTTTAAAGCAGATCGAGAAGGTAGTGCGAAAGCCAAGCCGCTAGACCACGACCGTCTCATGCAAGCGCTGGGGCAACTGGACACGTTTATGGATATCAGCGAGCAGGACTTACTGAAAATTTATCGACTCGCCAATGGTGACGCTGGCGGACAGCCGCTGGTAGCTGGGTCTATTCAGCCCGATGGTTATTATAGCAATGGCAATTATGGTGCCGAGTGGCAGGTGCGCGAGGTGCTAAATATTGTTCCTGCGAGCGAAAACCGGGAGATAGTCAGCTACCGTGTGGTTGCAGGCCACAGCCGCCAGACAACAGGCAAGTGTGGACTGAAGGAGTTCAGCCGTTGGGCGCACTATCGTGTCGAGCGCAATGAAAGCTCCTGGCGACGGGTTACCGACTAATCAGGCCGGTGATAGTAGGGTCAAATTTATTCGACAATCCAATCAGTTGACCATAAGCACGGGCATGGTCTAGACTCACCTTTTTAGCATGAGGAGTTACTATGCCGTACTTGCCCTATAAAACAGCCGTTGCTGCTGGTATCGTTTTTGCGATGACAGCCTCTGTACAGGCGGCCGATAGTCTGGTCGTTGATGGTTATGCCAAGAGTTCGTCGGGCGAGACCTGGACATCGAGTTCTGGCGAATGTATCAGAACTACCTATGAAGATACCAAGGAATTATTGGGGGCCTGCGGTTATGAAGTCGTCGTCACTGAAACGGTGGTTATCGACAACCAACCAGCCGGTGTCGATATAGCGGCTGTCGAGAAAATACAGATCGTTAAGAGTGGCGCTGTGCTCGTCGACAAGGAAGAGATTTTGGTAGAAAGTTTTATCCAGAATCTCGAGTTCGATTTTGACAGCGCCAAATTGACTGCAGCCGATCAACGGGAATTGGATAGAGTGATCGCCAAACTTGATCCCTACCGTCAGCTGCTGCGTGACAACGTCGCCTACATTAATACCATCGGCTATACCGATTCCACCGGGCCGGAAACTTATAACCAGAAACTGTCCGAGCGTCGGGCACGGTCGGTTGCCGACTATCTCGAAAATCCAGGCAGCGTACGATCCCAGATGATGAAAGTCTCCGGTCGTGGTGAAGCTGATCCAATTGGCGATAATGGAACTAAAACCGGGCGTGAGCTCAATCGTCGCGTGGTGATAGAGATTGTTAAAAACTAATTTTTAGCGTATAGCGGCAGATGACAACGCTGGAATCATACCGCTGGTTTCTGTTGGTCGGCCTGCTGATTGCAGGCTGGCTGTTGTATTTGTTGGCACCGATACTTTCACCCTTTATGTTTGCTGCGCTGCTGGCTTATCTGGGTGATCCGTTGGTCGATAAGCTGGAAGCAGGCAGGCTTCCGCGAGTACTGTCGGCGACGATTGTGTTTACGTTGATGTTCAGTGTGGTGGTTATTGTCCCGCTGATATTATTGCCGGTGATTGAAACTCAGCTGAGCGTGCTGGTTCGTTCGCTACCAGGCTATATCGATTGGGTTACTGAAACCTTTCTGCCCACTTTGCAGCAGCGTCTGGGGGTGGATCCCGACCAGTTTGATGTGGCGCGTATCAAGGCCGCTCTGATGGACAACTGGAAAGATACGGGCAGCATCGCGGCTAACGTGGTGGCTTATATCAGTAATTCCGGTCTCGCTATGTTGCTCTGGTTAGCAAACATTGTGTTAGTGCCTGTGCTGACTTTTTATATGCTGGTCGACTGGGATCGTTTTGTCGCAGCTATTCGTGACTTGCTGCCGCGTAGTGTTGAGCCAACAGCGACGAAGTTATCGCTGCAATCAGACGAAATGTTGTCGGCCTTCCTGCGTGGTCAGCTCCTGGTAATGCTGAGCCTCGGCTTGATCTATTCGATCGGCCTCTCAATTATCGGCCTGAAAACAGCGGTGCTTATTGGTTTGCTCGCCGGTTTGGTGAGCTTTGTGCCTTACCTCGGTGTTATTGTTGGGCTGATAGCCGCAAGTGTTGCCATGCTCTTCCAGACACAGGATGCCATGCAGCTGGTGCCGGTTGCTATTGTCTTTGGTGTTGGCCAGATGCTAGAAGGCATGGTGCTGACGCCCTGGCTGGTGGGCGACAAGATCGGGCTGCATCCGGTTACTGTAATGTTTGCTGTGCTGGCAGGTGGGCAGCTGTTCGGCTTTGTGGGGATTCTTCTGGCCTTGCCAATAGCTTCAGTGTTGGTAGTGTTAGTGCGACACGTACGCGAGCGCTACCAAGCTAGTGATCTGTACCGTGTGGGAGAGTAGGTCAAAAAAAGCCGGGTGTTATATATAACACCCGGCCTGAATGGCGCTTAGCTAAGCTTGTAGGTCCGAATTCATTCGGCCAAAGGCTGGGATGACAGGCTGAATATCATCATGATCGGTCGAATGAATTCGACCCTACAATCGACAAAGGGGCTCAACTAACAGTGCTTACTGTGCGGCGTCGGTCGCAGCGGCTTCTTCTGTAAGAGCTTCCACGGCTTCTGTCTTGGCACCGTCAGCAGTAGTTGCTGCAGTGGCTTCTGCCGCAGCAATTTCAGCCTGCAGAGCAGTTTCAGCAGCAGCCTGGTCTTCGGCATTAGCCAGCGGGGCAATCAGGGCGAGGGCGGCAATCAGTATGATGTTTTTCATTAATTTGGACTCCGTATGTTTGGTTTCATCATGAAACCTTGTTCCTAAAACAAAGCAATGTTTGTGCCGCCTAGTATAAACATGTTAAATAACAGTGGGTAATAGATTATTATTAATCTGTTTTCTATCTTAAAGGTCTCTATAAGCTGTTACCTGTTAGAGACACTGTTCCCTCTAAATACGTAACCTATTGAGTTTTATGTTTATGTGTAGTCGCTGAACGACTACAGGTGTTATTACTTAGTACTCCGACAAGTTTATATTGATAGATCATGATTGTAGGGTTGAATTTATTCGACCAAGCTGTCTGTCCAGGTTGTTATTGGCCGAATGAATTCGGCCCTACAGATGATCAAGCCCATTAATATTTGATGCATGATTGTAGGGTCGAATTTATTCGACCGAGCCTGTCTGTCCAGGCTGTTATTGGCCGAATGAATTCGGCCCTACAGATGGTCAAGCCCATCAATATTTAATGCATAATTGTAGGGTCGAATTTATTCGACTGAGCCTGTCTGTCCAGATCGTTATTGGCCGAATGAATTCGGCCCTACAGATGATCAAGCCCATCAATATTTGATGCATGATTGTAGGGTCGAATTTATTCGACCGAGCCTGTCTGTCCAGGTTGTTATTGGCCGAATGAATTCGGCCCTACAGATGATCAAGCCCATTAATATTTGATGCATGATTGTAGGGTCGAATTTATTCGACCGAGCTGTCTGTCCAGGCTGTTATTGGCCGAATGAATTCGGCCCTACAGATGGTCAAGCCCATCAATATTTGATGCATGATTGTAGGGTCGAATTTATTCGACCGAGAATGAAATAATGGATATATGATGGTAGTTAGCTTACATTGTTTACCCTGTCAGTTAAGGGAAATAATCATGACACGTTTTTTATGCCAGCCAAAAAGATGCAGGCAGATATTCTAGCTATCGGCATTGCCTTCCTGCTAGGGCTGGCGGCTCGCTTCGTAGGGCTGCCACCCCTGATAGGCTACCTGCTGGCTGGCTTTGGCCTGTTTGCCTTTGGCGCACAGATGACCGATACCCTACAGGAATTCTCCGAAATGGGTGTCACTTTATTGTTGTTTACAATTGGCCTGAAGTTGCAGCTGCGAAATCTATTAATGCCGCAAATCTGGGCAGTGTCGTCGTTACACATGGTGTTGGTTGTGGTGTTGGCTTCAGCTCTTGTGCTGGGTTTAGCTAGTATGGGTTTATCAGCCTTTGCCGGTATGGACCTTGCAACCGCAGCGTTGATTAGCTTTGCGCTGAGTTTTTCCAGTACAGTGTTTGCTGTCAAGGTACTGGAAGAGAAGGGCGAAATGTACTCGCTCTATGGTCGCATATCGATTGGTATTTTGATTATGCAGGATATTGCGGCGGTGGTTTTTCTTGCCATCTCCGCCGGTAAGGTGCCGTCTATCTGGGCACTAACTTTATTGGCACTGCTTCCTCTGCGGCCATTGCTGTACCGCGTGCTGGAAAAAACCGGGCACGGCGAGTTACAGACTTTGTTTGGTTTAACTCTGGCGCTGGGTGGCGCCCAGCTGTTTGAACTGGTCAGTGTCAAGGGTGATCTTGGTGCCTTGATATTAGGTATTTTACTGGCCAATCACCGCAGTGCCTCTCAGCTGGCGCGTCAGTTACTGGGGTTTAAAGACCTTTTTCTGGTGGGTTTTTTCCTCTCCATAGGTCTGTCTGGCCCTCTGAGCTGGAATGCCGTGGGTATCGCTATGCTACTGCTTCTGTTGGTGCCCGTGAAAGTATCGTTATTTTTCTGGTTAATGGCGAAGTTCCACTTACGCAATCGCACTTCACTGCTGGCATCCCTGAGCCTGGCCAACTACAGTGAATTTGGGCTCATTGTCGCCGCTATCGGTGTTAGTAATGGTTGGCTTGATTCGGAATGGCTGATCATCATTGCTATCGCCCTGTCCGTGTCATTTGTCATTGCAGCGCCGCTGAACTCGGGGGCATACCGGCTCTATAGCCACTGGCGGGAACGACTATCAGTTTTCGAGTCGAGTCAGCGTATTGATGAAGAAGAGGCGATTGAGCCTGGAGTATCCGCCGAGGTGATGATTTTTGGCATGGGTCGCGTGGGTAGTGTCGCCTACGACGTGTTGCATGAACGCCTGGGAGACAAGGTGCTCGGCGTGGATTTTCAGCGCGATACGGTTGAGCAGCTACGCAAGGAGGGGCACCAAGTCATACACGGTAGTGCCACCGACCCGGATTTCTGGGAACGCATGGATTTTGACTGCAATCGCATCAAGCTGGTTATGCTGGCTATGCCCAATGTCCAGGAAAATAACTATGCCGTTCAGCAGCTCAAGGCGCTTGGTTATCAAGGTAAGATTGCTGCGGTGGCGAAATATCCGGACGAAATAGAACAATTGGAGAAAGTTGGCGTACATGCCGCTTTTAACCTGTTTGCTGAAGCCGGTGCCGGTTTTGCCGACCATGTGAGTGATCTCTACGAGTGACCTGAGCAGTGACTTTTCTCCTGCAATTGTCTGTGGCCGAGCGCCTGCCCCACGCGCAGTGATTGTTCGGCCTGTAGCGGCTCTAGCCAGTCGACAGCGTTGTCGCCGAATAATACGATGGCGGTGGAGCCCATATTGAAGCGGCCCATTTCAGCGCCACGCGCGAGTTTTATGTTATCCCCGCGATAATCGGTGACTTCGACCTGCGAACGGTGGGGCGGTGTTACCAACCCTGACCAGACAGTCTCAATGGCAGCAACATTGATTGCACCGACCAATACCAATGCCATAGGGCCAGCATCGGTGTCGAATATAGACACCAGCCGTTCGTTGCGGGCGAACAGGTTGGGTACTGTGCGCGCGGTATGTCCGGCGACACTGAACAACCGGCCGGGGACATAAATGGTCTCACGCAGGTGCCCGCTAAAGGGCATATGCACACGGTGGTAATCGCGCGGTGACAGATAGACGGTGGCGAAGCGCCCGTTGAGGAAGGCAGCGGCGCGCTCGCTGTCGCCGCCGAGCAGTTCTGTCACACTAAAACTGTGGCCCTTGGCTTGAAAGACGGCATCCTGGTCGATACGTCCGATCTGGCTGATGTGGCCATCGGCCGGACTGACCACGGTGTTGTCATCGCCCTCGATAGGCCGAGCACCCGTCTGTAGTTCGCGGGTAAAAAATGCGTTGAAGTGTTTGAAGTCTTCGGGTTTCTGCAGCAGAGACTCGCTCCAGTCAATCTTGTAGGTGTCGGCAAACCAGCGAATAAAGGCATTTTTAAACCAGGGTGTCTGTATGCGTGCCAATCGATAAGTTAAGCGTGAGATAGCATGATGTGGCAGCGGGTAAAGGGGTAGTGACTTGAGATAGTCGCTGTTACTGGCGTTAGTTTGTGAGCGACTCACAATTTTTTTTTGACATCCGCTGTAACGCGAATACAGCTGTCGTCGGAAAAGTGTAAATAAAAAGCCACCTGGTTACCGGCCTGTAAACGGGATTCCGGTGCGGGCATCATAAGGTGAAAGCTGCCTGGTTGCAGGCTGACAGATTCCCCGGCGGGAATGCTGATGCCGTCCTGCCGCTGCATGCGTGCAATACCGTCAACGATGCTGGATTGATGTAGCATGACATGGTCAAAGGCTGGGCTGTCGATCCTGCTGAGCATAAGGTCCTCATCACCGGTATTTTGAATAATCATAAAGGCGGCCAGCATACG
>UOFK01000207.1_pt1 | contig 23691 bp, 21 predicted proteins | sample 1990061 | NCBI WGS metagenome assembly UOFK01 (sample SAMEA4728526, study PRJEB27164) | hydrothermal vent metagenome | biome: marine basaltic hydrothermal vent biome; feature: marine hydrothermal vent; material: mineral | place: Pacific Ocean | collected 2011-06-14/2011-07-23 | depth 1741 m
CCTTAGGTTGGGGAATATTTTCCAGCTAAAGTGGTTTCTGACCCCGTGCAGGGGATTATCTTATCCAAGAGATCCAAGTATTGTTGAGCTGCGGTGCTCGTTGAAAATAGAGCCGCGCGTGCTTTTAACTGCTCTCGGCTTGGGGGGGTGAGCAACGTTGAGTGTATGGCATTCACCAGTTTTTCATTGTGTTGTACGGGTACCAGGTATCCATACTTTCCGTTATCAAGTATTTCTGCGGATCCCCCCGGGCAATTTGTGCTGATCACCGGACACCCACAGGCTAGCGCCTGAATAAGAACTCCAGGCAGCCCTTCATACAACGAGGTCAGAATAAAAACTGATGCGTGTGCCATGTACTGGTAGGGATTATCGACAAAACCCGGCATATCCACGTCGTTTTCGACACCAAGTTTCTGGGCTAATTCAGTCAGCTCAGCGCGTTGCCGCCCTTCACCTAGAATCACCAGTCGAATTTTCTTTTTCTCATGTAGCGTGGCAAAAGCCCGTAACAGTGTTTGAAAATCCTTTTGTGGAATCAGGCGACCAACACCGAGAATGACCGGCGGCTGGCCAGGTTCGAACCAGGGGTGATTCAGCGGCTGCGCAGCCAGTTTGGATAACATGTCGTCAACCACTGGATTATAGATGGTGGTTATGCTGCCGCGATCAATTTGGACGTTTCTGTGTAAGTCGTTTGCGACACTGTCAGATACCGCTACGATGCCATCTGCGAACCGGTAGGTGCGTTTGACCATTGGCAGCATAAAGCGCCAACGCCATCTATGCTGGCGCTTGTCGCTTCTCCTATGCATGGAAAGTGCGATGCGCTCGCTAACGACAACCGGAACTTTTACGCGGCTAAGCTGCTTTGCCCACAGCACAGCCAGATTGGTGTAAGTGAGTGCGCTCAGGATAATGTCGGGTTGTTGCATTTCCATATACTGCTTTAGCGTATGGATATGGCGTATACTGGAGTCTGCTTTGAGGGGTAGCAGCACAGGTTTCAGCAGAGTGCTTATCCCCGCTGGATCAGCCCGTGCCGTCAGCAGTCGCCCGCTCAGGCTGTTGCCTGCTTTAAGTTCAATTACCCGAACAAGTTCTGGTACGTCGTTTATATAGGCACCCTCGGGTCGGAACAGAAGCAGATCGACTTTACGCCCCTGTTGGCTAAAGCTTCGGGCCAGATTCAGCATAGAGCGTTCTGCACCACCACCTGCCAGGGATGGCAACAGTATTGCGATATGTTGTGCCCGAGGGGCGTTGGTGCTGCTATCCACTGAATAGTTCCCGATCAGAGATAAGTTTATGTGTACAATCGCTGCAAACAAAGTTTAATCACCAAACTCAGGGTCCGAATCAACAATGTGCGGGATTGCAGGTTTTCTCTACCGATCAAAGCGGCCAAATAAATCGGAATTGTCTCAGAATGCAAAGGCGATGGCGAATCGTCTTCAGCACCGCGGTCCGGACGCAGGTGGAGTCTGGGCCGAGGCTGAAACCGGGGTGGCCCTGGGTCACCGGCGCCTGTCGATTATTGATTTATCGACAGCGGGTGCACAGCCTATGTGTTCGGCCAACGGCCGTTACGTGATCGCCTATAATGGCGAAATCTATAATTGGGCAGAACCCCGTGACCGACTCACCGGCGAGGGCTACCCTTTTGCCGGGCACTCCGATACAGAGGTTGTGCTGGCTGCGATCGAGCGCTGGGGGCTGCACAAAGCGCTGGATTCCATCCATGGTATGTTTGCTATGGCGATCTGGGATCGCGAAATGCGCGAGTTGACACTGGTTCGGGATCGGGTTGGCAAGAAGCCGCTGTATTACGGTTGGTGCGGTGATGCGTTTATGTTTGCTTCGGAGCTGAAAGCACTGCGGGTACACCCGGAGTTCAATGCCAGCATCGACCGTGATGCGCTCGGACACTTTGTACAGTACGCCTGGATATCCGAACCTTTATCGATTTACAAGAATATCCGCAAACTCCAGCCTGGGGCTTATATCACTATCAAGGCTGACACAGCGCCCTGGTCTGCACCGGTGCATCGTTACTGGGCTGCCGACAACGTGATGGAAGTCGCCCGTGCACAAGTCTTTACGGGTTCGTTTGAGCAGGCGTGCGATAGGCTTGATGAGTTGCTGACGGTATCGGTCAAGGAGCGCATGGTGGCGGATGTTGATCTGGGCGCTTTGTTGTCCGGTGGTATCGATTCCAGTGCTGTCGTGGGTATGATGCAAAAATATGCTGACAGGCCGGTGAAAACCTTTTCTATCGGTTTCGATGAAAAAAAATACAACGAAGCTAATTATGCTTCAGCTATCGCTCGGTACTTGGGGACCGATCACGAAGAGTTATATGTTACCCCTTCGGATTGCCTCGATGTTATCAGCCGCCTGCCGGATATTTATGACGAACCGTTTGGTGATAGTTCTCAAGTACCAACGTTTCTTGTTGCACAGATGGCCAGTCGGCAGGTGAAGGTGGTGCTGACGGGGGATGGTGGCGATGAAACTTTTGCCGGATACAAGCATTACGCTGAAGGGTTGGCACAGTGGCGCTGGCTATCAACGTTACCGCACGGCTTGCGGGTTGCGGCTGCGGACGCGTTGGTAGCGTTGGGTGAGTTGAGCTGGAAATTGTTTAAGCCTGCTGCCCCCTTTGCAGACAAGAAGGTGTCCGGCTGGCGCAAGGCTGGTGGCAAACTGGCTCGACGGACACGCGGTTGGCGTGCAGAGCATCCACAAGGCGTGCTGGCTAACCACTTTGCGCGTACCCACCGGCCGGAAAGTCTGGTAATAGGCGCGCAGCCGGGGATCAGTAATATGGCTGATGCTAGCCTGTGGGCACAGCATGTGGATCCTCTGTCCGCTATGCGGCATTTTGATTACACCGGTTACCTGGTTGGCGATATCCTGGTCAAGGTTGATCGCGCCAGCATGGCAGTCGGGCTGGAAGCACGTTGCCCGATACTGGATACCCGTGTCACCGAGTTCGCCTGGAGTTTGCCGAATGAGTTCCTTATGGCTAAAGAAGGCGGCAAGCGCGTGCTACGTAGTGTGCTCGAGCGATATGTCCCCCGTGAGTTCACTGACCGGCCCAAGCGAGGTTTTGGCGTGCCTATCGATGACTGGTTACGGGGGCCGTTGCGGGACTGGGCAGAAGACCTGATTTCGGAACAGAGATTGCGTGAGCAGGGTTTTCTGGAATCGACCGCGATACGGCAATTATGGGCACAGCACCTGTGCCGCTGGCGTAATCACTCGAATATTCTCTGGCCGATACTGATGTTTCAGACCTGGTCTCTGAATCTGGAGCAGTAATTGTTGGTTTTTTGTGTATGGCGTTATAGACTTGGCCAGTATCTTTGCACAGTTTTGCATTGGTTTGAAGAATGGATGGCTATAAATTTTATGGGCCTGCATCAGGCCCGACGGAATTACGGATAATTGCATGGAACAGGCCGGACCCCTTCGACGAATAGCCTTCCTGTTGGATAATCTATCTGGAGGCGGGGCCGAAAAAGTCATACTTAACCTTGCTGCCGGTTTTACCCGGCTGGGACATCCGGTGGATCTTCTGGTCTGCAAGGCCGAGGGGGTGTTGCGCAATTGTATACCCGCTGGCGTTAATCTTGTTCCTTTGCAATCGGTTTCATCGATCCGCGGCGCGGTAGCGGCATTGCTTGCAGACCCGGCAGGGAGTCACGAGATATTGGGTATTATTGCCAATAGGCGAAAACTGCCGAAAGCCTTCCGTTATATCCCTGCAATTTCCAGTCATCTTAAGCAAAGCGATGCATCGTTACTGGTGTCTGCCCTGCCAAAATCAAATATTAACGCAGTCCTGGCCAGGCGCATGAGTGGTACCAATACACGAGTCGTTATTGGCGCGCATATTCATTTTTCGGTCCAGGGTTTGGAAGGCTCAGGCCGGAGCAAAGCCAGGGTTAGAGCCTTGCGGCCTATGATACGGCGTTGTTACCACCAAGCCGATGCAGTGGTTGCGGTGTCAAAGGGCGTCGAGCGGGATACCAGGGCCTATCTTGATCTATGCGAAGATCGGGTGCAAACCATCTATAACCCGGTTGCTGACAGGGAAATTATCGATCTCGGTGATGAGTCTCCCGGGCATGCTTGGCTTGATCATCGGGACGTACCCGTGGTGTTGGGTATCGGGCGTTTTGTACGGCAGAAAGATTTCCCTTTGCTGGTGCGGGCCTTCGCCGAGCTACGCAAAAGGCGCCCAGTGCGACTTGTTTTGTTGGGCGGAGATGAATCTTCGAATGAGCAAGTGCAACATAAAATTGAACTGGAAGAACTTGCACACGAATTGGGTGTTGCAGAGGATCTGGATATGCCAGGCTACAAGGAAAACCCGTTCCCCTATTTTCGCCGGGCATCGGTATTTGCGCTGTCATCACGCTTCGAGGGGTTTGGTAATGTGTTGGTGGAAGCCCTGTTTTGTGGTTGTCCGGTGGTCAGTACAGATTGTCCAAGCGGGCCTGCTGAAATCCTCAAAAACGGTGAGTTTGGTCGCCTGGTGCCGGTCGGTGACGTGAAAGCCATGGCCGAAGCACTGGATACGGTTTTGGACGAGCGGATTGATGGCAGGGTTCTGCGCGCGCGCGGCGAAGAGTTCTCTGTAGACCGGGCCGTCGCTAATTATAGCGAACTCTTCGGCCAGCTTGTCTCCTGATTTTTCCAGGTTCAACAGTCTGTTGATTGATTCTACTGGCGATAATCATCGCTAGTGGCCACCAGAAAATAATCCAGAGTTCTCTCGGGCGGGTGATGAGCTGGTCGGTGTCCGCCAGCATACAGATGAAACCAAATAGAAGGTAGGCGAGATACACCGGGTCTTTATCCCTACTATAAATTTTGCCTGCTGTGATCAGTGCGGTTACTAGTATAAGCAAGTGCAGTATTGCAGCGACCAGCCCACCATCGCGGAAGCTGGCGAGTATCGCGTTGTGGGCATAATTCGCTATATCTGGACCACCTTGTGCATCAAGTAGTAACAGCTTCTGGTAGCCATGCCCGATGACTGGCGCCGCCTTGATTTGTTCGATAACGTGCTGCCATATCGGGATACGCTGGCTGAGGCCACCATCCATCGGTCTTTCCAGAATGCCCAGGGAGTAAGATAGAAAAACCAGAGCACCGATAGTGACGAAAATACCGATAGCCAAATGCAGGAGCCTACCACCGTGACGCAGTAACAAGAGTAGGGCGATAGAAAAAACGGTAGCCAATATTCCAGTATTGCTTTGAGTCAGGAACACAAGTGCAGCTAACAGAAGCGTACCGATGGAAAAGACGAGTCTTAACCATAGTCTGGTGTAGGAAAGTGCCAGATGACAGCAGGCAACAGCAAAAAAACCATAGACAAATGCACTGGGGTTGGGGTTATTCAGTGTGCCTGTTCCGATCATTCTGGAACTCGGGAATGAGTGGTCTGAATACCACAAAGGTACCGAGATAACCGCTGCCAATGCCGCTGCCATACTTAGCAGGGCAACGATTTTTTCCGATGTCGACGGGGTTTGGGATGCTATGTAGGCTGTTAACAAAATAAAAACGATTATATAGGCGACCAGTCTCAGTGTTTTAAGAAAGGCTTCAAGGGAAAAATTTTCACTCCAGAAAGAAGACAGGAGCATCCATAGCAGGTAGGCAGCTATTAAAAGTAGCAGCCGGTCATGGCCCAGCGTTTTAAGCATCCGTGGTAATAATGGTAAGGCGGGTAAAAATACAACGATACTGTAAAATTTGTATTGATCAACGGCATTGGGGATGAAAAAAAACCCCAGCATAAAAAGAATATAAGTGCCGGTTACTGCCTGTGTAAGGCTTATGAAGCGAAGTGGATGTAGCATGCTAGTAATGGTTCTTTTTGTATCCGAATACACTGCCAAGAAAGCCGATATTTTCAGTTGCATCCAACATGTTGAGTATGGCTTTATGCTGCTGGGCTTTCCCGCCCAGCAGGTAGAGACACGCGTAGCCGGTATGCTTGACAATGCCGCTCAATGAGCGGATTACGGATCGAATTGCGAGCTTATAATGCAGGGATTGAGTCGAAGCTTTGAGCCTGGTCTTGGTGTAAAATTTGGTGCTGCCACGGCGCAAGGCCTCTGACAGCATGTAGCCCAGCCGAGCTCTTTCGGCCGGGATGCTTTCATGGGTTATTGCTTTTGCAGCCCAGACGAAGTGCAAGCCTTGCTGTTTCAAATCCTGGAAAAACAGCTTATCTTCGCTGCCACTGAGTGCCAGTGCCGGGTCGAAACACAATCCACTCTCGGTGAAGATATCGGTACGCATGAGTACATTGCACGTTGCTGTTGGCGGAAATGGTTCAAGGTCGCGGTAGTGGTGCGGGCAATGTGGCTTGAAAAAATAACCGGTATCGACGATCCAGGTTGGTGTGTCTGCTTCAAACACGGGTAATGTCGGCCCGCTAACAATATCGGCGGATGTTCTTTCCTGTGCGTACAACAAATGATTAAGCCAGCCAGGTTCGGGGACTTCATCGTCATCGATCATGGCGACAAAGTCACTATTTTCAGGTAGGTTATCCAGGCAGGTGTTTCTAGCGTATGAAATCCCTCGCTGGGTCTCTCGCAGGTAGAGCAGAGGGAGTTGGTGTTGTTTTTCGAGTTGGTTGCAAATCTTGCGGTTGTCATCGTTGCATTCATTATCTGTCACAATGATGTTGATCACTGGTGTAGCCACATCTTCAAAAACCTGCTCGCACAGGCCTGCCAGCAGGCGCTTGAGGCCATCGGGGCGCCGATAGGTGCAGATGCAAACCGTTACGTATCGCATTCTGCGGGATTTTTGATCAAAAGTCGTATTCTAGCGCCGATTTTTTCGAGTTCATCGGGCAGTGACTGTGTCGGTTGTATAAAGGCGTTTCCCGCAGCCACCGCAAAGCCAGTGTTAATGAGCATTTTATGTAATGTTCCCAAATCCCGGCCAAATCCAACAATACCGGTTTTATATAGCTGGTTGCCTAATCGTTGATAAATCTTATCGAATAAGCGGCATCGTTGCCAGAGCGTGCCTCTCCAGCCATTGGGCAAGGGGAATATGGCTAACGGTTTTTTGCAGTCTGCAACTTCTATCATCATAGACACGCTATCGCCGGTGACAATAAAGTACTCGGCGAGCCCCAGTAGTGCCAGATAGGGGTTTTCGGGATCGCCAGGGGTCCATTCGTGCAGTACTGACGGTTGCGGGCGCTCTTTGTCCAGGGTGGCTATTACTGCGGCTGGCGTACGGCGGCTGGTGGAAAAATAAAGTGTCCCTCCATGACATTCCTGGATGAGTTTGCACTGTGTGAGCAATTCGCGGACTGCTTTTTTGTCAAACCGATAGGGGCGTGTCGGACCACCGACCAGAACGGCGATGATAGGTTTTTTCAGGCTGTCGAAGCGATTGCGCCAGTGCTCGCTTTGCTGAGAAATTCTCTCCTTGTCAGCCCGCATCAGCGGCAGGCTCAGAGGTAAAACATTGGGCTGATCAGGAACCTGGTGTTGCGGTGGGGTAATAACCAGGTCAAATTTTTCTATCCAGCGGCGTGGGCGTCCCAGTAGAACAATTTTTGTAGTCGGGTTTTGTGCCTTGATCCAGAGCGCAGCCATAGCGTGACGACGCCCGGCTGTAATTACCAGGTCGGGCCAGGGCGGGTTCAAAGGGTCGGAGCGATTCATATCCAGATGTTCCAGGCTGATCCGGAAGAATGGTTTGCCGAGCGCATACTTCTGCCTGGGTAACAGACGCTTGGTTGTGTAGGGCATGCCAAGGCAATCAGCTACCTTTGCGGCCTGGGCGTTGTCGCCCAGCTTGTCACCCAGTACCAGCCAAATATTTGGAGAGGAGGCGGTCAACGAAACACACCACGCCGATAAAGGCGCCAGACCATGCCCCAGACAAACAGTAGAGGATGGCGCCGGACTTTATCGGGTATGTCGACAGGTTCGCCGGAATGGCGTTCAAGCTTCCAGGCGATATAGTCGAGTCCGCCTTCAAAAGTGAATAGGGCTTTGCTCAGGCGGGCGAGTGAGAGCCCTTTCCCCTGGAGTGAACGCAGGCGCCAGCTTATTTTGTTGAGAGTGCGTTGGCGTCTGTCAGCTTTATACTCATAACCGCTATCTGCTGAGAAGCTGAAGTTACTGTTCAGCAGCGGTGCAGCTATTTCCGTGGCGGTACGGTAATAATCGGCGTTGTGCGCTATCAGTTGCCGTGCGCGTGCTGGTGATTCAGGGCGTAGCTCGGTGCCATAGCTGAGTTTAAGAGCATTCTGCCAAAGTGATTGTGCCGAGCCTTTGGCGGGTACGTTTGGGAGCGCCCGGTTTAAAAAAGTCACAATGGCTTGTGCCATGCAGATACCGACACGGTTTTGAGTTTCGCGGTTGCGGCACCAGGCGATAGCTGTTGGCTGGCTGAAACGTCCCCACAGATAGGAATGAAACCAGCGAGCCGATGTGCCTTTGTCGAAGTCGCTGAGTGTCAGCAGGGCATACTTGCAGCGAAGAGTTTTTCCCTGGAAAGGGAATTCTGCGTAAAATACATTAGGCGGTAACAGCCAGTTCCAGAACGCCTTGGCAGTACTGCTGTTGGCGCAGCGATAGTTATCGACAATCAGGTATAAATCCACAAGGCCGTCATGGGGATCACCGCTGCGTAGGCAGGAACCATAAAAGAGGACCGATGCAACACAGCCTGGGTAGCGGCTGTTGAGTGATTCGGCCAGATATTGTAAAGCCGGGTGTTGGGGCGCTGGTGTCAATTGTACGAGCTTATCGGCCAGTCGTTTGAGTTGTGGGTTTGTGTTCATTCTATGCGTAGAAACTCAAGCTCGCCGCCATTGCTTATGGTTAATGGCCCGTATTCGCGACTGGCGTGGTGTATTTCGCCATCCACAGCGAAGGCGCCGTCCAGGTAAAGTTGAAGTTGGTCGACATTATGACTGCAATAGCCGTTTTCGGGGGTGACATAGCGGTTTTTTTTGCCGCGGATCAATGCCGGGAAAGCGCGCATTACTTTGTGAGTGGGTTTCTCAATCCAGGTGCAGTGCAATGCTTTCTGTTCCCGCCCCCAGTACGGTTTCAGTCCAAGAAACAGCCGCTGTAGTGATGTTACCAGTAATTGGATTACCGGTCGGCCGGGCAGGGCGGCATTCTGGTCAAGACAGATATCCGTGGCTGTCGGGTCGGAAAAATACGGTTCCTTGCGAGCAATGCCCCATAGGGTGCGCAGTACCATCAGCCCAGGCCCGAATTCATCCCGAATGCCACGCGTATGAATTTTTTCGATGCAGTATTGCATGCCGTTGACGATAGTGCCGGTACCGAAGAACATACCGTAAGCGACGTTGCCATCGCTGGCGCCTTCGATACGGAGAATGGGTCGTACCTGCTGCTCAATGCGTCCCTCGCCCTGAAGTGCCCAGTCGGCTATGCGTTGTACGCTGGCTGTCAGTGAGCCGGGCAGGCCAACGTCGCCCGCATTCATATTGGTAGTGCCGCCGGGTAGCAGGATAATACCGGGCGGATTGATGAAGTGTTTGTCGGCCAGCAGGCGGGTAAAAACTCGCGCAGTCGTGCCGTCGCCACCATTAATGGCGAGGACATTGATGCCCAGCGCTGAGAATTCTTTGAGAACCGCTGAAATCTCGCTTTCGCTATAGGTCATGCGATGGTGAATATGCGGGTGATTTGCGACAATGGCGTCAACGTGCGCCAGCTTCGACTGATTGCGTCGGCTGTTCGCATTGCTGATGAGGCCTATGCTGGGCGGGTGCTGGGCGTGGAAATTTATACTCATCTAGAGATATCGTACCAAAAGCATCCTGAGGAAACTTCTAATTAATCAATGCAGGATATTCAACAATGCCGAAAGCTACTCTTTCAGATGGTGACGGTCTGTATTTTGCCCATCTGTCCGACCCACACCTGACTACACTGGAAGGCGTGCGTTGGCAGCAGTTAATGAATAAACGCCTGCTTGGCTATTTATCCTGGCGGCATAAACGGCGTGCCGAGCACCGTAGCGAGGTGCTGGATGCACTGCTGGAAGACTTGCAGCAGACCCGTCCTGAGCATATCGCCATCACCGGTGATCTCACCCACATCGGCTTGCCACAGGAATTTCAGCAGGCACGGGCGTGGCTCGACCGGCTCAGTGCCTATGGGCAGGTGACAGTTATTCCTGGCAACCACGATGCTTACATACGCACTCCCTGGGAGTCTACTTATGCCCAATGGGCGCCCTATATGCAGTCTGATCCCGGCTATCAGTCAGTAGGTGCCAGCGCGGCGCCGTTTCCTTTTTTGAGGGTGCGGCACGGCGTTGCTCTGATTGGCTTGTCCAGTGCGGTGGCTTCGCCTCCTTTTTTGGCCACGGGTTCACTGGGACAACACCAGCGCAAATGCCTGGCGCAACTGCTCAGGGAAACCGGGCAGCAGGGCCTGTTCCGGCTGGTATTGTTACACCATCCACCGCGTGTGGAAGATGAAAAATGGCGCAAACGGCTCACCGACGGCCGTGCGCTGTGCCGGATATTGGGCGAGGAGGGGGCAGAATTGATCCTGCATGGCCACGGGCATCGTAATGCAACATCCGGGGTAGCGTATGCTGCGGGTGAGATTCCGGTATTCAGTATCCCTTCGGCGTCGGCTATTAGTCATAGGCCGGGGCGTACAGCGCAGTATCGCCTGTACCGTGTCCAGCGCTGTGGTGACGCATGGTCTATACAGATCAGTGTGCGTGGCTACCAGCCTGCCAGCCGGTCATTTGTACAGATAGGGACTGATCACTTGTCGGTGTCAGTGATGGTTTCGACCAGTTCCTGATCGGCAATCGAGTCCACATCAATGGCGGCTTCCGGGTAGGGTAGGTGTATTGGCGCGATATTGGCATTGAGTCGCTGTGACAGGCTGTCAAGAGCTTGATTCAGTGTCATCCAGCCCAATAGATACCTCAGCACTGACCACCAACCCAGCTGACTGATAATGCGCAGCGGGTTTTTGCGTTGCTGTTCCACGCGTCGCCAGGCTTTGGCAACGCGGTGGGAGGCAGGCGTCATGAAGGTGAACAGGTTACAGCCACAGTAGCCGCCATCGCGGAATTTTGTGACTGTTTTTTTGGCGGTCGGATAATGCGCGTGTATCGAGGCGAAATCAGTCAGACCAACTCCCAGATCAGCGTTGCTTTCCAGTGAGCGAGAAATGAAGTCGTCAATAATATCAGCACGCAGCAGCGGGTGGTCGGCTGTGGTGAGCAGTACGGGAGTATCCGCCAGTGCCTGCATGGCCTGGTAGGCGCTGCCACTGGGGCTGTTGGCGGGCGGCTTCCAGTGGATGAGGCCCTGTTCCAGAGCGCTGCTAAGGAACGTGCTACCGGGTAGCTGTTGTTTCTGCGACCCGGAAATTACAATATGGTCGATGTGTTTGCTGTTGAGTAAGGCCTGGACGACGCGTTCCAGCATGGGCGTGCCGTCAATTTTCAGCATGGCTTTACAGCAGGCACCAGACGCTTGCAGTAGCGGATCATTGGCATTGCGGTCGGCGGCCAGAACGACGGCAGTAAATGGCGACAGGGTCATGAGCGCACAGTTTATAGGGTTTTTTCGTACAGGCGGTAGGTTTTATAGGCCACACCACCGAGTGATTCAATAATGCTGCGCATACCGCTGTTGTGCTCCAGAATCCAGGACATCTCCATTTCGCGCATGCCGCGTGCCAATACCGGGTAGCGCAGGGTGTCGGTGAGCATATAGGATAAAGCCGGGCCGAACGAGGTGTGGTGATATTTCTTGCGCACGCCCATCAAAAGTATGCGCGCCGATTTCGGGTAGCGGACCTTGAGCCGCCACAGCAGCTTCAGCCAGCCAAACGGTAACAGCTTGCCGTTGAGGTCAGCGATAGCTTCATTGATGTTGGGCAGGCAGACGATCATGGCGGCGGCTTCGCCATCGACTTCGGCAATCTGTACAAAATCATCGCTAATCAGCAGCGACATGGCTTTGCCGATTTCGGTAAATTCAGCTTCGGTTGCGGGTACCGTACCCCAGTTTTCTGACCAGGCTTCATTGAATATATCGCGCAATAACTCCAGCTCCTGTTTCAGGTGCTTGCGGTTGAGTGGGCGGATAACGATGCGGTCAGACACCCGCTTGATCAGGCGCTGCATGACTTTGGGAATAACGAAGTCCGGGTGCTGGTGGTAGGCGAATAGATCAACGGCCTTTTGGTAGCCAGCCATTTCCACTGACTGCCTATAATAGGGGTGGTTATGCACCATCATGATGCGTGGCGGTGTATCAAAGCCCTTGATGAGCAGGCCGCATTCCTCGTTGATGGACAAGTTGAACGGGCCTGTCACTTGCTGCATGCCTTCCGATTTCAGCCAGTTTTCTGCCGTCGAAAGCAGTAACTGAAAGATTTTCTGGTCATTTATGGATTCCAGTAAGCCAAAATGACCGGTCTGATCCTGGTATTTATCCAGGTGTAGCTGATCGATCTGGGCGCTGATACGGCCTACCGGTTTGCCTTCACGGTAGGCTAGCCAGGCACACCAGTGGGCATGCTGGAAGAACGGATTTTTTTTACTAAACCTTTCTTTCTGCTCGAAATAGAGCGGACATACCCAGTTGGGGTCGTCACTATATAGTATTTTCGGGAAAAGAATGAAATCATCCAGCTCCTGGCGGGTGCTGATTTTGCGGATTGTCAGGCCTGTGGTGTTGTCCGGCATGGAATCCAGACTCCAGTATATGAGCAAGCGGCCGATGATACCGGCGCGATGGGTTGGCCGCCAGCGAGTGGCTGCCAGGTTTGAGTGAAAACCAGCGTGCCCGGCATTAGCCTGTTATTGATTAGAGAGTGCATCAAATTGCCGAATAGAGCAGCTATAAATGGCCAGACTGACAGTGGTAGACTGTCGGTTATATTTGTCGTAAAAATACGACAAACCGTTGCCAGGGCGATTAGCCATATATCTCAGACAGAAAAAATTTTGAAAAAGTATTGTGTTTTTACCCTATTGTATGAATAATGCACTACCGAGTAGTAGGGGTGAAGGGCGTGGCGGTTGTCGTTGGGAAAATACAACGATTTGTGCTAACCCTCCGCTGAAGTGCCATTTTTGGTTTCTTTCCTGGCATTTCGAGTTCCGACCTGCATTGGATGAACTTTTTTTGGGGTGTTTCCGTCATAGCTACGGAAACCTGGAAACCGTAACCTCAATTTGGGAAAAGTCTTTTGGCCGCTGAACCGACACCAACTGAACATAATTTGCCGTTTCGTGCTGCTGATTTCGCCACGCTGGCTGAAGTCCTGGATTATGCCGCCCAGGGCGATACCGGTGCAAATTTTTACACCGGCAGAGGCGACCTCTATGCAGCCTTGCCCTACGCAGAGTTGCGCGAAGAAGCGCGCATACTTGCCCGCAAGCTCCTGGGTATGGGGCTTGCCAAGGGTGAGCGTGTTGCGCTTGTAGCAGAAACCCACCCGGATTTTTTGCGCTTCTTTTTTGCCTGCCAGTATTCCGGACTCGTGCCGGTTTCTCTGCCTGCCTCGGTCAGCCTCGGTGGACATAGCGTCTATGTGACCCAGCTGCGTGGCCTGCTGGAAAGCAGTAAAGCGTCGGTTGCCATGGCGCCGAGCGGTTACGCCACCTTCCTCGAAGAAGCCGGTGAAGGTTTAGGCCTCAGGCTGGTGGGTGCGCCAGAGCTGTTTGATGCTCTGCCCGAAGCGGATATCGAATTTGAGCCGGTCGTTGCCAGCGATATTGCCTACATCCAGTACACCTCGGGGAGCACTAAATTCCCACGCGGTGTGGTGATTGAGCAGCGCGCGGTGATGAGCAATCTCGCCGGGATCATCCGTCATGGCGTGAAGATGGGGCCGAAAGACCGGTGCTTCTCCTGGCTACCCTTCTACCATGATATGGGGCTTGTGGGCCTGGTGCTGGTACCGGTTGCTGCGCAGACCTCTGTCGATTACCTCGATACGCGTGAATTTGCCATGCGTCCGCGTCAGTGGCTGAACCTGTTGAGTAAAACCAAGGCGACCATTTCTTTCAGCCCACCATTTGGCTATGAGTTGTGTGCGCGCCGTTTGCGTCCGGGTGAGGCGACCAAATACGACCTGAGTAACTGGCGGGTTGCCGGTGTGGGTGCCGAAATGATTCGTTCAGAAACGCTGATACGTTTTGCTAAAGCATTGGCGCCAGCCGGTTTTAACGAGAAAGCCTTTCTGGCCTGCTATGGTATGGCTGAGTGTTCGCTGGCGATCAGTTTTTCACCACTGTTTGAAGGCCATTCGACAGATTGTGTCGACGGTGATCACCATTCCGATCATCGGGAAGCCTTACCAATTCATCAGTCCGAGAATCCCGGGCGGGCACGCTGCTTTGTTGAATGCGGTGCGCCCATGCCAGGCTACGAAGTGGAAATTCGTGATGATACGGGTGAAATATTGTCGGAGCGCCATAGCGGTACCATCCATGTGCGCGGTGACAGTGTCATGTCCGGCTACTTCAATGAACCCGAGGAAACAGCCGCCTGCCTGTCTGCAGATGGCTGGCTGAATACCGGTGATATTGGTTATCAAGTTGATGGTCGATTGATCATAACCGGTCGCGAGAAAGACCTGATTATTATTAATGGCCGCAACATCTGGCCACAAGACCTCGAGTATCTGGCTGAGCACCAGCCTGAGGTCCGTATGGGAGACGCCCTGGCCTTTTCGGTACCAGATCCTGCTGGCGAAGAGATCTGTGTGCTGGTTGTGCAATGCCGCGAGGCGGATGCCAACAAGCGCGCCAACCTGATGGACCGCCTGAATCGACTCGTGCACCTGGAGCTGGGTATTGATGTCTATGTCGAGTTGGTGCCACTGCATACCTTGCCACGTACCTCATCTGGCAAACTGTCACGCTCTAAGGCGCGCCAGAACTTTATCGAGTCTCACGACCTGATTGAGCTGGCCGCGGAAATGGGTGGCGAGTTGGAACTCAAGCAAGGTTAGTTTCAACTGCTCGCTGAGTAGTTACAAAAATTATACTGCTGTTAAAATAACCGGCTTCAGGCCGGTTATTTTTTGAGGTTGTATCTTCATGTCGAGGCTGGTTGCGGTTACTGGTGCCACCGGGTTTATCGGGCAAACTATCTGTCGTGTGCTGCTCTCAGCCGGTTTTGACATTCGTGTCCTGGTGCGTTCGCCGAACTCATTAGGTGTGCTCACAGCCTGTGTGGAAAATGTAGTGCAAGGTGATCTACACGATCCGCAAGCACTCAAAGCACTGGTAGCGGGCACCCAGGCAGTTATCCACTGTGCCGGTGTCGTGCGAGGCGCTTGCCAGGATGACTTTGATAAGGTTAATGTTGAAGGTGTAGACAATCTGCTTACAGCGATCAAAGCTGCTGATGCGCCTCCACGTTTGTTCTATCTATCTTCGCTGGCGGCGAGAGAGCCGACATTGTCATTCTATGCCCGCAGCAAATACCGCAGCGAGCAGCTGTTGGCGGCATCTGCGGGCGATCTGTCCTGGTTGGCGTTAAGGCCACCGGCTGTTTACGGTCCTGGGGATCGTGAAATGTTGCCGCTGTTTAAAATCATGTCCCGTGGTATTGCGCCAGTACCAGGCCCGCGTGATGCGCGTTTCTCGATGGTATATGTTGAGGATATTGCGCAGCTGGTTCTGGCTTGGTTGCAGCAGGATGTGACAGCCTCCGGTATCTATGCGCTGGATGATGGCAAAGTGGGTGGGTACGACTGGGATGATGTCAGCCATGCCGTCGCGCAGCTGTGTCAGCGGCGTGTGCATGCGCTGAAAGTGCCTGCGCCTGTACTCGATATCCCAGCCTGGTGTAACCGCAGCCTGGCACGTCTATGGGGTTATGCGCCGATGCTGACGCCTGAAAAGCTGCGTGAGTTACGCCACCCGGACTGGGTCTGTGATAACCGTGCCTTACAGACGATTGTTGACTGGCAGCCACACTATCTGCTGGAACAAGGGTTGGCCAAAATGCCCGGTTGGTGTGCCCGGCAGGGTATGGATTGATAGAACCTGCGCCAGTGCTGGATTTTCGCGGCCTGTTTGCTATCGAATGGGGATAGTCGACTCTAAACGAGACAGTGACTGGATGCAGCAAGCGCTGCGTCTGGCAGAGCAGGCCAGCGAGCAGGGTGAAGTGCCGGTAGGCGCGCTGGTCGTTCTGAACGAAGAGCTTGTTGGCGAAGGTTGGAATCAGCCCATTTCAAGTTGCGATCCTACCGCGCATGCTGAAATCATTGCGCTACGCGCTGCTGCCAAACACATCGGCAATTATCGTCTAACAGGTGCTACCCTATACGTGACTCTGGAACCTTGCCTGATGTGTGCGGGTGCTATGGTACATGCGCGTATTCAGCGACTGGTTTTTGGTGCCTCAGATCCCAAACGCGGTGCTATAAACAGTACTGCGCAAGCATTCGAAACTCAGGGGTTGAATCATAGAGTCGAGGTTGCTGGTGGGTTGATGCAGTCAGCTTGTGCCGAACAGCTGCAACAATTTTTTCGCACACGGCGGTGTTGAGGTATATGCTTGATATTTTAAGAAACGGTCGACGCTGACCGCGCCGACCGTGATACTAAGCTGAGTAGTTACAACTAAGTGACATCTAAAATTCTAGTGCCCTTCAGTCGTTTTTTCTTCTGCTGTCGTCAGTGCGGCAAACTCAACAGTATCGATGAGTCCGTCACCGTTAGCATCTGCAGCGATTACATTCTCGGCCGATTCTCCGGTAGCCTGCTGAGCATCGTCCAAGGTCATGGTGCTTTCAGCATCAGCGGCAATAACAGCGCCGCCCATCATGGTCAGTAACAGTGTAAATAACATCTTGGCTTTCATAATAACTTCTCCTAAAAGTTCTGTGTTGTGTAATGGTCAGGTCCATCCATTCCCCCGCGTTAGCGGTTGACAGTATTTTATATAGCAATCTAGTTGCCAGTTTTTAATTTATTATTGTAATCAGCATGTTGAAAAATTATTGGGTTTCAAAGTGGTACTAAAATCAGAAAAATCGTCCCCTAATGGAGACAGGAAGGGTGCTGCTTTTCGGTGCGATTGGTTACAGTTATGCCTCGGTGCTCCATCGCTCTACCCACTAGAGTGCCGCAATTTTCACAAGTTGTTCTTCCAGCTGACCGATGGCAGTGCGTAGGTCTGTGGCTTTGATTTTTTCCTTGTCGACGACGGCAGCAGGGGCCTTATCAACAAAGCTGGCGTTGCTGAGCTTATTTTCAGTGCGCTCCAGATCACCGCGTTTTTTATCGAGTTCCTTGGTGAGCCGGGCCTGTTCGGCTTGTTTGTCAATGAGCCCGGCCATGGGGATCAGCAGTTTCATTTCGCCGACCAGGGCGGTGGCGGCATCAGGGCCTTCACTGCCACCCAGCCACTCGATGGATTCCAGACGACCGAGAGAGGCCAGGTAGTGGCGATTGTTATTGAGGCGTTGCTGGTCTTGTGCGCTGCCATTCTGCAGCAGTACCGGCAGAGGCTTGCGCGGGTCGATATTCATACCACTGCGGATTTTGCGGACACCCAGGATGAAGCTTTTTACCCACGCAATTTCGACGATAGCTTTGGCATCAATATTATCCTCATTCGGCACCGGGTAAGACTGATGCATGATGGTATCGCCGTCGGCGCCGGCGAGCGGTGCCATACGCTGCCAGATTTCCTCGGTAATGAACGGTATAATGGGATGTGCCAGGCGCAGGATGGTTTCCAGTACGCATACCAGTGTCTGCCGGGTACCACGTTTGGCCGCTTCGTTGGCGTTGTTATCGTTCAGTACGGGTTTGGACAATTCCAGGTACCAGTCACAATATTCATCCCATACAAAAGCATAGATCGCCTGCGCGGCCAGGTCGAGACGGTAGCTGGCGAAGTGATCGATGACCTGCTGTTCTGTCTGTTGTAATAACGACAGTATCCAGCGGTCAGCAGCGGACAGTTTGACTTCGCCGCCGTTTTGAGCACAGTCCTGAGCTTCGGTATTCATCAACACATAGCGCGCTGCGTTCCATAATTTGTTACAGAAATTACGGTAGCCTTCAATACGATTCAGGTCGAAGTTGATATCACGCCCAGTCGAGGCCATGGCGGCAAAAGTAAAGCGCAAGGCATCGGTGCCAAAGGAAGGGATGCCATTGGGGTAATCCTTGCGCGTCTGTTTAGCAATTTTGTCGGCCAGATGCGGCTGCATCATGCTGCCAGAACGTTTTGCCACCAGTGCTTCCAGCTCAATGCCGTCGATCAGGTCGATGGGGTCGAGCACATTGCCCTTCGATTTGGACATCTTGTTGCCGTGTGCGTCGCGTACCAAACCGTGGATGTAGACTTCTTTAAAGGGCACGGCATCCATGAATTTCAGGCCCATCATAATCATGCGTGCGACCCAGAAGAAAATGATGTCGAAGCCGGTAACCAGCACACTGGTGGGATAGAAGGTTTCGAGGCGGTCGGTTTGTTGCGGCCAGCCGAGTGTCGAGAAAGGCCAAAGTGCTGAACTGAACCAGGTGTCGAGCACGTCTTCGTCCTGGTTGAGTACAACTTCGGCGCTGAGTTTGTGCTGTTCGCGCACCTCGGCTTCGGAACGCCCGACATAGATATTGCCCTGTGTATCATACCAGGCGGGAATACGGTGGCCCCACCAGATCTGGCGTGAAATACACCAGTCCTGGATGTTGCGCATCCATTCAAAATAGGTGTTCTTCCAGTTATCCGGCACAAAGCGGATATCGCCGTCCTCGACAGCCTTGATGGCAGGGTCGGCCAGCGGTTGCACGCGCACGTACCACTGGTCGGTGAGGAAAGGTTCGACAACTGAGTTGGAACGATCACCACGGGGAACCATGAGCTTATGATTGACTGTTTTTTCCAGCAGGTTCAGCGTATCCAGATCCTTGATGATCTGTTTACGCGCCTTGAAACGGTCCATGCCGATGTAGGGTTCAGGGATGAGACTGTCTTCTTCAGAACTATTTTCACGAATCGCGGCGTCATAAGTGAAGACGTTGATCAGCCCGCTGTGTGGCTGTGCGCTGATAGCATTCTCGTCACGGTGACGTAACCAAACCTGGTAATCGTTGAAGTCGTGGGCCGGGGTGATTTTTACACAGCCGGTGCCAAATTCCGGGTCGACGTGCTCATCGGCAATAATCGGAATTTTGCGTCCGGTCAGGGGCAGTTCCACGAACTCGCCCAGCAGGTGCTTGTAGCGGTCGTCGCTGGGGTGTATGGCAACTGCGCAATCACCCAGTAGGGTTTCGGGGCGGGTGGTGGCGACCACCAGTTGACCGCTACCGTTGGTCAGCGGGTAACGCATGTGCCAGAGGTGACCATTCTCTTCCGTTGACAGTACTTCCAGATCCGAGATGGCGGTGTGTAATACCGGATCCCAGTTGACCAGGCGTTTGCCGCGGTAAATCAAGCCTTCTTCGTACAGGCGCACGAAGACTTCCTTGACGGACTCCGACAAACCCTCGTCCATGGTGAAGCGTTCGTGCTGCCAGTCCAGCGAGGAACCCATACGCCGCAGCTGTTGGGTGATATGCCCGCCGGAGGTTTTTTTCCAGTCCCACACGCGTTCGATGAAGGCATCACGGCCCAGGTCGTGGCGAGTTTTGCCCTCGGCTTCGAGCTGGCGCTCCACCACCATCTGGGTAGCGATACCGGCGTGGTCGCTACCCGGCTGCCATAGCGTATTGTGGCCGCGCATGCGCTGAAAACGTGTCAGCGCATCCATCAGCGTGTCCTGGAAGGCGTGCCCCATGTGCAGGTTGCCAGTGACGTTCGGCGGCGGGATCATGATGCAGTAGGGGGCGGCATCGCTGCCGGTCGGGGTGAAATAGCCCTGGTCTTCCCAGGTCTGGTACCAACGTTGTTCGATGCTGTGGGGGTTGTAGGTTTTTTCCATGGGAATTTAGATGCCTTACCGGGTCATGCAAAATGAGCGGGGATTATAGCGCAGAAATACGCCTATCCGGCGTGTTAGGAACGTTCACGAAATAACTCATACAATTAGCTTGTCTCTTCACCCATAGCCTTCACCCTGAAAACAGTTATGTAGATCGACTACACGCCCGTTTTCAGGATAAAAACTATGAGCAAATAGCCTGCACTACTTGTATAAGTTATTTCATTCTCGTCCCTTACTGCTTGGCGACGTTCGGCCATACTATCCCTGTAGGGTCGAATTCATTCGACCAACAATGCTAAAGTCGGTCTACCGTCTCGGCAGCGATTAACACAGAGGAATACCAACCGGACCCGGTACATCAGGTAGGGCACAACAACCTGCACTCAAGGACAGTACAGCAACAATCATGATAAGTTTAAGCAATCTCGACATTTTAAACTAAACCCCTCTACATGGAAAACTGCATATGTTAACAAGGCTATCTGCTCTAATGGTGGTTATTTGTACAATCGGTATCCCGGCGGCAAATGCTGGCTGGACTGACTATCTGGGCAAACTGAAAGATACTGTGGCCTCTCCAAAGACGGCTGCTTCAGGCAATCAATTGACCAGCAGCGAAATGATAACCGCGTTGAAACAGGCGCTCAACAAAGGAACCCAGTTTGCGGTCGAAAAACTTGGTCAGAAAGGCGGGTTTCTGAATAATAGCCAGGTGCGCATCCCTATGCCAAGCAGCCTGAGCTGGGTGGAAAAGTCCTTGAGAAGCTTGGGTCAGAACACGTTGGCTGACGAATTTACAGCGACTATGAACCGTGCTGCAGAGCAGGCTGTACCTGAGGCCGCAGCAATATTTGGTCGGGCGATTCAGGCAATGTCAGTGGCAGATGCTAAAGCAATTTTGAGCGGTTCGGATGATGCAGCCACCCACTACTTTCGTGAACGTACCGAAGCTGCATTGAGTAAGAAAATGCGACCGATTGTGACACAAGCCACCGAAAAGGCTGGTGTCACATCGGCCTACAAGCGCATGACGGCAAGTGCAGGTGGGCTAGGTTCATTTTTATCCAATGAAACGACGGATATAGACGGCTATGTCACAGCAAAAACGCTTGACGGGTTGTTTTTAATGGTCGCCGAAGAAGAGAAAAAGATTCGTGCGAATCCACTGGCACGGAGTACCGAGTTGATGAAAAAAGTCTTCGCTGCGTATTCACAGTAAATTATCCCTGGAAACTGCGATGGATCGCCTATATCTTCGTGTGGGTCGATCATGATTTTTCTGTCCTAGTTTTTGTGCTTCCCCTTGGTTGAACGATGACGTCCAAGCCCAGGGTTCGCAAGGTCTTCAGGGTTTTACCGATCTCGGCGGTCTCCTTTAGGCCCATGTCATACGCAAAAGATTCATGCTGCCGAGATCACGCATGGCAGGAGGCGGGATGAATCTCTCGCTTCAGGATCTTCAGGATCTTCAGGCCGAAGCGGCAGCGACTGGATTTCCGATAGAAACTCTGGACAAAGTGATCCGCCAGATCGATTATTGCATACAAGTGGGGCATCGGTTCCGGTAGATTGAATCCGTACCTGAGGAATAGTGCGCTGGATCTCCTCACCGATCGTTGCGAGTCCTTCAGTGATCTCGGTCAGTGCTGTGTCACGATCAGTGATTGGCAAGAAGGTCAGGTCGATATCGACCGAGAGTCGCGGCATGTCGTGGTAAAACAGATTGATAGCGGTCCCACCCTTCAATCTGCGGGTAAGCAGCGAATCAATAAATCCACCTGGACCCGATAACGTTCGTTGATTGGCATGGTAATTCCTTATGGATGATTCGTGTCAGCCACGACCAGATTGTATTTTTTATCGAGGCGGCCGCCGGGGTGGATCGTTCGCTTCCCGGAGCCAAAGTCAATGTGTGATAGGTCCAGGTCATCGAGCCATGGATGGTTCATGCGTTCGGCGGCAACCATGAACAGGCGCTTGGCCTTCACAGAGCGGCAGGTTTCCAGTAACCGCTGTACGACACGAGGCCGCAGGGATGTCAAGGATTCCATGATTTGCAAGGCTTCCTCGAACGATTGCTGCTTCGGGACGAGGGTCATCATCTCGAACGCCGCTCGCTCAAGGGTTGCGACGGCGAGTTCAACATCCTCGACCTTGACCATCGAGACGCTATCTTTGTCATTCGTGAACATGCCGCTGCTCACCAATCTCACGGGCTGTGACCATGGGTGGTTGTTGAACCAGGCGGGCAGTTTCGTTTTTGCCGTGGCAAACAATACGACCTCGCGGCCACCCAATGCCAGATAATGCGCGTAGCCACGAAGCTCGAAGGCCGTGATGGCGCCCGGGTGTATGTCCAGTCCCAGTTGAGTTTGGAGCGCGTGAACGGCCCCGGGCCAGTCAACGGACGATCCTGCCCGGACATAGGCGCCATGGCCGAGCCGCTTCAGCCAGCCGGATCGAACGTATTTATCTGCCAGCCGGTAGTCGACGCCTTTGCTAGTGAGCCAGCGCTGGGTGCCGACAACGTGTGGCGGCCAATCCTGGAGCAGACGGTTTATTTTCGATTCCATATCACTACCATAAGGCGATAATAAAGCGACGTTATGAACCAAGTCTCTGAAAGAATAGCATAAGGTTTATAAATAATCGAAATTATCCCGTATAAGGCGATGTATGGATGTTATTTTGAACCCTATTCCGGGGTCGCAGGTGACGTGTATGATTGATGATGAATTATATAACTGCCAATTATCATCGAAATGATCGCTATAAGTTCCAATAAATGCTTTACTAATTCAAGTGATGGCCACTATATTGATCAAATCCACATGAATTGGTAATTGTTATGTCCAATGATGCCAAGAAAAAGCGAAGTGCCCCGGTTTTCCCCAAAAACCGCCAAATGTTGGCCCTGCTGGGTGAGAACATCAAACTCGCTGGCAAGCGCCGGGGATACACCCAGTCACTGATTGCCGAGCGCACCGGCCTGAGTCGCCTGACTGTTCGCAAGATTGAGCAGGGCGACCCAACCGTATCCATTGGCCACTACGTGGCGGTGCTCAGTGTACTTGGCTTGGTCGAAGACTTTGGGCGGGTGGCCAGTGATGATGAACTGGGACGAAAACTGCAGGACATCAAGCTGCTGGGCCATAGCGCCAACAAGTCAAACTGAGCCACGCACCATGAGCAGAGAAATTTATGTATTTGCCGATTGGGGGGTGTTTGATATTCCGATGCTGATTGGCAGTTTGCGCGCTGACGTAATCAAAGGTAAAGAGCATTTCAGCTTCGCCTATGATGACGGGTGGCTGCAATCCGAATTTGTCCAGCAAATCGATCCTGAATTACGTCTTTATAGCGGACCTCAGCACGGCCAGGAGCAACAGAACTTTCGCATTTTTCTGGACTCATGCCCGGATCGCTGGGGGCGTTTTCTGATGAAGCGACGTGAGGCTGTTATCGCTCGCCAGCAGGGACGCGCGCCAGAAGTTTTGCATGAGTCTGATTATCTGCTTGGCGTGCACGACATGTATCGCATGGGTGCATTGCGATTTAAGCGCGATCTTGATGGGGACTTTCTGGATAACAATGAACAATTGGCCGCGCCACCCATCACATCGTTGCGGGAACTCGAACATGCGGCATTTCAGGTGGAAGACGCTGGGGATCTGGATGATCCGGATTATTTGAAGTGGTTAAACATGCTTAT
>UOFK01000063.1_pt1 | contig 23418 bp, 24 predicted proteins | sample 1990061 | NCBI WGS metagenome assembly UOFK01 (sample SAMEA4728526, study PRJEB27164) | hydrothermal vent metagenome | biome: marine basaltic hydrothermal vent biome; feature: marine hydrothermal vent; material: mineral | place: Pacific Ocean | collected 2011-06-14/2011-07-23 | depth 1741 m
ACGCCCGACGATAGCCGGGTGCTCGGCCAGCAACTCGCCCAGCAGTCGGGCGATGGCAAGATCCTGATGAAATTTGAGCGCGTGAATCCAGCCATCGGTCGGTGGCTGGTAGGCGAACAGAGCGTGGCAAGCGTCCAGGGCTGGTGGTGATTTCAGGCAGCTGGGGCATCGGTCGGAGACCTCACCGCTTAGCGGCAATGCACAGGTTTGGCAGGTCTTGCCGAGCCAGGGCAGTTCTTCACGACAGCCCGTGCAGAGATCCTGATTCTGCACACCCGGTGCCAGACACACCCGGCATTGCGATGGAAACAGCGTGTTTCGTATAACGTCTACCCAGTTGTAAACCATCCATCACCTTCCTTGGTTGACAGTAGTGTTTGCTGAATATAGTGTAATCGAATAAACCCGACCGACAAAGAGGCTTAACTTAGTGCCATTCACTACTCAATCCACTATATCGCCATCGACTTTGCCGCTGCGCTTTAACTGGACATGCGAAGAAATCCAGGCGCTGTTCGATCTGCCATTTAATGATCTTATGTTCCGGGCGCAATCGGTGCACCGGGAAAATTTCGATCCTAATGCTGTACAGGTCAGCACGCTGCTGAGCATAAAAACTGGCGGTTGCCCGGAAGACTGCGGCTACTGCCCGCAGAGTGTGCACCACGAGTCTGCTGTAGAGCCGGAAAAACTTATGGACGTTGACGCGGTGGTCACAGCGGCTCGCGCTGCCAAACAGGCTGGTGCCAGCCGTTTTTGTATGGGAGCGGCGTGGCGTAACCCGCGTGGCCGCAATTTTGAGCGAGTGCTGGAAATGGTCGAACGGGTATGCGCAGAAGGGCTGGAAACCTGCATGACCCTGGGCATGCTCAATGCTGAACAGTCGGAACAATTAAAAACGGCCGGGCTCGATTACTACAACCACAACTTGGACACCTCGCCAGAATTCTACGGCGATATTATCAGCACTCGTACCTATAAGGATAGGCTGGACACGCTGCAACATGTTCGCGCCGCCGGTATGCGCGTGTGTTGTGGTGGTATTGTCGGCATGGGCGAGTCGCGTCGCGACCGTGCTTCTTTATTACAGCAGCTGGCTATTCAGAAACCACACCCGGAAAGCGTGCCGGTAAATCTGTTGGTGCGTGTCGAAGGTACCCCGTTGGCAGAACAGGCTGATTTTGATCCGTTTGAGTTTGTGCGGACCCTTGCCGTTGCGCGGGTTCTGATGCCGCAGTCGCATGTACGCCTGTCGGCCGGGCGCGAACAGATGAGCGACGAATTACAGGCCCTGTGCTTTCTTGCCGGTGCCAATTCTATTTTTTATGGCGAAAAACTGCTGACCACGCCCAACCCCGAGGCCAACCATGATCGTCAGCTGTTCGACCGTCTTGGGCTGCACCCGGCCTGATTCACTATGCAAGATCTTGCCGCAGCGCTGAGCAAGCGCCAGCAACAACAGCTATACCGTCGCCGTCAGACCCTGGAAAGTCCGCAAGACGTTGAGGTGCAGATAGAGGGGCAAACCTACCTGTCTTTTTGCAGTAATGACTACCTCGGCCTGGCTAACCACCCCGACGTGATCGAAGCACTCAAGGCAGGCGCTGACCGTTTTGGTGTGGGCAGTGGTGCTGCCCACCTGATTAGCGGCCACAGTGTTGCACACCAGGCACTGGAAGAAGAACTGGCTGATTTTGTCGGTCGACCGCGGGCGCTGCTGTTTTCTACCGGCTATATGGCCAATCTCGGTGTTATCAGTGCCTTGGCCGGGCGTGGCGATGGTGTGTTTGAAGATCGATTGAATCATGCCTCGCTGATCGATGCAGCAGCACTCAGTGGTGCACAGTTAAAACGCTATAAGCATGCGGATAGTCATGCTTTGCAGGGCAAGCTGGAAGGTGCAGAGGTGCGCCAGTGTTTGATCGCCACCGACAGTGTATTCAGCATGGATGGTGATTGCGCACCGTTAAAACAATTACAGGCACTCGCAGTCATGCACGACAGCTGGTTACTTACCGATGACGCGCATGGGTTTGGTATGTTGGGGCCGCAGGGGCGCGGATTTTGTGTTGACCAACTCGGTGCCGGGGCCGACAACCTGATTTTAATGGCAACGCTGGGCAAGGCGCTGGGAACCGGTGGTGCTTTTGTGGCGGGTAGTGTGGAGTTGATCGAGACGTTGATCCAGCAGGCGCGAACCTACGTTTATACGACGGCAACCTCGCCAGCGCTGGCCTGGGCTACACGCACGGCCTTACAGTTAGTGCGCCAGGGTGATGATTTGCGCCAACACCTGAATGATAACATCAGCTACTTTCGACAAGCCGCCCGGCAGTTAAATTTGCCACTGATGGAATCAATCTGTGCTATTCAACCACTACGGGTTGGCGATGCCAGTATGGCTGTGCGCCTGAGCGAATCACTACGTGATGAAGGTATTCTGGTGACGGCTATCCGCCCACCGACAGTGCCGAAGGGTACGGCCCGGTTACGCATTACGCTGTGCGCCAAACACTCCAGGCAACAACTGGACCGTCTGCTCGACGTATTGCAGCGTATCTTTCAGGAGCCAACTCATGCTGCAGGTTGATGTGCAAGGCTGTGGCCCCGATCTGGTTATGCTGCACGGCTGGGGTATGCACTCGGCTGTCTGGTCAGATTGGGCGGCAACATTAGCGGGCGATTTTTGTATCCATTGTGTTGATCTGCCCGGCCATGGCAATAGTAGCCTTGTGGCGGATGATACGCTGGAAGCCTGGGCGGCGGAAATAATGCAGGTGGTGCCGGAAGGTGCCTGGTGGGTGGGCTGGTCTTTGGGGGGGTTGCTGGCACAGCAGGCAGCTTGTCTATCACCACAAACGGTACGAGGTTTGGTGCTGATTGCCAGTACACCTTGTTTTGTCAAGACGGATGATTGGCCGCACGGTGTCGATAGTGCGATATTTGACCGGTTTGCACAGCAGCTTGATGAGAATGCTGAACGTACACTTGGCCGCTTCCTGGCTTTGCAGGTGCGCGGTGCGCAAGGCAGTGCAGAGACATTACAACACTTGCGGGCCAAATTGCAGCAGCGGCCTTTAGCGCAGGCAGCCGCGTTACGTTTCGGCCTGGCGCTATTGAGTGGCAGTGATTTACGTGCGCTCAACGCCAGCTTGCAGATGCCGGTTCACTGGTTGCTGGGCGAGCGCGATACCCTGGTGCCAGGTTCAGTAGCTACTGATTGCGACGGGCATTACCAGGTGATAACAGGTGCGGGACACGCACCCTTTTTATCTCACCCTGGAGCGTGCACGGCTTGTTTGCAAGACTGGCTGCTGACTGATCGAGACAGGCAACATGCAGCTGGCTGAACAATTACCCGAAAAACGGCTGGCACGTCGCAGTTTTGGACAGGCGGCGGCAAGCTATGACGCAGCCGCAGTACTGCAGCAGGAAGTCGCGCAACGCTTGCTGGAACGGCTGGACATCATGAAGCTCGAACCCGCACGTATTCTCGACCTGGGCTGTGGTACCGGGCAGTGTATTCCCGAGTTGATGACGCGCTATCAACGTGCGGATATTGTCGCCTTGGATATTGCGCATCCCATGCTGGAGCAGGCGCGTAAACGGGGGCGCTGGTTGCGGCGACCGCGTTGTGTTTGTGCAGATGCCGAGCGCTTACCCTTTGCAGATGCATCCTTCGATCTGGTGTTTTCTAACCTGATGTTACAGTGGTGCGTCGATATCGATACGGTGTTTACAGAGTTGCAGCGGGTGCTGCGGCCGGGTGGTTTGTTGTTGTTTACCAGCTTTGGGCCGGACACGCTGAAAGAGTTGCGCGACAGCTGGGCACAGGTCGATGGCTATACCCATGTGAATGCTTTTTTGGATATGCACGATGTGGGTGACGCACTGCTGAAGACACGCTTTGCCGATCCGGTGATGGATGTCGAACGCATTACCGTGACCTATCCCGATGTATGGAAGCTGATGCGCGAGCTCAAGCAGATTGGTGCGCACAATGTCACGGCGGGTCGGCCGCGCGGTTTGACGGGTAAATTGCAACTGCAAAAGCTCGTGAGTGCCTACGAACGCTACCGGCAGGCAGGTGTATTGCCAGCGAGTTACGAAATTGTGAATGGCCACGCCTGGGCGACAGAAGTGAGTAGTGAAGCCGTTGTTGCATTACAGCGCCTGAAAACACTGTGATGTGTGGATACTTTGTGACCGGCACCGATACGGGGGTTGGCAAAACGGCCGTCAGTCTTGAATTGATGCGTTTGCTGCAGGCGCAAGGCCATGTAGTAACAGCGATGAAACCGGTCGCCAGCGGCTGTCGTCGTGAGGCCGTCGGCCTGGTTAACGACGATGCTTTGCAGCTACAGGCACAGGCATCGGTTACGCTGCCTTACCGTCTGGTTAACCCCTATGCCTTCGAAGCGGCTATTGCACCGCAGATTGCGGCAGCGGCGACGAGTATTGATATCAGCCTGAAAGTCATCGAAGAGGCTTTTTCAAGTCTGGGCCAGGAGGCCGACCGGATCGTGGTCGAAGGTATCGGTGGTTGGGCCGTGCCGGTGAACGCTTCACAGACCATGGCCGACGTGGCGGTGGCTCTGGGCCTGCCCGTGGTTCTGGTCGTCGCCATCCGGCTCGGGTGTATTAATCATGCTTTGCTGACAGCCCAGGCTATCACTGCCAGTGGCGCCTGCTTTGTCGGCTGGATAGCCAACCGGCTGGATCCAGCTTGTCAGGCACAGGATGAGACAATCACGGCTTTGCGCCAGTGCCTGCCGGTTTTATGCTTGGGGGATTTACCGGATCTTGCTGAAGGCGGGTGGGCAGAGCAGCTGAGGTTGCCCGATACGGATTAATGCTACTTGCGCTTGAGCTTACGGATTTCGCTAGCGGCGCGCTCATAGCCACTGTTCTGAGCTTTTTGCAGCCACGCCAGTGCGCCGTCGTAGTCTTTGTAGTGTTTGCTGGCCAGTAGTTTGCCTAACTGATATTGGGCTGGGGGGTAGCCCTGACCCGCCGATTTCTGTAGCCAGACCCTGGCTAATTCAAGGTCTTTGTCGACGCCAACAGCTTTCAGGTAGGCCATACCCACTTTGTACTGGCCTGTATCCAGGCCCTGGTCAGCAGATTTGTTATACCAGATGAAAGCCTCTTCTTCGTCTTCATCCACGCCACGGCCTTTAGTGTAAAGGTAGGCAACATCGTATTGAGCTTCGACGTTGCCAGTCTGAGCCAGTCCCAGCTTGCGCTCAAAAGTGGCTTGCTTGGAGGTTGCCAGCGCCTGGGTGCTCACTATTAGTGCAAGTAGCAGCAGGGTGCTTTTGAAGTATATGCCCATATTAGCCATTCCTTACCCGTCGGCTATTCCCTGCCGTTACGGTATAAAAGTGTGATGTATGTCTAATAATTTCGGCTGTTTGAGCATTGACTTTAGCGTTAAATGGATAGGCAGGTAGGTATTTGCGGTGCCCTTTTTCTCGGGCGCGGTTGTTTTGGAGAAGCCGTTGCGGTTATTCAGGGTCGCCAGAATTGCGTGGCATATAATATTAAAGCATACATTAAAATGAAGTGTTAACAATTGGTTATATAATATTTGATGAGTGCTATAGTTTGCCGCAACGGCGGTTGCGGCTACTACTCAGATCAACTAATTGTGGTTAACGAATCGAGCTATGGCGTTTAGTCAAGCCTCATGTTGATAGTAAATATTTATAGGCACAAATTTTAATTTTTTTTGTACCTCTTTTGGGCGATGCTGTAGCATGCGCACTGCTTGGAGGCACGGGTACCTGCCTGCATAGTACCAAGTGACCCGTTTCAGGGGTGGGAAGAATGCCGCAAGTTGCTGGCCTGTGAATTCGGCCAGGTCGGTGCGTTTTGCGTGCTGAAGAACAGATGCTAAGTTGACCGAGCGCCTGCGGGCTGCGCGGTGAATTCAGAGACAGAATTAATGAATTTGGGTTTCGGAAGGAGAGATGTTGGCATGTTGATATCAAAAATAAAACGATCGCTAACGGCGATGGCAGGATTGGCGCTGTTGGCCAATGCGGGAGGCGCTGCTGCAGATTATGCTTTGAATCTGCGGCGAGGTGTCACCCCTATCAGTAACGAAATTTATGACCTGCATATGTTGATACTGTGGGTCTGTGTGGCAATCGCGGTGGTGGTGTTCGCCGTCATGTTCATATCCATATTGAAGCATCGTAAGTCAAAGGGCGCTCAGCCAGCGCAGTTTCATGAAAGTACAACAGTTGAAATTATCTGGACTGTCGTGCCTTTCCTGATCTTGATTGGCATGGCGATCCCAGCGACCAAGGCGCTGGTGATGATGGAAGATACCAGTAATTCAGATCTTAGCATCAAGGTGACCGGCTATCAGTGGAAGTGGGGTTATGACTATCTGGACGAAGGTGTGAGTTTCATTAGTACGCTGACTACACCGAGGGAACAGATCGAAAACCAGCAGGAGAAGGGCGAGCATTACTTACTGGAGGTGGATAACCCGCTGGTTGTCCCCATCAACAAAAAAGTGCGCATGCTGATTACGGCTAGTGATGTGATCCATGCTTGGTGGGTGCCGGACTTCGGCATGAAGAAAGACGCCATTCCCGGTTTTGTCAACGAAATGTGGTTCAAAGCGGAGAAGGAAGGCACCTACCGCGGTCAGTGCGCCGAGCTTTGCGGTAAGGATCATGGCTTTATGCCTATTGTCGTTATTGTTAAGAATGAAGCAGACTACCGCCAATGGGTAGCCGAGCAGAAGGGTCAGATGGCTGCCGCATCAGCGGGTGCCGAACGTGATTGGTCTATGGCTGAACTGATGGAGCGTGGTGAAAAAGTTTACGCTGGCAGTTGCGCTGCTTGCCATCAGGCCGCTGGTGAAGGCATACCCGGAACATTCCCTGCCTTGAAAGGCGGTGCCATTGCAACCGGTCCGAAAGATGCGCATATCGATATTGTCATGAATGGTAAACCCGCTACGGCAATGGGCGCCTTCGCGGCTCAGCTAAACGACGTCGACCTTGCTGCGGTTATTACCTACGAACGCAATGCATGGGGTAACGATACCGGCGACCTGGTTCAACCTGCAGAAATAAAGGCAACCCGCTAAGGGTCGTGGAGGATAGAATAATGAGTACTGCAACAACACACGACGCACACCACGAAGAGCACCCGAAGGGCTTACTTCGCTGGGTGTTTACCACCAATCACAAGGACATCGGTACCCTGTACCTGGTCTTTGCGCTGACCATGTTTTTTGTCGGCGGCGCTATGGCGATGATTATCCGCGCCGAGCTGTTCCAGCCGGGGCTACAGTTTGTAGATCCCCAGTTTTTTAACTCCATGACCACTATGCACGCCTTGATCATGGTGTTTGGCGCTGTTATGCCGGCATTTGTGGGTCTGGCCAATTGGCTGATACCGATGATGATCGGTGCACCCGACATGGCACTGCCGCGGATGAATAACTGGAGCTTCTGGATTCTCCCCTTTGCCGGGGCCATGCTGGTTAGCACCCTGTTTATGGAAGGCGGTGCACCGGCGGGAGGCTGGACCATGTATCCGCCGTTGGTCTTGCAGACCGGTGACGCGTTCCCGTTCCTGATCTTCTCGGTGCACCTGCTCGGTATCTCATCGATCATGGGTGCGATCAACATCATCGTCACCATTTTGAACATGCGTGCACCGGGTATGAGCATGATGAAGATGCCGTTGTTTGTCTGGACCTGGCTGATTACGGCCTACCTGCTGATCGCTGTTATGCCGGTATTCGCGGGTGCGGTCACCATGTTGCTGACAGATCGATTCTTTGACACCTCATTCTTTAATGCAGCGGGTGGTGGTGACCCGGTCATGTTCCAGCATATTTTCTGGTTCTTTGGCCATCCTGAGGTCTATATTATGATCCTGCCGGCATTCGGCGTGGTATCAGCGATCATCCCAACATTTGCACGCAAGAAATTGTTCGGCTACAGCTCTATGGTGTATGCATCGGCATCGATTGCCTTCTTGTCGTTTATCGTCTGGGCGCATCACATGTTTACTGTGGGTATGCCGCTGACGGGTGAGTTGTACTTCATGTATGCCACCATGCTGATTGCAGTGCCGACCGGCGTGAAGATATTCAACTGGGTGTCCACGATGTGGCGTGGGTCGATGACGTTTGAAACTCCGATGCTGTTTGCCATAGCCTTTGTCGTATTATTCGCCATCGGCGGGTTTTCCGGGCTGATGATGGCGATCACACCGGTTGATTTCCAGTACCACGACACCTACTTTATTGTGGCGCATTTCCATTACACGCTGGTGCCAGGGTCGGTATTTACCATTTTTGCGGCGGTCTACTACTGGCTGCCTAAATGGACCGGTAAAATGTACGACGAAAAACTTGGCAAGTTGCACTTCTGGTTGTCGGCAATTTTTGTCAACGTACTGTTCTTCCCTCAGCACTTCCTGGGGCTGGCTGGCATGCCGCGCCGTATTCCGGACTACTCACCTCAATTTGCCGGTTTTAATGAGATTTCCAGTCTCGGTGGATTTGCGTTCGGTCTGACCCAGCTGCTGTTTGTCTACATCGTGATCAAAGCGATACGTAGTGGCAGCAAGGCAGAAGATAAAGTGTGGGAAGGTGCAGAGGGTCTGGAATGGACACTGCCTTCGCCGCCGCCTTACCACAGCTTTACGACGGCTCCTGAGGTTAAATAAGTGCCGATGCGCACGGATGTAAATGTGATGTCTGTAGATGATGATGAATCGAAACTGAGACGGGCCAATATCCGCATGGCGCTGTTACTGGCAGTAGTGGCTGTCGGTATATTGGCTATGTTCTTCTGGTCAGTTACATCTTTATCGACAGGTATCTCATGACATCTGCCCGGGCAACAGCGGCGAACCGAACGATCATCAGACGCTTGTTGTTTACGGTGATCGGGATGTTCGGTTTTGGCTTCGCCATGGTGCCGCTGTACGACGTATTCTGCGATATTACCGGGATTAATGGAAAAACCGGTGGGCGGGTTGCTGTTGAGATAACCGAGCCAGATATGAGCAGGACGGTGACTGTTGAGTTCATCGCTAATGTAAACGAGTCGATGCCATGGGATTTCAGACCCGAAGTAAGCAGTATGGAAGTACACCCTGGGAAAATGTACCAGACAACATTTTATGCAAAAAACCGTACTGACAAGACCATGCTAGGGCAGGCAATACCCAGTGTCACGCCCGGTCTGGCAGCAAGGCACTTTAAGAAAACTGAGTGCTTCTGTTTTACCGAGCAGCAGTTTTTTGCAGGGGAAGCGCGTGATATGCCACTTATGTTCACGGTAGACCGGGAGTTGCCGGAAGATATCCATGAACTCACCCTGTCGTATACATTTTTTGAAAAACAGAAAACAATTAACTGAAAATATCAGCCAAAATGAGGACGAAAGTATGAGTGAAACAAACGGCAGCTATTATGTGCCCAACGGCAGCGGCTGGCCCATTATCGGTTCGATCGGCCTATTTGTCATGCTGCAGGGGTTTGCCAATTTTTTGAATGGCTCGGGTGTCGGTAGTACGGTGATGCTGGTAGGCTTCGCCATCCTGATATTCATGGTATTTGGCTGGTTTCGCACCGTTATCAACGAGAGCGAGGCTGGCACCTATAACATGCAGGTGGACAAGTCCTTCCGTCAGGGCATGGCCTGGTTCATTTTTTCCGAAGTCATGTTCTTTGCCGCCTTCTTTGGGGCGCTCTGGTACACCCGGGTTCTGGTTGGACCGTGGCTGGGTGGTGGCGACCCGATGACTAATGAGCTCCTGTGGAACGGCTGGGAGGCGGTTTGGCCAACCAATGGACCGGGAGATGTGGGCGGTGCTTTTACCCTTCTCGATCCCTGGAAAATCCCAGCACTGAATACCCTGTTGTTATTGTCGAGCGGTGTCACCATCACGCTGGCGCACTGGGCTCTGAAGAAGGGTAATCGTGGTGCGCTAGTCATGTGGATGCTGGCGACGGTTCTCCTGGGTGCGACCTTCCTGGGTTTTCAGATTTACGAATATATTCAGGCCTACGGTGAGCACCATAATCTGACGCTGGGTTCCGGTATCTACGGCTCTACATTCTTTATGTTGACCGGCTTCCATGGCCTGCACGTCACCCTGGGCACGATTATGCTGATCGTAATCACACTGCGCTGTGCAAAAGGGCACTTCACAGCGGACCGGCACTTTGCTTTTGAAGCGGTTGCCTGGTACTGGCACTTTGTGGACGTAGTCTGGCTGGGGCTGTTTATATTTGTCTACCTGCTATAGCAGAAAGCAGGCCTGTGATAAAAAGCGCCGCTTTATGCGGCGCTTTTTTGTCCCGTAGGGTCGAATTCATTCGACCACTCTTATTGACTGGATGAATTTGGCCCCGCAGTCGGATAAATGCCGTGTGGCTTGATATGGCCGGTAAAGATGCCGAACATTAACAGGCCAAACAAGGCGACTGATAGGCCGATGCGAACAGTCAGTGCCTTAGCGGTACGCTTGGTTTTACCTTCATCCTTAAGCAGAAACAGCATGCCGCTGGCGAGGCTGATAAGAATTGCAACAAGCGTTATGACGATAAGAACTTTGATCCACATATTGTATTTTCCAGGGTAAATATTAGTATTCCTGAGTATAGGGTAAGCAAATTTCGCTTGCGAGTGAATAAGCGGCTGCGTACCCTTCCGGCATGCGAATTGGCAGTCTGGAATTCAGCCCTGGTCGTTGGCCTACGCTGGTAACGCTGGTGATGTTTGGGTTTTTGCTGAGCTTGGGTTTCTGGCAGCTAGATCGTGCCGAACAAAAAAAGGCGCTGCTCACCCGGTATGACGGCGGGCAGGAGCAGGCAGTTTTACAGCTCGAAGCAGAGCTGAAATCGGCTACCGGTTTGAATTACCACAGCGCTGTTGTGGCAGGTCACTACGATAATCGTCACCAATTTCTGCTCGATAATCGCACCCATGCCGGACAAGCTGGCTATCAGATACTCACGCCATTCGTTATTCGTGATTCCGGGGTGGCGGTACTGGTTAATCGAGGTTGGGTTCCGCTGGGCCAGAGCCGGGACCAGTTTCCAGATGTGGACGTTTCTGAACACCGGCAGCAGATTTCTGGGCGGATAAAAATTCCGCCGGAAAAGGTTTTCATGCTGGCCGAGGAAGAGCCCCGGCAGCGCTGGCCCTGGCGTATCCAGCAGGTTCGTATTAATGCGCTGTCTACAGAACTGGGGCAGCCGTTATTACCCGTTGTCCTGCTGCTGGATGCCGGGGAAGCAGAAGGCTATGTACGCCAATGGCGGCCTGCGGCCGGGTTTGGGCCTGAACGGAACGTCGGTTATGCCGTACAATGGTTCGGTTTGGCAATAACCTTGCTGATTATTTACCTGGTTGTGAATACCCGAAGAGTGAAAAGGAATACTAGTGCCTCATAACGATTCAAATACGACCCCGGCGTCGGCTGCGAAGCAGCGACGCGCGCGAATTTCCATGTTGCTGATACTGGGCATGTTTGCTGTGCCCCTGATTCTGGCCACGTTACTGATAGAACTATTTCCGGAATGGATGCCCGAAAGTACAACGAATAACGGTGATTTAGTCCAGCCGGTGCGCAAGCTACCAGCGTTTAATCTGGAAACACAGCCAGGGGAGGCGATCGATGAAAGCTTTTTTCGCGGTAAGTGGACCATCCTCTACCTGGCGAAGGGTGCATGCGAACGGCCCTGTGTCGAACAGCTGTATAGCATCCGCCAGATTCGCCTGGCCCAGGGCAAGAATATTGACCGCCTGAAGCGCTTTATGCTGTGGGATGCAGCAGGTGTCAGTGACGCCAAACGACAGGAATTACAGAAGCACTTCCCCGGTCAGACCATCGTGTCGACGGGCGAAGAAACCTCCCTGCTGCAGACCTTCGCCCTGGACGGACAAGACCCGCTGCTGGCGGATAGAATCTACCTGATTGATCCGCTAGGTAATTTGATGATGAAATACGAGCCGGGCGAAAACCCCCGTGGGATGATCAAAGATCTTGAGAAGCTCTTAAAATACTCCGCAGTAGGGTAAAATACCCAGCTCTGACACGACCGGTGATAGAATGAGTATTTCACTAACAACGCACGTCGCGCTTCAATGGCGGGACTATCTGGGCGTCTGCAAGCTCAAAGTGGTCGCTTTGATCGTGTTTACCGCATTGGTCGGCATGTTTCTCGCGGTTCCCGGCATGGTGCCCTGGCAGCCCCTGGTATTCGGGACTCTGGGTATCGGTATGGCGGCAGCCTCGGCAGCGGCGATCAATCATGTGGTTGATCAGTATGCCGATGCACAGATGGCGCGTACCGCAAACCGCCCCGTTGCCAGTGGCCACATGACCGGTCGCAGCTGCTTGATATTTGCCTTGGTGCTTGGTGCCCTGGCCATGTGGATATTGGTGCAATTCGTAAATACGCTGACGGCAGCGCTTACTTTTGCGTCGCTGATCGGCTACGCAGTTATTTATACGCTGTATTTGAAGCGCGCGACCCCGCAGAACATTGTCATTGGTGGTGCCGCCGGTGCCGCACCGCCGGTGCTCGGCTGGGCGGCCGTCACTGGCCACGTTGATCCACACGCGTTGTTGCTATTCCTGATCATTTTTATCTGGACTCCACCGCACTTCTGGGCGCTAGCCATCCACCGTCGTAGCGAGTACGCCAAGGTCGACATACCCATGTTGCCAGTCACTCACGGTGTCGATTTTACCCAGCTGCAGATCATGCTCTATACCATCCTGTTGCTGGCGGTTACCGTCATGCCCTATGCCACCGGCATGAGCGGTTTATTATATCTGGTGGGTGCGCTCGGGCTTGGTGCAGGTTTTCTTTATCACGCCTGGGCACTGATGCGTAATGAAAATGACAAGCAGGCCATGAAGACTTTTTCATATTCCATTACTTACCTTATGGCTTTGTTCGCCTTGCTGCTAGCTGACCATTACGTCCCCTACCACTGATTCCCTGATCCATGTCAAGGCACCGCGACGATAAACGCAGTTAAATCCTTCTTCGACGCCGAGTGAGGGCCTGTTGATGAAACCTTGCGTATTTATTCACACCAACCACAAACAAATTGTGGGTGCCTATGTTGCCGAGCATGCTTTGCGCCGGTATTCAAAGCATAACGACAAGTTTGAGGTTAAATTTATTCAGCTCAAGGATTATGCCTTTTTTAATGAGCACGAAGGCTGCTTGTACCTGCGCGATGGCATGCAGCGCCCCTGGCTAAATAATGACTTGCAGTCGTTTACGCCGTTGCGCTTTATGCCGCCCGAACTGATGGGCTACGAGAGTCGTTCCATTATTATTGACCCCGATATTTTTGCTGTATCCGATATCTGGGATCTGCTTTCCCACGATATGCAGGGCAAAGCCATTATGTGTCGGCCGCGTACCGGCACTAAAGGTAGATTCGACCGCTGTCTCGCCAGCAGTGTCATGTTGTTGGACAACACCAGGCTATCTCACTGGAAAGTCGAGCATGACTTTAATGAAATGTTTGAAGGTGCGCGCGATTACATGAACTGGATTTGCCTGAAAACAGAACCGCGTGAATCCATTAGCCTGTTCGAAAATGAATGGAACGATTTCGACAAACTGACACCCCGAACACGCATGCTGCACACCACTAAACGCAAGACCCAGCCTTGGAAGACTGGCCTGCCGATTGATTACCGTCCGCGCGAAAAATTTCCTTATTTCCCGCCACTCGCGCTGGTGATGAAAGCGAGGCGTAAGCTGTTTGGTGAATATGCCTTCCTGGGGCACTATAAATCACATCCCGATCCTAACCAGCAGAACCTGTTCTTCGGGCTGCTAAAGGAATGTATCGATGCCGGGACAGTCACAGAAGATATGCTCCGAGAGCAGATAGCGCAGAACCATGTGCGCCATGATGCCTTTGAGGTTATCGATCAGACACCGCCACTGGTGGCTGCCTAGAGATACCCGCGTCTGGTTGTTCGTTTATTTCTCTACTACACTTTGGAATGGTAGCGCCTCGCGGGTGGGCAGCATTTATCGCGTGCTTGATCCAGGTCAAAACAGTACCGCTGGTACGCTCCCATAATGGCCGTATCCTGACAGGGACGAGTTTGTCAGTTTAGACATCAATAGATCAGGATATTTGTCCAGTTATGGGTAAGCGAGTATGGGAAAAACGACTCTCACAAATTGTCGCGGCCTCGCCTGTTATCGTCATATTGGCGAGTGTATTGTTTGGCATCCTGTTCTGGGGTGGTTTCAATACGGCGCTGGAAATGACCAACACCGAGACTTTCTGTATTTCCTGTCACGAGATGCGCGACAATGTCTACAGAGAATACCGCAAGACCATCCACTACCGGAATCGTACCGGTGTGCGCGCAACTTGCCCGGACTGTCATGTGCCACGCGACTGGGTTCACAAGGTCGTGCGTAAGATTGCAGCGACTAACGAGCTGTATCACTGGATACACGGCTCCATTGATACGCGTGAGAAATTCGCCGCCAAGCGCTACACATTGGCGCAACATGTGTGGGAGGGTATGAAGCGTACCGATTCACGCGAGTGCCGTAATTGCCACAACTTTGAAGTCATGCAAGTACCGCCTGGCATGCGGCCGGAAGAAGATCGTCACTGGGTCGCCAACATGGAAGGCAAAACCTGTATTGACTGCCACAAGGGTATTGCACACCAGCTACCCGAGGAGTTTCTGGAAATTGAACACGCGCGTATTGAAGAGGAAAAAGTGCCTTGCTACCAGTGTCACGCCGATATGCAACGGCCGCTGGACGACGACTGGGATGAATAATGTGATTTTAACAATCACTAAATTGTAACGAGGATAGACCATGGGAGACCAACGATGCTGAGTTATAACAAGGTTGCCGTGCAGCTACTGAGCGCTGTGCTGGCAATACTATCGGGTAGTAGCCAGGCGGCAGATGCTGCACTGATTGCCAAGGGCGAAAAATTATATGACCAGAACTGCTCGGTGTGTCACCAGCCGGATGCCATCGGTAAGGCGGGTTTTGCGCCATCACTGGCAAACCCTGAATTCCTGAATGTTGCTTCCGACAAGTTTTTGATGAGCACCATGCGTGACGGTCGGGTGGGAACAGGCATGCCGCCGTTTTCACACTTGGGGCGTGACGCCATCAAGGCCATCATGGTCTATTTGCGCTCGCATGAGAAATTGCCCAATCAGGCCGCCAAGGTGGATGCACAGCCTGAAGCTCACGGTGACCCCAGGCTCGGCAAGACATGGTTTGATGATATTTGTGCCACTTGCCATGGTGAAAAAGGTGACGGCTATGTGGCCGGTGGTACCGGAACAGCCATCGGTAAGCCCGGTTTTCTACACAAGGTGTCCGACGGTTTTATTCGTACTACCATCAAAAATGGCCGTTCCAATACCCGCATGCTTGGCTTTCAGGGGCCTGAAGGTCTGGCCAACCTCTCTGATCAGGAAATCGATGACATCATCGTCTATATGCGCACACTGTCGAATTAGTAAGGAGATCACAGCATGAAACGTTTTAAAATAACGCGTAGAAATTTCCTCAAAGGGAGTTCTTTCATTACCGGTTCGGCAGCCGGATCGAGCCTGTTTGTCGGGGTCAATCCAGAGCTTGAAGCGGCACCTGCTGCGGCAGGAGATACCGCAACGCGCACTACCGCGCTGGCACAATGTCCCTACTGTGGCGTGGGCTGTGGTACGGTCATTCAGGTGGAAAACGGCAAGATTGTTTCCATGCGGCCCGATAAGGATCACCCGACCAATTATGGCCTGCAATGCATCAAGGGTTTGACTGCCGCCGAACCGATCTATGTTGATCGTATGGAGGGTGAGCCCTATGTACGCAAGGATGTCTGGGCCGAGTGGGAAAAACCCGGCCATGGTGACCTGGGATACGTAACCAAGACCAAGGGCTCTTTCGAGGAAGAGCACTTTATCCGCGTGCCCTATAAGGAAGCCTCGGAGATGGTGGCACACAAAATTGTCTACCTGGCTAAAAAATATAGTGGTAATTCCATTGCCCTGTACGGTTCCGGTCAGCTCACCATGGAAGGTCAATATCTGGAAAACCTGTTCATGAAGGGTGTGCTGGGTTCCAATACCATTGAGGCCAATGCGCGTATGTGCATGACTTCGGCGGTAACCGGTTATTTCGCTACGTTGGGTTCTGATACGCCGCCCCTGGCCTACGACGATATCGAACTGTGCGATATGATCATGCACTTCGGCCACAACGCCCGTGAATCACACCCAATCATTTTCTGGCGCGCAGCGGACTACAAAAAGAAGGCGGATATCCCAACCGTCGTGGTCGATCCGCGGCGTACCGGCACGGTAATGGGGTATGAAGATATTGACCCGGAAAATTCCGTGCACGTACCCATACTCAACGGCGACATCAGTTTCCTCAATGCAATCGCGCACGTACTGCTCAAGGATCACGATGATGTCATTGATTGGGATTTTCTCAAGGAGCACGTCACCGGTTGGAAAGAATACGTTGATGGCGTGACCAAAAACTACAGTCCGGAACAGGTGCAGGACCGTATGGGTGGCCCGAATCACGATGTCTCCCCGGACCTGATCCGTAGGGTTGCCGGTATGCTCGCCGATGCTACCCGCAAGCGCCTGGCGCGCAGCAAGGGCAAGCAAAGCGGCAAGGGCTACGGTGGTGTCATTATCATGTGGGGTATCGGTTACAACCAGCATATCCACGGTCAGAACAATGTCATTTCTATCATTAACCTGCTGACTCTGACCGGTAATCTGGCCAAGCCGGGCTGCGGGCCTTTCTCCATGACAGGCCAACCCAATGCTATGGGTGAGCGCTTTACCGGTGGCTTGACCGGGCGCCTGCCGTTCAACGAACCGCTCAGCAATGAGAAGCACCGTTTGAAGATGGCAAAGCACTGGAATGTGCCGGAGCAGAACCTGAAGAATGCGCTTAACTCAAAAAACCCCGGTATGGCCGTGGGTATGATGGAACGCGCTATGAAAGGTGAGGTCAAGGCGATGTTCCTGGTCTATGCCACACACATTGACCTGCCCGACCAGGAGAATCTGGTACGGCCTGCGCTGAGCAAGACCTTTAATGTGGTACAGGAAATTTACCGCCACGCGCCTAATAATCTGTACGCCGACGTTATTTTTCCGGCGGCGACCTGGGGCGAGGTCAACGGTGTCTATATCAGCTCCGAGCGGCGCATCAATATTTGCGAACAGGCGGCCATGCCGCCCAAAGGTTGTTTGCCTGACCTCGATCTGGTGATACACAAAGGCAAGGATATCGCTAATTTGCTAGGTATGGACGGCGACAAAATCTTCCCCTGGAAAACCGATAAGAACGGTTTTATCGATACTGAGGAAGTGTTCCGTGACATATGCCGCGCTTCGGCTGGTACCGATACCGATCTGACCGGTATCCTCGAGCGTGAAAAGCTCGACGGTATCTCACCCTACGAACAACTCAAGGAACTGCGCGGCATCCAATGGCCGGCGCCGACCTATGAGATCGCCAAAAACGGTGGTAGCAAACGCCGTTTCATGTCGCAGGAAGGCCAGTGGAAAAATAAACCTTATGGCTATTTCCGCACCAAAGACGGCAAAGTGCATATCAGGCTGTGTAATCAAGACTATAGTGACCGCGAAGCGGTAACTAAACGATTGATGGAATTTGGTGAGAAAAAAGACCTCTATACCATCGACCATATGGACCTGCTCAAGGAAGCTCGCGATAAAGGGCTGACCCCCGATTTGCCAGATGAGAAATATCGTGGTCGCACTTGGGACAAGGTGCCAAAGGACAAATACCCTTACTGGTTTGGCCTGGGTGTGGTATATGAGCACTTTCATACTGCCAAATCCACCCGCAGCCCGACCACACGGCGACTGGTGCCGGAAATGTATATCGAGATGCACCCCGATGATGCCAAAGATCTCGGCATTAAGGACGGCGACAAGGTGCGCGTGGTAACCCGGCGTGGTCAACTGGAAGCGCGTGCACAGGTGGGTACCAACAGCCTGGTGAAACCGGCGCGTAACAACGTACCGCGTGGCTACATGTTCGGTCCCTGGAATTTGTCGGTGGCAGATAGCGCAGTGCCGGAGAAGAACAAGTGGCTGGCGAACCGTGTCACCAGCCGCGTGTGGGACCCGGTATCCGGGCAGGTGGACTTCAAAAAATCCGCCGCGCGTATCGAGAAGATGTAGGGCCGAATTTATTCGGCCGATGACACGGTGTATGCTGGTCGGATGAATTCGACCCTACAGTGGGCCATAGAGGCGTCTGTAGGGCCGAATTTATTCGGCCAAAAGTGGTAGGGCAGTAGTCAATGCAACGCAGAACTTTTATCAAATCAATCGGTGTGGCCGCTGCGACAACCACGGCACCGCTGGCGTCTGCAGTACTGCCCAAACAACCGTCGCTACGCTACCTGCGGCCACCAGGCGCAGTCGCCGAGGACGAATTCCTTAGCCGCTGTATCCGCTGCGGTCAGTGTGGCGAAGCCTGTCCTAACCGCTGTATCAGTTATTTTGGTCTGGCTAACGGCTTGGCTTCGCTGGATACGCCCTATATTATTCCACGCGAAAAGGCCTGCATCCTGTGCATGAAATGCGGTGACGTGTGCCCCAGTGGTGCCATCCAGCCAATTGCGCGCGAGTTGGGGCCGATTCTTGACGGCGTGCGCATGGGCCACGCCGTCGTCGATAAACATTTGTGTCTGTCCTATCAAGGCAAGAGCTGCGGTGTTTGTTACCGTGCCTGTCCATTACCGGATGTGGCGATTAGCGTAGGGATGATGGAGCAGCCGCATGTCAGTGATAAATGTGTGGGTTGTGGTCTGTGCGAACGTTCCTGCATACAAATGCCACAGGCGATCCGTATCATTCCCAATTACGGGTAAAGCATGAGCACCAAAACCAAAGCATTTTTTTTCTGGCGACATCTGAATAAGTTGCGCTGGCTGATACTGGTACTGGTATTTTCAATGCTGGTGTTTCTTCCTTTCGTGCATCTTTATCAGACCTACGTGGCAGCACATGCGTATGACCTGCTAGCACCGCAAGAGAAAGAACTGTACGACACTATGGAAATGCTGACAGCACCGTTTGTCAGTGATCCCGCCGAAGATCTGGATGCCGTCAAGGGCAATACCTGGTCCGGCACCCTGTTTGGACTGAAGCTCAGTGATCCGCTGGCAGCGGTCGGACAGATGGCGGCTGGCATGAATCTGTATACCCCGTTCCTGCTTACAGCGCTGATTCCCGTGCTATTTACCCTATTGTTCGGGCGCTTTTACTGTGGCTGGATTTGTCCGGCCACCTTCCTGTATGAGTTGAACAGTAATCTGGCTATCCTGCTGCAGCGTATGGGTTTGCATACCGGGCATCGTCAGCTAGACAAACGCTTCAAGTATGTCGTGCTGGTTACCGGGTTGTTGTTATCCATGGGAACCGGTTCTGTCGTGGTGGCAGCCATCTATCCACCAGCCATACTGGGACGGGAGATCTATTACGCTATTGCCCTGGGTGGCTTTGGTGTCGGGGCGGTGTTCTTTGCGGCAACACTGTTGTTTGATCTGTTGGTGGCACAACGCGGCTTCTGTCGCTACCTGTGTCCGGGGGGTGCGCTGTATTCAGTGCTAGGACGTTACCGGCTATTACGCATTCAACGCATAGTGAAAAATTGTAATGACTGTGCCAAATGTAATGCTGTTTGCGAGTTCGGGCTTGATCCTCTGCGCGATGGTTTTGGTCAGGAATGTAACAACTGTACGGCTTGTATCGCCGTATGTCCGACCGATGCACTGACTTTCGAGATCAAGCTTAAGGACGTGACTTACCAGGGGCCGGGACACTTGGGTAAGCGCTACCAACGCGAACATCCGAAAAAGGAGCCAACGGAGGCAGCACCATGATCCACCGGCGCACAGCGCTGCAACGACTCCTGTACACAGCAGGGATTGCAGTAGCCAGTACTTTACCCTATGGCTTCGCGCGACTCGTGGCGCCGGAGGCCAGGGCTGATGATCCTGGTACACACCTGCGCCCACCCGGTGCGCTGAAAGACGATGATGCCTTCAATAGCGCCTGTATCGGTTGTGGTCTTTGCGGTGAAATCTGTCCGCCGCGCTGTATCCAGTTTTACCAGCGCGAAGGGGGCGACAAAGTCAACACGCCTTATATCGACCCGGAGCAGAAAGCCTGTATTCTATGCAACAAGTGTATGGAGGTTTGCCCCACCGAGGCGCTGGTTGAAATACCGCGCGATGAAGTTGATATGGGCATTGCCCAGATCGACCGCAGCGCCTGCTACCCCTGGGTGGATCGTGGAATCTGTGGTGCTTGCGTCAGTATTTGCCCGCTGGGAGAACGCGCCATCGGTTTCAAATACTGGAACCAGTACAAGCCCATTGTAAAAACAGATTGTGTTGGTTGCGGGCTGTGTGTTGAAGTTTGTCCTCATCCCAGCCTGCCAATTCGTATTGTTGAACGCTCAAAAGGAACGATAGCGCATCACCGCCTATGAAAAATCTTCGGCAATTCTTGGTTTTCTGCGGCTTGCTCACCATTATGGCGCCGGTGTTTGCTCACCATGTGCTGGGTCGGCCAGCGTACAGCCTGAATGAAGATTCCAATACCCCACCGAGTATGCAGGTGGAAACACAGATCGGAAATTATTTCGTCACCTATATGGTCTATCCAGCTTTCCCCCGCGCTGGTGAATCGGGGCGTATTAACCTGTATGCCACTCATATGGATAGCGGCACCCCTTTTCTTGGTGAAGTGACGTTTAGCGTGCGTGATGATACCTGGTTTGGCGAAGCGCAGCCGGAGGTGCTGGGGGTGCAGCCGCAGGATGACAGCGTATTCCGTCAGGGCTTTGTATTCAGTAGCGATGGCAGCTACATTATCCGTGCGGAGTTTCAGGCTGATGGTGAACCTTACACCGTTGATTTTCCGCTGCGCATCGGACAACCGTCCCCGGTAGGTCCCATTACATGGGCGGTCATGGTACTGCTGATTGTGCTGATTGCAGCCAACCTGTTTCAGCGCAAGCGTCTACAACGCGACCGCATTCGCACCGCGCACCACGATGAACGTAGCCCATGATGATGACCCACCCGGGTTTGCCCGCTATATGGGGCATGATAGTGATCGGCAGTATGGTCATCATGACCTTATGGGCTGTGATTGCACCCTTGCCAGGGTCTGCCGGTGCGACTGCCTATAGCCTTACGCGCGTTCCCTTATTACGTAGTCTGGTGCAGCATCTGGTTTCCAGCCCCAAAATTCTGCCGAGCTTGAAAATTATTTTTGTGGCGCTGTTTCTGCTGGTGATTTACGCAGGCCTGTTTGGTAACCCGATCCCGGAACGTAATATCGCTACCGTACTCACCTGGAATATATGGTGGGCAGGATTAATTTTTTCTGTATTCTTTCTTGGCACGGCTTGGTGCGCAGTTTGTCCGTGGGATACATTGGCACAGTGGCTGGTACGCCGTCGGCTGTGGAAGCGTGCTGAGCCCAATAACAGCCTCAACCTGCGTGTGCCACGCGCCCTGCGCACAATCTGGCCTGCATTATTGATGTTTATTGCACTGACCTGGCTGGAGCTGGGGCTGGGTATCACGACCGACCCCTACGCCACGGCTATTGTATCGTTGCTAATGGTGGTATTGGCAACCAGTTCGTTGGCCATCTTTGAACGCAAAGCATTTTGTCGTTACTTCTGCCCGGTGGGGCGCACTGTTGGTTTCTATTCACAGCTGGCACCGGTCGAACTGCGGCCGATTAATACCCAGACTTGCGCCGACTGCAAGTCACTGGACTGTTACTACGGCGACAAGCATACGGAACCCTGCCCGACCTGGCTGGTTATGGGGCGGCTGAAGCAGAACAGCTACTGCACCTCCTGTGGTAACTGTGTGCGCAGTTGCACGCATAACAACATCGCATGGCGGTTGCGCGCACCCAGCATCGAGGCTGTACAAGATGCGCGGCCGCGCCATGATGAAGCCTGGTTTATGATCGGACTACTGGCACTGACCGGATTTCATGGCTTGTCGATGATGAGTTTTTGGGAGGCGTGGATGAGTGATCTTGCCCGCATGCTGAACGACTCTGGGCAATTGCTGGTCAGCTTTACCGTAGGCATGTTCGGCAGTATGGCGGCTGTAGTGTTAGTGTACGCATTGTTTGTGCTGTTCACCCGACAGTTAGTTGGTGGCACATCATTTCGGCGTTTATTTATGACACTGGCCTTTGTCGCGCTGCCATTAGCATTTGCCTATCATATGGCACACAACCTCAACCACCTGGTGCGCGAAGGGGTTGGTGTGGGCGCCGTATTCGAAAACCCGCTGGGTACCGGTATGGCGCCGCTAAGCACGTTGGAAAAACATGCGCGCCACCTCGATATGCTGATTTCACAGGAAACATTATTTGCCATACAGGCGGGCTTGATGGTGTTCGGGTTCTGGATTGCGGTACAGATTGTACGCCACCGTGGACATGCGCTGCTGACCGCTGCAGGTCACGTTGGTCGCTGGAGGCTGGCCCCGATGCTCGGGTTTGTGATGCTAATGACCGGCTTTCACTTGTGGTTGCTGTCACAACCTATGACGATGAGAATGTAATGGACTCCACGCGACGCACCTTTTTCCGTCAGATGGCAAGCAAAACCGGTGAGAAGCTGGTGCAGCAGGTAGACAGCCGGGTGGCGCGTCGGGCAGCGCACTGGATACGGCCACCCTATGCACTGGATGAGCTGGAGTTTCTGCTCGCCTGCACACGTTGTAATGCCTGTGTTGAAGCCTGCCCTCAGCAGGTTATTTTTCCGTTGGCCGCACGCCTGGGTGTACAATTCGCCGGTACACCAGCGCTGGACCTCATCAATAAGAGTTGCCATCTGTGTGAGGGCTGGCCCTGTGTCAGCGCTTGTGAGCCGGGTGCTTTGCGTTTGCCAGAGCTGGGGGAAGACGAATCCCTGCCGTTGCCGAAGTTAGCGTGTGCAGAAATTGACACCGAGCATTGCCTACCCTGGCAAGGCCCGGAATGCGGTGCCTGCGCGACTTCCTGTCCAAAACCCGGTGCACTTAACTGGGAAAACTGGCGGCCGGTGATTGACGCTGCGCAGTGTATTGGCTGCGGGCAATGCCGCGAAGCCTGCATTGTCGAGCCGCGCGCGATCCGTATGAGTTCACTCTATCGAGCCACCCCTGATGATGACACACCGAAAACCGATGCTATTACTGCGTGCTGGGTGAGACGCGACGGTTGACCGCAAGATGTGTCAGAAATTCGGCTACATGCGCTTCGCCGAGATCCTTCGGGTGTCGTTTTTTATGGAACAGGATGTAGCGTCGAATCCACCCG
>UOFK01000119.1_pt1 | contig 18742 bp, 18 predicted proteins | sample 1990061 | NCBI WGS metagenome assembly UOFK01 (sample SAMEA4728526, study PRJEB27164) | hydrothermal vent metagenome | biome: marine basaltic hydrothermal vent biome; feature: marine hydrothermal vent; material: mineral | place: Pacific Ocean | collected 2011-06-14/2011-07-23 | depth 1741 m
CAATAACACCTGGACAGGCAGGCTCGGTCGAATGAATTCGACCCTACAATCACGTATCGGTGCGAATCCATCAATACAACCTTGATGGGGTACCAGCGTAGCGGAGCTGATGAGCGCTGTCTGTCATGTACATGACAGGTGCCACCCGGAATGTCATCTCAGCTTCGAATCAATATCACCACGGACCGGGCTGTTACGGCATAATTCAGATTATTCAGCGGCGTTTCATGTCCGGGTATGGCGATGTCATCTTTGGCTGGCCAGCGGTTAAGGGCATTTTCTCTGGCCGGGGTTCAGGGGCAGTTGGCCGCATCATCGGCATTGGCTCAACACGGGTTCGAAGCCCGGGCCATGGGTTTCACTGTGCATCCTCAACCGGCAGGGCATTCCACGCCGCTTCGCTGATGGGGTGTGAAGCAGCGGTCAGTCGCGGATGCATGCCGGTCTGGAAACTGGCAATATCCACGGCCGTTGCCCGGGTCTGGATCAGGAATCCGATCGCGTTGGCCAGCTCGCCGGTGGTTGGTCCGCCCAGGATTTGTCCACCCAGCAGCTGCAATGATTCCTGTGCGAAAACCAGCCAGCAGTGTACCGGGGTTGCATCCGGCATCGCCGCCGGGTAGTGATCCAGGCAGTCGGCTTCACCCGTGACGATGGAAAAATCCGCGCGCCGGGCCGCTGCTGCCGTCATTCCCGCAGCGCCAAAGGCCAGCTCGCCTACCGCACCGGCATAGACGGCGATGTCACCCACGTTGTGGCGCAACAGCTGCAGGCCGTAGAGATTCATGCCGGCGATCCGGCCCTCGGCCGCCGCCTGGGAGGCCAGCAGCACACCACCTTCGCGACGTGTGAAGAAATCCTGTTTCTGGGCGCAATCTCCCACGGCAAAAATAGCCGGGTCGTCCAGGGTGCGCTGAAAAGCATCCACCATGACAGCCCCGTGGTGGCTCAACGTCAGGCCCATGTCCCTGGCCAATTCAATATTGGGGCGCACGCCAATGGCAATCAACACAGCGTCGGCGGGGATCTCCTCACCCCCTTTGAGCCTGACTGCATTGACCTGGCCGCCTTTGGCCCCGGCGACAATAGCCTCGACCTCGCTGTGAGTATGAATGCCGATGCCTTTTGCCTGGAGGTAGTCCTCCACCTGCGTGCAGATATCCTCGTCGAAAGCCTTGATGAGCAGGTGCGGCATCATTTCAATGATATCGACTTCGATCCCGCGCTTGCGGATTTCCTCGGCAAACTCCACACCGATAAAACCGCCACCAATGACGGCCAGGCGCCGGACCCCGGGTATGACCTCACGAAACAGATGATCCTGGTAGCTGTAGTCTTTGTGGATGGTGAAAACACCTTCCAGATCCCGGCCGGGGATGGGAGGGACAAAGGGCTCCGCCCCGGTGGCGATCACCAGGCGTTCCCAGGTGATGCGGGTCCCGTCCTCCAGAACCGCCTCCCGGTGCTCCCGGTCCACCGATGCCACCCGCCCGATACGCACGTCCATGCCGGCCGCCCGGAGTTGCTCCTGTCCGGGCAGGAGGTCCTGCTCGATACCGCCCAGCGTACCGAAGATATAAGGGATACCGCAGGGTACCAGGGCCTTGTCTTCGGGGCGTATCAGCGTGATTCGTTTGCCTGGCCAGCGGCGCGCCACGGTGCTTCCTGTGAGCAGTCCGCCAGGGCCGCCGCCGATGATCAGGATGTCTGTCTGCAAGGTACTCATGATGGTGATCTCGTCTGTTGGAAAGGTTCGAGCTGTAGCCTGATCTGCTGCAGGTGGTGTTCAAGCTGTCCCGGGTCTGTCGCCCCGGCACTGACCCGAAGCACCGGTTCGGTACGTGAGCAACGGGCGTTGAACCACCACTCCGGATAGTCGATCGACAGGCCATCGAGGTGGTCGATGCTCGCGTCGGCATAAGCCTGTTCCAGTGCTGCCAGCGCTGCTGTGCGATCCTGTATCCGGAGATTGATCTCGCCGCTGAGTGCATAGCGCTGCAGGGGCCTCAGGAGTTCGGACAGGGGTTTGTCGCTGGCCGAGACCAGTTTGGCGAGTTCGATCAAGGTGCGCAGTCCGTTATCCGTGTAGTGCAGGTCGGCATAGTAATAGTGCCCGGAGAGTTCAAGCGCAAACAGGGCCTGATGTTCGCGCATGGCCGTTTTTACGAAGGCATGTCCTACCCGGGTACGGATCGCCTTGCCACCCACGGCCTCGATAGACTCCGGTATCGCACGGGAGGAGCGCAGGTCATAGAGTATCGTTGCGCCGGGATGGCTATGTAAGAAATGTGTCGCCAACAGACCGCCGAGAAGATCCGGGGAAACCATCGCACCCTTTTCATCAACGACCACGGCGCGATCGGCGTCGCCGTCGAAGGCAAGGCCGAAGGCACAGCCGTGCTTGACGACACACTGGGAGATACGAGTCAGAGCACCGGGTAACAGAGGGTTGGGTGAACGGTTAGGAAAGGTTCCGTCCGGCTCAAAATTGATCTCGTGTAACCAGAGGTGGTTGAAGTGTTCGAACACCTTGTGGGTATCGATCCCTCCGATACCGTTGCCAGCATCCACTGCCAGTTTCATCGGTTTAACGCCACGCAGATAGCTACGCATAACCTGGAGATAGGCTTCCAGCGGGTTACTGTGATGGATGACCGGGGTGCACGGCCGGTCAAACCTGAAGGGCAGGTGTACGCGCGCCGCGACCTCGGGCAGCCCCTGGTCACCGCTCAACGGCAGGGCATCCCCCGCGCAGAGCTTGAAACCGTTGTAACGTGACGGGAGATGGCTGGCGGTAATCATGACGCTGCCGTCGAATTCCTCCTCAGCCCCGTACCAGTACAGCATCGGTGTGCTGCTCAGCCCAATATGGGTCACATGGTGACCGCCGGAACGCAGGCCCAGGCTAATGGCCTCCGCCAGAGAAGGCGAGGTGGTGCGGGCATCGTAGCCGATGACAAAGCGACCATCACCTTCCTGGACTGTGTCGCCGAAGGCACGGGCGATGGCCATCGCCTGCTCGCAGTCCAGTTCCTCGCCTGCAATACCGCGGATATCATAAGCGTGAAAGAGTGTTTTCATGGGATTATCCTGCGTATCGGTGCCGCTCATTTTCCTGTGCTCCTCATTCCGGGGTTATGGGCAACGAGGTTAATACCTGAGCTGGCGCCACCGCCCGGACAATCATGGAGGATCCCCGCCAGCCAGTCGCTCGGGATTATTGAGAAAAGCGGACAATGTCTCCAGAAAGCGTGCTGCCTCGGCACCGAACACCACGCGGTGGTCGCAGCTCAGGGTGAATTCTGCGCCATCCTCCCGTTCCGCGCCCAGGGCGAGGATGGCGGCCGCCCCCAAGGGTACGATGGCATCAAAGTGGGTCACCTGCCTGAATAGCCCGAGATTGGAGAGGTAGAAGGTCGCCCCCTGGTAGTCTTCGGGAACCATGCGGCGGCGCTTGACCTTGTCCCGCAGGATGCGCCAGTCCTCGGCCAGTTCGTCCAGCGGACGGTCGGCGGCATCGCGAATCACCGATGTAACCAGTCCGTCCGGGATGTCTACCGCAATAGCCACGTCCACTCGCTCACGCTGCGCCAGTCCCCGGGCTGTGTAGGCGGCATTGAAGCGCGGATGGGCCTTGACCGTGCTGGCACAGGCGCGCGCCAGCAGCAGGGTGAGTGACTGCTTCTGCTCGTGCGCCAGGGTCTTCAATGGGGTGAGCGGCAGGCGGGCGCTCACCCGGAAGGTGGGCGTACTCAGGGTAGCACTCATATTGTCAGCTACCGCCCTGGCCATGCTGGAGAGCGACTTGATCGTATACGGCGGGCCGGCTTTCAGGTCCGGTTGCGGGCCACTGATCGCGGCTGCGACCACCTGGCTGGCGTGGATGACTCCATCGGAGGCGGGGGGTATGTGACTCAGGTCGATCCCCAGCTCTCCGGCCAGTCCACGGGCATAGGGAGTGGCCTTGACACCTTTGGCCGCTTCCAGGGCCGGCGTCACCGCCGGTGACAGGACCTCGGACGGGGCCATGGGCGCAGGCGCCGGTTGCGGTGGCACGGAGCGGTTCGTTGATGGCGATGAGGCTGGCGGCGGCTCGACGGGGTGGGCCGTTCCCGCGCCCGCAGGCCCCGGGGCTGGAGTGGGGGCAGCGCCTTCCTGCCCGGTCGAGGCCTGGGCCACCTGTGCCGGGGTATCGACGATATAGCCGATCACCGCGCCGACCGGGACATCCGTCTCCGCTTCCGCCAGAGGGCCGGCCAGATAACCATCATGGAAGGATTCGACATCCATCACCGCTTTATCGGACTCTATTTCGGCGAGTACATCGCCCTTTTTAACCGCGTCACCGGGCTGCTTGCGCCATTGGTGCAGGCGACCGGTCTTCATGGTGTCGGACAACTACGGCATGGTCAGGGGTTCACGCATGGGCCTGCTCCTTTACGGGTGGCGCTATCAATTTGCGCACAGTTTTTTGGCCGCGTGGACGATGTCAGCGGGGCGAGGAATGCTGGCAGCCTCCAGGGTGCCGTTATAGGGGGTGGGGAGCTCCCGGGCCGCGACCCGTTCCGGCGCTGCGTCGAGGCTGTAGAAGGCCCGCTCCGTGAGTCCCGCGACCACCTCGGCCCCGGTTCCCGCGAAACGGGAATCCTCCTCGACGACCAACAGCCGGTGCGTCTTCTCCAGGGAGTGGCGGCAGGTGTCCCAGTCGATGGGGCGCAGACTGCGCAGATCGATGACTTCCGCTTCGATGCCCGTTTCCGAGAGCTGGCTGGCGGCCTGCAGGCTCAGGTCGAGCATGCGCGAGTAGGTAACGATGCTCAGATCGGAACCTTCACGATGAATTTTCGCCCGGTGCATCGGTGGCGCCTCGGCGGCCATATCCAGTGGCCCCTTGGCGAAGTAGAGAAGTTCATGTTCGAGCAGGATAATGGGCTCGTCGCTGCGGATAGCCTGGCGCAATTGCCACCAGGCATCCTGGGGCGTGGCGGGTACGGCAATACGCAGCCCCGGCACGTTCATCAGGGCCTGTTCGAGGCGCTGGGAATGTTGCGCGGCGAGCTGTTTGGCCACACCACCCGGCATGGGTACCACCAGTGGCATGGGGAATTGTCCGCCGGACATGAAAGGGATCTTGGCCGCCATATTGATAATGGCATCCAGGGCCAGCAGGGCGAAGTTGATGGTCATGATCTCGACCACCGGGCGCATACCCAACAGCGCCGCGCCCACCCCGAGGCCGGTAAAACCACCCTCTGAGATGGGCGTGTCACGCAGCCGCCACTCGCCGTATTTGGTATGCAGACCTTCGGTCACGCGGTAGCTGCCCCCGTACAGTCCCACGTCCTCACCCAGCACGAACACAGCATCGTCCGCAGCCAGTTCAGTATCAAGGGCCGGGTTCAGGGCCTGCCAGTAGTAGACCGGATCGCTCATCAGATCAGTACCTCCGCACCACGGTTGCAATCCATTAAAACGTCGCTCGCGATCGAACAGATGCATGGAGTCCCCCATGCCATGACAGCAGCCATCCTGCTTGCCAAACAGCTCGGCCATGACGGTGTTTGGCGGGATGCCGCGCACTATGACGTGCACGTGCTCACGGTAGGTGGAGACGATATAGTCCGAGGGCTCGGCCGCGTGCAGCACACCTACGGCCACCGCCTCCTCACCTGGATAGAGGTGCAGAAAACCGGCGATGTTTCCCTTGGTGTATTCCTCGGCGGCGCGTTCTTCGAAGGCACGCGCCAATACCATGTCGTGCAACAGGGCAATCATTTTCTCCGCATCCATCCTGGTTGTGATTCCTGAGTTTGTTTAAAACGAAAAAAAGGTTTGAACCCTTTGTGGAATATAGTTCATAACCCGGACTTTAGTTTGTAGCAGGAACGGCCGGGTCCACATGAAACGGGGTCCGCCCCCGGTTGCGATCAGATATCGAGTTGCTGGACATCTGTCTGCGCAGCCAAATCCGCTATCTGAGCACTGGCAAAAGCTCGGTACTCGCTTGCTGGACAGTTCCTGCACCACGGGCAACCCCCGGCGTTTCGCCGCAATGGCTTGCTGGTCAACAATTCCAGATACCTGGCTGTCAAGGAGCTGGAGGCACTGAAAGAACAGGCGGAAGCGTTCCTGTTTAATGATCACCGGGCGTAACCATCGCCCCACAGAAAATATCGCTGATTACACCACCGGCTAACGCTTTTCAGGAATTTTCTTTCCCGTTTCATACTACCCGGATGAACTTCCACTTGGTGTCATGTAGCTGACAGACAGCGACTCTCTGAATAGCTAGAGTCTGCTTTGCACCGCATCAGGCCTGTTTGAGCGCAGGCTGCTGCAACACTTTTCATTCAAGGAAAACGCTATATGAGACCTTGATCATGAACCAGATTAGTGAACCTTGCGATTGCCGGAATTATGGCGGCGGGCATCACCGCCACGCAAGGCACCTTGGCGGCTGATGTATCACAGCCACGCCAGGGTACCCGAAAAGGATTTGGAGAAGGCCGGGTTTGACATGGAGACGTTATCCATCGTTGACAAGGGTTGCCACACAGAAGAAGGTACCATTGGTTACACAATACAGATGCTGACGTCTGGGCTGACAAGACTCCTGCCGGGTCTGGAAGCTGTGAAGATAAACCCAACGTCCTGATTATTGGTGGAGGATTTGCCGGTCCTTGTGGCCGGCGAATTCGTCCCCTTATCCCGGTATCATTGTTGGCATCAGCCTGTTGTTTGATGGTGTGTCATTATTTATGCTTGGCATTGCCATGAAGAGGGTGTTACTGCATTGGTGTCGTTTCATTTGAGTCGACTATTGTGAAGTCCGAGACGCCTGAGCCAGACAGGAATACACTGGCGTTGGATCGGACTCGAGCGAATCTACCAGGCATGGCTTCGAACCGGTCTGGCGGCACTAGCGTCCGGGTTGGACGTGGCCAAACTTTAGAACGATGTAATGCCTATGTGGATACTCCTGACAATCGTCGCCTTGCTGATTCTGTTTGGTGCTGCGGCCTTTTTACAGGCGTCCCGGTGGTGCACGATACCCATGTACCCATGTACGCATGGCGCACCCTCGATATCGATGCAACGCCGATGTGGCTAGACAAGGTGGTCAGTATTCTACTGGCGGGATGCTCGATTCTCGCCTTCAGTCGGTTTACTGATAACGGCTATGCATTGAAATTGTGTGTTCTATTTGCGAGGCTCTAGACCTATGAAAGTACATCTTACTCTAACCGTGGCAAAGGGCAGATGTGTGCGTTCCCCAGGTATTCTACGTACATTTTCCATTACTCCATTGTTGTTGGCCATTTCCGCCTGTACAACTCTGGGACCGGATTTCGAGACGCCACAGGCCGACGTGGATGCGAAATGGCAGACTGAAGATGCCGCCAGGGCTCCTGAAGAGAGTAGCGCCGAAGAAATCGAGAGCTGGTGGTCGGTATTCAACGATCCCGTCCTTGATCGTCTGATTGATGAGGGCTACCGACAGAATCTGTCGCTGCAGATTGCAGGTCTGCGGATTCTTGAAGCACGCGCCCAGCTGGGTATCGCTGTCGGTCAGCAGTATCCGCAGAGGCAGCAGGCCAGTGCTGGTCTGTCAAAGACAGGGTTGAGTGAAAATGCACCGAACTTCATCACGAGTTTTATCGATGACAGGTATAGCCAGGCAAACATCGGACTGGACGCGGCCTGGGAGCTGGATTTCTGGGGACGTTTCCGGCGCGGAGTGGAATCAGCGGACGCCAGTCTGGGTGTGAGTATCGCAGACTACGACAACGCCCTGGTATCACTGACGGCAGAGATAGCAACGGTCTATCTGAATATACGCACCTTTGAAGAGCGCCTGAGGATTGCACGCAACAACGTCAAAACACAGAAAGGCAGTTACCACATTGCCGAAGTGCGCTACCAAAACGGTGCAGTCAGTGAGCTGGATCCTGCCCAGGCAGGCTATCTTCTTATGTTCACTAAATCGACCGTGCCTGACCTGGAAGGACGGTTACAGCAGGCCAGGAATGCCATGAGCACTCTGCTCGGGCTGACGCCCGGACAGCTGGGTTCGATCATGGATACTGCCGGGAGTATCCCGGAACCACCACAAACCCTGAATCTGGGCGCACCGGCTGACCTGCTGCGGCGTCGGCCGGATATTCGCCAGGCCGAGATGAGTGCTGCTGCACAGAGTGCACTGGTGGGCGTTGCCGAAACCGATCTGTACCCCCGGCTGGCCCTGTTGGGTTCGGTTGGTCTGTTAAGCAGTGATACCGGCAACAGTAGCCTGGGTGATCTGTTCAAGTCAGACAGTATAACTTTCAATTACGGACCCTCGGCATCCTGGGCCATCTTCAATTACGGACGTATCAAGAACCAGGTCCGGGTACAGGATGCGCGGCTCCAGGCGTTGTTGGTGAACTACCGAAATACCGTCCTGCGGGCCGCGCGCGAGGTAGAGGATGGCATTGCTTCCTATGTCGGTGCCAGGGACCGGACGGCTTATCTAAAACAGGCCGAGGCATTGGCACAGCGGGCAGTTGATCTGGCTCTGATTCAGTACAAGGAAGGGGCGGTGGACTACCAGCGTGTTCTGGACACACAACGGGCACTGCTGGATCTCGAGGATCAGTATACAGCTTCACGTGGCGATGCAGTGCGGGCGTTGGTAGCTACCTATAAGGCACTGGGCGGCGGCTGGAAGATACGCGCTGGCGACGACTTTGTGCCAGAGGATGTCCAGAAACAAATGGAACAACGCACTGACTGGGGCCGGTTGATGGATGATGGCAAATTGACTAAGGAACTGCCGACTGTGCCACCGACTGGAGGAGATCAGCCGCTGTTCAATAGACCGGACTGGTAGCCACCACCCGGAATGAGATGATGTACTATCCGGCATTAATCTGAATCTCCGCAGGAGCGATAAATATTATGGAAAAGAAAAAGATCGTACGCCCACTGGTGATTCTGCTACTGCTAGTGGCCGCTGCTGGTGGCTGGTGGTATTTCCAGCATCAGAACAGCGGCGACCCAAACCGCTTGGTGTTATATGGCAATGTCGACATCCGTGAAGCTGACCTGGCGTTTAACAACAGCGAACATATCGATAAGCTGCTGGTACAGGAAGGTGACCATGTGCATAAAGGTCAGTTACTGGCGACCCTGCACAAAGAACGCACGCAGGCCGAGGAGGCTGCAGCCGAGGCCAAAGTCATGTCACAGAAGGCCGTGGTGGCGCGGCTGGAGGCTGGCAGTCGACCAGAAGAAATACGCCAGGCAAGGGCGAATGTCGCTGCAGCCAAAGCCAAATTGACCGATGCTGAAGTCACCTATAAGCGTACCCAAAAGCTCTACAAGGAGCATGCTGCTTCCAAACAGGCTGCGGATGATGCCGAGGCCAGCCAGAACACCGCCCGTGCCAACCTCAAGGTGGCGCAAGAAGCCCTGGCGCTGGCGGTCAAAGGGCCACGCATTGAAGATATCGATGAAGCCAGGGCCATGCTCAAGGTGGACGAGGCGCAGCTGGCACTGGCCCGGGAAGTATTGAAAGACACCGAACTGTATGCGCCCGCCGACGGCATTATCCGTAATCGCATTCTGGAGCCGGGCGATATGGCAACACCACAAACGCCGGTGTTCAGCCTGGCCAAGAGCAACCCTGTCTGGGTGCGCACCTACGCCCCGGAAACGGTACTTGGCAAGCTGGCGCTGGGTATGTCAGCCGAGGTGTCAACTGACAGTCACCCCGGCAAGAACTATCGGGGCTGGGTCGGTTATATATCACCGACGGCCGAATTTACACCCAAAAATGTTGAAACACCCGAGCTACGCACACGTCTGGTATATCAGGTCCGCGTCTACGTGTGTAATCCCGAAAACGAACTGCGGCTCGGCATGCCAGCTACAGTGACTATCCCGTTCGATCAGTCGAAACCGGCTGCTGGTCACACCAATCCGGAGTGTGCGGAGCAGGGGAACGGCTGAGGTGGGAACCGCAACGGCACTCATTTTTGAGGCAGTCAGCAAAACCTTTGTCGCCAGCGGCATGACGGTCAAGGCGCTGGACGACATTAACATCCAGACCCAACCCGGTCGGGTAACCGGTCTGATCGGCCCCGATGGTGCCGGCAAGACCACGTTGATGCGCCTGGCGGTCGGTTTGCTGGTACCCGATGCGGGCAGTATCCAGGCGCTGGGTATCGATGTCCTGCAACAGCCGCTGACGGTGCAATCCTCAGTTGGTTACATGCCGCAGCGCTTTGGTCTGTATGAAGACCTGAGCGTGCAGGAGAATCTGGATTTGTATGCCGACCTGCAGGGCGTCGCCAGGAGCGAACGCGCCGGCCGTTACCGCGAACTGATGCACATGACGGGCCTGGCGCCGTTTACCCGCCGCCTGGCCGGTCGTCTGTCCGGTGGCATGAAACAGAAACTGGGTCTGGCCTGTACGCTGGTACGGCCACCCGATCTGCTGTTGCTGGATGAACCCACCGTGGGTGTCGACCCGGTATCGCGCCGTGAGCTTTGGCAAATCGTCTACCGGCAGGTCAAGGACGAGGGTATGAGCGTGCTGTTGAGTACGGCCTATCTTGATGAAGCCGAACGCTGCGATGAGGTCGTTCTGATGCACCAGGGCAAGCGGCTGGGGCAGGGCACACCGGCGAGTTTCAGCGAGCCAATGCGCGGTCGCAGCTTTCATGTCAGTGCGCCGTCGATCAGTAAACGCACCATGCAGGGCCGCCTCAGCACCGTACCTGGTATTGTCGATGCCATCATTGAAGGCGAACAGGTACGCGTAGTGACCCGGGAGACCGGTATGCCGGTTTTGCCGGCAGCGCTGGCCAATACCGAGGACCTGACCGTCACGCCAGCAGAGCCTTCTTTCGAAGATGCTTTTATCGCTACGCTCAAAGGCAAGGACGTCCCGACTACGCCACCGCTTGCTGCGGTCAATACACATCCTGCCAAATCGGCGACCGATGATGGTGCAGTGATCCAGGTTCAGGATCTGCAACGCCGCTTTGGCGATTTTTATGCGGTTAAAGGCGTCAGTTTTAGTGTGCAGCGTGGCGAAATTTTCGGGCTGCTGGGCGCCAACGGCGCGGGTAAGTCCACTACTTTCCGCATGTTGTGCGGGCTGCTGCCAGTATCCGCAGGGGAGGTGCATGTCGCCGGTCTGAATCTGCGCAATGCCGCGGCGCGGGCGCGCGGCCGGCTAGGTTACATGGCGCAGCGGTTCTCACTGTATGTGGATCTGACGGTATTGCAGAACCTGCGCTTTTTCGCCAGTGCCTACGGGCTCAGCCGTGTGAATGCAAAGCGGCGCATTGACTGGGCACTGGATGCCTTTGAACTATCAGCTTATGTCAATGCCTCCGCTGGCGACCTGCCGCTGGGCTACAAGCAGCGGTTGGCAATGGCCGCCACGTTGATGCACGAACCCGATATCCTGTTTCTGGATGAGCCGACCTCGGGCGTCGACCCATTGGCACGGCGTGAATTCTGGCAGCGTATCAACGCCCTGGCCGAATCGGGTGTCACAATACTGGTCACCACCCACTTCATGGATGAAGCCAACTATTGCGACCGGCTGGTGATTATGGCTGAAGGCGAAGTGCTGGCCGAAGGCACGCCAGCCGACATGAAGGCACGCTTTCGTAATGCCCGGACACCGGACCCGACCATGGAGGATGCCTTCATCTCACTGATCGAAGCCCACGAGAAGAAACGGCAGGAGAATGCCACATGACACCGACGGCTGCCAAACGACTGCGCGTGATCGGTATGATTCGCAAGGAGAGCCTGCAGATCCTGCGCGATCCGTCCAGTATCGCCATCGCCTTCGTCATGCCGGTGGTGCTGTTACTGTTGTTCGGCTACGGAGTCTCGCTGGATGCGCGTCACGTCCCGCTGGCCATGGTGGTGGAACAACCGGACGCCAATACAGCCAGTCTCATTGGTGCCTTTCAGCAATCTGATTATTTTGATCCACAGTCTTTTGACAGTATTCAGGCTGCGCAACAGGCCTTTGACCTGCGCGAGGTGTTCGGCATTGTCTGGCTACGCAACGATTTCAGCCGGCGCTTGCTGTCGGCGGGAGATGCACCTATCGGTGTCATCGTCAACGGTGTCGATGCCAACCAGGCACGCATCACCGAGGGTTATATCCAGGGGGTCTGGCAGACCTGGCTGGGCGACTTTGCCAGTAGCCAGGGTGTGCAACTGCAGGTCCCCGTGGTGCTCGAGCCACGTATCTGGTTCAATGCCGCAGTGCGCAGTCGTGACTTTCTGGTGCCGGGACTGATTGCTGTCATCATGACTCTGATCGGCGCCATGTTGACGTCCATGGTGGTGGCGCGGGAATGGGAACGCGGTACCATGGAAGCGCTGATGGTGACACCGATCCGCATTGGCGAAATGGTGGTGGGTAAGCTGGTACCCTATTTCCTGCTGGGTATGGGCGGCATGTTTCTGAGCGTGGCCATGGCACTGTGGCAGTTCGACGTGCCATTGCGTGGTTCCTTCTGGGCACTGACCGCCGCGTCAGCGCTGTTCATGCTGGTAGCGCTGGGTATGGGGCTACTGATTTCGGTTGTGGCAAAAAACCAGTTCGTCGCCGGGCAGGTTTCGATTGTCATCACCTTTCTGCCGGCCTTTATTCTGTCTGGTTTTATTTTTCAGATCAGTTCAATGCCTGATGCCATTCAGGTCATCACCTACGCCATACCGGCGCGCTACTATGTGGCGATTCTACAGACACTATTCCTGGCCGGTAATATCTGGCCTATTGTGCTAAGTAACAGTGCGGCACTGATCATCATGATGTTGATCTTCCTTGGTCTGGCGCGGCGCAAGGCGCAGAAACGGCTGGACGCATGAATTCCCTGCAACGCATTCTGGCGCTGGCCATCAAGGAACTGCTGGCGATTCTAAGAGACAAGAAGAGTCGCTTTGTACTGATCGGGCCACCGATCGCCCAGCTGATCGTTTTTGGCTATGCAGCTACCTTTGACCTGAATGATATTCCGCTTGCCGTCTACAATGAAGATCGCAGTGCACCGGCCAGGGAACTGCTGGCGCGTGTCACGGGCTCGCCGCATTTTCAGCTGGTTACCGAGATTAGTCATGATGAGCAAATTGCCCCGCTGATCAATAACAAGGACGTCCTGCTGGTGCTGCACCTGGGACCACGCTTCAGTGAGTATCTGAAACGTAACAAGCCCGCCCCGGCGCAGGTTATCATCGACGGTCGTAACTCCAACACCGCGCTACTCACGCTGGGCTATCTGCGCACCATCTTCACGGATTTCAATATTGAATGGTCGCGCCAGCATGGCTTGCGCGGACCACCCGCAGCGCTGCAAATCAGGCCCTGGTATAACGAAAACCTGTTATCACGCTGGTTCATTGTGCCGGGTATTGTGGGACTGTTGACGCTGGTTATCACCGTTATTGTTACCGGTCTCTCGGTCGCGCGCGAACGTGAGGCAGGCACCTTTGACCAGTTGCTGGTGACACCGATGCGGCCAGTGGAAATATTGATTGGCAAATCCATTCCGGGCATTCTGATCGGCCTGGTTGAAGGGACTTTCATTCTGCTGGTGGCCATCTACTGGTTTGAGGTACCGTTGCGCGGTAGCCTGGGTGCCCTGTACCTGGGCATGTTCCTGTTCCTGTTGTCTGCAGTCGGTATCGGCCTAATGATTTCCTCACTGGCGGTCACCCAACAGCAGGGCATACTCGGGGCATTCCTGTTTCTGGTGCCGGCGGTGATACTGTCAGGGTTCGCCACGCCCATTGCCAATATGCCGGAAATTGTGCAGCAGATGACCTATATCAATCCGCTGCGTTATTTTCTTATTATCCTGCGCGGTGTTTTTCTGGAAGGTGATTCCTATGAACTGCTGCTCAATCAGTACTGGCCGATGGCCATTATTGCAGTCGTGACACTGGTCATGGCAGGCTGGTTGTTCCGGCATCGGATGAACTAGAAAATTACCGGTATTTTGTAGCCTGCCACTGGGACACTGCGGGGGTGATGCTGTTGATGATGCTCGAATCCATGCCCCGATATATACCCGTGCATGGTAATTCTTGATGGTGTTTCACAGCTTGCCCGCCTTGTGTACGGTCAAGCCCACGGCCAGCAGTGCAATACCATCAAATAAAAGACTGATGCTGACATACAGCCCCACCAGCCACAGCGAGGTGGCCGGCCAGCCATACAAAAACAGCATTGCCAGCACTAATGAAGTAATACCATTAAACAGCATCCATCCCCAGCCACTGGCAGGGTGAATCGACTGGGCGATGACGAAGCTGCCAAAGGCATCCAGCAACAGATATACAGCCAGCAACAGTCCGACGGTGGCAATGCCGGGTAAGGGATAAAAAAGCATCAGGCCACCGGTAATGAGCAACAGGGCTGGCTTGATCCAGTTCATAACGCTGCGTGTATTGTATTTGTAGGTGTGAACTGCCCAGATGGCTGCGCCCACGATCAGCATCCAGGCCACAAAGATAACCGTGCCCAGCGACATCAGCCCCGGCAGGAAGAAGCCTGCTGTTCCCAGAATGATCAGCAGGATGCCCGTGATCAGGCTAAAGGAACCAAATCGACTGGTTATTATCTCATTAGTCAGTGTTGCAGCCATAATCTTTCTCCTGGCGTGACCATATATAAGGATAGGGACAGGTTAGAGCAAAATGACCCCGGGTGATGCAACTTGTGTGACAGGTAGTCCCTGGAACACTATCCTGGCTGTGCCTTTGCCGGTCTGCGGCAATAGGCATCAATGCTGGCATAGCGGGCCGCATCATCCAGATGCTCTTCGATCCGCAGCAGTTGGTTATATTTTTCCACTCGTTCACTGCGTGCCGGTGCCCCTGTTTTTAGAAGACCAGTATCCAGGGCCACGGTTATGTCGGCGATAAAGCTGTCCACAATTTCGCCGGAGCGGTGAGAGACGAACACCCCCCCAACAGTTGTCGCGGGCCAGGTGTGTGGCCGCCAGCGTCTCTGTCAGGGTGCCGATCTGATTTAGCTTGATCAGCACCGCGTTGGCCACATCCTCCTTGATACCGCGGGCTATGATGGCCGGATTGGTGCAAAACAGGTCATCTCCGACCAGTTCAAGCCGCTGGCCGAGTGTCTGGTTAAGTTGCTTCCAGCCCTCCTGGGCCATGCCGTCTTCCAGCAGTACCAGCGGGTACTGGTCCGCCAAGTGCCGGTAATAGTCGACCATGCCGGTGGCGTCGAGATGGCGCTGTTCTGTGCGCTGGTGGTACTGTCCGTCGTCAAAGAATTCGCTGGAGGCGGGGTCAATGGCGATTCCGACATCCCGTCCGGGTTGCAGTCCCACCTGGCTGATGGCTTCGACAATTAATTCAAAGGGCTCTTCGTTGGAACGCATGTGCGGTGCGAAACCGCCTTCATCCCCGACACCGACCGAGAGTCCGCGTTTCTCCAGTAATGATCTCAGCGCATGGTAGATCTCACTGCCCCATTCCAGCGCATGGCGGAAGCTGTCAGCCCCATAGGGGGCAATCATGAACTCCTGAAAATCCGCACCCTACCTGTGCGCGTGAACGCTACCGCTGAGGATGTTCATGTGTGGTATCGGCAACCGGGTGGCGGCCGGGCCTCCCAGGTACTGATAGAGACGCAGGTCGCAGGCCTCAGCCGCTGCGCGAGCCACGGCCATGGATACGCCGAGCGTGGCGTTGGCACCCAGCCGGCCCTTGTTGGGTGTACCGTCCAGGGCAATCATTGCCTGATCGATGGCCGCATGCTGGCGAACGTCCCGACCCTGCAGGATCGCTGCAATGCTGTCGTTGACGTTGGCGACTGCCTTTAGTACGCCTTTGCCGCCAAATCGCTGCATATCTCCATCGCGCAGTTCAACATACTCACGACTGCCGGTGGAGGCACCGGAGGGTACGGCGGCCCGGCTGCATGTTCCTCCGGAAAGCTGGCATCCACTTCCACGGTCGGGTTGCCCCGGGAGTCGAGGATCTGGCGTGCGTGGAGCTGTGTGATGCTGAAAAGCCTATTCATGCGGGTCTCCTGTATTGAACTGTTTCTTATCGACTTCCATTTTGTGACGCGTGGTGGTGAGGACCGTGCCTGGATTTTACTGATCCGTTAACTGGATCGTATCAAACAGCAAGGTGGGACAGCGCTAGACCGTAGCCAATAGTCAGGATGCCAAGGGCAATCAGTAGTATTGAAACCTTGCCACTGTTTTTCTGTCCACCCAGACTGACAGCATAGATACCCTTGAGCAGGTTGTTACTGCCAGCCGCGATCACGATGGCCCCGGCCAGTTGCTGCAGGTTGATGGCCTCGTAGTGGCCGCTAAGGATCGAAAGTACGAACGGATCGATATCGGTGAAGCCGACTCCAAAGGAGAGTAGCGCCAGCCCGGCCTTGCCAAAGTAGGCTATGACCTGCTGGGTAATGACCATCATGATCACGAACAGCAGGGCAAACAACAGGGCGATACCCAGTTCCAGGGGGTTGGTACGTCCAAGGTCCGGTGTGCCCTCATTGTTTGCCGATGCAGAGCAGTCCAAACAGCAGCAGGGGCAGGGTAGCCTGGGACAGTAGCCGGGGGTTCATGATTGCGACCAGGGCCAGCAGTCGCAGATACATCATGCCGGAGGCGGCAATAATGCCGGCATTCAATGCCGGATTCAATGCCGGGTCAGGTCGGGGCAGGTCGGGGCAGGTCGGGGCAGGGCGCGGCTCTTGCGTGCCAGCACGACGGTGGTCGCGGTACTGGAATAGAGTCCGCCCAGCAAGCCGGTCACCAGGTAGCCCTGCCGTTTCAACAGGTATTTCTTCAGGATATAGCCGGCATAGGAGATGCCCGAGATCACCACGACCGCCATCCATATCTTGAATGGCGAGGCTGGAATATAGGAGGAGATCATCCGGTCAGGCAACAGTGGCAGAATCACCCCGGAAAGCAGTAGAAACCTGGCCAGTGTCGGGATCTCCCGGGGGTCCAGATTCGCGGTCAGTCGATGGGCCAGCGGGCGGGCGCTGAGAGTGAAGGCCACCGCGACAAACAGCAGCACCAGGAACCAGGGCGGCAGCAGCGTGATCGCCGGACCATAGGTATAGACGATCAGGCCGATCAGGGGTTGCAGCAGACCGGTTTGCCCGGTCTCCAGTTTATGATGGTAGAACAGGGCAAAGAACAGGATCAGTCCGATCATTCCTGCTAGGTAGAGCCGGTATGCCGGATCCAGGGTGTAGAGTACAAATCCCAGTATGGCGATGAAGGTAAATGTGCGGCTGGTGCCAAGCCTGGCAACAGAAACTTCTGGCTGTTCCTTGTCCCTGGACTGGCTGTATTCACGAAATTCCAGTCCGGTAAGAAAGCCGAACAGGGCCACCAGGGCGAAGTGGAACCAGACCTGGGACAATAGCTCGCCGATCAGGGATTCATTGATCATCAAGTATTCAGGGATGAAGTAGTGCCTTGTTCATATCAGTTTTGTTCAGACAGAAACTCGTCCAGTGCATTCAGCAGTGGTGTCATATACATATAGGCCGGTCCGCCGTGCATGATCACTGCCATGAAGCCTGACTCCATAATTTCATCCCGGCTGGCACCCGCCTTTAGCGCCTGTTCGACGTGAAATGCGATACACCACTCGCACTGGGCCGCCACAGCCAGGGCAACATTAATCAATTCCTTCTCGCGGATGCCGAGTGCCTTGCCGGATTCCGCCTTGTTCAGGAAGCCCAGAAAGGCGTTGGTCTCGGTTGGATAATCCTTACGCAGAGACTTTGTCAGCGCCATGACTTCGTTCAGTTTGTCCTGCATTTGTCCCATGCTATCAACCTCCCGGATTACAGTTTGACTGTCCTTGCAGAGACCGTCTGTATTGTATGGCAAGCCTTTTTATCCTGTTCGGTCTGACTGGATCTGTACCTATAACACCGGTTGGGTCATCGCTGCCAGGTAATCAGGGCGACTTCAGCCGGAATTCGTGCGTCTGGATGATGCGGGATCACGCGTGCGGTAAAATCAGTTGCAGGACGGGACGTTGGAATGTCGCAGCGGTAGGTATAGCCGTTGATCGCACCGCTTATCTTTTCCCCGCGATGGCACTCGATAACCATGGGTCCGCCGTCAGTGTTTCCGTCTGCGTAGAGTTCGACCCGGATCTGTTCGGACAAAATCTCGCCCAGATAGACCTGTACCTGGAATGACCAGCCGTTATCGGACTTTTGCGGCTCGACATTGCCGAGGTGAATCTGTTTCCAGTGTACCTGCAGGGTGCGGTACCAGTCATCCAGCTGTTTAGCCAGTTGTCCCTGCCGGGCCCGGCGTTTTTCACGGGCGCTGGCGGCGGGATGATAAAATCGCTCGGCGTATTCGCGTACCATGCGGTTGCTGCTGAACTGCGGTGCCAATTTCATCATGCTGTTATGGATGATTCGCAGCCATTCGCGTGGCAGGCCCTGTGCGTCGCGTTGATAAAACAGGGGAATGATTTCCTGCTCCAGCCGCTGGTAGAGTTGGTCCGCGTCATGGGCATCCCAGGCCGGGTCTGCATCGTGTTCCTGACCGTCGCCCAGCGACCAGCCGACATCGCAACCGCAGGCTTCGGCCCACCAGCCGTCGAGTTCCGACAGGTTCAGGCCACCGTTGGCGAGGATCTTCATGCCGCTGGTGCCGCTGGCTTCCCAGGGTCGGCGCGGTGTGTTGATCCAGACGTC
>UOFK01000088.1_pt1 | contig 18449 bp, 15 predicted proteins | sample 1990061 | NCBI WGS metagenome assembly UOFK01 (sample SAMEA4728526, study PRJEB27164) | hydrothermal vent metagenome | biome: marine basaltic hydrothermal vent biome; feature: marine hydrothermal vent; material: mineral | place: Pacific Ocean | collected 2011-06-14/2011-07-23 | depth 1741 m
TAAAAGCACGCGCGGCTCTATTTTCAACGAGCACCGCAGCTCAACAATACTTGGATCTCTTGGATAAGATAATCCCCTGCACGGGGTCAGAAACCACTTTAGCTGGAAAATATTCCCCAACCTAAGGACACCTTCAGGAATACAAAATATCGTGAAAAAATTTGATCTATTACACTGGACACCGGAAATGGTGAAGTCCTTCTGGGACTATGAGTCGCAGTTTCCTGAAAATTTCTTTGCCTACCGCTTTGGTGATGAGATCATCCGCAAACTATTTCCTTACTTGCCCGCCGGGGGAAATGTGCTCGATTACGGCTGTGGCCCCGGAAATCTCTTGGAAAAGCTATTGGACCGTGATCTAAACGTTGCCGGACTCGATTTTTCACCCGCCGCCAAGCAGATTGTCATTCAACGTTTTAGAGATAACAAGAATTTTATAGGTGCGTTCGAGCTGAAAGAAGTGGGAAAATGGGCTGCATCTTTTGATGCGGTGATAGTTATAGAAGTGATAGAGCATCTCTATGACAGCCAACTCGACGAACTCCTGAGCAACATACAGACACTACTACGACCAGGTGGAGTTGCCATTTTTACTACACCTAACGAGGAAGTACTGGAAAACGCTCACATCTTATGCCCAACATCCGGGCAGTTGTTTCATCGCTGGCAACATGTGCGCAATTGGTCTTCAAAATCCGTTGAAAACTACCTGACCAACCATGATTTCCAAATTGAAAAAAGCTTTACCACTGACTTCTGTATCACCTTTCATACCGATAATATGAAAGCCCCACTAAAACAAAAACTTACCAATCTGAAAAAAATGCTGAAATTTAAATTCAATCCAGGGAAAAAGCGGCCCCATCTTGTTGCTATCGCCAGAAAGCCCGTAATTCAGGATAACACGGGTTAAACCTAACCCAGAAATACATCACTGTCGCTTCAAAAAGGTTACTCATTATGCTTTTCAGAGTCACTGTAAAATCTGGTGCATTCGCAAAAATTTTTATTTTTATCGGTGTGACACTAATTTTATTCAATATAATTGGTTATTTCTACTACACGGAAATAACCGTAAATAACAAGTATTTGCTGGATACTGAGCCGAGAACCATATCCGAGAAAGAATTCTGGAATGGCGCATACAAAATAAATAACGAGACACTGGAAGTATATTTATACCGACTTACGGAATTAGTTAGCAAAAGAATGCTGCGAATTGATTCGAAACATACAAAACCAAAAATCTTTGAAAATTGGATATTATGGATTTACGCAATCACAAAGGGCTATTACGAGTGGAGTGATACTAAAAGAGCGATAAAACTTGGAGGCGGCTTTTGCTCACAACATGCTATCGTATTCAACAACTTATTGCGCAAACAAGGCATAAAATCAAGAATACTTGGTTTGCAAGGACATGTCGTTAATGAAACGCTGATTAATGGACAGTGGAAAGTTTATGACCCCGATTACAATATTGTTTTCAACGCAACCCTGCAGGATCTCGAAAACAATCCCACGCAAGCCTACCAGACATACCTGGCATCAGGCGCACCTGATAGTACAGCGAAGAATTTCGAGCAGGCGTTCGCAACAGAAGCGGATAATTTCCGCTACAAAAAAACCGTAGCCTACCGGGGAGAAAAATACTACATAGAAATCACCTCCTTATATCTCGTATGGATTATCCCTATACTGTTGATTCTATCAGGGCTGAAATTTCAAGATTTACGCTCCAGAACCCTGGTATAATGCGGTGGGTAACCGCGAATGCATACTCGTGTATAGTCTCGGCTTCCGCAGTAGAAAACAACTCTTTGAGACCAGAGCTGATTCTCCTTATACTATGGCCTGAAACCAAGCGAGGCATAGCGCGATGAAGAATAGCATTTTCATCCAAACCAACCATAAACAGATCGTCGGCGCCCTAGTCGCTGAGTACGCACTGAAACGTAATTCAGCGCACGCCGGTCAGTTCGATATCATCATTATGGATACTCGCGATTATCCCTTTTTCGCGGCTCGTGAGGGCCAGCTCTACCTGCGCGACGGCATCAAGCGCACCTGGCTCAACGACGACTTGCAGTCCTTTACGCCTACCCGTTTTATGCCGCCCGAACTGATGGGCTATCAGGGCCGGGCTGTGGTCATAGACCCCGACATTTTTGCAGTCGCAGACATTTGGGAACTACTGACTCGTGATATGCAGGACAAAGCCATCATGTGCCGCATGCGCTCCGGCCCCAAAGGGCTGGTTGACCGCTGCAAGGCCAGCAGCGTCATGCTGCTCGACTGCGAAAAACTCAAGCACTGGCATGTTGAAGAAACATTCAATGCCATGTTCGATTTCAAACAGGACTACATGCCCTGGATCTGCCTGAAAGATGAAAATCGGGACAGCATCGATTTTTTCGAACCCGAATGGAATGATTTCGACAAACTGACAGCCAACACCCGAATGCTGCACGTTACCCGCCGCAAAACTCAGCCCTGGAAAGCCGGTCTGCCGATCGACTGGCGCCCAGCTGAAAAATTCCGGCTGTTCCCACCACTGGCATGGGCCATGCGTGCGCGCCGTAAACTGTTTGGTGAATATGGCCTACTGGGTCATTACAAGGAACATCCCGACAAAAATCAGACCGACCTTTTCTTCGGTCTGCTGAAGGAGTGCGTCGATAAGGGCATTATCGGTGAAGACATGCTGCGCGATGAAATGAAACAGAATCATGTGCGCCATGATGCGCTTGAAATTCTGGATCGCACCCCCGATCTGCCACCACCGGGCAATCCACCATTAAATCAGTCGGCTGCCTGACAGCCTCATTCATCAGGCGGGGCAAGCCACGTAATGCCGCAAGAAACCAAACCCCGTACAAAATTGTGCCTTGCATCACCCATATTCCACCCGACCTACGGGGGTTCAACGCTGCGCTTTATGCGCTACCTGCCAGGTTTCAGACAGCGAAATATCGACTGTCGCGTGTTGACAGGAACTCCTCTGGCCGAAGATGCCGCAACCCCTGAAAACCGCGAATATTGGTCACAGTACCGGCCCGGGCAGATGTTGCCACCCGAACAGGTCAACGACACGCCTCTTTACCGCGTGCGCCTACCGGGCGGCAAAGGACTACGCAGAACCACCCTGTTAAACCAAGCATTACTGAATCATTGCAGGGACCCACAAGATAAGCCCGACGTCATCCAATTGATTGGCACTCTGCGCCTGCAATCCATATTTTGGCTATCCAGATTGCGCGCCATGGGCATTCCCCTGGTTTATGCGGTTACCAATACGTCCAAGCTCACAAAGAAAACCAACCGGTCGCTACTGCGCCAGGCGCTGATGTTACGCCAATGGCGTTACCGCACTTTATTTAACTATCTCGATTGTATCATTGTGAATAATACCCCCATGCATGATCTCATGAGAGACATGGGCGTAAACAGCCGGATCGAAGTGATTCAGAATGGTGTTAATCTACAGCGTTTCAATGTTAGCAAACGCAACCCGGAAGCCATGAAACTGCGACACCATCTGGGTATCGGCGACGATGAGACGATGATCACCACGGTTGGTGCCGTCATGCCGCGCAAAGGCAGTGACTTGCTCCTGGAAGCCTGGATGCGTATCAATGCGGCTCACAGCAACACCCACCTCGTCTACGTTGGTCCGCGCAAAGACCTTGAACACCCTGGCCTCGCCGCATTCAACGAACGCCTGGAAAAACTTCGCGTTGAATCCGGGAACCCTGAACGGGTTCATTTTGTCGGCCTCAGCAACAATGTTGAAACTTATCTACACGGCTCGGACTTGTTCGTGCTACCGTCCCAGCGGGAAGGGATGCCGAACTCGGTTATCGAAGCGATGGCCTGCGGGACACCTGTCGTTATCACCCCATTTATTGGGTTATCAGACGATCTGGGCTCAGCTGGAAAACAATACCTGCTGGCGGATTTTGATGCAGACTCTCTGTCTGCAACGATGGCAACAGTCCTGAAAGATCATTCACTCCGCGATGCCTTAGGCAACCAGGGTCGAATGTGGATAGAAACAAGCATGGATCTACAGCATTCTCTCGACCGCTATGCCAACCTATACCACGAATTAGCGGGAAGAGCCTTCAACACGATTAAAAACCAGGACGCGGATGTTAATTACACTGTCACCCTCTAAAAGCCAGGATTTTGAAACGATAGGCCTTTCAAAAAAATATACAAAACCTGCTGATTTGAAAGATTCAGAACTGCTGATAAAAAAATTAAGGGTCATAAAAAGCAAAAAATTGCAGGCCATGATGACCATTAGTGAGAATATTGCAGCGTTAAATATTAAGCGCTACAAAACTTTCACTACACCCTTCACGACAAAAAATGCCAAACAGGCAATATTCGCATTTAAAGGTGATGTTTATAGCAGCCTGGAGCTCAAATTATTTAAAGAAGACGACTATAGCTACGCACAAGATCACCTCAGAATTCTTTCCGGTCTTTATGGTTGTTTGCGGCCAATGGATTTAATACAACCCTACCGCCTGGAAATGAAAACCCGGTTAAAAAATGATCGAGGAGAAAATCTTTATCAGTTCTGGGATGAGCTCATCACTAAGCGCATCAATAAAGAACTCAAAAAACAAAAACAACCAGTGCTAATCAATCTGGCGTCGAATGAATACTTCAAGTCAGTAAAACCCAAGCTGCTGGAAGGCCGTTTGTTAAATATAAACTTTAAAGAAACCAAAGCAGGTAAAACGCGCATAGTGGCCATTTTTGCCAAACGTGCACGCGGTATGATGGCAAACTATATAATTCGCCATCGCATTGAAAGACCAGAAGACCTTAAAAAATTCAAATCAGGCGGTTATACGTTTAATAAGACGCTATCAGATGATACACAATGGACTTTTGCAAGGTTGCAACCAGAGTCAAGCTGAAAAACCCGAATCAGGCACACAGGGTACTTGAATAGCCTGCGCTACTTGTATAAGGGGCGAGAATGAAATAACTTATACAAGTAGCGCAAGCTATACCCGTAGCGTTTTAGAATTAGGTAGCACCAAGTTAAGCCTGTAGGGCCGAATTTATTCGGCCAAAGGCCACCGGTGGCTACCCATCTTGCGGCTATAACCTGGATGATAGGATGAATATCAGCATGGCCGGTCGAATGAATTCGACCCTACAAAAAAACCACCTTAACTTATCCCCATTAATATAACACCTAAATCTAAAACGCTACGGGTATATATACAGGGTTGGCACGAAAAACACTGGCAAAAAAACAAACAACCACAAAGAGACCATCAATCTGGAGTCCGCCGGTGTTCTGCCCGTGTTGTTCACCGAAACATCGGCTATACCAAGACAGCGCAGCTGTAATTTTACTTCTTGTGCGTTCATTTTATGAAGTTGTTTTTAGCCGAAGCATTCAGGTGAATGCTATCGGCAACTGTTGGCAAATCTTGATGGGCCAATATTTCGGTCGCGAGCTACGCAGCGTTGCTGGCAAACGCTCAGCGGTAACGCACCAGGTGCCGTGTGTAGCGTATTACCAGCCATCAGGGCTTCCATCAGACCGGCAGCCTAGTACTCCTTCAACATTGGAGATAGATTCAGTGATGGAGCACCGATGCATGATTGTAAGGTCGAATTCATTCGACCGAGCCTGTCTATTCAGGTTGTTATTGGCCGAATGAATTCGGCCCTACAGATGATCAAGCCCATCAATATAACCTTGATGGAGTACTAGGATTTTATCCCATAGCAGGGTATTAACACCGGAGCGGGTTTGTTGACTCTCCCCGCCTGCCAAAAACCGAGCCAACCTTTCCTGAGCTCAAAGAGGTACTTGAGGAGCGTGCTTTTGCCAATTTGGCGGGCGCCACCGATCACTACAACCGGAAAGATCTGGACAAGCTGTCGCAAACGGGGAGTCAATAAGCGTTCTTTATACTTCATGCTCGCATGATTATCCGCGATATCACCGATATGCAAGGTTATGCTGCTCAACCTACCCCTGAAATCCAGGAGCAGCAATGCCAACCGAGAATGGCCTGCAAAGCAGCCAGTTATTTGCTCCTCAAGGCGTTGCTGGCAAACACTCAGCGGTAGCGCATACGGGTGCCGTGGGTCAGCGACAGATTGATTTCTTCGGCGGAAAGCTGCTTTGGGAAAAAGACACCTGAAATTTTGGCTGCATTAATACTGGCGCCTTCCAGATTGGTCTCCGACAGGTCGATACCGCGTAAATCAGTCTGCCTGAAGTAACCATCGCTCAAGTCCAGGCCTTTGGCATCCAGTTTACGTAGATCCAGCGTGCGGAAATCGCAACCTTTCAGGTTACAGCTCTCGCCACCGGCGCGCCGGGTGTTGAACTCTTCTACTGCGCCTTCACGCAATAAACGGTACATCGGGTCATCTGATATTTGTGGCCTTTCGTTGCTCATTTCGATTGTTCCCCCATCAAATACTGATTATATTATCACCTAATCATAGCAGGAAGTTACAGCCATATATGGCAGGAGGCTCTATAAAATCATTGCTGCCAGCTCATTAAAGTTGGAGAACTTACCGTAAACAGTCAGCTTGATTCCTGCACTACCGATAGCACGGGATTTTTACCCGCTGATAGGCCCCAAGATGATGTTTTCAGCCATTCATGAAGTTTATCGGCCGAGCACGGGCGGCACATATGAAAGCCTTGCCCCAGGTCGCAGTGCAGCTCGGCCAATTTGTCCCAGGTACTCTGATCCTCGATGCCTTCAGCGACTACGGTCATACCCATGTTATGTGCCAGATCGATAGTTGAGCGTACGATGACTGTGTCCGAAATATCTCCCAGCATATCGATGACAAATGACTTGTCGATCTTGATTTCATCAACAGGTAAACGTTTCAGATAGGCGAGCGAAGAATAACCGGTGCCAAAATCGTCCACTGACAGGCGAACACCCATCGTATCGAGGCGGGATAGCGTGTGAAGCGCAAGGTCTGCATCGGACATAATAGCGGTTTCTGTCAGTTCCAGCGTTAACCATTCTGGCGCGATTTTTGCCTGTGACAAAGCCACATGTACGCTATCCGCCAGTTCAGCGTCCCCCAGGCTAGAGGCTGACAGATTAATGGAGACACCGATCATAATACCCTCAGCATGCCATTGCGCGCACTGCTGCAGCGCCGTGTGGAGAACCCAGTTGGTCAGCGATTGCATCTGGTTGGTTTGTTCTGCCAGCGGGATAAACTTCTCCGGGGAGATGAAGCCATACTCAGGATGCATCCAGCGAATCAACGCCTCAACAGCGGTAATTTTACCCAATCCAAAATCAATTTTAGGTTGATAATAGAGCTCGAAGCCACCATTCTCCAGAGTTTCGCTCAAGGCTGCTTCCATGGTGACTTCAAACAGGTTTTCCCTGTTCATGTCCTTGCTGTAGAAGGAATAGCCCTTGCCTTTGCGTTTGGCGTGATACATGGCCAGGTCGGCGCACTGCATGAGTTGTGTGCTGGCATTGCCGTCACCGGGGCAACTGGCTATGCCAATACTGATACCTACCGAAAGGCTGTGACCTTCAACAGCGAAGGGATTTTCCAGTGCCTGGAGAATCTTCAGTGCAACAGCATCGGCACTATGCTCATCCTGCATAACAGGGAGCAGTGCAGCAAATTCATCACCCCCCAGCCTGGCAAGAGTATCCGATTTCCGCAATACGGTTTTAAGACGCTGACCTAATTGTAACAACAGCTGGTCACCCACATGATGGCCGAGGCTATCGTTAATTCTTTTGAAGCGGTCCAGGTCCATCATGAGCAACACAAAAGGCGACCGGTAACGTGTGGCCATGCGGGCTGCCTGCTCCAGACGATCGTAGAACAGCGCACGGTTGGCCAAACCGGTCAGTGCATCGGTGAAAGCCATGCTTTCCAGTGAACTATAGAGGGTATGCAGGGTAGTGCTCATGTTGTTGAAATCAGCGGCCAGCGCGACGATTTCCGTGTTGCCGCTTACCACCACTTCTTTTCCCAATTCGGCCTTATCACTCTGTACCCGGCGCAGATGATCGGCCAGCATGCCCAGAGGGCGCAGAGTTATACGCTGCAGCATGAATAGTGCCAGTGCGATAGCGCACAACATCACCACAGCAGCAATAGAAAAAATAAATGTACGTGTACTGGAAAGCTGCTCATTGAGGCTGGTGATGTTGGTGGCAAAAGTAAATGTATACAGGGGCTTGTCTTGTGCCGAGGACAAATTATATTGCGCCAATAGGATATTTTTATTGTGTGAATCGGGCCAGTTATCTGAGCGGTAGCGGACATTTTTGCTGGACCCGGTCAAAGTCAGTGGAGTACCCAGGCCCTGATCAACTTGGGATAAATTCGGGGTTGGATCAACGATCAGTTGTAAATGGCCCTTAATAATCAAGCCCCCTATAGGGACGACGGTAGACAGTACGGCTCGCCCGTCCACACGACAAAGTGCTGAATCCGGCTTCAGGCGTTGTATGGTATTTTTAGCGGCTATATTATCCAGTTGCCAGGTGCAGACAGGCCTGTCCCCAGGAGATGCCAAGGCACCTTCGGTCGAGGTAGAGATATGTTTGAACTTTGTATCAAACGCGTAAATTCGGAGTAACTTGATGCGACCCAGCGTAACTAAACCACGATAAAAATGTTCATCCAATTGTTCACTGATAGCTACCGGATCCTTCGTGGCAAAGATTCGATGGAAGCGCGCGCTGGCCTGGGTAGATAAACCAAGCTGGCTACTATCCTGGGACAGACCCCTGATGACTTCATCGACCTTGAGCTTTGCCAGCGCAGCAAAAGATTTACGTTGATTGTCCAGTGCCAGACGCTGATAGGTCTCGCCGGTGGCAATGGCTAGAATAATGCCCAATAGCGCCACGAGCAAGATGATAAACAGCAAGCTTGATCGCATTGAAGGTTGCAACAGTTTCATGGCGACATGTGCTGACTACTGACGAAAGTACGGGTAGCCTTTTTCCGACCACTCTTCAAAGCCACCGCGGAACCAGTAGAGGTTTTGGTAACCACAGCTATGAGCCACTTTCACTGCTTTGGCGGAACGACCGCACTTGACACCGTTGCAATAGAACAGAGAAGGAACATCTTTTTTACTGATGATGCCAGCCAGCGATTCGCAATTAGTATCGATGTCGGGAAGGTTGACCGAACCCTCAATAAAACCATTCTTAAGATCGCCGCTCATGCGCGCATCGATAACCACAAGATCCGGTTTGCTGCCCGCCAGCTCGATAAGCTGTTCAGCCGTGACTGTCTTGACGCCCGGAATGGATTCAGGGGGTGCTGAGGCAAGCGCAGCACCACTTTTGACTTGGCAAACGAGTATAAACATCGCCGCCAACCAACTTTGCCAAACCCGTCTTGTATGTACAACCATGCAAAACACTCCTTGCTTTTTAATACCATCACAGCCTGAGGGCGGTGTACTCCATACTAGTGCCCCATCAAGGTTATATTGATAAGCTTGATCATCTGTAGGACCGAATTTATTCGGCCAATAGCAACCCAGAGAGACAGGCTCGGTCGAATGAATTCGACCCTACAATCAGGCTTCGGCGCTCCATCACCGAACCCATCGATAACAATCTTGATGGAATACTAGCGCCCATTAGCCTATTTTCTTTATGTGTAACTTATTTTTTGGGTGGAGTTAGTCTTGCGTTGCCCCACAAAAAAACCCGCCAATTGGCGGGTTTTTTTGTACCTGATAAAGCTGGCTTACATCATGCCGCCCATGTCCGGCATACCACCACCAGCAGGCATACCACCACCAGCATCATCCTTCGCCATTTCTGCCACCATGGCCTCCGTGGTAATGATCAGACCGGCAATAGAGGCTGCATTCTGCAGTGCACTGCGAGTCACTTTGGTGGGATCGAGAATGCCCATCTCCAGCATGTCACCGTATTCACTGGTTGCAGCGTTGTAACCAAACACGCCTTTGCCTTCCTGAACCTTGTTAAGAATGACGGAAGACTCATCACCGGCATTAGCACAGATCTGGCGCAGCGGCTCTTCCATGGCACGGCGTGCAATATCGATACCCATGTCCTGGTCAGGATTATCTCCTTTCAGCTTGTCCATCGCTTTACAGGCACGTAACAGCGCCACGCCACCACCCGGTACCACGCCTTCTTCAACGGCAGCGCGGGTAGAATGCAGCGCGTCTTCGACGCGGGCCTTCTTTTCTTTCATTTCGACTTCGGTAGCTGCACCGACCTTGATGACGGCAACACCGCCAGCCAGCTTGGCAACGCGTTCCTGCAGCTTTTCCTTATCATAATCAGACGTGGCTTCTTCGATCTGGGCACGAACCTGTTCGACACGCGCCTGGATATCGTCGCCATTACCGGAACCATCGATAACCGTAGTGTTTTCTTTGGTGATCGAGATACGCTTGGCGGAACCCAAATCTTCCAGCGTCGCCTTCTCCAGCGACAGGCCCACTTCTTCAGATATCACCTGACCACCGGTGAGGATAGCAATATCCTGCAGCATGGCCTTGCGGCGGTCACCGAAGCCCGGTGCCTTGACGGCACAGACCTTGACGATACCGCGGATGCTGTTGACTACCAGTGTTGCCAACGCTTCACCTTCGACGTCTTCGGCAATAATCAGTAGCGGACGACCAGTCTTGGCAACGCTTTCTAACACCGGCAGCAGTTCGCGTATATTAGAGATCTTCTTGTCGTGCAGCAGCACAAACGGGTCTTCCAGCTCGGCCTGCATGTTCTGCTGGTTAGTGACGAAGTAAGGTGACAGGTAACCACGGTCAAACTGCATGCCTTCAACCACGTCCAGGTCATTCTCCAGAGAAGAGCCCTCTTCAACGGTGATGACACCTTCTTTACCGACTTTTTCCATGGCATCAGAAATGATGCTACCGATATTTTCGTCAGAGTTAGCGGAGATCGTACCGACCTGCGCAATCGCCTTGGTATCAGCACACGGCTGGGACAGCTTCTGCAGATCTTCAACGGCAACAATGACAGCCTTGTCCAAACCGCGCTTCAGATCCATCGGGTTCATGCCAGCGGCAACGGCTTTCATGCCTTCGCGGACGATGGCCTGTGCCAGAACAGTCGCCGTGGTGGTGCCGTCACCGGCTACGTCAGACGTTTGTGAAGCAACTTCCTTCACCATCTGGGCGCCCATATTTTCGAACTTGTCTTCCAGCTCGATTTCCTTGGCGACGGAGACACCGTCTTTGGTCACGGTAGGAGAACCAAAGGCCTTGTCCAGAACCACATTACGGCCCTTGGGACCAAGGGTCACTTTCACTGCATCGGCGAGTATATTGACGCCACGCACCATACGGTGGCGGGCTTCATCACTAAATTTTACGTCTTTTGCTGACATTTAATAAATCCTCTTGAATTTTTTGCGGTAGCGACTCAGGCTTCGATGACAGCCATAATGTCTTCTTCACGCATGACCAGCAGGTCGTCGCCTTCGACTTTGACCTCGGTACCGGAATATTTGCCGAACAACACGGTGTCGCCGACTTTGACATCCATAGCAACAACATCACCGCCTTCATTGCGCTTGCCATGGCCAGCAGCGAGCACTTCACCACGGCTGGGTTTCTCAGTGGCACTATCTGGAATAACGATGCCGCCTGGAGAGGTACGTTCCTCTTCCATGCGCTTGATGATCACTCGATCATGTAGGGGACGAAGGTTCATCAGAAATTTCTCCTTTCAATATAAAGCTTTAATTTTCACGAGCACACATTGTTAGCACTCGCCCTCAGTGAGTGCTAATGATAGCCAGGAAAATCTGGGAGTCAAGTGCTGCGGTGAACAGGCCATTAATTGTCGTCGCGGTGGTATTCGCCTTCGATTGTACGGGTATCGCGGTGCTGGCCCTGCCCAGGCCCCTGCTGAGCGTGCATCTGAATATTAGAACGGCTTATAAACCAACGAATTAGGGTCTTTCGTAGGGGCGGAATCAGCAGCGTGAAACCGATAGTATCGGTAAAAAATCCGGGTGTCAGCAGCAACACACCGGCAAACAGCAGCAACACCCCTTCAAACATTTCTAACGCAGGCACCTGGCCCTGCGCCATGGCCCTGCGGGTGCGCTGTAGGGTAGTCATGCCCTGGAAACGGACCAGCATGGCCCCCAGTAACGCTGTAAAGACCACCAATCCTATGGTAGGAATAGCCCCAATGGCGCTACCGACCCGTATCAGAAAATACATCTCAATAATCGGGACAAGGATAAATAGAAAAAATAACAAACCGAGCGGATTCATCGGGCTACCTTACATGAAAGCTCCTTGAACCGCCAAGACGCTAAAATCGCCAAGAAAAACAAAGCGCCCATGGTTCTGATAGCCTTGGTACCTTGTCGGTTATAGCATATTTTTAGAGTAATTAAGGGCTTAGCTAAGTACCATTTGGGCACAGCAGAATGCCACTAAGTTAAGCCTGTAGGGCCGAATTTATTCGGCCAGAGGCTGCTGGCGGCTACCCTGTCTCGGCGTGGGGCTGGCCGAATGAATTCGGCCCTACAGGCAACAAAGAAGCTTAACTTTAGTATCCTTCTGTTCTACATAATTCCCGTAAGGTGCAGATAACATGAAGAGACCGGATGACATTCAGGTGATTTTCTGTAGCGTACCGGATGCCGGGAGCGGCGAACGCATCGCCCGATATCTGGTAGAACACCGACTAGTGGCCTGTGTCAACGTAATACCGGGCATCACTTCGGTGTATCGCTGGGAAGGCAAAGTGACAGCTGACAGTGAGGCACTATTGAAAATCAAGGCAACGGCGGGCAGCTACCAGGCGATCGAAACCGCGATCCGGTCACAGCACCCTTACGAACTTCCTGAAATCATTGCAGTCCCAGTGAGCAACGGCTGGTCCGAATATCTCGACTGGATACGCATTCAGCACGACGAGGCACTATGAAAAACTGGATTTTTTTACTACTTGCCAGCTGTATGTCACTGGCACAGGCAGGCTTATTCAATGACGATGAATTGCTGCCGGTCGAAGAGGCTTTTCCCTTCAGCGCACAAATTGAAGGCGACCATATCCGTGCCGTCTGGCAGGTTAGCGACGGTTACTACCTCTATAAGTCCAAAATACACTTCACCACCGACAGCACCGGGATTTTACTCGGTACGCCCGAACTCCCGGCGGGTAAAGTCAAGAATGACGAATTTTTTGGCGAGATCGAGACCTACCGCCACCAAGTGGTCGTCAATATACCGCTCACCCGTGCCACAGGTTCAGCAGACACATTAGAACTTAAGGTCAACTCCCAAGGTTGTGCCGATATCGGCGTGTGCTACCCACCACAGACTCAAATTGCCAGCCTGCTATTGACGAATGCAATACCGCCAAACCCGGCTTCAAAACAACCTGCGGCACTGAAGTCACTGAATGATCTGGGAATGAGTCTGGGCTTTGGTGGCCAGGACGAGCTATTACCTGCCGACGAAGCATTTCAACCCGACTTGCTGATCAGTGATGCCAATACTCTGACAGCCAACTGGTTGATAGCTGACGGCTATTATCTGTACAGACACAAATTCGAATTCAGCCTCGACGATGGCAACGGCGTGACTTTGCTGCCCGCCACCTTTCCGGAAGGCAAGCATAAGACCGATGAAATTTTTGGTGATATTGAAGCCTATTACCATAAGGTCAGCGCCACACTGCCTTTGCAACGCACCTCCAGGGAACAGACGCCGATCACGCTGACGCTCAAATACCAGGGTTGTGCTGACAGGGGGGTGTGTTACCCCCCCATGAGCCGGACGTTTGAGCTGATACTACCGGCTCTCGCTGCCGACGCTGAGCTGGCTGTTGTTAGCCCGGCTGAAACACTGAATGATGTCGATCGCTTCGCTCAGGCGCTGAGCAAAGGCAGCCTGCTGAGCGTCGTTATTGCAGCACTGGGCTTTGGGCTGTTGCTGGCTTTCACCGCCTGCATGTATCCTATGATTCCGATTTTATCGAGCATCATTGTCGGCCAGGGCGAAAAAGCCACGGTGGCGCGCAGCCTACTACTGTCGCTGATCTACGTTGAAGCACTGGCTATCACCTTTGCCGTGATTGGCGCCATTGTCGGTAGCTTCAGCGGCGCCATTGGCATCCAGGCACTGTTCCAAAAACCGATATTCCTGATCCCGTTTTCTGTCCTGTTTGTGGCATTGGCGCTATCTATGTTCGGTTTTTTCGCTCTTCAGTTACCCGCTGGTCTGCAGAGTCGCCTGAGCAATATCAGCAATCGGCAGCGCGGCGGTACCTTTATCGGTGTTTTCATCATGGGCAGCCTGTCGGCGTTGATTATCGGCCCTTGCGGCGGGCCCATCTTGATTGCCGCCCTCGGCTATGCCGCCTCGGCTGGCCCGGTGAACGGTGCTATTGCCATGTTTGCACTGGGTAATGGCATGGGCCTGCCGCTGCTACTGGTGGGCGCCAGCGGCGGCAAACTGCTGCCCAAAGCGGGCGACTGGATGAATGTTGTCAAAGCTGTCGCTGGTGTCATTCTGCTCGCTGTCGCCATCAGCTTCCTGTCGCGCATGCCGCATATTTTTTCACCGATGCTGATTATGCTCATGTGGGCAGTATTACTGATTATTTCCGGTATATTCATGGGCGCCCTGGAGCCACTGCCCATCGAGAGTACCGGCTGGCGCAAATTCTGGAAAGGCACCGGCCTGGTGATACTGCTCTATGGCACAGCCGTCCTGGCGGGCGGCCTCAGTGGTGCACATGATGTGACCAATCCACTGCACGGCTCAAAACTGCTGGCTGCCAGCAGTCCGGCAGGTGGCGTATCGATGACAGCCGTTGGTGGCACACATCGCGCGGCAAAAAGCTTCACCCGCATCAAGACCGTAGACGATTTACACAACGCAATAGCGGCGGCGAATACCGCGGGTAAACCGGTGATGCTGGATTTCTATGCTGACTGGTGCACCTACTGTATTCAGTATGAGCAATATGTCTTCCCGGTACCGTCGGTACAACAAGCGCTATCGGATTATGTCCTGCTACAGGCCGATGTAACGGCAGTCGATGCTGATGACAAGGCACTGATGAAGAATGTGGGCGTAGTGCTACCCCCAGCCATCCTGTTTTTTGACCGCCATGGGAAAGAACAGCGGGCATTTCGGGTTGTGGGCAATATGAAGGCACCAGCGTTTGCTGACCACGTTAACAGGGCCAGCGGACGGTAACCGCCAAGAAAAGCAAGTACCCAGGTCTTCTTGGTTGAACAGAAATGGCGGATTTCAGGGGTGAGCTGAGTAGTTACGGCTATTTTAGATTATATTTCTTAATCAGATCATACATGGTCGGGCGGCTGACACCCAACAGTTCGGATGCCTGTGATATTTTGCCCGCAACGTGCCCCATGGCGCGCACAATAGCCTGGCGCTCGGCCTGTTCACGGATTTCGCGCAGATTAAATGTACGCGTATCATCGACGCCAGCACCGCCCAGCTCCAGATCAGATACCGAAATTTGCTTGTGCTCGGCCATAATCACGGACCGCTTCACACGATTTTCCAGCTCGCGTACATTGCCCGGCCAGGGATAGGCCTCGATCGCCGCCAGTGAATCCTTACTGAACCTGTGCTGCTGCTTGCTCATTTGCTTGCTGAATTTTTCCAGGAAGATGCGCGCCAGCAACAACGCATCACCTTCCCGATCGCGTAGTGGTGGGATGCGGATGGTGAGTTCGCTGATGCGGTAGTACAGATCCTCGCGAAACTCGTTTTCTCTCGCCAGGTGCGGCAGGTCTTTGTGGGTAGCGCAGATAACACGTACGTCGACCGGTATTTCCTGGCGGCCACCGATACGTTCAATCACACGCTCCTGCAGGAAGCGCAACAGCTTGGCCTGCAATGACATGGGCATGTCACCGATTTCATCCAGAAACAGGGTACCGCCATGGGCCATTTCGATTTTGCCCCGAGTCTGTTTGACCGCACCGGTAAAGGCACCTTTCTCATAGCCAAATAGTTCACTTTCCAGCAGATTCTCGGGGATTGCCGCACAGTTTATGGCGACGAACCGGTTGTCTGCCTGGGCACTCAGTGAATGCACAGCACGCGCAATCACTTCCTTACCCGTTCCTGATTCACCCAGCACCATCACGGTAGCATCAGCAGGCGCCACTTTTTCGACTGTGCGGCAGACCGTTTGCATTTCCGGGCTACCGGCAATGATGCCCTCAAGTGGTGAATTGCTGCCGGTTACATGCAATCGCTGGTTTTCTTCCTCGATTTCACGTAAGCGGTAAGCACGGTTGACAATAAACCCTAACAACTCGGCGTCGATGGGTTTGTAGAAAAAATCGTACGCTCCCAGACTAACGGCTTTCAGCGCGTGAGCACGATCATTGTTGCCGGTGACCACAATGATCTTTGTGGCTGGCGCTTTGTTCAGAATGGATTCGAGTGCCTGGAAACCCTCGCTGGTACCATCGGCGTCCGGTGGCAACCCCAGATCCAGCGTTACGACAGGAGGGCGGTACTTCTCGAGTTCGCTGAGCGCAGCCTCACGGTCACCCGCAATAATGACGTCGTAACCTTCAAAACACCATTTTAGCTGTGTCTGTAAACCCGGGTCGTCTTCAACAACGAGTAGTTTCCTTGAATCGACCGCCATCTATCTTTCCATCGCCAAATTGTCGGGGAATCTTACAGCACTTTTGCATTCTGCGCTAATCGGAATTCGCATCCTGAAGGTCGTACCTTCACCCGGACGGCTGATGACTTCAACATCACCGCCAAGGCTGCGAATGAACTCCCGGGTTTCATAAGCACCTATCCCCATCCCGGAAGATCCCTTGGTACTGGTGAACGGTTTGAACAAGTCCGTATGGATAAAAGTCTCGTCCATACCGGCACCATTATCCTGCACCTCGATCACGGCATATGCATTTTGCTTGAACAGACGCACCACTATTCGGCCCGCCTCAGGCGTTGCGTCCTGGGCATTTCTGATTACATGACCGACCACGGCTGAGAGTCTGTCCTGGTCAGCCTTGACCAGGATATCGCGCGCCTGACAATCCAGCGAAGGTACGGGTATGCCGACCGACATAGTGTCGATAACGTCCACCAGCACTGCGCCAACATCCAGTTCCTGCAGCTGACTCTCAGGGTCCTGACCGCTGCGCAAATGTGCCAGCAGACGGTTCATTTTATTAACGGAATTTTCCACCGTGTGAATGGCGTCTTCCATAAACTGTGGGTTATGTTTGTGCTTCGCTGCATTTGACACAACCAACGATAATTGGGCGATGAGGTTTTTGAGATCGTGCATGACATAGGCAGACATGCGGTTCCATGCCTCGAACTGCTGAGCCTGTGACAAGGCCTGGGCCGCATCCAGCTGGGCCAGATGTGCCGCCGACTGGCGCCCGATAATACGCAGCAGATCGTAGTCTTCCCAGTTCAGCGAATCTGTTACCTGTGGACGCGACAACACGATCATGCCCAGCAGACGATCATGGAAGACCAGTGGCGTAATCAACCAAGCACGGTCGAGATGATCAAACCACTCGGGCAAAACCAGCCCCCGATACACTTGCGGCGACATGGCATATTCATCACAGTTGATAACCCATTCTTCCTCGCGCAGATAGCGCACCAGTGAACTGTCCATATTCAGATGGCAGGTAACCGCTGGCATCGGCATTTGCCAGTTGGCGACCGGTTCGTAGCGGTGTGAGTCGCGATACAACCACAGCATACCGCCAGGGCAATGAAGAATATCAGCAACGGCCTTAATCGTACGCTCGCGTAATTGCTCGTTCGGTTCCTCGGTCGCCAGCGTGCGGATGAAACGCAACCATTCTTCACGATATTCAAACTTATAGTGAAAAAAATGCTTATTAATCAAAACTCTAAATGTGGCTCGCAGCTGTGCTGAAAACAGCAATATTGAGAGCATGAGGACTGCGCCAAACAGAAAGCTGACCTGGGCGATAGTACCCCAGCTACCACCATAGTCACGGATGATGTAGCCACCCAATCCCATCGCAAGTAGGTACAAGCCCGCTCCCAACAAAGCCGTCGTATGGAAAACCACTCGCCTGGAGACAAAAATATCCAGCGACCACTGCGGATCCCGAACCGCAGCGATACCGATCACCGGTACAACCAATGCGTTAATGAAACCACGCGCATTCCAGAGCGCCGGGTCGACCCCCTGGAATAACAAAGCGTGTGAATAAAGATAAAAATCGTAGACAAACAGGGCGCCCAACCCCATACACAGGTACTTCAGTGACCGTCGCGACTCGGCACGGGCATTACGTATCAGCTGCTCCACCAACACCAGACCGGCAATAGACATCACCAGAAAACCGGCAAATAGCAAATCAATGCCACCTGATATTGTGACCGGGTGACCGGCCGTTACCCGGTACATCAC
>UOFK01000093.1_pt1 | contig 17965 bp, 14 predicted proteins | sample 1990061 | NCBI WGS metagenome assembly UOFK01 (sample SAMEA4728526, study PRJEB27164) | hydrothermal vent metagenome | biome: marine basaltic hydrothermal vent biome; feature: marine hydrothermal vent; material: mineral | place: Pacific Ocean | collected 2011-06-14/2011-07-23 | depth 1741 m
GTCAACGATGCGCCGCTGGTTAATGATCTAAGCTTTTCCATCAATGAAAACAGCGCCAACGGCACCCTTGTCGGTACAGTACCGGCCAGCGACCAGGATATCGCTGACACACTAACCTACAGCATTACTAACGGTAATGACAGTGGCGCCTTTGTTATTAATACTGCGACCGGTGAGATCACTGTCAATGATAGCTCGCAGCTGGATTTTGAAAACAGCCCAGGCTTCAGTCTGACGGTACAGGTCACCGACATGGCCGGAGATAATGCGACGGCAGCAATCACTATCAACCTGAATGACCTCAGCGACACACCGCTAATACCATCGGTAGACAACCCAAATAGTGGTACACCTTTACCACCACCTCTGATACCCGTTCCTGGGCTGGTCAATATACCCCCTGAGATTCAAACGCCACCGTTGGCGCTTGAACCGTTCGTAGTTACCGGAGGCGGTGGTAGTCACGGTAACCTGGGTATGCCAGCAACAGCTGTAGAGCCTGTGCTTATACCCGAACCTGTGGTACAAGCGCAGATACCGACGAATTCACCAGCCAGTACACCTGAGCCTGTTGATTCAGCACAACGGCCGGAAACCCTGGAAAGGACGCTACAGCAAGCTGTCAACAGCAGCCGGTCATCCGATGCATTGTGGTTGTCACTGGAGCGTATGAACAATGAGATGGACGGGTCGCAGCTCGCGCATCCGTTACTTATGGCGGCCACCCGCGGCATAGTGTGGACCTTCTCCGCTGGCTTCCTCACCTGGATGCTGCGCGCCGGATCATTGCTGGCGACGGCGCTTTCATCCATGCCCATGTGGCGCTGGATTGATCCACTGCCCATCCTGCCCGTCAAGCGGCGTGAACGGGATAAGCGTAAAAAGAAAATGCAAGCTGAGGCTGAGCAGGAAGCCAGGGCTTACAGTGGCATGGCAGCAGTACTGGACGGGACCGATAATAAGACCGAGAAGACTCGTAGCAGAGAGGATGGGGCACCATGAAGTCAAGTTCCCCGGCACTGCGTATCAGCGTGGGGCTGGTGCTGCTGACCATCAGTTTTTTACTGCTCGCGGAACTTTTCGGGCTGACACCCAACCCGGCAATCGCAATCTTGGATGCACGCAAAAAGGTCTGCGAGTCACTCGCCGTACAGTTATCGGTTGCTGCCACGCACGGTGATATAGAAGCCATTCGTGAAACCGTGCGTGCCCTGGTGGAACGTAATGCCGATGTGCTGTCGGCCTCCCTGCGCAGCCTCGAAAAAGAAAAACCACTGGCCGTCAGTGGTGAGCACGAGCGCTACTGGGAAAGAGCAGCAGACACCGAGATATCGACACCGACCCAGGCGATTGTGCCTATTTTCCGGGGTGAGGAACGCTGGGGCAGTGTCGAAGTCCGTTTTGCTCCACTCTACCCGACAACCCTGTTCGGGATCGAGCTAACGCCACTGGCCAAGTTGGTCGGCTTTGTCGCGCTGGTGGCTTTTGGCGGTTTTCTTGTCTTCATGCGCCGTACCCTGCGGCATCTTGATCCATCCGCACTGGTACCTGCGCGTGTAAAGTTCGCACTTGATGCGCTGGCGGAAGGCGTGGTGTTGATGGATAAACAGGGCCGGGTCATGCTGGCCAACAAGGCGTACCTCAAAAATACCGGGCGGGATGAACAAGCCATTCAAGGCACTCTGATCTCGGAGTGGCCGTGGTTGCGCGCCGATAACGAACAAGTTCCCCAGGAACTCCCCTGGATGCGGGCGCTTAGGAAAGGCCACCGCCAAACCGGTATCAACCTGATCCTGGAAGATGCCACAGGCGAACAACGAACCTTTGTTGTCAATGCGTCTCCTGTTGAAGCCAAGGCAGGCGAGGTGCGCGGGGTACTCGCCACCTTTGACGATGTCACCGAGCTTGAAAACAAAAACCTGCAGCTGGAGAAAACGCTCAATCAGTTACAGCGGTCCCGTAACGAGTTACGCCTTAAAAATCAGCAGCTGGAGATACTGGCAACACAAGACTCACTCACCGGGTGCCTGAATAGACGCGCCTTTTTCAAGCATATCGATCATGCTATCGCCCAGGCACGACGCACCGGAACACCCATCGCCTGCATCATGGTCGACATTGATCACTTCAAGCGGGTTAACGATACCTGGGGACATGCAACCGGGGATAAAGTCATCAAACACTTTTCCGCGCTACTCGGCAACGGTCTACGGGATGCCGATGCTATTGGACGCTACGGCGGCGAAGAATTTTGCCTGTTACTGTGGGATAACACAATGCAGCAGGCGTTGCACACCGCCGAACGCCTGCGCGCTATGGTTGAAGCAAGTCCGGCGAAGCCACCAGTGACAGGCAGTTTTGGTGTGTCGTGCTTGAATGCGATGACAACTGATACCGCCATGCTTATTAACCAAGCCGATAAAGCCCTGTATACCGCCAAGCAGAGTGGACGCAACAAGGTGAATGCGGCCAGAACACAGTTGAAGCGCCTGTATTCCTGAGACCAGACCCGGGTATATGCGACGGACGTTCTCGTCCCTAAATTTCTCGTGTTGCATGGAATTTCACGTCCGGGTAGCGCTCCATCGCAAGCTCAAGGTTAACCCGCGTAGGCGCGATATAGACCAGCTCACCGGCCTGATCGACAGCCAGATTGGCGTAGGCTTTTTCGCGCAATCGCTGCAAAACCACATCATCCTCGCACTCGATCCAGCGGGCTGTAGCAACAGAGATGTTTTCAAACAGGCACTCGACTTTATATTCATCCTTGAGGCGCTGAGCAACGACATCAAACTGCAGTATACCAACGGCCCCCAAAATCTGGTTATTGTTTTTCAAAGGCCGAAACAGCTGGGTTGCACCCTCCTCACTGAGTTGTTCCAGCCCCTTCTGTAACGCCTTCATTTTCAGGGGGTCTTTGAGCACAGCACGCCTGAACAATTCTGGGGCAAAATTAGGTATGCCGGTGTATTTCAGTTCTTCTCCCTGGGTAAAGGTATCGCCGATACGAATGGTGCCGTGGTTGTGTAAGCCGATGATGTCACCCGGATAGGCTTCCTCAACATGACCGCGATCTGCTGCAAGAAAGGTCATGGCATTCGATACCTGCACGTCACGCCCGATACGCACATGTCGCATCTTCATACCCTTTGTATACATACCGGAACAAACACGGAAAAAAGCAATGCGGTCACGGTGCTGCGGATCCATGTTCGCTTGTATTTTGAACACAAAGCCTGTGAGTTTGTCTTCCAGTGGTGTAACCTCTCGCGTTGTAGTCTGTCGGGCGAGCGGTGTCGGCGAGTGTTCGATAAAATAATCGAGTAACTCCTGCACACCAAAGTTATTGATCGCCGAGCCGAAGAACACGGGTGACAACTCACCGCGCAGATAAGCCGCCTTGTCAAAGCTGTTACTGGCACCCTGCACCAGTTCGATTTCATCGCGCAGTTCCTGCGCCTGGCCGCCCAGCACTTCGTCTAGCAGCGGATTATCCAGACCGTTGATCTGCTCGGCTTCCTGGCGTTTACTGTTGTCAGCGTGTTGGTAGAGAAACACCTTATCCAGCTCGATGTGATAAACACCTTTGAAACGCTTGCCCATGCCGATTGGCCAGGTGACAGGTGCACAGCGTATCTTTAACACGTCTTCGACTTCGTCGAGCAGATCAATTGCATCACGCCCCTCACGGTCGAGCTTGTTGATGAAGGTAAAAATCGGCGTGGTCCGCAGTCGGCAGACTTCCATCAGTTTAATGGTGCGCTGTTCCACGCCCTTAGCGACATCGATCACCATCAGCGCCGAGTCCACTGCTGTCAGAGTACGATAGGTATCCTCGGAAAAATCTTCGTGGCCCGGCGTATCCAGCAGGTTAACCATCGTATCTTTATAAGGAAACTGCATGACCGATGACGTCACCGAAATGCCACGCTGCTTTTCCATCTCCATCCAATCGGAGGTGGCATGGCGTGCCGCCTTACGCCCCTTAACCGTACCAGCGAGCTGAATAGCACCGCCAAACAACAACAGCTTTTCGGTCAGCGTGGTCTTGCCCGCATCCGGGTGGGAGATAATAGCGAAGGTGCGACGCCGCTGCGCCTCGTCGGTGATACTGCTCATGCTGCTTAACCGAGAGTAAAAACGACCATTTTACCCCAGCTGGAACTATTTTTCTGATCTTTAGGGACGAGAATGAAATAACTTATACAAGTAGCGCAGGCTATTTGTTCATAGTTTTTATCCTGAAAACAGGCCTGTAGTCGATCTATACCCGTAGCGTTTTAGAATTAGGTAGCACCAAGTTAAGCCTGTAGGGCCGAATTTATTCGGCCAAAGGCCACCGGTGGCTACCCATCTTGCGGCTATAACCTGGATGATAGGATGAATATCAGCATGGCCGGTCGAATGAATTCGACCCTACAAAAAAACCACCTTAACTTATCCCCATTGACATAACACCTAAATCTAAAACGCTACGGGTATACATAACTGTTTTCAGGGTGAAGACTATGGGTGAAGAGACACGCTAATTGTATGAGTTATTTCGTGAACGTTCCTTACATCAGGTTCAATGCCAATAGCAGCGCATCCTCACGACCTTCCCCGGCAGGGTAGTAATTAGGCCGGACACCCGCCTCGTTGAACCCTAGTTTTTCATAGAGCCTGATGGCTGCAATATTGGAGGGCCGCACTTCCAGCATCACGATATCGGCATTATGCCGACGGGCCAAGCGCAGAAAATGCTGCATTAATTTGATGCCAAAACCCTGCCGCTGTGATTCGGGGCATACCGTCAGATTGAGTATATGTGATTCCCCGGCCGCTACACTCATGACGCCGTAAGCGTGAATTTCGTCGTCTATCTCGTAGCACCAGCAACAGTAGCCCACACGCAGGCAATCTCTGAATATCCCCTGGCTCCAGGGAAACGGGTAGGCTCGCTGTTCGATCTCCATAATGGCGTCCAGGTCTGCGACGGATAGGGGTCGGAACGTTGGGGCACTGCCAACCAGCACTGCGCTCATGCCGAGCCTCGCCCCACAACAGCAACCGCCAGTTGCAGATCCTGCCAAGCCTTGCGTTTTTCACTCGGTGAACGTAACAGATAAGCCGGGTGATAAGTGGCAATCACCGGTATCCCAGTTTCAGCATAGTGGTGCACCTCACCCCTTAGCACACCAATCGGCGTATCGGATTTCAGCAGATTCTGCGCTGCAATCCGGCCAACCGCCAGAATGATTTTCGGCTGCAATAACGCTATCTGGCGTGCCAGGTAAGCTTCGCAGCACACAATTTCTTCTGCTTTTGGATCACGATTACCGGGTGGGCGGCATTTAAGAATATTGGCGATAAAAACCTGTTCGCGCTTTAAACCAATAGCCAGCAGCATGGCATTCAATAATTGCCCGGCACGACCAACAAAGGGTTCACCTTGCAGATCTTCATCTCTACCCGGTGCTTCACCGATGACCAACCAGTCAGCGTGTTGACTGCCAACACCAAAAACTATCTGGGTACGGCTACTGTGTAACTCACATAATTGACACTGGCTCACTGCCGTTTTCAGCTCATCCCATGCCAGCCCCGATACATCCAGACGGGAAGCTGGTTTCTCCACCAACTCCATTGATTCAGGCCCGGATGCTTCCACACCAGCAGCGGCAACCCCGGTATCGCGTAGCTGCCAGGCCTGAATCCCCATGGCTTGCAGATATTGCAACGGGTGAGCCATACCTAAACGTCGCCTAACTGCGGGTGCTCACGATCAGACGGCTGAATGATTCTATTCAACGCATTGACATAAGCGCGCGCCGAGGCAATAACGATATCGGTATCAGCGCCCTGCCCGTTGACAATATGCCCGCCCCTTTCCAGCCGAACCGTGACCTCGCCCTGGGAATCGGTGCCGCTGGTGATATTGTTGACCGAATACAGTTGTAACTCGGTACCACTATTCACAATCGCTTCGATCGCCTTGAAAGCGGCATCCACCGGGCCACTACCCTCAGCGCTGGCCTGCTGCTCATTACCGTTGATATTTAACACCAGATCGGCGTTCGGTGTTTCACCCGTTTCTGAGCACACCCGTAACGAGACCAACTTAAACTGTTCTTTAATGGCATCAAGGCTGGCCTCGGTGACCAGCGCCTGTAAATCCTCGTCATAAATCTCATGTTTTTTATCGGCGAGATCCTTGAAGCGTGCAAAGGTCTCGTTGAGCGCTTCCTCAGACTCAAAATTGATACCCAACGCTTCAAGGTGGGTACGAAATGCGTTACGCCCAGAGTGCTTGCCCAATACAATACGGTTTTCCGACCAGCCGACATCCTCGGCGCGCATGATTTCGTAAGTCTCGCGGCTTTTGAGCACACCATCCTGGTGGATGCCGGATTCGTGCGCAAACGCATTGGCACCGACAACCGCCTTGTTTGGCTGAACAGCGAAGCCGGTAACGCTAGACACCAGCCGGGATGCCGTCATAATTTCAGTTGCATTCAAGCCGGTATCGCAGCTAAATATGTCTCTGCGGGTGCGTACGGCCATGACCACCTCTTCCAATGAGGCATTGCCTGCGCGCTCCCCCAGGCCATTGATCGTACATTCAACCTGGCGGGCACCGTTCAACACGGCTGAGAGCGAGTTAGCAACGGCGAGCCCGAGATCATTGTGGCAGTGCACCGAAAACACCGCCTTATCGGCATTGGGTACGCGTTCGATCAGCTGACGGATCAATTCACCGAACTGATGAGGCAGATTGTAACCCACAGTATCCGGTATGTTGACGGTAGTCGCACCGGCATCAATCACTGCTTCCAACACCCTGCAGAGAAAATCCAGCTCTGAACGCCCGGCATCTTCCGGTGAGAATTCAACATCGTCAGTGTACTTGCGCGCCCGCCTGACGGCCTTGACCGCCTGTTCCAGCACCTGGTCGGGCTGCATGCGCAACTTCATTTTCATGTGGATGGGTGAAGTAGCGATAAACGTATGAATACGTGCTGAAGCGGCGTCCTTCAAGGCTTCACCGGCCCGGTCGATGTCTTGATCCACCGCCCGCGAAAGCCCACACACCGTGGCCTCCTTTACTGCACGCGCCACCGCCTGAACGGCCTCGAAATCACCGCTACTGGCTACCGGAAAACCGGCCTCGATCACATCGACCTGCATGCGTTCCAGCGACTTGGCGATACGCACTTTTTCATCACGGGTCATCGACGCGCCAGGACTCTGCTCGCCATCGCGCAAGGTGGTATCAAAAATGATCAAACGATCACTGCTCATGGTTCTGCTCCATTGCGGCTGCAGCCGCCAATCGCGCCGAAAGCATACCAAAGGGCACGCCTTAGGCGCATTAAAATCAGGGTAATTGGTGTGGTTATGAGCGTTTAGCCTCGCCAGGCGAAATTAGCTGCCAAACGGCAGTAGCAGAAGTACGAGCACAAGCCTCCCGCAGGAAGCGGGTAATGAACAGACAGACGGCTTGTCGCTATAGTGGTTCATGATTTGGCTATCGGTAACAATACCTAAAACTATAATTTGATTACGCTACAGATTCAATACCTGGAGACATAAAAAAGGTGCCAATCCGGTGTTTATCGCGTCGGGACCGGGCTACAAGTCAGGCTCAACCCGTAATTTCAGCCCTGCTGACTGATATAACGCCTGCTGCTCCGTATGCGTCAATGGCCGTGATTTGCCCGGCCGCAGTCCACGTTCGAGAATCACCGGGCCGTAGCGTACCCGGCTCAGTCGACTGACCATCAGCCCCTGCGATTCCCATAAGCGTCGTACTTCACGGTTACGACCTTCCTTGATAATCACATGATACCAGTGATTGACCCCGGTGCCGCCAGATTCTTCAATGGCGGTAAAGCGCGCGAAGCCGTCTTCGAGTTCGACGCCCTTAATCAGCCTCGCCAGAATTTCCTTGCTCACATCACCGAGCAAACGCACGGCATACTCGCGCTCAATTTGCTGTGAAGGGTGCATTAAACGGTGGGCAAGTTCACCGTCTGTGGTGAACAGCAGCAGGCCGGAAGTATTGATATCGAGGCGGCCAACACTGACCCAACGCCCGGCATGTGGTTTCGGCAAACCGGTAAACACCGTCTTGCGGCCCTCGGGATCATCGCGGCTACAGATCTCACCCGCAGGCTTGTGATAGAGCAATACCTGCGGTATATGAGACTGAGGAGAATCCAGTTTGACCTTCTTACCGTCGACGACAATATGTTCCTCACCCGTTATCTTGCAACCCAGCTCTACCGTTTTTCCATTCACCTGAATACGGCCTTGGCGAATCAAGTCTTCGAGGTGACGGCGTGAGCCTAAACCCGCCCGGGCCAGGACTTTTTGCAGACGTTCTTCCATAGGGGTCAGGGATGATCAGTGCAGGGTTTCGGTGCTATCGGGCGTATCGACGGGCACCTGTACCACGGTGCTACTGTCTTCAGCAAGATCGGCTTCGGCAGGTTCATTATCTTTAACTGGCTCTGTTTCAGCTAGCGTTTCTTCACCCGGCAAGGTCAGTTCCAGTTCGGCATTAATGGTATCAATGTCGCGTAGTTCCATCAGGGTGGGCAGGTCATCGAGCCCTTTGAGGTTGAAATAATCGAGAAACTCACGGGTGGTACCGTACATGGCTGGTCGGCCGGGTACGTCGCGGTGACCGACAATACGCACCCACTCACGCTCCTGCAGGGTCTTCATAATCGAGGTGCTGACACTGACACCACGGATATCTTCAATCTCTCCTCGGGTAATAGGTTGACGGTAAGCGACCAGCGCCAGTGTCTCCAGCAAGGCGCGTGAATATTTTGCCGTCTTTTCTTCGATCAGGCGCGATACCCAGGGCTCCATGTCCTGACCTACCTGAATACGGTAGCCGCTACCCACTTGCACCAACTCCAGGCCACGTTCGGCGTAATCTTCTTGCAATGCAGCGATGGCCTGGCTGATCTGATCGCGCTCGGGCTTTTCGCCATCGCCAAACACGGCCAACAGCCGCTCCAGTGTTAGCGGTTTGCCGGCAGCCATCAGTACGGCCTCAACGATATGCTTGATTCGTGGTTCACTCATGAAATATTTTCCAGCACGGCAGGCGACCCTGCCGCCTTGATGTAAATGGGTGCAAAGGGTTCCGACTGCACCAGCTCAATGAGCGATTCCTTGATCAATTCCAGTACTGCCAGCAGTGAGACCACCACACCCATGCGCCCTTCTTCCGCTGTAAACAACGTATTGAAGCTGGTAAATTCGGTTTCGCCAATACTATCCAGCACCCGTGACATGCGTTCGCGCACGGACAGCGGCTCCATTTGTACGTGGTGGTGGGAAAACATATCCGCGCGCGAAATGGCATCTTTGGCGGCGAGCAATAATTCCTGTAGCGAAATCTCCGGCGGCTTGCGTAGCACCTGTTTTTCCGGCGCTTCGGCATCCACCGGAAACAGGTCGCGGCCGACGCGCGGCAGGTGATCGATATCCTCGGCGGCTTGTTTGTAACGCTCGTATTCCTGTAATCGGCGCACCAGCTCGGCGCGTGGATCGTCTTCGTCATCGATCTCGACAGGCCGTGGCAACAACATGCGCGATTTGATTTCGGCGAGCATGGCGGCCATCACCAGATATTCGGCGGCCAGCTCCAGCCGCAGATCCTGCATTAAATCGATGTATTCCATATACTGGCGGGTAATCTCAGCAATCGGGACATCGAGCACATTGAGATTCTGTCGGCGGATCAAATACAGCAACAGATCCAGCGGACCCTCGAAAGCTTCAAGAAACACCTCCAGCGCATCCGGTGGGATATAGAGATCTTTGGGAAGAGTCGTGACCGCTTTACCCTGCACGTAAGCAAAGGGCATTTCAGTCTGTTCGGGTGCCTGTTCAGTCGCTATTGGCGTGTCGGTCATGCAATCGGCTCAGGTCGGTGATGAACTTATTGTAGCGGATGATTCGATCCTACGGGGAAATAATCCCCCCTAAACTTAGCAATATTCAGGCCTGACCCGAAATGTTAACCCTGTAGGGCCGAATTTATTCGGCCAAGGCGGTTGACAGCTGGAATAGCGATATGGCCGGTCGAATAAATTCGACCCTACATTTTTCTTAGTATCTCAAGCCAATTGCAGATCTTACTTCATCCATTGTCTCTTGTGCGACACTGCGCGCTGCCTCACTGCCTTCAAGCAAAATATTACGCACCAATTGTGGATCGGCCTCAAATTCGCGTGCGCGCTCGCGCATCGGTGCCAGCTCGTTCAATACCGAATCGATAATCGGCTGCTTGCAGTCGAGGCAACCGATGCTGGCCGTGGTACAGCCTTCGCGCACCCAGCGCTTGCGGTTTTCATCTGAATAGACCTCGTGGAGTTGAAACACCGGGCACTTATCCGGGTTACCAGGATCCTTCAGCCGTGCCCGGGCAGGGTCGGTAGGCATGGTGCGCAATTTCTGCTCGATAACTTTGGGGTCGTCGCGCAAGGCAATGGTGTTGCCATAGGACTTGGACATCTTCTGGCCATCGAGCCCCGGCATTTTCGAGGCCGGTGCCAGCAAAGCTTCAGGCTCGGGCAGGATAATACGCCCTCCTCCCTCCAAATAACCCCACAGGCGTTCGCGGTCGCCCATCGTCAGGTTGCCCTGGCCCTCCAGCAGTGCCCGTGCCACCTCCAGTGATTCCTGGTCTCCCCGTTCCTGGTAGGCCTTGCGCAGCTTGATATAGAGCTTGGCGTTCTTCTTGCCCATCTTCTTGATGGCAGCACTGGCCTTGTCTTCAAAATCCGGTTCGCGGCCGTAGAGGTGGTTAAAACGGCGCGCGACCTCGCGCGTCAGCTCAACGTGTGCCACCTGATCTTCGCCAACCGGCACCGAACCGGCCTTATAAATAAGGATATCCGCACTCTGCAACAAGGGATAACCGAGGAAACCGTAGGTGGCCAGATCGCGTTCACGCAATTTTTCCTGCTGATCTTTATAACTGGGTACGCGCTCCAGCCAGCTCAGCGGTGTTAGCATGGATAGCAATAAATGCAGCTCTGCGTGCTCCGGTACCTCGGACTGCACAAAAATTTTTGCATCGCTGGGGTTAACGCCAGCCGCCAGCCAGTCGATCACCATCTCCATAACACTGGTACCGATAATCTGTGGATCTTCGTAGTGCGTAGTCAGCGCATGCCAGTCGGCAATAAAAAAATAGCAGTCATATTCGTACTGGAGCTTGACCCAGTTCTTCAGCACACCGTGATAGTGCCCAAGGTGTAAACGCCCGGTGGGACGCATACCAGACAGCACACGATTTTTTGATTCACTGGTCAACTTTACTTAACTCCTCATGAGGGAACGCAGAACTGATTGGAAGTCACCCGGCTGCATTCCGGCCACATTGGCAAACAGGCCTAGAAACCCACTCACAAACGGCCACATGACACTGCCGAGCACGCCTGTCACCAACAGGGCCACCAATATAAAAAATCCATACGGCTCAATACGGGCAAACCGATACGCATACGATGACGGTAGCAATCCGGTCAGCACGCGGCCGCCATCCAACGGCGGCAGGGGCAACAGGTTCAAGACCATCAGGATGGTATTAATAAAAACACCGGCTACACCCATAAATAACAACGGCGCCTTGACCCAGACTTCCATCGGCACTCCAATGGCAACACGCGCCATGAGCGCCCAGCCAAGTGCCATGAGTAAATTGGATATTGGACCGGCCGCAGCCACCCACGCCATATCCTGCTTGGGTCGTTTAAAATTACGCCAGTCGACTGGCACCGGCTTGGCCCAGCCAAAAACAAAGCCCCCAGGTAACAGCAACATCAGGCCAGGCACCAGGATAGTGCCTACCGGATCGATATGCTTGAGCGGATTCAAAGTCAGACGCCCCTGCATTTCCGCCGTCTTGTCCCCAAACCGGCGGGCCACCCAACCATGGGCTGTTTCATGTACGGTAATGGCCAGCAGTACCGGTAATAACCACGCCGCTATCTGTTGCGCCAAGCTGACTTCAAACATGGTGTGAGTATACCTGCTCTGTTAATGAGAATCTTTGCGGCTTCCACGGGCGACTATTCGAGGTCATCGCTACTACCCCGCCCCTGACGAACCACCCTGGGCACCGAATCAGTCAGATCGACAACAGTTGTAGGCTCAACCCCGCAGTGCCCACCATCCACGACCAGATCAAGTTGGTGTTCCAGTTTTTCACGGATCTCATGGGCGTCGGTTTCAGGGTAATCATTCCCTGGCATGATAAGGGTTGTACTCATTACCGGCTGATCGTGCTCGGCGAGCAGGTGCTCAAGGATGCTGTTATCTGTTACACGAATACCAATCGTCTTCTGTTTTGGGTGTTGCAGGCGACGCGGCACGACGGCTGTAGCCCGCAAGACAAAGGTATAGGGGCCGGGCGTATGCGCCTTCAACAAGCGATAAGCGCTGTTATCCACGCGCGCATAGGTAGCGATTTCAGATAGATCACGGCACATCAGCGTAAAGTTGTGCTGCTTATCCAGATCGCGGATACGCCTGACACGCTCGACGGCACGCTTGTCATCGAGGTGACAGATAAGTGCATAACTGGAATCAGTGGGCACCGCCGCAATACCACCAGCGCGAATAATATCTACCGCGTGTCGTATCAGGCGTGCTTGTGGATTATCGGGGTGAATTTCAAATAACTGGCTCATGCGGCATGGGGCCAGCTATCGGCTTCCCAGATGGGTATGCAACCGTTGGGCAGAGGCCGCAAATGCCCCAGGTTAACCCAGGGTTTTTCCGGGCCGTGATAATCGGAACCGGCAGAGGCGAATAACTTATGCTCTCGGGACAGCGCGGCCATATGTAGCGTTTCATCGCGGGAATGGCTCCCGGAAACCACTTCCAGGCCCACGCCGCCAGCTTCGCGGAAGTCGACGATAAGGCGAGCCAGCTTGCTGCGTGTCAGACTGTAGCGCGCCGGGTGAGCAATTACCGGCAACCCCCCTGCTGCAGTAATCCAACCCAATGCTTCCTCCATCGGCGCCCACTCGCCGCGTACATAACCCGGTTTTCCCTTGACCAGATAACGCTTGAAAACATCGCGAGGCGACGCCGCACACCCTTGCTCGTGCAAAAAATGGGCAAAATGTGTGCGGCTGAGTATGCGGCCACTACGGTAAGCATCCGCTCCGGCGAGCGCCCCCGGAATACCGGCCTTTTCCAGTTTGCGGGCAATTTCCCCGGCCCGCCAGTCACGCATGCCCAACAGCCCCTGCAGCCCATCGAGCAGAGCCTGACACTCTGGATCTATATTCAGGCCAAGCACATGAAGTGTCATGTTTTTCCAGGTAACAGAAATCTCAACACCAGCCACCAGATGCAGCACCTGCGTGCTGGCAACACGCGCCGCCTCGGCGTAGCCGTCCAGCGTGTCGTGATCGGTCAACGCCAGTACATCGACACCGGCTTTTACAGCGCAGCCGACCAGCTCCGTTGGGCTCAGGGTACCGTCAGAGGCGGTCGAATGGCTATGTAAGTCATGGCGGGTCATCCCGCCCATTGTACCGGAGCAATGGGTGGTATGCAGCCAAATGGACACTATAAGTGATTGCCATACTGGAGCTTCATTAAGTCATTTAAAGAGTAAATCTGACACGAATGGCACCAATTTAACCCTGTAGGGCTGAATTTATTCAGCCAGGATGGTTTGGTGGCTATCCATAGTGTGGGCGTATTCGGGGTGATAGGTGGAATAGCAACGGGGTTGGCCGAATGAATTCGTCCCTACAGGGGCTGCCCTGCTCAATAATCGATGCCAGCACAATCGCCTAAAGCATCTCCTTTTGGCAACTGCGGAATCCAGGCTTAGGGACGAGAATGAAATAACTTATACAAGTAGCGCAGGCTATTTGCTCATAGTTTTTATCATGAAAACAGGCGTGTAGTCGATCTACATAACTGTTTTCAGGGTGAAGACTATGGGTGAAGAGACAAGCTAATTGTATGAGTTATTTCGTGAACGTTCCTTAGAGCAGATACCAGGTCCCTAGCCCCAGGAATGCCATAAAACCAACGACATCTGTCACGGTGGTCAGGAGCACTGTGCCCGCCAGTGCGGGGTCGATGCCGGCTCGTTTCAAGGCCAGCGGGATACTGAAACCCGCCAGTGCGGCGCAGGTCAGGTTGATGACCAGCGCGGCGGCGATGATAATGCCAATCTTTATATTCTGGAACCAGAGGCTGGCAATCAGGGCGACCACCAGCGCCCAGATCACGCCGTTCATCATGCTGACCAGGACTTCCTTGACTAGGAGCGAACGGGCATTGGCCGGCCCGACCTGGCCGAGTGCCAGGCCGCGGATCATGATAGTGAGTGTCTGACTGCCAGCGATGCCGCCCATGCTGGCGACAATGGGCATCAGTACAGCCAGTGCGACCACCTGTTGTAGGGTTGCCTCGTAGAGCCCGATGACCCAGGATGCCAGAAAGGCTGTGCATAGATTCACGCCTAGCCAGATAGCCCGGCGACGGGCGCTGGTTGTCGCTGGTGCGAAAATGTCATCGTCTTCATCGAGACCGGCCATGTTCATCAGTGAACGGTCGGCTTCATCACGAATAACGTCAACCACGTCATCGATCGTTATACGTCCCAGCAGTTTGCAGTTTGCATCGATAACGGGTGTCGATACCAGATCGCGGTCTTCGAACAGGCGGGCGACCTCGGTGTCTTCCATGGTTACCTGGATACCCTCCACATCACGGTTCATGACATCGGCTACCGCTGACTCCGGGTCGCTGGTGAGCAGGGTGGCGAGTGGCAATACACCCTGGTATTGATCGAAGCGGTCCACCACCATCAGGCTGTCCGTCAGGTCTGGGATCTCGCCGCGCAGTCGCAAGTAGCGCAACACCACATCGAGTGACACATCGCCACGCACGGTGACAATATCCAGATCCATCAGGCCGCCGGCAGAATCCTCAGGATAAGACAGTACGGCTTCAAGCCGTTGGCGGTTCTGTTTGTCCATCGAGCGCAGTAGCTCATGAATAACAGCGCCGGGCATCTCCTGCAGAATATCGGCCAGGTCGTCGGTATCCAGGCCACCGGCAAGGGCTACCAGTTTGGATGTTTCCATGCCTTCGATCAGGCCAGCGCGCACTTCTTCGTTGACGGCGACAAGCGCCTCACCCTGGTCTTCGGGGTCGACCAGTTCCCAGAGGATTTCGCGCGGGCCATGCGGCAGTGACTCTAACAGGTCACCAATTTCTGCTGGGTGCAGACTGGCGAGCAGATGCCGTACCTGCTCAGCGGTGCCGCTATGCAGCGCGGTGCTCAGAGTTTCCAGGCGTTGTTGGGTGCTGTTCTGTTCGTTCAGATCCACTATGTCAAATTCCGCTGCTACACTTACCGGGTGGCAGCAGTTTAACCTGGAAACCTCGTGCCAGACCACTGATCAGGCGCATTGCCCCTACCGAATTGCAAGACCCACCACCATGATTCCAGAGGGCGTCAAAATCTGTGGCCTTGATCTTTCGAGGTGAGCGGACTATCCGTTTTGTGTCAGGCAAATCCCGCGTCAGGGTTTCGGCAATAGCGGCCCATCAGGCTATCACCGGCCATTTCGCCGCACATCGAAACCGGGCAACTTCTTCTGCGATTAGTTTTTCCGAGATGGCGGCTTCATAGACTTCGACCTGGTCCTGTTCCAGCCGGTAGACTTTGCCGATAGCAGTGCCTCGTGAAATACCTGTGCCGGAAATAGTCGTGCTCATTCGTCTTCGCCGAAGCGCTGCTGAATCAAATCGGACAGTTTTTCGAGAGTAATGCATCCGAGATAGAAGTATTGAATACCCTTTTGCTAACAGAAACAACCAGGGGGAAAACCTAATGACTACGCTGCACTGATAATCCGAGTAGCTGTCCGACTGATGCACGATGCTGGTCGATGCTGGTCGATGCTCGGCCAGCAACTGCCTGACGGGCTTAAATACAAGGCAAGAAACTGAATATTATTTTTGTATTGGTACGAAAGGACTAAGACTAAAGCTGTATATACAACACTCATTGAAATAAGTGAGAATATCCCTGCAATCAATAAATTCTGCTTAGCCATTAATACCACAATAAACTCTAAGGATTCAGGAGAAACACATATGCGAAAAAAATGTCAAAGAAAAATTTTCTATTCAGCACTCATCGCTTCTTTCGTTACCCTATCGACAGGCAACGTTGCATATGCACATCAGATAGGAACACCTCTAACCCCGGTATTCGTATCCACAGATGCTGGCGTGCAAGACACTGTAAATTGCGGGAGTAGACAACAACCTTGTCGAAGCATTCAACAGGCCGTCCATCGTGTTGCAGTCGGAGGCGTTATCCAGGTCGATCCTGGCAGGTATTTTGAAAACATCCTGGTTGATAAAGAAGGCATCAGTCTTACCGCCACAGGTAGTTATGGCGTAACCTTTATTGATGCCGGAAACTCAACCAATAATACCGTACCGGAAGCCGTGCGAATTATTGCCGATGACGTATTAATCAGTGGCTTTACCCTTATGAATAGCGTCGCCAGCGGTCTATTCAACATAGGTAATAACGTAACTGTCACTGGCAATGCAGCGCGCAGTAATAGTGGTCGCGGGTTTCAGTTCGGAATCAGCACCCGGGGGGCAAGCGATGGTCTTGATAATAGCGCAAGAGTCGTTGCTGATGACCCGCTAAACGGAGCCACTTCTGTTCCGGATGCTGCACTTCAGTCACAACAGGGCGTACAGGTCAGCAATAACATAGCTAATAGAAATGCACTTGGCGGCTTCTACTTTTCCGCCTTTGACCTGGGCAATGTAAGCAGAAATTTTTCCATATTTAGCGGAGACCTTGGATTAGATACACCCCAACCAGGCACCCCCGAAGTCAGCAACCTGGGCTTTGGTTCCGGGTTCTGGATAGACTCAGGCAGCAATGACGACATACTCTCCGAAAACATTGCCTTCGAAAACTCAGGTCACGGTATTTTCTATCGCCGCGGTTTTGGCGCATTCCCGGCAGGCCTGGTGACGAATCAACTGGTTACAAGAAATCTGACTTTCAAAAATCGCCGCAATGGCATCATGCTGATGGGCCACAACCTGCTTGTGACAGACAATAGATCCAGCCAGAACGGCGGTGACGGTATGCATTTCATTGGTTATGATACAGTTAGCAACGTCAGTTATAATGCTGTTAGCCAAAACGGCGGCGCAGGCATAGGATTTTCCAATTTTGCGGGGACGATGCAAGTGCGACCCATCAGTCTGGATCCCCAGGGGATCCCGACTGATAATGGAGGTGTTCACCACAATATCATTGAGGGTAACCTCGGCAATAAAATTCCGACGCTGGGCGCTATCGCAAACTGCGGAATTGCTACTGATGTCGTTGGTAGCACCATTGAGCTGGCCAACAATGTCTGGAATTCAGCACCAGCCCCCAGCCCCGCACAAAGAATATGCGATGCATCCAACAGTACGATCATACGCATCAGTACATCTGGCTTCGGAGGAGCAGGACCCCGCCCCATACAGAACGAATAATAATAATCCACTATGATTACCCATAACTCTGGGCATCTCCGTCCCGCTCCTGCTTTCAGGAACCAGAAGCAAGAGGAGCGGGACGGGTTCGGTGAAGGACAATTGCCGGTTCCCTCAGAAAGCGCGCTTTGAGGAATAGCTCAACAGCCACATGGAAGTGATTGACAAGCTAACCCAGGAGCTGGCGATTTCTCAACAGACACTGCTCCCGACCATCGCGCTATCGACGGCAACCCCCTGCAACACCTCGAATCGGAACTACAGCGCTGGCAACCGCCATCGCGAGCACCCCGGCGGGATCACGAAAGACTTACAGTTCGTTTAACTCAACCAGGAGTTCGGTAATGGCTTCGGGGTTATCGGAAGACATAATCTTTTTGACGATGGGTTTGAATTGACT
>UOFK01000359.1_pt1 | contig 17703 bp, 16 predicted proteins | sample 1990061 | NCBI WGS metagenome assembly UOFK01 (sample SAMEA4728526, study PRJEB27164) | hydrothermal vent metagenome | biome: marine basaltic hydrothermal vent biome; feature: marine hydrothermal vent; material: mineral | place: Pacific Ocean | collected 2011-06-14/2011-07-23 | depth 1741 m
GTTACGCCAGTTTGTCATCTGCTACATGATAGCTGGGGTCTTCCAGTCGATTGACTTCAACCAGGTTGCCAGCCTTATCCAGTAGTTGCCTGCACTCGTTTGAAAGATGGCGCAGGTGTAAGCGTTTGCCAGCTTTTATATAGCAATCGGCCAATGAATCGATTGCTTCAATGGCCGAGTGGTCGGTGACCCTGGAGTTCTGGAACTCGATAATGACATCGGCAGGGTCTTCGTCCGGTGTAAACAGCTCGCGGAAGTTTTTCACCGAGCCAAAAAACAAAGGCCCGTTGAGCTCATAGATTTTTGACCCCTTGTCATCGATATAGCTACGCACGTTGATATGCTTGGCGTGTTCCCACGCGAATACCAGTGCGGCGACAATCACCCCGACAATAACAGCAATGGCCAGATCAGTAGCAACAGTGACCGCTGAAACCAGTACCAGCACAAAGGCATCGTGGTAGGGTATCTTGTTAAAGATACGAATACTCGACCATTCAAATGTTCCGATCACCACGATGAACATGACGCCTACCAGTGCGGCCATGGGGATTTGCTCGATTAAATTGGATGCAAACAGAATGAAGGCCAACAGAAACAGTGCAGCCGAAACCCCTGATAATCGTTTATGGCCACCGGAATTCACGTTGATCATGCTCTGACCGATCATGGCGCAGCCACCCATGCCGCCAAACAGGCCGGTGGTCGTATTGGCGATTCCTTGCCCGATACATTCACGGTTGCCGCGCCCACGGGTATTGGTGACCTCGTCAATCAGTGACAGTGTCAGCAGTGATTCAATCAAACCAATGGCTGCCAGTATTACGGCATAAGGGAAAATTATTTTCAGGGTGCTTAAATCAAAATTTATATCGGGGATATGAAACTGCGGCAAACCACCTTTAATGGAAGCCAGGTCGCCGACAGTATTGGTGTTGATATCCAGGCCGATGACCAGTAGCGAAACAGATACAATAGCGACCAGGGAAGAGGGCACAGCATTGGTTAATTTAGGTAAAAGGTGAATGATGGCCATGGTGAGAATAATCAGACCCGCGAAGGTTAGTAGTGGCTGACCGGACATCCATTCACTGCTGCCATCCACGTCGATCTGAAAATTCTGCATCTGTGCTAAAAAGATCACTATCGCCAGGCCATTCACAAAACCCAACATTACCGGGTGCGGCACGATGCGGATAAATTTACCCAGTTTCAGTATGCCAGCCAGTATTTGCAGTAAACCGGTCAGCACGACAGCACCAAACAAATATTCCACCCCATGATCGGCGACCAGTGACACCATCACCACCGCCATGGCGCCGGTCGCACCGGAGATCATGCCGGGACGCCCACCAAAGATGGATGCCAGAAATCCGACCATGAACGCTGCGTATAACCCTACAAGGGGCTCCACGCCAGCGACAAAGGCAAAGGCGACCGCTTCCGGTACCAGCGCAAGAGCTACGGTTAAGCCGGACAGGATTTCATTTTGAACACAGACGCGGTTGTCACATCCTAGTCGAAACATAGGTTTTAACTCATTTTTATAGGGGATTTACGTTATGGGCCAAGTTGGCCCAGAATGGAGTGGCCGAATAAACTCGGCCCTACTAACTTGGGTTAAATGGTCTTAACTATGAAGAGCAGAGGCTGGGCAAAAAAGAACCCCGCGAGCGGGGTTCTTTGGTGTGGTATGCCGGGTGTTAGTTTGGCGTTACATTGGCAGCCTGTAAACCCTTGGGACCTTTCTCTACTTCAAAAGTGACTGCCTGTCCTTCGGCCAGAGACTTGAATCCACCGCCCTGGATAGCTGAGAAGTGTACAAACACATCGTCGCTGCCGTCAGCTGGAGAAATAAAGCCAAAACCTTTGGATTCGTTGAACCACTTTACGGTACCTGTAGTCATGTAAATTACCTTTTAAAAATTAAATAAATGATCAATTGCAAATCTCAAAAAGGCGAATAACAGGAGATACCGAGAAGGGGCTTCTGAGTGTACTTAAAGGATGTGCAACTAATTGTAATGCAGGCTGAGGTCGTCGCAAGACAGTGTTGTCGGATGATCAATCGCCTGACGCACAGAAGTATAGACTAAAATCAGAAAATTGCTCGATTTTTTTCAAAAAAAGTCCACGACCTGTAATTGGAGTGCTGAATCAAGCCTAAGTTCCCGTTATAGAACAGTTCACGATAGTGGGCTAAATAATCTAGTGGGCTAAATAATCAGTAGCCACCGGCCGTTAAGTATTCCTGTCCGGGTACCTTAGGAACGTTTACGAAATAACTCATACAATTAGCTTGTCTCTTCACCCATAGTTTTCACCCTGAAAACAGTTATGTAGATCGACTACACGCCTGTTTTCATGATAAAAACTATGAGCAAATAGCCTGCGCTACTTGTATAAGTTATTTCATCCTCGTCCCTTACACGGATATCGTGCCAAACAAATGGATGTTATGTGGCTTATATGAATGCTGTGATTGAACCTGCCGAGCACCGAGATGCCGTTATCGAAGTCACTGGTCTGGTGACGCACTACGGGGCCACAAAGATTCTCGACGGTATCGAATTATCCGTGCAACCGGGTGAAATCCTGGTAATTATGGGTGGTAGCGGTTCCGGAAAAAGCACCCTGTTGCGTCACCTGCTGGGCCTAAAGAAGCCCAGCACTGGTCATATCCGGCTGCTGGGGCAAGACCTCGCCTTACTCAGCCAGCAGCAGCTCTACGATCTGCGTCGGCAGATCGGTGTCGCTTTTCAGGGCGGAGCCTTGTTCGGCTCGTTGACGGTAGCGGAAAATGTCGAGCTGCCGCTGCGCGAACATACCGACCTCGATGACGACACCATTCGCATTATGGCGCGCATGAAACTGGAGATGATGAATCTCGCCGGCTTTGACGGCCTGATGCCCTCTGAGTTGTCGGGTGGCATGCTGAAACGTGCCGGTCTGGCGCGTGCCCTGATTATGGACCCGAAGATCCTGTTTTTTGACGAACCCTCGGCGGGTCTCGACCCGGTGGTGGCGGTAGAGCTGGACGAACTGATCCTGAAACTGCGCGATACCATGGGTATGACTATTGTGGTGGTCACCCACGAGTTGGAAAGCGCCTTCAAGATTGCCGACCGCATTACCGTACTGGAGAAAGGGCGGCTGGCGATTACCGGGAGCGTGGACGAAGTGCGCGCCACAGATAACCAGCGAGTACAGGATCTATTCAACCGACGACCGCGCAATGAAGCGTTGAATCCAGACGAATACCTGCAACGTTTGACCGGCTACCGACCCGGCGCATGATCATAAAAACCGTCAACCGCCTGGGTGACAGCAGCCTGCGCTTTCTGGAACAGGCCGGGCGCCTTCTATTGTTTCTGTTCAAAGTATTGTCTACGGCGGCGCGGCCGCCGTGGCGTTGGCGTCCGCTGCTGCGTCAGATCCATTTTATCGGTGCACGCTCTACCTCGGTGATCCTGGTCGCCGGATTTTTTACCGGCATGGTGTTGGCTTTACAGTTTTACGACACATTGGTGCGCTTCGGTTCGGTCAGCCTGCTGGGTTCGGCGGTGGCACTGGCCATGATCCGCGAACTGGCACCGGTATTGACCGCGCTGGTCGTCATCGGTCGCGCAGGCTCGGCCATGTGTTCGGAAATCGGCATTATGCGCAGCGAAGAGCAGATCGACGCGTTGGAGTGCATGGCTATTGACCCGTTCCGTTACCTGCTGGCACCAAAATTTCTGGCGACGCTGGTGTCGGTACCACTGCTGACCAGCCTGTTCATTATCGTCGGTATCATCGGTGGCTGGTTCGTCGGTGTGATGATGTTCGGGGTCAGTGAGGCGGCGTTCTTTCAGGGTATGTATGAGACGGTGGTGACGCACGATGTCGTCATGGGCTTTACCAAGTCATTGATTTTTGGCTTGTTGATTGTATGGATCACTTCTGCCAAAGGGTTTTACCTGCACCTGGAACGCTTCGGTGCTTATGGTGCCGAAGGGGTGAGCCGGGTAACCACGGATGCGGTCGTGGCTGCATCCATTACTGTGTTAGGCGTCGATTATCTAGTCAGCGCCATTATGTTGTGAGGTTGTTATGAAAAGCTGGACACTTGAAACCTCTGTTGGCCTGTTCGTGGTGGCTGGCCTGGCAGGCATGTTTTACCTGGCTACGCGACTGGGTGAGGTCGGTATATTCGCGCCCGAGACCTACCAACTCAGCGCACGTTTTACTTCGGTATCAGGGCTTAAGCAGGGCGGAGTGGTGGAATTGGCCGGGGTACGTGTCGGCAAGGTGAAGCACATTGAACTGGACACCAGTGACTATGAGGCGGTGGTGTACCTGGACCTCGACCAAAATGTTGAATTACAGGAGGATAGCATCGCTTCCATCCGCACCGCCGGGATTATCGGTGACCGCTACGTAAAGCTGACCCCGGGTGGGTCCGATAGCGTGCTTGAGGCAGGCGACGAAATCATTGAAACCGAGTCCTCTATCAGTATCGAAGAATTGGTCAGCAAATACATTTTTGAGGGCGACAAGCAATGAATACCTGTGTATCTATCAAAACCTTTTATCCAGGAGGGTTGTTGACAATATTGTTGCTGTTGCCAGCCCTGTGTTTTGCCACCACGCCGACGGAATACTTGCGTGGCACCATTGGACAGGTGATGGCAGTGCTGCATGAAAGCGACACTGACAATACCACCAAACGCGAGAAAATCCGCGCTGTCATCAGTGAACGTTTCGACTATCGGGCCATGTCGCAACGTGCGCTGGCGCGCAACTGGAAGAAGGCTAGCGCCGACGAGCGGCAACGCTTTGTTGATCTGTTCGCACGCATGATGCAGAACACTTATCTGGTGATGGTCGAGGAATACAACGACCAGACGGTCGAGTACGGTGATGAAACCATCCGTAAACAGAAATATGCACAGGTGAAAACGTTAATCGTGGATGCCGGTAAACGTATCCCGGTGAATTATAAGTTACGTTTGAAGGATGGCGAGTGGTTGGTCTACGATGTGGTTATCGAAGGTGTCAGTATGATCAGCAACTACCGCAGCAGTTACCAACAGATCGTCAAACGCGAGGGTATACAGGGTCTCATCACAAGGCTGGAGACCAAGCTGGCATCCAGTCAGTAGGTTCAGATAAGTAAATCTGTCCGTGGCTGAGCATCACTGCTATCAGTAACAATGCGTGGCTGGCAGCTGGCCAGATGGCTGGCGGGTATATTGAATTGTTTAATAAGATAATCTTTGACCCGATCAGCTCGATCTCCAGCCAGCGTGACGAGTTGCTCGTCGCTTATTGCTACCGGTTTTGAATCCTTGCTCTTGCTATTTTTGTTAGATTTGGTAACCGCTTGTTGCTGTAGGTAGAGTTTGTCGGCATCGACGGCAACACCACAGAGCTTAATGGCGATTTTGGGGCGATCCTTGAGTATGTTGGCTACCTTGCTGAGGTAGTCTTTATCTTCTGTGTCAATATCGGTAAGTCCTGCCTCAAAACTGACCGGCTTCAAGCGTACTTTGTTCAACTCTTCTCCGGCGTATTTGGCGGCTGTAATAAGTGCCCCGTAGGGCTGCAAGGCAAAGGTCAGATAGGTGAGCGCGCCTTTTTTGACTCCCGTCGCCAGCGCTTTGTTGATGGCGTCTTTGGAGTCGAAGCTGGGGCGGTTCGGGTCTCCCTCAATGGGGATTTTCAGTGTGATTGTGTCGTTACCATCGCGCAGCGTATCGAGCGCAACGTTAAGCGGTATCGGGATTTTACTCTGCAGGCTGTTTTTGTTCTTCACTGTTTCAAGTTCGAGCTGGTGTAGTTTCAGGTCAATCTGGCCTTTCATCTGTTGCTTATCAATGCTCAGTACGGTGTCGGTGTTCAATGCGCCGCTCTTGAGCACCAGGCCGAGCGATTCACGGGTATAAGAGGTTAGGGGGGGAAGGTCCAGGGCGTCAATTTGTACCTTTATTTCTATGCCAAACGGTTGTTGGAATGGCAGGGCATAACCGTTCAGATTCAAACGGGTGTATTTGCCTATACGACCGGCCAGCTTGAAGTTACTGTGTTGCTCGGGTTTTCGGGTGTCCAGGTTTTCAACCAGTATTGTGTCAATCTTTAACTCGGTTTTGTATTCAGGTTTTACTGATTGATCCAGAAAACTAATTTTGCTGTCACCGCTGATTTTAATCCGGTTTATGGCCATCGCTAACGGATTTTTTGCCGGCGCATCAGCAACCGGGGCAACCTCTGCCTGCTGCTGTTTGCTCAGACGAATCATGCTGTCGATTATGCCGATGACGCGCCATTGGCCGTCTGCGTTTCTCTTTATCCGGCTGTAGCCATCCTGGTAGTGAACCTTGTCAATTGTCAGCAAATCGTCGCTGAAGGCGAGCGTAGAAACTTCAAATTGACCTACATCGATAAAGGCATCCTTGATCTTATGATCAGCGTTGCGCCCAAGCTTGAGTTTGTCTGCTTGAATCGATGCAATAGCCAGCTTGTTAGTGGCTGCGAGATTGAGGCCGGTCAGCTGTAGCGTATCGGCACTGAGCAGTTCCAGTTTATCTTCTTCGGCAATCAAGTGCAGATTTTGTAGCGTAATATTGGATATCAACTGTATTTCGGGGGTGCTATCGGTACCGATCAGTTCCAGTGTGCCATTGATGCTTATGGCTTCGCTGGTCATGTGTAAAACCGGGTCATTGAGTGAAACGTCGAGGGCTTGCAGATTGACATCACCTTCATGCTTCAGGAGGAAGCCGCCCTTTTTTTGTATAAAGACAAATTTTCCATCATAAGACAGGTTGCCAGCCAGTTGGGTGACGGCCGACTGCGCCACTTGGGTGAAGGCGTCGAGTGGTAAGCCGTTGAGGGTCAGTTTTCCCTGATAGACAGGTTGTGCCGCCAGGGGGGTCAGTTTAGCGTCCAGTGTAAAGGGCGCCTGGTTGAGCGAACCGTTAACAGTGAGGCGTGCCGGATCGTCTTGGGCCCATTGATGGAGGTGGTTAAGTTCAAGCGTCGATATATCGAGAGCTAGCTCCAGCTGTTGAGCGGCATACTGAACGTGAACATCGTTGAGTATCAGTGTTTCGATTCCGGCCATCCAGGTAGTTGGCGTTTCATCGGTGTCATTTTTGGAAGGCTCGCCATCTGGGATACGAATGCTACCAACTAGTAGCGCATCTTCTGACTGCTGGTCAATGAGGATAGTGAAGCTACTCAGTTCAACTCGGTCGATAGCTATTTTTTTATCCAGTAATGGCGACCAGGCAAGGCTGGCTGCGACCCGTTTAAATGATAGTGTTGTTTTCGAGTCCGTTTGTACCTCAAGTCCTTTCAGGATCAGTTCGGCGGTAAAGGGATTGAAGTCTACGTCTTCAAAAACGACTCGATCCCCACCATTTTCCAGTAGCCATTGCTCGACATAGTCTTTGATCAGAAAGGGGGTGCCAGTCAGGATGCCTGCCAGCAGGAGCAGCAGCAATGCGGTGACTTGAAACCAGCGTTTTGTCAGCACTTTGGGAGCCTTGTTGTGAAACAGACGCACTCTATACCAATTTTACCTAGTGTGCGTTCGGTAATTTACTTTGATTTTAGGTACTTGCCTAAGTCATTGATTGCCGGTAGAGGCTCAAGCACAATAGCCAGCTTGATAGAGCAGATTTCCATATTAAATCAGAGGAGTAGGTTACGTGAAATTGATACTTTTAGGCGCACCGGGTGCGGGCAAGGGCACAGTCGCCAAGATGTTGACTGGTGTCGATGGTTCGGTACAGATATCGACCGGTGACATTCTACGCGCTGCCGTAGCCGCCGGTACCGAGCTGGGCAAGCAGGCCAAAACGGCTATGGATGCCGGTGATCTGGTATCAGACGATCTGATTATGGGCATTATGGGCGAACGCCTACAGGAACCCGATTGCGAAAAAGGGTTTTTGCTCGATGGTTTCCCGCGTACGATTCCCCAGGCAGAAGCACTCGATGGCTTGCTCGACAAGTTGGATATCAAGCTGGATATGGCGGTGGAGCTTGATGTGCCGCGAGACGTGATCCTGGATCGCCTGACTACGCGCCGTACCTGTACCGGTTGTGGAGCCATCTATAACGTCAAGAGCAAGCCACCAAAAGTGGAAGGTGTATGTGATGAGTGTGGTGCCAGCGTTGTACAGCGTGATGATGAGACGGTAGAAGCGATTTCCAACCGTCTGGACGTTTACAACGAAAAAACAGCACCGTTAGCCGGTTTCTACAAGAATGCCGGTAAGCTGGTGACCATCAACGCGACGTCTAGCGATGTTGTCGTGCAGACCATCAAGGATAACCTGCCCAGCTGATTTGCACTGCCAATCCTGACGAGAAAAGGCCCCTGTATTTGCAGGGGCTTTTTTTGTTGGTAATGGAGGTCTTGAAAATGAATACTCTTGAGAAGTTATTGGCAAGGCTCCTCAGCGTTATTGCCTTTCTCTGCGTTGTAATACAGCTGTCCGGGTGCAACGACCTGCGCTATTACCGGCAATCGGTCAATGGCCAGCTTGATATTATGGACCGAAGAACATCGATAAAAGCACTCGTCGAGGACGAGTCGATGAGCCCGCCATTGCGGCAACGGCTGCAGCGTGTGACCGATTTTCGTACCTTCGCCATCGAACAACTCGCGCTACCAGAAACCGGCAGCTACACTTTTTATGCTGACCTGGAAAGAGACTACGTTATTCAGAATCTTTTTGCGGCGCCTGAGTTCTCAGTTGATCTCCATCAATGGTGTTATCCCGTATTGGGTTGTGCCGCCTATCGAGGTTTTTTTGATACAGCGTTATTGGCGGTTGATGCCGCTTCATTCAAAGAAAAAGGGTTTGATACCTATGTTGCTTTGATCCCGGCTTACTCAACCCTTGGCTGGTTCGACGACCCCGTGCTGAATACAGTAATTGAATGGCCGGAACCACAACTGGCTGGTCTGATTTTTCACGAACTGGCGCATCAAAAACTGTATGTGAAAGGCGATACGGTTTTTAACGAATCATTTGCCACCGCCGTTGAGCAAGCGGGTGTCGAGCTTTGGTTGGCCCAGCGTAACAATCCTGTGCTGATTGGGCGTTACCGGGAGCAACGTGACCACAGGCAGCAGGTGATCGAATTGATCCAGCAGACCCGATCAAGGCTGAAACACCTTTATGAGCAGACGTCAGAACCGGCAGCCATGCGTATAGCCAAACGCAAGATACTCGATACCGCCAGAGGCGGCTACCGAGCGCTTAGAGAGCAGTGGCAGCACGACCCGGGTTTTGATGCCTGGTTTGCAGGCGAACTGAACAATGCCAGGCTGGGTTCGGTCGCCGCTTACCATACCTATGTCGATGCGTTTCTCTCGCTGCTCGTCGAAGAGCAGTATGATTTTGAAGCATTTTACGCGCGAGCCGAGGAAATAGCCGGACTTGACCAGGACGCGCGTCAGGCTTATTTGCAAGAATCACCTGCCAGGTGATCAAGCCAGTTGTGGTGTGGCGGGCAAGCCAGTACGGTATCGGCCGAATAAATTCGGCCCTACAGCACCAAAAACAAGCTTGTTATGGCAAAAATTGTTGGCTTAATCCCAGTCTATCGATAAAAATAACTCGATTATTTCGTGATTAACAGTCAGCAACGGCTCTACCGTCACAGCATCGGGTTTTTGCCAGGACAAGCGCTGGCCTTCACGTCCATAGGGCTCGCCGTGCCAGTCCGTTACCCTGAAAATATGCAGGTTGGTGGTGACGGTGGCATAGGCGTGCTGCCGGGTAATCCAGGTCTGCGCTGTTACGAGTTCAATACCGATTTCCTCGTGCAATTCACGCGCGAGCGCTTGTCGCGGGTTTTCAGTCGCTTCGATTTTACCACCAGGAAATTCCCAGCGCCCGCCAGAGGGTTTATCTGCTGGGCGTTCTGCCATGAGTACGAACCCGTCTTTGCGGTGCAGGATGCCGATAGCTACGTTGACCAGAGGGTTTTGTTGAGTGTCAGTTATATTTTTCAAGCTCGACCCTCTGGCTTTTCCAGCGCACTGCGTGTTGCTTCACCTACGATTCCGTCCGTCGCAAGCCCTCTGCTTTCCTGGAAAGCCCGCACGGCTTTATCTGTGGCGGGTCCGAATATTCCGTCCACCTCCATGCTGAAACCGGGTTCTGCGAGTACTCGCTGCAATTCCTCAATATCGTCGCCGCGCATGTAAGTCTCTTTGAGGCTTAACAGTCGATTGAAGGTTTCGTCTGCTGATACCCTCATCGGCGGATCGTCGAAGAGAACAGATGCGTCGATCGTAACGCCACGCACATCGAGAGGCAGCGGCAATTGCCAGGCATTCTGCTCGATCAGTTGTGTGAACGCTTGCATCCGATAAACCGTGCGTTGCAGGAGGCGGTTTGAATGATTGGCAAGCCAATCGCCGCGCTCCAGAATATAGTCTGCAATCCATTGCTCTTCACCGATTTTTTCTACCGAGCCATATTGATCGATAGTCTGGTTGCGAACCCTGTGCCAGGAACCGTGAATGCGACTGTCATAGACGACCGCAACGGAAAGCGGTAATGCGACGCCAATGTATTCGGCTGACGTGACCGCCGGTGCCCAGTAAACACGATCGAAGAACGCATCTTGTGTTATCTGCATCGTTGGGTCGTCACCAGCTTGCCGGAGTAGTTCTTGCAAGCTGCGGTCGAGATCCAGACTGACATCACGATTTTGCAGATCTGCAAGGTATGGTGTGAATTTTTCTGCCAACTTCGCGCCGGGTGATGCCACATATGCTTTGATAAGCAGAAAGAGGTTGCCGCTCGCCAGTGTGGTCTGGGCTCGACCGTAGGTCAGGTGGCCGCTATCGCCCGCAAATAGCGTGACTTGCCCATACTCTCCACGCGCTGAACCGGTCTCGAATATGTTGACAATCGCTTGGGCAGTCCGTTTTTTTGTTTCATTAAGCATTATTTAACACCCATTTCGGTTTGTTTGACCGCCCGGCAAGCGAATAAAACGCGCGGCTTCGCTCAGCACAAACCCCTTAAACGCAACAGCTGCCGGTGACAAACGTTTACCCTTGCGCTGCAATATGTACCAGTCGCGTTGAATGGGGAAGTCTTGCACATCGAGTATTTTCAGTCGTCGGGTTTCCAGCTCCAGTTCTATGGTGTGGATCGAGACGATGCCCAGACCCAGGCCAGCTTCAACCGCTTGTTTGATCGCTTCGTTACTGGTCATTTCAATGGCTGTGTTAAAGGGTACCTGGTGTTGGTCAAAGAATCGCTGGGTGGCACCACGGGTACCTGAGCCAGGTTCGCGCACGACAAAATTCTCCGCAGAAAAATAGTTAAGAGGAATGGCCGTTTCTTTTGTCAGGGGATGATTGGCTGGCGCGATCATGACCAGCGGGTTTTCCATAAAGATATCGGCCTCCACATCAACGCCTTTGGGTGGCTGCCCCATAATGACCAGATCGGGCTCGTTATTTTCAAGCTGCCGTTGCAGCATCTGACGGTTGGTAATATCCAGGCTGATAGTGATATCAGGGTGTTGCTTGGCAAATGCGGCCAGTAGCCGGGTAGTGAAATGGCTGGCAGTGGTGGCGACTGAAACCGACAGGCGCCCCCGGCGTACACCTTTCAGTGCTTCTATGACGCCGTCCGCTTCATCTAATAAGTCGGCGATGGCACGACTGTAGCTGTACATTTCCTTGCCAGCTGTCGTCAGGTAGGTTTTTTTACCAACCTGCTCCAACAGGGACATGCCAACGTTTTCCTCCAGTTGCTTAACCTGCATGGAAACAGCAGGTTGGCTTAGGTGCAGTTCCTCCGCTGCCCGGGTGTAGCTCAAATGGCGGGCAACGGATGCAAACAGGCTTAATTGTCTCAGCGTAACGTGCATAGTTATAAGTATAAGCTTATGTAATATCTAAATCCCTCTCGATTTTATTATCCTGAAAGCGAAGTTGCTCAACGAGTCGCCAAACCGGCGAAAGAGATACTCATTCAGGAACAAATTTTGCTTGTTAAATCATACTCAGCGAGCAGTTGAAATTGGCAGGGGAAAGATGATGAGCGAGAATACTTATCCATCAAGCTGTATCAGCCAGGTACCAGCAGAATGCTATAACCGGCTCAGGTTGGCACACTCCAGAGAAGGCGGCTGTTTGCAGCTGGGTGTTGCCGGGCTATCCGATAATGTTGTGATTATTAATGGATCAGGATGGAAATGCTGGAACCGTCGGCTCGGGGTCTTATTGATGACCTGGCAGAACTTTCATCCCGGTGGGCGTACTTCGCTGGATCAACCGGTGCCTTGTACCTTGATTGTGCATCACTCCTATAGCCGTACGGTCATCCATCGCCTCTATGATGGGCTGGTAGATGGGGTTAAGCGGACAGAGCGACTGGTTGCCACGAGGCTGTGGGCGGAAGTAGTGCCAATTACCAATCATAAGTAAATATATATAGTTTTTATAAGAAACTGTGGTGTTTACTTATATCATGCTTCGTTATAAATTTAGCAACTATCGAAATCGATTCATCGTTAAGCTTATAGTGAGGAAATAGCATGGCTCTTGACCAATCCAGTCGTTACTCAGACCTGACCCTGAAAGAAGAAGACCTGATCGCAGGCGGTAAGCACATTCTTGTTGCGTACAAGATGAAGCCGGTAAGTGGTCACGGCTATCTGGAGGCGGCCACCCACTTCGCTGCTGAATCATCCACCGGTACCAATGTTGAAGTCTGCACCACTGACGATTTCACTAAGGGCGTGGATGCATTGGTCTATCATATCGACGAAGCCACCGAAGATATGCGCATTGCCTACCCGATGGAACTGTTCGACCGCAACATCACCGACGGCCGTATGATGCTGGTTTCTTTCCTGACGCTGGTCATTGGTAACAATCAGGGTATGGGTGATATCGAGCACGGGCAGATGATCGACTTTTTTGTGCCACCGCGCGCTATCCAATTGTTCGACGGTCCAGCCAAGGATATTACCGACATGTGGCGCATTTTGGGACGCCCGCTCGAAAACGGCGGCTATATCGCTGGTACTATTATTAAGCCCAAGCTGGGCCTGCGCCCCAAACCATTTGCTGAGGCAGCCTACCAGTTCTGGTTGGGCGGTGATTTCATTAAGAATGACGAACCCCAGGGCAACCAGGTATTCTGCCCGGCGAAGAAGGTCTACCCGTTGGTGGCCGATGCCCTCAAGCGTGCCCAGGACGAAACCGGTGAAGCCAAGTTATTTTCGGCCAATATCACTGCTGACGACCATTTCGAAATGTGCGCCCGCGCTGATTTCATCCTGGAAACTTTTGGTGAGGACGCCGACAAGGTGGCCTTCCTGGTCGATGGTTATGTTGGTGGTCCCGGTATGGTTACGACTGCGCGCCGCCAGTACCCAAACCAGTACCTGCACTATCACCGTGCCGGTCACGGTGCGGTGACTTCCCCCAGTTCCAAGCGCGGTTATACGGCTTTTGTACTGGCTAAGATGTCTCGTCTGCAGGGTGCCTCCGGTATCCACGTTGGCACCATGGGTTACGGTAAAATGGAAGGTGGGCGCGATGACAGGATTATTGCCTACATGATCGAGCGCGATGAATGCCAGGGTCCGATCTACTTCCAGAAATGGTATGGCATGAAACCCACCACCCCAATTATCTCCGGTGGCATGAATGCCTTGCGCCTACCGGGCTTCTTCGAGAACCTGGGTCACGGTAACGTTATTAACACCGCCGGTGGTGGAGCTTACGGTCATATCGACAGCCCAGCTGCCGGTGCTATTTCTTTGCGTCAGGCTTTCGAGTGTTGGAAGGAAGGCGCAGACCCGATTGAGTTCGCTAAGGAGCACAAAGAATTTGCGCGTGCCTTTGAGTCCTTCCCAGGTGATGCCGATCAGATCTTCCCTGGCTGGCGCGACAAGCTGGGTGCAGCGGCGGCTCACAAGTAAGGTATTATTACGACCGCGTTGTGAAAAGCCCCCGCTCGACGGGGGCTTTTCACTTTCTTTCAGCGGTAAATTATAGGGTCGAATTTATTCGACCGGCCGCGTTACAGCGTGTGAGTAGCTGCCAGTCGTTGTTGGCCGAATGAATTCGGCCCTACGGATGCACCTCCGGCTTGATCAGGGAAGAGCTTACCATAATCCAACAAAACCGAGTTTCTGTCATGAATGATATTGACCAGTACCGCATCAGTGAAGAACCGTTCTACCAGACCCAGGGTGAGGAAATCACACTCTATGGTGCCGCCTATGACGAACGCCTGCCGGTGATGATCAAAGGGCCGACCGGTTGTGGCAAGTCTCGTTTTATTGAATACATGGCCTGGAAACTGAACAAGCCATTGATCACCGTGGCCTGCAACGAAGACATGACGGCATCTGATCTGGTGGGGCGCTATCTGCTGGATGCCAATGGCACCCGCTGGCTGGACGGGCCGTTGACCACCGCTGCCCGTATCGGCGCAATTTGCTACCTGGATGAGATCGTCGAAGCGCGTCAGGACACCACCGTGGTGATCCATCCGCTGACCGACCATCGCCGTACCTTGCCGCTCGACAAAAAGGGCGAGCAGGTCGATGCACACCCGGATTTCCAACTGGTGATTTCCTATAATCCGGGCTACCAGTCGCTGATGAAAGACCTGAAGCAATCGACCAAGCAGCGTTTTACCGCCATAAATTTCGATTACCCTGAGTCATCTGTAGAGGCCAACATTGTTGCCACGGAAACTGATACATCAGTAGAAACTGCCGCACTGTTGGTCAAGCTAAGTGAGACTGCACGTAACCTCAAAGGCCACGGCCTGGATGAAGGTATCTCAACCCGCTTGCTGGTGTATGCGGCGCGTCTGATTAAGCGTGGTGTTGCACCGCGCGCCGCCTGTCGTATGGCGCTGGTCGACCCCATTACCGACGATGCAGACATTCGCTCGACCTTGCACCATGCTATCGACGCAGTATTTGTCTAAGCATTGAGGCTGTAACGGAATACTAGCATGAGTTTGTCCGAGATCAAGGTTCAGGGTTACCGCCAGCAGTTGAGCTGTAATTTTGAACAGATTGATCCTGTGTTTGCGGACTGCATGTCAGAAGCCGAAGACATTCTGTCTGCACAGGGTATTAAGGACTATCTGGATGGTGCTTCGCTGATCTGTATGATTGGGCGTGGTGTCGAACCGGTATTGGTGTATCTGGAAAAGATGCCACAGGTGGCCCATACGCTGGGCGAGTCAACGCTGTCGCTAATTTCACAGAGCGTGTGGAAAATTTCGCGCAGCCCCAACGGCAGATCCATTCCAGCCTTCCTACAGACCGTTGCCGAAGCCGCGAGGCGTTTGGGTAGCGCTGAGTTACTGGAAAATTATTGCCAACTGGTGCTCGACTTTATGGAGCGGACCAGCAGCTCGATTCACGGTAATCAATCAGCCACCATCCCCAGCCCCAGTCTGAATGACCTACTCGAACGCATACCCTGGCTGCTGCACGAGCTATCACTACAAGGCTTGAATAACTGGATCGACTACGGCCTGGAGTACTATCTTAGCCATCCAGAGCGCCAGCGCGATTATTTCACTCTGCAAGCGCTAGACAGCCGCGCTGTCTTACAGCGGGAGCGCCACGGTACGCTGTATGCCGACCACGACCGCAAACTGGATCTGTACATGCGCGCCTTGTGGAACCGAGAAGAAATATTGGTGCCTTATTCCAATGCCTTCGATGAGCTGCGTCAACCCATGCCTTACTATGATGACAGGGGCATTCGTGTGCCCGATGTCTATGACGATTGCAATGAGGTTAGTGGTATCAATCGTTATCGTGCTCTGCTGGCGCACGTCGCTGCGCACAAGTGCTGGACTACGCCGATCATTGCCGATAACTACAGCCCGTTTCAGCGGGTGGCTATCGAATTTTTCGAAGACTGTCGGGTGGAATACCTGGGTATGCAGAAATACCCTGGGCTGAGGCAACTCTGGCAGAGCCTGCACCCGGTACCGGGCGAAGGCGATTGCCATCCTGAAGAAGAGTCCTGCATCCGCCACCGCCTTGCCATGTTTTCCTGGGCGGTACTGAATCCCGAGCACGGCTATCAGAATGAAGACCTGCTGGAATTTGTTGAGCGTTTCCGTGCATTGATGCAGCAGGGCAACAGCACAAGCAAAGACGTTGCCGCATTGGCAGTTTCCTACATCGCACGTACGCGTCGACAACAGGATCTTTCTGCCAAAATCTACTTCACCGATACCGAAATTAATTACCGCGATGATAATCGCCATATGTGGCGTTTTATTGAGGAAGGTGATGAAGAAGAAATGTTCGAGGAAGAACGTCGGCCCGATGAGAAAGAAGAAACTGATCGTTTGCCACCGCGTCACTACCCAGAGTGGGATTACAAAAGCAAGAGTTTCCGCCCGGACTGGGTCAGTCTCTATGAAACGCTGCATCCTTCCGGTGAGGCTGCCCTTATTGATCGCCTGCTGGCCAGACACCAGGCGCTGGCCAAGCAACTGAAACAGATTCTTGATCTGCTAAAACCACAGCAGTATGTGCGTCAGCGTTACCAGGAAGAGGGTAGCGAACTGGACCTCGACGTCGCCATCCGTTCGCTGATTGACTTCAAAGGCGGTGCCCAGCCTGATCCTCGCATTAACATGAGTCACCGCCACGATGGCCGGGATATTGCTGTCATGTTGTTATTGGATCTCTCCGAGTCACTCAACCAGACTCCCGAAGGTTGCAACCAGACTATTCTCGAATTAAGCCAGGAAGCGGTTGCCTTGCTGGCCTGGGCGATCGAGCATCTGGGGGATGAGTTCGCTATTGCCGGTTTTTCATCCAATACCCGTCACGAAGTGCGCTACCAGCACATCAAAGGTTACAGCGAGCACTGGGACGACACCGTCAAGGCTCGGCTGGCCGCGATGGAAGCCGGTTTTTCCACCCGCATGGGCGCTGCGTTGCGCCACGCCGGGCACTATCTGGAAGCACGTCAGGCCGACAAAAAACTGTTGTTGATTCTGACCGACGGCGAACCTCACGATATCGACGAGACAGACCCTCGTCTGTTAATTGAGGATGCTCATAAGGCCGTTCAGGAGCTGGATCGCAAGGGTGTCTATACCTTCTGTGTGAATCTGGATCCTAACGCCGACGAATACGTGCAGGATGTATTCGGCAATCAATACACGGTTATCGACCGTGTTGAACGTCTACCACAGAAATTACCCGAGCTATTTATGAGCCTGACGCGCTGAGAATGTTTTTCTGCTTCTGTAGTTCAACCATCGCTAAAATCAAAATCAGGTTGGAGTGGGGGCTGGGGTTTCGTTATGGTGCCGATATCCGGTATCATACGCCACCATTTCCGACAAGTCGGTTTTCCGGCGCTGGGTACGCCTGCCATGCTGTAGCGCAAGCAGTTGTAAATTAAACTTTTTCAAGATAACGAGCTGATACCATGACTGACCTGATCAATTACCGCAATATCGGTATTTTCGCCCACGTCGATGCGGGCAAGACCACGACTACAGAGCGTATTCTGAAGCTCACCGGCAAGATCCATAAAATAGGTGAAGTACACGATGGCGCTGCCACCACCGATTTCATGGAGCAGGAGCAGGAGCGCGGTATCACCATCCAGTCTGCGGCGACTACCTGTGTGTGGGATAACCACCAGCTGAATATTATTGATAC
>UOFK01000114.1_pt1 | contig 17374 bp, 14 predicted proteins | sample 1990061 | NCBI WGS metagenome assembly UOFK01 (sample SAMEA4728526, study PRJEB27164) | hydrothermal vent metagenome | biome: marine basaltic hydrothermal vent biome; feature: marine hydrothermal vent; material: mineral | place: Pacific Ocean | collected 2011-06-14/2011-07-23 | depth 1741 m
GGAACAGCATCGTTCAATGATGGAACGCTGACCCATTCAGGCAAAGGGACGATATGCAACTTCCGAAAAAAGCATGTTGCTCATTAAGGAACGTTTACGAAATAACTCATACAATTAGCTTGTCATATACCCGTAGCATTTTAGAATTAGGTAGCACCAAGTTAAGCCTGTAGGGCCGAATTTATTCGGCCAAAGGCCACCGGTGGCTACCCATCTTGCGGCTATAACCTGGATGATAGGATGAATATCAGCATGGCCGGTCGAATGAATTCGACCCTACAAAAAACCACCTTAACTTATCCCCATTGACATAACACCTAAATCTAAAACGCTACGGGTATAGTCTTCACTCTGAAAACAGTTATGTAGATCGACTACACGCCTGTTTTCAGGATAAAATCTATGAGCAAATAGCCTGCGCTACTTGTATAAGTTATTTCATTCTCGTCCCTAAGAGTGATAATAACACTCATGAAAATTTCGGGCCGCACTGGAACATGTTGTCAAGTGGAGGATAGGTTATGAAATATTTAAAATCGATTATATTTATCGGGCTATGCCTGGTTCAATTTAATGCATTAGCACACAGTGAAATATCTGGCGATCTAAATCATGAAAAACACAAAGCCGAGAAGCTGCTGTGGCATATGGCGAATGCCATAGGAGGCAAACATAGACTGTTGTCAATTTACAGTGAGCGTATCGTTTCTCACGGTAGTCGTTTCGAGCCAGAACAAGCTGCCGGCCCAGGCCATGCCCCTGTACCCGTTGCAAATTATACGCAGGTGCACCGGCGTGATTTTACTACTGACCGCTTCCGTATCGAATGGGAAAACGATATTTTATATCCATGGACAATAGCTCGGACTCATGCGGAGATTATTAATGGAAAATTTGGTGCAGTATTCGGTTTTGATACCTTTATTCCACCTGCGCCGGAATTTTCACCTATGTTTTCCACCCGAATGGCAATGCGCATTAAACAACATCTCATGTCATCGCCCGCCTATTTAATTCATCATGCTTTTGCCAATCGTCAGGGCTTACGCTATGAGGGAAAAGTAAATTTTAAGGGCCGAAAGAATTTTGTTATTTCCATGATTGGCTTGCATGAGCGTATTAAAGTCTATATTGACGCCCACACCCACTTGCCGTCAAAAACAGAAACTCTGGAGGATGACCCTGTTTATGGAGATACTCTTCTGGAAGTATTATTTGAAGACTGGCGCCGAGTTGAATATATAAAAGCACCTTTTCATGTGCGTTTCAGATTTAATGATGCGATTATAAATAATGAAATCCGCACAGAGATCAGCTTTAATGAACCGCTACAGGATGAGCTGTTCGAGGTTCCAGAAACACTCACAAAACCTTTTGAACCCGAACAATTTGCATGGGGAGATCGATCATCTCAAATGTTCGCGCGTATGCTGGCAATGGGTGTACCTATCGATTTCGACCAGAGTAACCCGCAAACTGCACAGTTATTCCCGGTTTCCGATAATGTCTTTCATATCGTCGGGGGGACGCACAACAGCCTGATCGTTGAAATGGAGAATTATCTTATCGTAATCGACCCGGTGCTTTATAGCCAAAGGAGCAATACGATCATCGGCATGGCCGCTCAGATCTGGCCTGAAAAACCAATTCGCTATGTTGTTGCCACGCACTTTCATAACGATCACATAGGAGGCATACGCAGCTATGCAGCGATCGGTGCGACACTGGTCGTCGCTGACAGCGCCAAGCATAACTTGAGTGCTATCCTGCAAGCACCCCATACTGTCTACCCGGACAGCCTAGCCATAAACCCGCGGAAAACAACTATCGAAACTATTCCATATCAAGGAGAGTTGGAGCTGACAGATGGCAGTAATTCAGTACGTATTATCAGCGTGCCAAACGTTCATTCCGAAGATATCCTTGTTGCCTATCTGCCTAATCAGGCCACTGTATTTATGAGCGATGTATACAATCCCGGGCTGCCGATACCACTGCCAGCACAGTTTGATAACTGGGCTATCAATTTCTATGATGCGATTATCCCACTCGGACTGACTATTGAGCAATTCGCCGGTGGGCACGGGCTGCCTGGCCCAACTCCGTTTCAACTTTTTGAAGATACAGTGAACGCCAGTCGCTGATAACCGGAAAGCCCCGGCGGCGCGAGTTCCGTATAAGGGTCAGTTACCCCGGATACTGACAAAACGTGCTGGAGTGCCGATAAGCCCTTTGCGCCAATGGTGTTGATTGAGTCTGGACCTCTAGAAGTACTTGCCCTTGATCCCTGTGGCCGTCTGAGCCATTCTACCGCTTTGCCATTCTTTGCAGGGATAATGCTATGCAGCAAACCGGAAAGAGACGTACCCGCTCTGCCCTGAAGTGGCGGCGCACCAAAATTATTGCCACACTGGGTCCGGCTTCCAACACGCCGACTATGATCGAGCAACTCATTAGCTCTGGCGTTAATCTGGTGCGTATCAATATGTCCCACGGCGACCAGAATACACACCGAACCACTATTCAGCGGGTCCGCCGTGCAGCTGCCAAAGCAGGCTGCCATATTGGCATTCTGATGGATCTCTGTGGCCCGAAAATTCGTGTAGGATGTTTTGAAGGCAATCGTATTCTGCTCAAAGCTGGTGCACGGGTCACGGTTACTACCCGCAAGGTAATAGGCACAGATAGACTGATTCCCTCCCAATACACCTCGCTGCACAAAGACGTGCTGCCGGGCGAACTGATCCTGCTTGATGATGGCAAGCTCAGTTTAAAGGTGATAGGCGTGGAAGGTCGCGATGTTCGCTGCAAGGTAATAGACGGCGGCTGGCTATCAGACCAGAAAGGTATGAATCTGCCAGACTCTGATCTTTCGACACGAGCACTGACGGCGAAAGATCGCGCTGATGCTGCCTTTGGTATTGAGATGGAAGTGGATTTTGTCGCGCTTAGTTTTGTGCGTGCCGCCAAAGACGTTGCCCAGTTAAAACGGTATATGCACAAGCGCGGTGCTGCTATCCCCATAGTGAGCAAGATTGAACGCCCCGAGGCCGTCGCGGATATTGACACTATCATCGCCGCTTCAGACGGCATTATGATTGCTCGCGGTGACTTGGGTATCGAACTGCCAGCAGAGCGTGTGCCTCTGATCCAGCGCGATATCGTTTCTAAATCACGGCAGGCAGGTGTCCCGGTGATTGTGGCGACTCAGATGCTCGAATCCATGATGAGTTGTCCACGTCCGACACGCGCAGAAGTGACCGATGTGGCCGGTGCAGCATTATTGAGTGCTGATGCTGTTATGCTTTCAGGGGAAACAGCCGCTGGCCAATATCCGCTCGAGACGGTCAAAATCATGGATAAGGTGCTACGTGAAGTGGAACAGCATCAGTGGCAGGAGAACTCGTTTGCAGATGAACCCATCGCAAACCGTGGCAGTAAACTGCACTTTACCCGAGAGTCGATGGCGCATGCGGCTGTGCAGCTAGCGCGCGACCTGGGCCTTGACGCAATTATTGTGCCGACGAATACTGGTACTACAGCGCGCATACTGGCTGCGCACCGGCCGTTGGCTACGGCCGTAGGCGTGTGTGCAGATGAGCGTATCTGTCGGCGTATGGCGCTGCACTGGGGGGTCGTTCCGGTCAAAATCAGCCGAGCCAAGACAGGCAACTGGCGTGATGTTTGTCATCAGATTGCCGATATATGCCAGCTTGGCCATACCGGCAGTGACATGTTATTGGTATCGGGTTTCAACGATGACCCGGCGCTGAATGAGCCGGTATTAAAATTATTACATTTATAGCGGCAGCCAAAAGGCCTTGCCATAAGGAACGTTCATGAAATAACTCATACAATTAGCTGGTCTCTTCACCCATAGTCTTCACCCTGAAAACAGTTATGTAGATCGACTACACGCCTGTTTTCATGATAAAAACTATGAGCAAATAGCCTGCGCTACTTGTATAAGTTATTTCATTCTCGTCCCTAAGCGAGTTTTGAAAACCCTTTGAACCGCCAAGACATCAAGGTCGCCAGAACCCATGACACTTTTTTTGGCGATCTTGGCGTCTATTCAGTTACACTGCATACGGACACATGAGCATCTTGTGGGAAAAATATAGCGGTGATACAGATTACCAGGTACGTCAGGCCGGGCGGTCGCTAAGGCTGTATACCAATGGTGTTTTGCATAGCCAATACAATCCCAACCGGCCGGTTACCGGCAGTGTCTGGGATCTGTTATGGCTGCCAGCGTTCTTTTATCCAAAAGATCGGCTGCAGCGCATCCTCGTGTTGGGTGTCGGTGGTGGCGCCGTGATCCGGCACTTGCACGATTTCATCCAGCCGGAGCAGATTGTCGGTGTAGAGTTGAATAAAGTGCATCTGAGCATCGCGCGGCGATTTTTCCAGGTCAAGGGGCGTGCAATCCAATTACATCATGCTGATGCAGTGAATTGGGTGAAACGTTATAACGGCCCACCCTTTGATCTGATTATCGACGATCTGTTTGGTGACTACGACGGCGAACCGCAGCGTTCGGTAACTGCCGATAGTGCCTGGGTCAACTGCATGTCTACTATGCTTGCTGAGGAAGGTCTAATCGTCAGTAATTTTGCAACCCGGCTGGAACTTGAAGTATCGGCTTACCTGCTGTCAACCTGCTGTCGGAAACAATTCGCCAGTGCTTTCGCGCTCAGTACTGCGCAGAACTATAATGCAGTAGGCGTTTTTATACGACGGCGTGTGACAACACGGCAAATGCGGGCGCGGTTGAAAACAATTCCATTGCTGGACCCGGGAAAATCCACTGGCGCCCGTTACAAAATACGCACCTTGTATTAACCCGGCTGAAGTTTTTCCAGGATAGGGAGACAGGCTTGGTCGAATGAACTCGACCCTACAATCATGCCTCGGTGCTTCATCGCTGAATCTATCAATACAACCTTGACGAAGTACTCATACAGGAGCGTGTATGATGAACCTGTCATTGCGGGTTTGTAACGGCAGACTTATGCACAATAACTGTGGATAAGTTTGTGGATGAAATCGCTGTAAATATGATTCGAAGGGTTTTTGAAGCCTATTTTGTTAGATTGAGCATTTTTTATACAATTTAAAATAACCTGTAATAACATTCGGATAGATAGTTTATCTAAGAATTGACAAAAGGTTAGGTGGGTTTTGATCTGTAATTTTCGATGGGCTGGTTTTGCTGTGTATAAACGTTATCGAGATCAGGAAGGTATAAGTCTATCAACCGGGGTGGCCCGGGCCGTGGCTATGGGCCTGGTGTGGGTATTATCCAGCTGCAGCTCCCTGCGAGTGAGTTCGGATTATGATGCCGGGATGGATTTTACCACCCTGCACAGCTACGACTGGTTACCGGCACCCAGAATCAAATCCGGTAACCCGGCGATCCAGTATGACAGTCTGATGGAACAGCGGGTAAAGTCCGCCGTGGAGGTGCAGTTGACGGCCAAGGGGTTCCACCGGGAAGCGGAACGCCCTGATGTTTTGGTGACCTACCATGCGGCTGTAGAGCAAAAAGTCTCGGCGACCTATCTGAATCAGCGCTATGGTTACGGATCAGGCTGGGGTGCGGGGCACCACGATACGTTGCACCACGGCTATTCGACGCCCGAAGTTATTATCAACGAGTATAAGCAGGGGACGCTGATTATTGATATTGTCAGCGCCCGTGACAAACAGTTGATCTGGCGTGGAACAGCTAGTGACGAGATTTATCTGGGCGATAGCGCGGCAGAGCGGGAAAAACGCGTGCGCGAAGCTGTGCAGCGGATTCTGGCGCTGTTTCCTCCACAGCAGGGCTCAGGAATGGCGCTAGGGCAGGATTGAATGGGTGTATCAATCGGTGGCTTGATGATGGACCACGATGGTGTGGTGCAGGAACAGTTTGCGGTGGTTTATGCGCCGAAGAAAAAAAAGCGATTATCGGCTAATTGTGTCGATGTGAAAGAGACCGGAGCGCAGGCACTGGCCGAAGCTGATCCCAACAGGAACCGGCATGCAGCTGTAGTTGCGGGGCCATCAAAATCTTCCGAAGGCCAATATCTCTATTATCTGATTCGCTGGTTAGGGACGAGAATGAAATAACTTATACAAGTAGCGCAGGCTATTTGCTCATAGTTTTTATCATGAAAACAGGCGTGTAGTCGATCTACATAACTGTTTTCAGGGTGAAGACTATGGGTGAAGAGACAAGCTAATTGTATGAGTTATTTCGTGAACGTTCCTTATCCTAGGGAAGCTCTGATTAATTCGTTATTCAGAGGCTCCTTAGCCCTGGGCAAGACTGTAGGGTCGAATTTATTCGACCGAGCACCAGGGTGCTGTTCGGGATCCAACTGATTTTTCTAGGTTTATGGTAAGGAGTATTGACTTTGAGTCCTGACAATAGAATTAAGGTGCGAGAGAATGGACCGTTTCTCTGTACTGGAGAGGTTGAAGTCATCGGTGTGGAGGGCGCTACGCTATATCAGGGTGACAATGTGGTTCTGTGTCGGTGTGGTGCATCGTCAAACAAGCCATTTTGCGATGGTAGCCATCGGCAGTCAGGTTTTATGGCTGATGGTGTTGTGCATGGTATTGCATCAGACCAATTGGAAGGCAGCGTCGGCCCCTTAATAATAACGCTGCGAAAAGACGCTATGTTGATTGCGACAGGGCCGATGGAAATTGCCAACGCGGATAACAGTGTCGCCGCTGTCCGTGGCAAGGCTGCCTTGTGTCGCTGTGGCCACTCGGCCAAAAAGCCGTTGTGCGACGGTAGCCATAAGACCTGTGGGTTTTCAGATTAACGCCAACCAGCCTCCCGGGCCGGATGTATCGCTTGACCTGGAAAAGCAGACGGACAAGCTGGGGACACTGACCAGCCTCTGGCGACAGTATGGCGATTGTTATCGTGTGACTGCTGAGTCACGCGATGCGGACACCTGGGTTATCACCGACCCGGACATGATTCGTCGCATCCTGGTGGCCAATCACCGTAACTATACCAAGGGTATCGGTATCGAGCGGATCCAAGTGTTACTGGGTAATGGCTTGATGACCAGCGAAGGTGAACACTGGCGTCGGCAGCGCCGTCAGATGCAGCCAGGCTTCCATCGCCCCCGTGTCGAAGCCGACTTACCGCTGTTTGTCGATGCAGCGCAACAACTGGCAGACAGTTGGCAGCAGGCAGCGCGAGCCAACGAAGCGGTGAACGTAACCGAGGCTGTTAGTGAGACCGCACTACAGGTGATACTACGCGCTCTATTCTCCACGGATCTTACGCATGCTACGGCGCAATCCTTTGAATTTATCACCCGGCACAGTGAGCGTGATATGCAGTTCGCCGTGCGTTTCCGCGCACTGGGTAAACTGATACAGGGTTTTGTCGATCAGCGCCGACAAACCAATGACTACCCACCGGATCTGCTGACACATACGCTGGAGGCCGTTGACCGTTCAAGCGGCGAGGCTATGAGTGACCGCCAGATTATCGATGAAGTGTTAACGCTTATTGTCGCCGGCCACGAGACCACTGCAGCATCCTTGAATTGGGTCTGGTATTTGCTGGCGAGTCATTCTGAAAGCATGCAACGCGTTGTTGGCGAGGCAGAGCAGTTGACCTTTGGGCGGTTGGACAGTGCCGCGCTGGGATCACTAACCTACACGCGCGCTGTTCTACAGGAAGCGTTGAGGCTCTATCCTCCAGGCTGGTTGTACACACGCCGGGCGCTGAATGACGATCAGCTGGGACCCTATATATTGCCCGCTGGCAGCGATGTGTTTATTTGCAGCTACCTGCTGCACCGTCACCCTGATTATTGGGAACAAGCTGAAAGCTTTAACCCGGAACGTTTTCTGGAGGTTAAAAATATACAGCGGTATGCCTACCTGCCATTTTCTGCGGGCCCGCGTCATTGTATAGGGGAAACTTTTGCCCATCTGGAAATGCTGATCCATGTCGCGGTAATTGCTGCGCAAGTGTCACCTGAATTATTAATATTGCCAATGCTTGAGCTGGATGCAGATGTAAACCTCCGCCCGCATCAACCGCTGTGGCTCCACTTTCGGTTAAACTAGTGCTCCATCAAGGTTATATTGATGGATTCAATGATGGAGCACCGATGCATGATTGTAGGGTCGAATTCATTCGACCAAGCCTGTCTATCCAGGTTGTTAAAGGAGTGCTAGTATGGCTGAAGTTGCCAGCCTCGCAGAGCTGATACTCAAACCTGCTTCGACTCATCGGGGTATACGTTTCCTGCGCAGCCAGGGCCGCGAGAGTGTCATAAGTTATGCAGAGTTGCTGCAGCGCGCACGGTGTTTACTCGCCACTTTCCAGTCGTTCGGGATGCAGCCTGGTGATGCGCTGGTCTTGTTTGTACGGGATAACCGCGCCTTTGTTGATGCCTTCTGGGCCTGCCAGCTGGGCGGGCTGATTGCCGTTCCCCTGGCAGCTGGTGTTCGTCAGGATGCACTGGACAGACTCGAACGTGTAGGCGCATTGTTCCAATCCGCCTGGCTATTCAGTGAACGTGAGCTCTGGCAGCGTTGCAGACAAACTGCCGACAGGCAGTTTCAGTTCACCGATCGTGTCTGCCTCAAGGAAGAGGTTGCCGAGTCTGGCGCTATCGGCAGGCTGCAGGTTGGCAGGGCTGAAGATATTGCCTTTATACAATTTTCATCAGGCTCGACCAGCGAGCCAAAAGGTATACAGCTTAGCCATAGCAGTCTGCTCGCTAATATTCGTGATATTACCCAGGCAGCTGCAATCGATTCTGCGGACTCCACCTTGAGCTGGATGCCCTTGAGCCACGATATGGGGCTTGTCGGTTTTCACCTGGTACCATTGTATAACAGCCTTGATCAGGTGTTGATGGATACCGACGTCTTTGTACGCCGCCCGGCACGTTGGTTACGGGCAGCCGACGACTACAGGTCGACGCTGCTGTGTTCACCCGGTTTTGGTTTCAGGCACTATTTAAAGTCGGTTGACCTGACCGAGGAAGCTCTGGATCTGAGCCATGTTCGTCTGATATTCAACGGCGCAGAACCGATATCGCCAACAGTCTGTCAGACTTTTTCCTGCGCCCTCAATGCGAAAGGGTTGCACAAAAACAGTATGTTTCCGGTGTATGGGCTGGCAGAAGCCAGTCTGGCAGTGACTTTCCCCCGGCCCGGTACCCCTCTGAAAATAGAGTCGCTGGCGCCTGAGAGCCACGAACTCGTCTGTCTGGGACATCCGCTGGCAACCTGTGATATCCGTATCTGTGACGACCAGGGCAGTCTGTTACCTGCATCGACCATCGGTCACGTACAGATTCAGGGTGAAAACGTGACGCGCGGTTATTTCCAGTGTCCGGACTGCAATAAGAAGGCTTTTGTCGATGGCTGGCTGGACACGGGGGACCTGGGCTTTCAGACTGAAGACGGTCTGTATATTTCCGGCCGCGCCAAGGATATTATTTTTGCCAGTGGACACAACTGGTACCCACAGGATATCGAAGCGGCCTTGCAACGAACTGCTGGCATCGACGTTGACAAGTTGCTCGTCTGTGCCGTGCGCAGTGAAAACAATGACGAAGATGAAGTGCTGGTATTTATTCAACACCGTAAAGCAGTGGCTGACTTTGCCCGGCGTTTGCCCGACCTACGGGCTGCACTGGTAGCAGCGACGGGTCTGCACGCCAAAGCGATTCTGCCGGTACACAACCTGCCGAGAACCAGTAGCGGCAAGCTGCAACGCTTCCGCTTGGTAGATGCTTTTTGCAATGCTGAATACAAACAATTACAGGATGAGCTGGAAGCTCAGGCTGAATCGGTAGGCCCATCGACGGCAAGCGATGTGGAAGAGTCGTTGCTTGCATTGTGTCGACAACTCTTTCCCGATCATTCCATTGCTGCTGACCAGAACTTGTTTGAGCTGGGCGCAGACTCGTTGATGTTGGTGCGTATTCACGAAGAGGTCGAAGCCAGTTTTCCAGGGAAAATAGGGGTTACCGACCTGTTTGATTATCCGACAATTAGCGAGCTTGCAGCTTATATTGAACCTGGGAATCGCAGTTAACGAGCTTCGTAACAGCTATCTGCACCAGGCTGCCGAATAAGTCGGTGCCAGTGAGACCAACGATTTCATCTATGGTCTCTGCACGAGGCGATGCATAAACAGCTGTTCGACGGGATGACCCTAGACTCCATGTTTTAACTTGCTGCGCAAAAACCGTTAAAACATAAAGTCTAGGATGATGGGTGCAGCATCGCCTTATTACCGACTACGGGCCAGCCGACGTTATCCGTCAACCAGTCAACTATCGCTCGAACTCTGGCAGACAATAATCGTACATGTGGATAAACCAGACTCAAAGGTACTGGCTCAGGTTCGAAATTCGTTAATACGGGGACTAGTTGACCACTCTGGATATGCGGTGTCACTTGATAACAGTAAAAAAGACCAAATCCTACACCTGCAACACAGGCATCTGCAGAAGCTTTGACCTGGTTGCAGACAAGCTTGCCTGTTACCGGTACAGCCAGATATTTTCCTTTATCTTGAAATTGCCATATTGAAGCTGGCGCAATGCCTGTGAAACATACGCAGGGCAGGTCAGACAAAGCTTCAGGATGATCGGGCATGCCTGTTTTATTCAGAAGATCCGGGCTGGCACATACAATTTGACGAATGACTCCCATGGGCCTGGCTATCAGTGAGGAATCGGCAAGATGAGCAATACGCACGGCAACGTCAATACCTTCTTCCAGTAGGTCTACCACGCGATCAAGCAGCAGTAATTTAACCCGTGTCTTCGGATACTGCTTTAGAAAATCTGCAACAGCAGGTGCAACGTGCATTTCACCGAATCGCACCGGAGCCGTTATCGTTATATTGCCACTGGGTTCACTCTGTTTCTGGCCAAGGGCACGTTCGGTTTCGTCTATATCCGCAAGAATCTTGCGGCACTGCTGCAGATAAAATTCACCCTCCTGTGTCAGCGTGACCCGGCGTGTTGTTCGGTTGAACAAGCGCACCTGCATTGAGTGCTCAAGGGACGCGAGAATTCTCACAACAGAGGGCAGTGACAGGCCAAGCATATTTGCGGCGGCAGTCAAACTGCCGTGCTCTGCAATTTGCACAAATACAGCCATAGATCGTAATTTGTCCATGTGAGCATATTACTTTGTAATCTGGAGTAGTTAAATACATTTTGGTCTATTTATTTTATATTGTGAGTCTTTCATCCTATCCGCGAGTCATGGCGTGGTCATGATTCAGGCTAATCTAAAAACAGGAGTCATATAGGATGAAAGCAGCAATTCTAGTTATGTCGGACCCGAAATCGGGCTCGGAAGAAGCATTGGGGCGCGTATTTAATGCATTGGCTACAACGTATGACTTTAAGCAGTCTGGAGATGAAGTCAGTATTTTATTTCACGGCACGGGCACTCGTTGGATCAGTGAACTTTCTCGGCCAGATAATCCCGTCCATGGCTTATTCGAATTGGTCAAAGATAAGATCCTTGGCGTGTCTAGCGGTTGTGCTGATGTCTTCGGTGCTACTGCAGATCTGAAGGAATCAAGTTTCAACGCTATTTCCGAGAACCAGGTGCCCGGTACTTCTGGTTTGCCCAGCCTGCGAGCACTCATGGCAGATGGCTACTCGATACTGACCTTTTAGCTGGGGTTGATCAGTTCCCGGCCCACCACAGTTGAATCCGTGTAGGGTAATTTGTCATGATACTGAAACGGCCCTATCACGCAGGCGAACTGGCGGTTCAGCAGCGTGCTGGCAAAACACAGGCAGCCCGTAGAATCGGCGGGATTATTGGTGATTATATCCCCAAAGTCGGTATGCACTTTATTGCCCGGCAGCCCATGGTGATTGTCGGCAGTGTGGATAGCCAGGGTTATGTCTGGAGTTCAATAGTCTTCGGTGAGCCGGGTTTTTTGTATGCCGAGGATGAACAAATGCTGATTCTGGAACGCTCCAGTGCCAGTTCAGGGGTCGATGATCCACTTTGGCAGAATATTCAGACGAATCCTCGAGTGGGACTTCTTGTCATCGAACCGGCGTCGCGGCAGCGCTTGCGGGTGAATGGCCGTATTTCCCGGGTTTCTGACAACCGGATTTATATCGACGTTGAACGTGCATACCCAAATTGTCAAAAATATATCCAGCGGCGTCGCTTTCTATGCTCTGAACAAGGAGGTGCGGCATCATTCGAGCCAGGCCTTTGCGGGGTAACATTGAGTACCGCGCAACAAACACTAATCAGGCGGGCTGATACATTTTTTGTTGCCAGTACACACCCGAAACAAGGCGTGGATGCTTCACATCGTGGTGGGCAGCCCGGATTCGTTCAGGTGCTTGATTCAGTTACGTTACGTATTCCAGATTTCATGGGGAACAACATGTTCAACACGCTCGGAAATTTCGTCAGTTATCCTCGAGCGGGTCTGGTGTTTATCGATTTCGATAGCTGCTGCCTACTCCAGCTCAGTGGGCGGACAAGGATACTGTGGGATCAAAATGACATTCACGGAGAAACTGGCGGCACCTGCCGCTACTGGGAATTCAGTGTTGATGTGTGGCATGAGTATATGCCGGTTTTATGCAGGCGAGCGCAGGATGGCGTCTACTAACGACTGGTAGAAGCTGGTATGGTCGAAAGGTCTTCGCACACCTTGTTTCGGCAGGCTTAGGCTCCAGCCTGCCAGTTCGAGGTGGTCAGCCCGTACCGTACCCATGAATTTCCCCCAGGTTGCTGATGCAACGCTAACCTGGCTGTCGTTGTTGCCAGCTTTTTGTTGCAGTATGCGGGTTTGTTTGCGGTACAGCAGCGGCATTTCTTCGACCGGTCGGTAGCCTGCCCAGGAACGGTAGCTGACGTCGGTGCGGTCCGGTGTATCACGGTTGAATTGTGCGCAGGCTTGCGGAGTGAGCTCAAGAATGCCAGGGTATAGGGAGCGTCGGGCAAACGATTGTACAAGGCCGCGGGTTGTTTCCACCCAGTACACCAGGTCCGATCCGTGATGCGGGGTACCTACGCTGGTCAGTGAGCGGATGCGGTGCGCAGGGTCATAGTGATTGATCAAGTAACGCGCATCCAGGCCGCCCATGCTGTGGGCAATCAGGTGAATGCTGTCAGCCTGGAGCGGGTCGAGGAATGTCCGTAATACACCAGCACGATGGGCGATGGGGCTGGCTGAAGGTGTGAGCGGGAAGTGCACAGATGCCCCTGGCGCTTCCAGTGCTTCCCGGACGCCACGGAAGTAGCTGAACCCCGGCCATACCTTACGTATGACATCTGCACCGAGAATGCCGTGCAGAAACACAATTGCCTGTCTGGAATTCGATTCAACAGTATGCATGTTCCGGCGGTATCCTTGATTCTACGGTGCTTTATCAATCATCGGGCCGACCATTGCCACTCCAGAATCTCTGGCATGTCCTGACCATTTTCGGTGATGTACTGCTGGTGTTCCATCAGTTTATCGTGCATCCGTTGTTTCAGGTAGGTACCTTTCGAGCCGAGTCCCTCGACCCGGTCGATAACATCAATGACCAGGTGAAAGCGATCCAGGTCGTTAAGCACCGTCATGTCAAAGGGGGTGGTGGTCGTGCCTTCTTCCTTATAGCCGCGCACATGTAGCTTGTGATGATTGTTGCGCCGGTAAGTCAGGCGATGGATCAGCCAGGGGTAGCCATGAAAAGCGAAGACGATATGGCTGTCGTTTGTGAACAGACTGTCGAAGTCATTATCGCTCAAACCGTTGGGATGTTCTTCCTGGGGTTGCAAGGTCATCAGATCGACAACGTTGATAACGCGAATTTTCAATTCTGGAAGATAGGTGCGCAGTATTTTTACAGCAGCGAGGGTTTCCAGTGTTGGTACATCACCGGCACAGGCCATGACGATGTCAGGTGCACTGTCGGCATCGTTGCTGGCCCATTCCCAGATGCCGATCCCAGCGTGACAATGTTTAATGGCGGCCTGCATGTCCAGCCACTGCGGCTCGGGCTGCTTGCCAGCGACGATGACATTGACCCGGTCATGGCTTTTCAGGCAATGTTCTGTGATGCACAGCGTGGTGTTGGCATCCGGGGGTAAATAGACACGTACAATATCGGCTTTCTTATTGACGACGTGATCGATAAAGCCAGGGTCCTGGTGAGAAAAGCCGTTATGATCCTGTCGCCAGACGTGTGAGGTGAGCAGGATATTGAGTGAAGCGATCGGGCGGCGCCAGGGGATTTCCTTGCTCACCTTGAGCCACTTGGCGTGCTGGTTGAACATGGAATCGACAATATGGATAAAGGCTTCGTAGCAGGAGAACAAACCATGTCGGCCAGTCAGCAGATAACCCTCCAGCCAGCCCTGGCAGGTATGTTCAGAAAGAATCTCCATCACCCGACCGTCTGCTGCCAGGTGGTCATCGTAGTCATAAGTTTTAGCCTCCCAGGCTCGGTTGGTGACGTCGAGCAGAGCGCCCAGCCGGTTGGAGACGGTTTCGTCCGGGCTCATAACACGGAAGTTTCGGGATTCGGCATTCAGTGTCATAACATCACGCAGATAGTCGCCCATTCTGCGCGTAGCTTCACCGGTGGCATCGCCGGGGGTAGGGACAGCCACCGCATAATCACGATAGTCGGGTAATTTTAAATCGTGCAACAGCAGGCCACCGTTGGCATGTGGGTTGCTGCCCATACGCCGTTCGCCCTGCGGCGCCAATACTGCGACGTCGGCAACCAGGCGACCATCTTCATCGAACAGTGTTTCGGGTTGATAACTTTTCATCCAGTGTTCGAGTACACGGATATGTTCCGGTTTCTCGCTCAGTTGCGCGAAAGGCACCTGGTGGGCGCGCCAGTAGTCCTCCAGTTTCAGGCCGTCGATTGCTTTGGGGCAGGTCCAGCCCTTGGGGGTGCGTAGGATGATCATTGGCCAACGCGGGCGCGAGTGACTGTTACCACTGCGAGCATCCTGTTGGATGTTGCAAATATCATCCATAATTTTGTCCAGCGTTGCTGCCATGGCTTGGTGTACAGCGTGTGGGTCAGCGCCTTCAATCAGGTAGGGTGTGTAACCATAACCGTCAAACAGGTTGAGTAATTCTGCGTTGCTGATACGTGCCAGTACCGTCGGGTTGGCAATTTTGTAGCCGTTTAGGTGCAGTATTGGCAGTACCGCACCATCGCGTCTTGGGTCAAGAAACTTGTTGGAATGCCAGGCCGTGGCGGCCGGGCCTGTTTCTGCTTCGCCGTCACCGACGACACAGGCGACAATCAGATTCGGGTTATCGAATGCAGCACCGAAGGCATGGCTGAGCGAATAACCCAGCTCGCCTCCTTCATGAATTGAACCGGGGGTTTCCGGTGCGGTATGGCTGGGGATGCCGCCAGGAAATGAGAACTGTCTGAACAGCTTTTTCAGCCCTGCTTCATCCTGCGTAATGTTTGGATACAGCTGGCTGTAACTGCCTTCCAGGTAAGTATTGGCGACCAGCCCTGGTGCACCGTGACCTGGGCCAGTGATGTAGATCATGTCCAGGTCGCGCGCCTGAATAAGCCGATTCAGGTGAGTATAAATCATGTTCAGTCCCGGTGTTGTGCCCCAGTGGCCAAGCAGGCGCGGTTTAATGTGTTCGAGTGATAGGGCTTGTTTGAGTAATGGGTTGTCGAGTAAATAAATCTGCCCAATCGACAGATAGTTTGCGGCTCGCCACCAAGCATCAATACGCTGCATTTCATTTTCAGACAGCGGTGTCCCGGGTATGGAAGAGTGAAATTCAATCATATTGTGCTCCCTTATATCAGCAAGTTGATGGCGGTTGCCCGGCGTCAGGAGCAGACTAAATCAATGCTCTCTGTGATGATGCAACCTGGGTGACAGGTACATGATGTCGATGCAGGCTGGCCAGGGCGTTGAAAACACCAGGTACGGGCTCCGCTACGTCGATGACAAGATGAGCCGGTCAAGGTATCTAATTATTTGGCATTTTGCCATACTGCCTGCTCTGTATAGGGCCAGCCGACGGGGGATGCTGACAATGAAAAGAGACCCGATTTACTACCAGAACTGTAAAGATGTTCTGTCGCGTTCCTCACTATTCGCCGGGTTGCCCGAGACCTTGCTCGACAGCATGTTGTCATTGTTCCGGCGTGATACCTGGCGGCGCGGTGTTAACCTGGCCCCGGTTATTTTCCAGGAGCGCTTTTATCTGCTGATCGAAGGGCGTCTGGAAGTGACACGTATTAACCCGCAGACAGGCAGGAGCATTACCCTGTCTATCCTCGGTCCTGGGGATGGGATCGATATGGTGACCCTGCTGAACACGCAGCCACACGAGGTAGTGCCCGTGGCCCTGGATGATGTCTCCCTGATCTCTGTGCCGATTGACGCCGCGCGCGACTGGATCGGTCGGCACCCGGAGTTCAATCGCAACTTTCTTCCCTATCTCGGTGAGCAGATGCGCAGGATGGAAGATCTGGCCACTGACCTTGCCCTGCACGATACCATGACGCGCCTGGCGCGCTTGATTCTGCGGCATGTCGCACCGCAGCACCCGCAGTCTGTCGATGGGAAATTTCACTTGCGGCTGATTCATGACCTGCACGATGAGGCGCTGGCGCGCATGGTGGGTTCAGTACGCCAGGTCGTCAACCGCCATCTTCAACATTGGCGCAAGCAGGGCGTGCTGCACCGCCACAAGTTCCATACAGAGGTTGCTGAGCTGGAGTCTCTGAAAGAGTACGCCGGTGAAGCAAGTCTGCCGCGATTGCAGAAAAAAAGGCTTTCCTCGATGAATGGCACCCGTTAAGCCTGTCGAATTCATTAGACCAACCACGTCACCATTCCATCTGTCATCCCAAATATGGCCATAATATGGGTAGCCACCACTCGCCCTGGCCGAATAAATTCGGCCCTACAGGTTTAACTTAGTGCCATTCCACTCGGAGCCGAATGGTACCTACTTAAGCCAAAAAACTTTACCATAACAGGCTTGAAAACCCTTTGAACCGCCAAGGCGCCAATAACTTGGCGTCATTCTGCCTGGAGCCGAATGGTACTAAGGAACGTTCACGAAATAACTCATACAATTAGCTGGTCTCTTCACCCATAGTCTTCACCCTGAAAACAGTTATGTAGATCGACTACACGCCTGTTTTCATGATAAAAACTATGAGCAAATAGCCTGCGCTACTTGTATAAGTTATTTCATTCTCGTCCCTAAGCTAAGCTCATTTAACCCATTTGTAGGGTCGAATTCATTCGACCAGCCACGTTGTTACTCCATTCAGCACCCCGAATACAGCCGCAGTACAGGCCAGATTACCTGCAAGTGCTTCGACACAGCTGTCATCTG
>UOFK01000211.1_pt1 | contig 16551 bp, 14 predicted proteins | sample 1990061 | NCBI WGS metagenome assembly UOFK01 (sample SAMEA4728526, study PRJEB27164) | hydrothermal vent metagenome | biome: marine basaltic hydrothermal vent biome; feature: marine hydrothermal vent; material: mineral | place: Pacific Ocean | collected 2011-06-14/2011-07-23 | depth 1741 m
ACACCAATCAGTCATCACCGACAGCCGTCGGCTTCTTGGGCTCACTTTCGGCAGGCTTGGAAACAGGCACTGGTTTGGGTGTTTCACTGGTCGTAGGTTTAGCGGCGGCAGGTGTTGGCGCAGGTTTGGGCGACTCAGCTGTTGAAGGCTGGGCAGCTGGAATTATCGCCGGTTTCGTGGCACTGTCCTTGGGTGTGGCAGGCTTGGAAACAGGCACTGGTTTGGGTGTTTCACTGGCCGCAGGTTTGGCGGCGGCAGGTGTTGGTGCAGGTTTGGGCAACTCAGCTGGTGAAGGCTGGGCTACCGGAGTTATCGACGGTTTCCTGGCATCGTTCTTAGGTGCAGAAGCATTGTCGCTCTTAGGCGCAGCGGACTTAGCCTCACTGGCGGCGGGCTGGGAGGCTGCTGGAACGGCTGCCGTGTCTTTTGCAGGAGGTTCGCTCGAAGTAGCCTGATCCCCAGCCTGCTGCTGGCCAGCGGACTGCTCCTCTTTGTCTCTACGGGGTCCTGAACGTCGGCGGCCACCGCGCCGACCGCGCCGACTACGCCCTTGCGAGGTTTTAGTGCCCGTCTCTGGAGTACTTGCCTGCGGCTGCTGGTCTTTATTCTCCGCTACTGTTTGATCTACCTTTTGATCTACCTTGACCTCTTGATCGATCTTGGCTTCGTTTTTAGCTTCATTAGGACGGCGTTTCTGGCCACTTTTGTTGCGCTGCTGTGGCTGTTTATTACCATCGCCATCACTACGCTGGGCTGATGGTTGCCGACTACCGCTGCGCCGACGGTTGCTGCCACTGGTACTACGGGTACGTCCGCCGCGCCCGGTGTTGCCACTACGGCTGCGTTGTGGTGGTTTTTCAGACTTCTCCTCTTTGACCACCGTACCGGCGCCAAATAGGCTCGCCCATACGCGGCGTAACAATCCGGGTTGCTGAGGAGTCGCCGCAGGCTCGCGGACAATCACTGGAGCAGGCGCTGCCGGAGTAATCGCTTGCACAGCCGGCTTCTCTATTTCAACCGGTTTGCTAGTGATCAACGTATCTTCGAGTGGGGTTTCATCTTGCTCGGCTTCAATTAACTTGTGACTGGTAGTGCTGTTATCGCCTTCGAGTTCGTCATGGCGTACCCGTTTGATTTCGTAGTGAGGCGTTTCTAGGCTGGGTGTTGGTATCAGTGCTACGCTTAGATTGTTTTGCTGTTCCATATCAAACAATATGTCGCGTTTTTCGTTGAGCAGGTAGGTGCCTACAGCAACGGGCACTCTGGCAACCACGCGTGCTGTTTTATCTTTCATGGCCTCTTCACCAACAATGCGCAAGATAGACAGGGCAAGTGATTCGACACCTCGAACAGTGCCCTGGCCACTACAGCGTGGGCAAACAATCTGGCTGGATTCGCCCAATGACGGGCGTAGGCGCTGGCGCGACATTTCCAGTAGACCAAAACGTGAAATACGGCCAATCTGGACGCGCGCACGGTCCATGCGCAGGGCTTCACGCAGGCAGTTTTCGACTTCGCGCTGGTGCTTGGTAGGCTGCATATCGATAAAATCAATCACCACCAGACCACCCAGGTCACGCAAGCGCAGTTGGCGGGCTACCTCATCGGCGGCTTCCAGGTTGGTATTCAGTGCGGTTTCTTCGATATCGCTACCCTTGGTTGCACGCGCTGAGTTGACATCGACTGACAGCAGCGCTTCGGTATGATCGATAACGATAGCGCCGCCAGAGGAGAGGGTGACTTCGCGCTGGAAGGCGGATTCGATCTGGCTCTCAATCTGGTAGCGGGAAAACAGCGGCACCGGATCGTCATAGCGTTTCAGCTTCTTCAGATTGTGCGGCATGACCTGGGTCATGAATTCGAGCGCGCGCTGATGAATCTCTTCATCGTCGACCAGGATTTCACTGATATCGCTACGCAGGTGGTCGCGCAGAGCACGAATGATGACGTTGCTTTCCTGGTAAATCAGGAAGGATGCTTTGCGTTCGTCAGCCGCTTTGGATATAGAGTTCCATAGCTGTAGCAGATAATCGAGATCCCACTGGAGCTCTTCGGCTTGTCGGCCCACACCCGCTGTACGCACGATGAGCCCCATATCGGTCGGATATTCCAGCTGTGCCATAGCATCGCGGACGATGCTGCGATCTTCGCCTTCGATGCGCCGGGACACACCTCCAGCACGCGGGTTATTCGGCATCAGGACCAGGTAACGGCCTGCCAGGCTGACAAAGGTAGTGAGTGCAGCGCCCTTGTTGCCGCGTTCCTCTTTTTCAACCTGGACAACGACTTCCTGGCCTTCGTAGAGGGCATCTCTGATAGAGACCCGGCCGACATCGCTAACATCTTCTTTGAAATAGCCGCGAGCAACCTCTTTCAGCGGCAAAAAGCCGTGACGCTCGGCGCCGTAGTCAACAAAGGCCGCTTCAAGACTCGGCTCGATACGGGTGATTTTACCTTTGTAGACGTTGGATTTTTTCTGGCCTTTAGAGGGGACCTCGATATCAAGATCGTAAAGTTTCTGGCCTTCTACCAGAGCAACACGCAGTTCTTCGGGCTGCGTGGCGTTGATGAGCATACGTTTCATTGGATTTATCTCTCGTGTGCTCCACCGTACCACGCGTTCGATTGGCGATGGGGACTAATAATAGCTGACGGCGCCCAAGAGCCTGGGCGCCAAACGACTGGTCGAGCCAGTATGTCAGTCCAAAAATCAATACCATCATCAAGACGAGCAACAGTGTCACGGGAGCAACCAATATTATTCAGGGCTTCTACGCCCGGATCGTGCTCCGGGCAACAGTAGAAACGAATGTGGGTTCTGTATGCCGACTGCGACAGACCGCTTTCCGGGCTGCCAACAAATTATGCCGACGCCTGACTATATCAATACATTTCCCATATATCAAATGCTTATACTGCGCGCCTGGATGATCTAAGCTTTTGTTTTGTAATGAGGCAGCCATGGGCGCAGGCTGGTAGAATCCAGCCATGGAAAATCTGCCCAAGCCAGCTGTGCACTGGCTAGACATATCGGCTGAGCAGGCGGGCCAGCGAATCGATAACTTTTTACTGCGTGTCCTTAAAGGTGTTCCGAAAAGCCGTATATACCGCTTGTTGCGTAAGGGAGAAGTGCGTGTCAACAAAGGGCGGGCAAAGCCAGAATATCGTCTAAAAACAGGTGATAGCGTGCGTATCCCCCCCGTACGATTGGCGGAAAGCAAACCGACCGTCACACCCGGAGGGCGGGTACTGGAGCGTCTTGCCAATGCCATTATCCATGAAGATGAGCGTTTGCTGGTGCTAGATAAACCGTCGGGTATGGCGGTCCATGGTGGTAGCGGCCTGAGTTATGGCGTGATCGAGGGTCTGCGAGCGCTGCGGCCGCAGGCACCTTACCTGGAATTAGTCCACCGCCTCGACCGGGAAACCTCGGGGTGCCTGTTGATTGCTAAAAAGCGCAGTGAACTGCGCACACTACATGCGCTTTTACGCAATAACGGCATCCAGAAGCGTTATTTACTACTGGCACACGGCGATTGGAGTAACGGTCCCTGGACGGTGGGTGCAGCGCTGAAAAAAAACCTGTTACAGGGTGGAGAACGCCTGGTACAGGTCGATGAAATCAATGGCAAGCCATCGTTGACCCGTTTTCGGCGGCTTGAAGGTTATGCTGGAGCCAGTTTGGTGGAAGCCGAGCTGGAAACCGGGAGGACCCACCAGATCCGGGTACATGCGGCTCATGTCGGACACCCTCTGGCGGGCGACAAAAAATATGGAAATGCGGAATTTAACCGAGATATGGGTCAAAAAGGGTTAAAGCGCCTATTTTTGCACGCACATTATATTGCTTTTCGAGACCCGGACCGGCATCGAGAAGTGGAAATCAGCGCCCCTCTGAGTCACGAACTCAGAGCGGTCATTCAACAATTGGAGGCAACGCCCGATACAAGGGCTAGAAAGTGACTAAAAATATGGTTGTTAATAAGGAAATTATGCCCCATGCCATCCGTCTCATTGTGTTCGATTGGGACGGCACTCTGATGGATTCGGAAACTCAGATTGTGCACGCCATATTCAGTGTGATAAGCGATATGCGGCTGGAACCACGCAGTGTCGACGAGTGCCGAAATATTATCGGGCTGGGGCTTAAAGAGGCTATTGACAGCCTGTATCCAGGCCGGGACGAACCATTCAACCGGCAGTTTGTCGATTGTTATCGGCATCATTGGTTTTCGCAGGTGCATAATTCGGACTTGTTTCCCGGTGCCCGCGAAACCGTTATGTTGCTCCGGGAGGCCGGTTTCGAACTGGCGGTTGCAACCGGTAAAGGCCGGCCGGGACTCGACGCTGTACTGCAGCAAACCGGGCTCGAGGCACTATTTTCGGTGACCCGCTGTGCCGACGAAGCTCGTTCCAAGCCGCATCCGCAGATGCTGGAAGAAATACTGGAGCAAACGGGTATCCCAGCGGCGCAGACACTGATGGTGGGCGACACGGAATACGATATGGGCATGGCAGTCCAGGCGGGCGTCCATCCTGTGGCCGTGAGCTATGGTGTGCACGAGCGTGAACGCCTGTTGCGCTATCGGCCGTTGGTTTGTCTCGATACGATCAGTGAACTGGTCGATTGGCTGGCTGAGAAGCAGCTTCTGGATACAGGATTTATGGTAGAGCCACCGTTGTTGGTGGTTGATTGAGGTAAGGCACTATGGAAAATCAACATCACTTAGACGAGCAGGATAAAGCACAAACGCTGGAGTGGCAGCGGGATATGATTAACCGCCTGGCATTTTCGTCGCTAAAGGAACAGCGCACGGCACGTCGCTGGAGTATCTTTTTCAAATTGCTGATGTTTGCCTACCTGGCAACCATTCTGTATCTGTATACCCCCGAAGTCGATTTGGATGCCGCTGAAGGTAAGCAACATACCGCTCTGGTGGAGTTGACCGGCGTCATCGCAGCGGATAAAGAGGCGAACGCTGACAATATTGTGACGGGACTCAGAGACGCCTTTGAAAATAAAAATTCGGCCGGTGTCATTCTGCGCATCAATAGCCCGGGCGGCAGCCCGGTACAGGCAGGCTACATCAACGACGAGATCGAGCGTCTGCGCAAGGAATATCCGGACAAGCCTTTCTACGCCGTACTCAGTGATATCTGCGCATCCGGTGGCTATTACGTCGCTTCTGCGGCAGATAAGATTTATGCTGATAAGGCTAGCATCGTAGGTTCCATTGGTGTGCGCATGGATGGGTTTGGTTTTGTGGATACCATCAAAAAGCTGGGGGTTGAACGGCGCTTGATCACTGCTGGTGAACATAAAGGTTTCCTCGATCCTTTTGAACCGGTCAAGGCTGGTGATGTCGCCCATATACAATCTCTATTGAATGATATACACCAGCAGTTTATTCAGGTCGTTCGTGCGGGCAGGGGTGACAAGCTCAAAGATGACCCCACTTTGTTCAGCGGTTATGTCTGGACTGGTGAGCAGGCGATTGAGCTCGGCCTGGTGGACGAACTGGGCAGTTCCAGCTACGTTGCGCGTGAAGTGATCGGGGCTGAAAAAATTGTTGACTACACTCCCAGCGAAGACTGGCTACAGGCATTCAGCAAGCGTTTTGGTACCGCCATGGGGCAGGGTGTCGGTCAGGTGCTGGAGACTCAATTCAGCTTACGCTAGCCCGCATTTCTCACCACGATGACGCGCCCTCGCTCTGCGGTGAAAAATGCGGGCTGGTACTCCGTATTGTAGGGTCGAATTCATTCGACCGAGCCTGTCTATCCAGGTTGTTATTAGCCGAATGAATTCGGCCCTACAGAGTACTAGGGAATGGCGATCCCGGCCTTGTTCAGCCAACTCACCAGACGAATGAGTGGCAGGCCGATGAGTGCGCTTGGATCTTCACCCTGCATGGATTCAAACAGGCTGATTCCAAACCCCTCGGATTTAAAACTGCCAGCGCAGTTATAAGGCTGTTCAAGGCGCAGGTAGCGATCTATTTGCGCTTCGGTCAAGTTTCTGAAGTGGACATGAAAGGGCACCATTTCCAGGTGTAACTGTTTGCTTGCAGTATCCAACAGGCACAGCCCGGTCATGAAACTGACCTGTTGTCCCGCCAGCCGGGCCAGTTGCTCGCAGGCTTTGCTGTGACTGCCGGGTTTGCCCAGGACAGCCTCGCCACATACGGCTACCTGGTCAGAACCGATAATCAGGGCATCTGCAAAGGCCTCGGCACCAGCGCGTGCCTTGGCTTCCGACAGGCGAGTCACCAGATCGTGGGGAGATTCACCCGCCAGCCGGGTTTCATCCACATCGGGCGAAAATATTTCAAAGGGTATATTTAGGCGTTCGAGTAGTGCTTTACGAAAAGGTGAAGTTGAAGCGAGCACTAGCGTTCGTGTTGTCATTGTTGTCGCCATAATTTTAGCGCTGTGAAAAATAGCGTTGCAGATATTCGGAGAAAGAGAGTTCGTCGGCAGCTTCAATAGCCTGTTGGTCTTCCAATGATTTGGTGGAAAGTTCCTGGAAAAATTTCTGCTGTTCTTCACTGAGTGGCAGGTTGGTAAAAAAATGCTGATGGATTTCAGACATATGTTTGGCAAAGTGATAGAAACCTTCCCCACGACGGCGCATTTCGTTGAGTATCTGTGCTGACGGAGTCAGTTCAGGATCTTTCATTTTTGCTATCTGGGCATTAAGCGCTGTGCAGTAAGGGGTTCCTTCTGAACTGCGATCCAGTAGTTCACACACCGGGTACATTTCTTCGAGCAGCTCTTGGCCCCAGTCCCGTAGCAGCAGCATGCCTTTCCCGCGGGCTAAATTAAGCTTAGGGTCGCGCCCCCGGTGGGCAGCGCGCAGTTCATTTTCATCAACAGCACGCCACTCCTGCCGGTGAATTTTCGGGCTTTCTTGTAATAGACAAAAAAGCAGAAAAGCTTCCAGGAAGTGCAGCTGGCGTTCATTAATGCCTAAAGGATCAAAGGCATTAATATCCAGCGACCTGAGTTCAACATAGGCAATGCCGCGGCGCTGTAGTGCAAGCGTAGGTTTTTCATTGCCATTGAGAAGCTGCTTTGGACGAATAGTGCTGTAATACTCATTTTCTATTTGCAGAAGATGGGTATTCAATTGGCGGTATTCGCCGCCAAGTTCAATGCCCAATTTTTCGTATTCTGCGGAAGGCGTTTCTATCGCCTTGGTCAAGCTCGCAATATAGGCTTGCAGTGAGTCATAATTGGCCTTGATGCCAGATTCGTTCTCTTTGTTATTCTGGTAGCCGATATCGCCCATGCGCAGTGATGTCGCATAGGGATCATAATAAGTATTCTCGTTAAATGTTTTCAGCGTTGTTGGAGCATCTCCCAGAAAAGATTTACAGATAGCCGGGGAAGAACCAAACAGGTAAGGGATCAGCCAGCCAAAACGTTGCAGATTTCGAATCAGCCCCATATACGATTCTGATATGAAGTCTTGCATAGGCAGACGATTGCCTTCGAGCTCACTGTATATAGGCCAGAATTCCGGTGGGAAAGAGTAATTAAAATGCACGCCAGCTATCACCTGCATCACCCTGCCATAACGATTGCCCAATCCTACCCGATAAACGTGTTTCATCCGCCCCTGATTGGAACTTCCATAATCAGCGATGGGGATGCTGGTTTCGCCAGCAACAACACAGGGCATGCTGGTTGACCAGAGAAATTCATCATCCAGATTTTGATAGACAAACTGCTGAGTATTACGCAGAAAATCCAATACCTGACGGATGTGTTTGAAGGGTGGAGTAATGAACTCCGTTAGTGCTTCAGAATAATCGGTGGTGATGTAGGGGTGCGTGAGTGCAGAGCCCAGCGCCAACGGGTGCGGGGTAGCAGCAATACTGCCTTCGCGATTGACGCGTAAACTTTCCTTCTCAACGCCGATGGCGCTGTTCTGCAGCAGACGACTGTGCTTGAGTGCATCAAGTTGTTGCAGACGCTGCTGGAGCTTGGCGTACATAATACCTTAAACCTGGGGGAGCAGTTCGAGGTCAGGTGGGTAGGGCGAGTTATTCCAGTCTGACCGGCTTAGCATGTCACGCAATATCGGCTGGATCGCTTCTTCCAAAACCGGGTGATAAAAAGGCATACGTACCATTTGCAAAATAGTCAGTTGTTGCTCAATGCACCAGTTGAGCAGGTGTCCGAGGTGTTCCCCGTGTGGCGCCACCATAGAAGCACCCAACAGGCGGCCGCTGAGCCTATCCGCATATAGCTTTAGTGTGCCTTTGTTTTTGCCCATAAGCAGTGCCCGACCGAGCATGCCAAAGGCAACGCTGCCGGTAACGGTATTATCCAGATCGAGCGCTGAGTAACGGGCACCCACCATGACAATATTGGGATCGGTAAAGGTGATGGCTAACGGCGTTTTGCGACGAAAGGCCATCACTGTGTCGCTAACAGCATTAATGCCGGCAATACGCCCTTCGTCTGCCGCTTCGTGCAGCAACTGACGTGTAGCAGTGACATCGCCAGCGATAAATATCGGCTTGTTGCCGACTTGCAGAGTGTTTGGATCATGATCCAGAGTACCCGAGGCATTCAAACTAAGACCGGCTTTGTCGAGATTGAGGGAGCCGAGATTAGGGGTTCGCCCAATAGCGACTAGTATTTTTTCTACTGTAACAGACTGATTGCCAGCACTGACGCGCAGTTTGCCATCGTCAGCTTCGATGTTGGCGGTATGCCCCAACCATAAAGGAAACTCTTTACCTATAAGTTGTTGGGCAAGTTTGTCGACATCGGGGTCATCAATGCTGCCTATCGTCTCAAGCTGGTCGATACCGGTTACCTGTACTCCCAGTCGGTTGAAAGCTTGTCCAAGTTCTAGCCCGATGACGCCGAGACCGATCACCGCCAGGGATTCGGGTAGATCTTGCATCTCAAAGATGTCATCAGTGGTGAGTATCCGGTCACCGAAGGCTTTCCAGGCTGCGGGAACAACAGGAGAGGTCCCCGTTGCGATAATAATACGCTTGGCTCGTATGGTATCTTCACCCGCTTGAAGTAAATCGGGTTCGAGAAAATGTGCATACGCTGTAATCAATTCGTCGCCCATCTCATCGGTGCTGGTCGATAGTACCTTGTCGACAAAAATGTCACGCATATCCTGGACGTGTTCCATGACATCGCCGCCAGCAATGCTCATGCTGTTCGTGCCCTCTATGCCTTCACGGTTGAACAGTTTGCGCCGGTGGAAGTCTTCAGCCACCTGAATAATGGCCTTGGACGGCATGCAGCCTACACGCGAGCAGGTAGTGCCGAGTTCACCGCCATCAATAAGCACATAGCTGTCGGTTTTGTGTTTAATTTGTCCGAGGGCATACAGGCCAGCACTGCCCGCGCCTATGATGGCAACATCAACGTGTTTTTCCATAATCTGTCTACGCTAGGTCTATGATGAATTTACGGGTTCTTGGCATAAGCCAAGCCACCGCCGGTGTGTTCGGTTTTGGAGCAATACAGCGCTTTATCAACTTGTTCCAGCAAGCTGGCAAAATCTTCACCGTGGGTAGGTGCTTCGCCAAGACCAAAAGTAGCGCTGAAATCGATTTTATTGGCAGAGGCCCATTGCTCGACCTGGGACTGGATGCGTCCGGCAACGAGTCCTGCTTCTTCCAAACTGGTATCGTCAAGCAGCATCACAAACTCGTCGCCACCAAAGCGTGCTGCGACATCAGTGCTCCGGATTGAGTGGCGAACGATATCGGCGAACTGTTTAAGTACCCTGTCGCCAGTGGCATGGCCCAGTTCATCATTTACTGCCTTAAACTTATCCAGGTCAGCAAACAGTAAAATAAAACCGGGTTGATTGCGTTGCAAGCGCCGGAACATCATCTCGGCTGTATCCACCAGCGCCCGCCGGTTCAGCATGCCGGTAAGCATATCCAGGCGGCTGTTCTGTTCAAGCTGGCGCCGACTGCCTTCAATGCATCCCATCAGGATATAAGCGTAGATCAGGATGCTTCCGCCAAACAGATTCAGGAAAAGCAGTCCTGGAGACACAGTTAAGCCGTTGATCTGATAGCGCGCTAATAACACAATTATGGTGGCAGTAAAGCAGCCGATCAGAGATGTCGCGAATAATTTCATGCCGTAACGCATACCGTTGCCCAGTGCCACCATGATATAGACCAGTAGAGACGGTGGGATCATGTATGGGTCGTTGAGCACGGCAATAGAGACCATAAGAATATCCAGCCACATGGCGACATAGAATCGGCGCAGGTAGATGGGCCGACGGTAGGCACTCAAAAGTAACGCCGTATTTATTAGAAAATAGACGGCAAAGGCTGCGTTTATCCAAGTGAGCGTCCAGTAGGCAGGCGTGATGCCTTCGACAAAATTGAAGAATAAAATGCCCAGTAACATAAAAGCATAGCGGGTAAAAAACTGGATGCGTTGCTCGTTCCAGGTGGGGTAGCGGCACCCCGATGCTGAAGGCTCTGCGCGATTGCGGCGATCTTCCTGCCTACGACGCTCCTCGTGCAGTCGATGATCGCTTGATTGAGTATCAACCACTATGTTAGAAAATTCCTGTAATATGTTGTTATCGTTAATAATTTCAAGCGTTATTAAGGTGAAAATAGACCTAGGTAAGATTATACAAGACTTCTACCAGTAATTCTCGACACTGATATGCCCTGGAGTACGGCGACGGTTAAGTGTCAGGCCACGAGCTTGCAGGGCAGTGCTGGTGTCTTTAACCATGTCTGGATTACCGCAAAGCATGACTTGTGACGAGTCAGTCGCAATCTGAAGGCCAGCGCGTTCTTCAAGGCGGCCATCATTGAGTGCTATGGGTATCCTCGCCTGCAAGGCGAAGTCTGTGGTTTCGCGGCTGACAAAAGGAATGAATTGGAATTGGTCGGCGTGCACCTGCCGGATTGTTTGTATCGTTTCAGAAAAACTGAGTTCTTCCACCCGGCGTACTGCGTGCACCAGGACTACTCGTTTAAACCGTTCCCATACCGGTTGTGATTTGAGTATGGAAAGGAAAGGCCCGATTGCCGTGCCGGTAGATAATAACCATAGATCGTGCGCATCAGGGACTTCATCAATGGTTAGAAATCCAGATGCGCGGCGGCTTACTTCAATGGTGTCACCCGGCTGCAGCTTGACCAGATGACTGGTAAGCGGCCCATTGGGGACGGTAATAAAATAAAATTCCAGCAGTGGCTCGGCCGGGGCATTGACAAAGGAATAGGGCCGTCCAACCAGTTCGTCATTTACAGGCAAAGCAATTTTGGTAAATTGCCCGGCGGTAAAGGGTTCTATATCCACTTCAATTCGGATTGAATAAAGCGTATCTGTCCAGCTGTGCAACGCCTGTACACGCCCTTCTACCCAGCGTTTTCGGTTGATATCAACCATGTCAGTGTTCCTCTAATTAATGGGCTTCAAGTACGACTATGCTGCGCGGGCTGACGTTGATCCGTATGTCCTCCACAGTGTGCTGTTGTTCCGGGGTGAAAATATGGTCAGTGGCGGTAGCTGCGGTATCCACGGCTAGATGCCAGCGTCGCCCGGCGATTATCGGCGGGTGGGTGCTGATATTTTTCCAGGACATGTTCAGCATAATGTGCAGATCAGCTTCCTCTGTATTGACCGCCGCCAGTGTAAACCCCAGTACTTGGGCTTCGCTATTGCCCCAGCCGGGTGGTTGGCCTTCGGGGCCGCACCAGCTGATGTCCGGCAGGCCACGTTCATTGGTTGGCTCACCGGTGAGAAAACGTCGGCGCATTAAGCAGGGGTGGCGACGACGCAAGGCGATCATCTGCTGTACGAAAAACAGCATATCGGCATTGCGTTCGGTCAATTCCCAGGCAAACCAGGTGAGGTCGTTGTCCTGGCAGTAGCCGTTGTTATTGCCCTGCTGGGTTCGTAGCACCTCATCGCCCGACAGCAGCATGGGAACACCCTGGCTGAGCAGCAGTGTGGTGATGCTGTTTCTGGCCAGTTGCTTGCGCAGGGCCAATATCTGTTCATCGCTGGTATCGCCTTCGATGCCACAATTATCGCTGAGATTATCGTTGTGACCGTCACGGTTATTCTCACCATTGGCAAGATTGTGCTTTTCCCGGTAGCTGAACTGATCGTATAGCGTGAAGCCATCGTGACAGGTGATGAAGTTAATGCTGTTGATCGGCAGGCGCTGTTGTGGCTGATAAAAATCGGCGCTGCCGCTCAGGCGAGTCGCCACTTCACTGATAATGCCTTTGTCGCCACGCACAAAACGGCGCATGATATCGCGATAACGACCATTCCATTCGGCCCAGCGGTAACCGGGAAAACTGCCGACCTGGTACAACCCGGCGGCATCCCAAGCCTCGGCAATCAACTTAGTGCCAGCGAGTTGTTCTGACAGCTCTATGCCCCACAATACCGGCGCATCGTGCAACGGTGTACCATCTTCGCCGCGCGCCAGCGCGCTGGCCAGGTCAAAGCGAAAGCCATCGACGTGCATTTCACGCACCCAGTATTCCAGACAATTGATAATGAAACTGGCAACGACAGGGTGGTTGCAGTTAACGGTGTTGCCACAACCGGTGTAATCTCTGAAAATACGCTTATCATTCTTGTCGAGGTGATAAAAAATACTGCTGCCAAAGCCTTTGAAATTAATGACCGGGCCTTGGGCGCCACCCTCGGCGGTATGGTTAAACACCACGTCGAGGATAACGCCGATGCCAGCGTGGTGTAGTGCCTTGACCAGGTCACGGAATTCACGCTGGTGGGTTCCCTGCTGAGAGGTAACACAGTAGCCGGGGTGGGGTGAAAAAAAACTGTGAGTACTGTAGCCCCAGTAGTTTTTCAGGCCCAGCGCAGCCGTACCGCCGGGGATGTCTTGTTCATCAAAAGCCATGATCGGCATGAGTTCGACGTGGGTGATGCCGAGTTGCTTCAGGTAAGGAATTTTCTCGATCAGTGCCGAGAAAGTACCTGGGTGCTGCACGCCAGCGGAGGCATGCCGGGTGAAACCGCCTACGTGTAATTCATAAATAATGGCCTGCTCAAACGGTAGTGCGAGTGGCGTGTCATCTTCCCAGTCATACTGCTCATCCACCACCATGCAGCGCATAGATGCAGCGCTGTTATCGCCGCTTTGTATTGCCTGACGGCGCTCCCAGAGGGTGTCGCAGACCGCTCGTGCCCATGGGTCTAGCAGGGCTTTGTCGGGATCAAAGCGTCGTCCGGTTTCGCGTGTTTCACCTGGGCCATCCATACGCCACGCATACCAGGTGCCCACGGGCAATTGTTCGATGTGTACATGCCAGGTAAAAAATGTCTTGTTGATGGCAGGATCGAGCGCAACGATTTGGAAGGGCAGGGTGTCTTCGGTATGCGCAAACAGCAACAATTCTACCCGCGTAGCGTGGCGGCTGAAAACCGAGAAATTAACGCCGCCTGCGCCAGTTCTTACACCGGTAGGATAACGCACACCGGCCGTGTGTTTGTAGTTCTGATGTGCCGACATACTCTAACCGGTGATTTGCTGTTTATAACAAGATCATAGACTATTCATAGCAAATCTGGAACCCGGCAGACCCAATGCACTCGCATGCCCCTCACTGCGGCAAGATTACAGGCGTACCCCGCATGGATTTGTCATGCCCTGTCAATGCCTTGATCAGAGCGATAAGCACCCATGGGTGCGTCGGTAAAGGTTTCACGGTAAAATGATCCGCTTAGCCCTGTAGCAGGGCTATTTCACCGGACGGTTAAAATTCATGCAAGAAGCCTGGGCCGTTTTTTCGCGGCATATTGTTATCGCCACACTATTTTTTTTACCGCAGTCGAGGCGTATTGCCATCGAACGTCGTATGCGCGGTAAGGAAGAGTTTCGCAAGTTGCAACTTGCCGACTGGGTGCTGGTATCCTGGGGTAAAAGCGGGCGTACCTGGTTCCGGGTCATGCTGTCGCACCTATACCAGATCAAGTATCAATTGCCGATTAACCGCCTGCTCGAATTTGACAATCTGCATAAGATGCAGCCAAAGGTGCCAAGAGTATTTTTCAGTCATAATAATTATGTACGTGATTATCTTAACGACTGGACCAGCCTGAACCATTTTCGCGGAAAGAAAACCGTGCTATTGGTGCGTGACCCACGCGACGTCGCCGTATCACAGTTTTTTCAGTGGAAATACCGCATGCGGCCACACAAAAAACGACTCAACCAATATCCCCCCCATGGTGCCGAGATTAATACCTGGGACTTCGTAACGAATCCCGATTGCGGTGTGCCGAGAATTATCGATTTCTTCAACGGTTGGGCACATTGCCTGCCAGGCATGGAGGAGAACCTGCTAATCATCCGCTACGAAGATATGCGTGTTGATCCTGCGGCTGTTATGCAACGGGTGCTCGAATTTGTAGGTACACCCGGTAATGAGGAAGAGATTGCTAAAGCTGTAGAATTTGCGTCCTACGACAATATGAAAAAGCTCGAAACAAAAAGCCTGTTCAAAGGCAGCGGTGCCCGCGTCAAGCCTGGCGACAAGAAAAACCCTGACTCCTTCAAGGTGCGTCGTGGCAAGGTCGGTGGCTACCGGGATTACTTCAATGATGCACAAGTGGCTGAAATTGACCACAGTGTAGAGACGAATTTGAACCCGGTATTTGGCTACAAATAAGAAAATCTGTAGGCGCTTTGAGGCAAAAGCTTGCGTGGGTATTTCAGCTGCACGGGATTGAGGCGTTTGATGTTGATTTGGTGGAGTCGAGGAGGATCGAACTCCCGACCTTCGCATTGCGAACGCGACGCTCTCCCAGCTGAGCTACGACCCCGGCGGCGATATTCTCTAAATTTCTAAAGAGTACATTATGGAGTATACCCGTAGAACCAAAAATCATAAAGGTGTGACTTTATCAAAATTGAACATAATAATTGCTATGCTTGATATTATAGCGGTCCCTGAGCAGGGTGCAATGGTTGAGAGGTGACAAAGAATGGACTTGGAAAGCTTTGTGATGTCCAACGAGGTGCCCGTTCGTATGAGTTTTTTTTTCGGTGTCTTCGCCATTATGGCACTCTGGGAACTAGCAGCACCCCGACGTCGGCTGCAACATTCGAAATGGGTACGTTGGAGTAATAATATTGGGCTGGTTTTTTTTAACAGCTTTGTTATCCGGGTGTTATTTCCGACTGCTGCTGCTGGTATGGCGCTGTTCGTGGGCGACCAGGGTTGGGGGGTATTTAATTATTTCCCCGTACCTTTCTGGGTGGCGGTAGCAGGTTCTGTGGTCATGCTGGATTTTTTTATCTGGCTGCAGCATGTCATGGTTCATGCGGTGCCTTTACTATGGCGCTTGCACCGTGTACACCATGCGGACCTGGATTATGATGTCACTACCGGAGCACGCTTCCACCCGCTGGAAATTCTGTTGTCCATGGGTATTAAATTCGCTGTTATCTTATTACTTGGACCACCCGTGCTGGCAGTGGTGTTATTTGAAATTATCCTTAATGCGACCGCCATGTTTAATCACAGCAATGTAAGCTTGCCTGTAGGGCTGGATCGTGTATTACGCTGGTTCTTGGTAACACCTGATATGCATCGGGTCCATCACTCTGTTGAAGATGATGAAGCCAACAGTAATTTCGGTTTCAGTCTACCTTGGTGGGACCGGTTGTTCGGCACCTATCGAGCACAACCGCGTGCTGGTCACGAAGGTATGACAATTGGTATTCGCAGCTTCCGGCAAGACAAGTGGTGTTCCTGGTTACCCGGTATGTTGGCGATTCCATTCATCGGCAAGATCAGTGGCTATGCCATTAACCGCCGTCAATGGGAGCAAGACAATGAAAGCTAATATGATGCGCGTGGTAGTGCTACTGGTTTTGCTGGCAGGTATCAGTGCAGCGGTCATGTTGCGCGATCAGCTCGATATAGTCGAGCTGCAACGATGGATCAGTGAAGCCGGTGTAGCGGCACCCCTGCTGTTTATGTTGATCTATGCGGTGGCTACTGTATTTTTTCTACCGGGCTCAGTGCTGACATTTGCCGGTGGCGCTTTGTTTGGCCCGGTTATGGGGACGTTTTATAACCTTACTGGCGCAACCTTGGGGGCAGTATTGGCATTTCTGGTAGCACGTTACCTGGCCTCCGACTGGGTGGCAAACAAGACCGGTGGCCGTATGAAACAGCTTATCAATGGCGTCGAAAGTGAAGGCTGGCGATTTGTGGCCTTCGTCCGGCTGGTACCATTATTTCCGTTTAATCTACTGAATTATGCGCTGGGGCTGACCAAGATCCGCTTTACCCATTACTTGGTGGCGACCTATGTCTGTATGTTGCCTGCATCGTTTGCTTATACCTATCTGGGGTATGCCGGGCGGGAAGCCATAGGCGGTGGTGAAGGGCTGCTGCAAAAAGGATTGTTGGCATTGGCGCTATTGGCCGTAGTTGCATTCTTGCCAGGCCTAGTCGGTCGTTTGCGTAAAAAGCCTAAAAATGCCTACCCTATGGACTGAACACCTTTGTAATACGAGTTAGCACAGGTCGAGAA
>UOFK01000146.1_pt1 | contig 16275 bp, 14 predicted proteins | sample 1990061 | NCBI WGS metagenome assembly UOFK01 (sample SAMEA4728526, study PRJEB27164) | hydrothermal vent metagenome | biome: marine basaltic hydrothermal vent biome; feature: marine hydrothermal vent; material: mineral | place: Pacific Ocean | collected 2011-06-14/2011-07-23 | depth 1741 m
CTACTTCGGCTTCTACTTCGGCTTCTACTTCGGCTTCTACTTCGGCTTCTACTTCGGCTTCTACTTCGGCTTCTACTTCGGCTTCTACTTCGGCTTCTACTTCGGCTTCTACTTCGGCTTCTACTTCGGCTTCTACTTCCAAGCACTCATCAGTCACCTGATCTTCCAGGGTGGAGGGAACGTCATTATTCGCTTCTTGTATGGGTGCTGTTGTCTGTGCTTCTGTAGCTGGATAACCCAGACGGTCAACGCCTTGCTCGGCAACAATCATAGCCGAGTTACCATCCGCTCGCCGTTCTTTCAGTCCCTCAAGAAAATACTCCAAACCACAAACAGCGTCCGCCAAATAATCGAGTTCCTGTTGTTCAGCAACTTTATCACCGGTAAGCAACTCTGATTCAATGTAGCGTGTAATCGACTCAACCAGGGCACCTGCACGCGTTTCATTCAGCAGTAACAGACCACCTTTAACCTGCTTAAACCATTGCGGTACCTGTTCTAGCTTATCGACAGCCGAATCTTCTTTAATATAGATATCAATAGCTTCTTTAGCATACCTGAGGTCTGTAAGTGCCTCCTGCAGAACAACATCCATCACCTGATTGAGTTCATTACTTGCCAGCTGCTCTTCCACCTTGGCGTCAGCAGCGACCACTGCACGACTGCTCCCCATACCATCAACAGACGACTCAACAAACAGAAGGGTACTGGCAACATCCATCAAGGATGTCTCTGGCGGCATTTCATTTCGCTCAAGATAGCTTTTCAGGTCTTCAGATTTGGCAATAACCGCATTCCTGGCTGCACCAAGACTCAGCATTCCCAGCGTGTCGCCAAGTGAGCCCAGAGAATCTGCCAATGGGGCTAGCTCATGGCTGTCTTTGCAACCATTCCGTAAGGTGATATCCAACGTATCTTTCAAACGTGATAATTCTTCTCTGATTGCTACACCAACGGTAGCAAACAAATCTGCATTTTGTCCCGAAAGGCCCTCGCGAGCAAGCTCCAGCTCATCTTCACTGGGCAGCAAGTCTTTTAGCCGGTAAGTCGACTGAATAGCATGGATGCGCTCACTCGCATCCGACTCCGAAGATGCTTGGGCCACATAGAATAAAATATTTTTCAACAATTCATCCGGTATGTCTGCCGACATCTGTGTCTCGCCCGCATCGATTAAATTCTTAATCTCCCGGTCTACCTGACCCATCAGGCGTTTTACAGCAACTCCACCTTCGAGATTTTCATCAGCAAGTGCATCGGTAAGGCCTGCTGCCACCCACCAAAGACGCGAGGCGGTTGTCTCTTCACTCTGCAGCTGTAACGTGTCGAGCACTTCACGCATAGCATTTAGAGAACTTGCAACATTTTTTTCGCGCAACCAGCCGAGCAACCCTAACTGGAAACGGTGACGAAGAACATGTGCTTGCTCTTGTAAATTGGAATCTTTACCACCATCATCTTTAAGTGATTCCGGCAATGATGCATTCAGATCCGGTGAGAACATGGCATTCGCGGACAGCAAGTTTTCTCCACGAACGGCACGCAGATCATTTAGTAGCGGTAACAGCACCAGTGGGATATCCTGGTAGCCAGCAATCAATCGATCCAGATAATCCGGCAACTGAAGTATAGCTCGCATCAATATCGCGCAGGCATCATCGCATTGGGTAACAGCTCCGTCACTAAGCGCCCTGGCGACCTGCTCCATCTCCTCAGCCAACAGGGAGGCACCATATAACTCGACCATTTGCAAAGTACCGTACACCTGGTGCAAATACGCAGTCGTAAACCCGAGCTGGGCTTCATCCTGTGGGTCTTCTACATGCGCTTCCAGTGATTGCCTGGCTTCCTTTAGCGTAACATCCAGTTCACCTTTTACCCATGTCAGAGTGCTGAAGTCGATGACTTGATTCATTGTATTTCCTTTCATCCCGCACTGAGTGCTTTTAGTCTGTACACCGATACGCAAGCGTGTCGGCATGATGCACTTTTTCCATGTTTGAATGCTGCCAATTCAGCAACTCCCCAGGCCCAATGATTAACATTCCACCTGGACGTAAAAACCCACAAAGCTCGTTCACAATCCGTTGTCGTCTGACACGGTCAAAATAAATCAATAAATTCTGGCAAAAAATGAGATCCATTTTTGTCATTGGTGCTGCTTGCAAATCCCTGATATTCAGCTGGCTGAAGCAAACGCGCTTACGTAAGCCTGTCCCAATATGAAAGTGTCTATCGGAATGTTTGGCGCAGTAATCCTGCTGAAAGCTATAGGAAATATCCTTTAACCGACGCTTCAGATACACACCGTCACGCGCCAACCGTAAAGACGGTAGACTGATGTCAGTTCCAGTAATACCATACTTACGTCCTTCACCCAGTTGACGAACACCGGCATCAGCTATCATCGCCAGGCTATAAGCTTCCTCACCTGTAGCGCATCCAACACTCCAGGCTAGAAATTGATTACGACGCGCAAAGATTTCTGGAACAAGCTGTTCTCGAACCAGTCGCATAGAAGCCTCATGCCGAAAAAAACAAGTTTCATGTACAGTAAGCTGATCTATCAGCAGTGACCATTCCTGAGCCTGTACAGCTCCACTCAGCAAACGGTTATAGTACTGGTGCGAGTCATTGCAGCCAGTTTCACGCATGCGTGTCTTTATACCGCTGGCTAGAAAAGAGCGTCTTTCAGGTGCGATAAATAAACCTACACGATGCTCCAACAGCATTGCCCATTCAGAAAAATGCCGGTCATCCATATCGTGAGCAGGCCCGACAAAATGCCGACCCCGCCTAACCGTCTGTGCATTGCTTGCAGAATCTTCCACAGCCAGGCTCCGCCTTACTCCGGCAACTTGAAGCCGTCTACTGAAGTACCCATTTCTTCAGCGAGACCTGCCAGATTACCGATTGATGCCGAAGTTTCGTTAGTACCCGCAGAGGTCTGTGTTGTTATCTCCTGGATAACGTGCATGGTCTCGGAGATAGTGCCCGCCGCCTTCGACTGTTGACGGGCTGATGTGGAGATATTCTGAATCAGACTGGAAAGATCTTCAGACACGTTCATAATTTCTTCCAGTGCTTCACCAGACTCCTCGGCCAGACGCGCGCCATTAACAACACCGGCGGTACTCTGCTCCATGGAGATAACCGCTTCATTAGTATCGGTCTGGATAGTTTTAACCAGAGCCTCAATCTGCTTGGTTGCGTTGGATGAACGCTCAGCAAGACGCTGAACTTCGTCAGCAACCACCGCAAAACCACGACCGGCTTCACCCGCCATGGCTGCCTGAATGGCTGCGTTCAAAGCGAGGATATTGGTTTGTTCTGCAATATCGTTGATCAACTCAACGATATCACCAATCTCCTGGGAGCTTTCACCCAGCCGTTTGATGCGCTTGGAGGTATCCTGGATAGTTTCACGAATACGATCCATGCCTTCAATATTTCTGCGAACTTTATTACCGCCCGTCTTTGCATAGTCAACCGAGCGTAACGCTTTGTTAGCCGTTTCTTCAGCGTTTTTGGAAACCTCGTCGATAGACACGGCCATTTCATTGATGGCAGTGGTTGCCGATGTAATTTCCTCAGCCTGGTGCAAACTGGCGTCGGTCAAATGTTGAGCTGTATCCTGCGTCTGCCGGGCAGCCGATGACACTTGGCCGGAAGTTGCATTGATAGTGGTCACCATGTCGCGCAAAGCGTCAATGGTATAGTTCACCGAGTCGGCAATAGCACCGGTAAAATCCTCGGTAACCGTTGCATATGTCGTCAAGTCACCGTCAGCAAGGTTACCCATTTCATCGAGCAATCGCAGAATGGCTTCCTGGTTGTGCCTGTTTTCCATCTCAGCATGCTGGCGTCGTTTTTCCTGGTCTCGATAAACCTGCATACCCAAAAGAAATAAGAACAAAAGGCTGATGCCGCCGAACATATAGGCCATTTCCGGCTGTACAGCACGTTTGTTTGCTGCCAGAGAATAGGCATTTTGCAAGCGCAGTGCTGCAGCAAATAGCTCGTCTGATTGCGCAGAAATACTGCGTGCTGCCAACTGCACTTCAAGCAAGTCATCCGACATGTCCAACAGCTCTTCCACATTGTCTGCTATAACCTTGAATAGCAGCGATGTCTCAAACAATTTACCCTGAATACTCTCATTGTTAATCATGCGGATAACATCATTACCGCGCACCATGCCATCCAACACCGTACCATATTCCTCAACATCTTCAGCAAAGCGCTCGATAGCCATTTCAACGTTCTCACCACTCAAGGCCATATTAACGTTATTGACTATGCGCTGGCTGAGCATCAATTGACGAGCCGCCAGATTTATAGTCTGACGATTGGCTTTACGCTCAAGAAGAGCTTCTACAATTTCTTCATCGTAGGCCTGCAGCTTTGGAATCATATTGTTGATGACATTGCCGATCTCAGCCACCACAACGGCCACGTTTTCTCTTGATTCCAAAATAAAATCGATACTCGTACGGAACCCAGACCAATTTTCTTCAAGTGCAGTGAGATCAGTATCTACGGCGCTCCGACTCGGCGGCAGCCCTGTTGCAACGTTGCCGTTGCGCTCGTGCGATAAGGTATCACCGAAACGATCACGATAATGTGTCAGCTGATCAAACGCTGCTTCCAGCCCCGATGAAGCCTCCAGAGCATATTTAGCAGCCTGCTGCGACAACACCTGCTGCTCGCTGGTATAACTGATATATTCTTTGTCGTATTCTGACTCGACGCCGACATACCAGAATATACCTACCATAGTGCCCAACGACAGCAGCAAAGCTGCAATCAGAAGCATTGTCCGTTTATGTGAGCCTACCTTGTCGTTGGCCTGATTCGCTGTACTCATCTCTTGTCTCCTGACCTCATCAGCTATAGTTCATCCTACACGGCGACCTAAACGGCCACCTTGAGAAATTGTGGTGTATCGGCAAGCGCGTGCATGCTGAACACACCCCAGTGTTCGTTATCGTCTTTGAATGCATGTGTCATGTATACATGGACACCCTCATCTTCTCCCGGCAGATCCCAGCACTGCTGTTCTTCCCGAAAGTGTCTTAAGCCCAGGACAGCATCAACCACCAACCCTGAATACACACCGTTATGATTGACCACCAGAATACGGCTGTGACGATTAAGCGAAGCCGGGCTATCATGCAAGTAACCTTGCAGATCCATAATGGGCATCAGATTGCCACGCACATTGGCAATGCCGCAGACCCAGGGCTTGGTTCGCGGCACCTTTGAAAGGCTCGGCGGCGTCAGAATTTCAGAAACTTCTTCGAGAGGGGCAACCAGGCTGAGCTCACCCAGACGGAATCCAATTCCAATCCACTCTTCATCCGTCTGTAGCTGCTGCGGTAAACCGCTGGCGTAACTCAGGCAAAGTTGTTCCAGTTGCGCCAGTTTTTCCAGCGGCGTGCGACCTGTGCTCTCGGTCATGACGATTATCCCTCAGACGGTTTCCAGCGCCGCATTAATTTTATCCATCAGGTTTTCTTCAGTCACCGGCTTGGTGAGAAAACCCTTTGCACCCTGACGCAAACCCCAGACACGATCAGTCTCCTGGTCCTTGGTGGTAACAATGATGACCGGAATATCTTTGGTCTCAGAGTCTCTGGTTAACTGTCGGGTTGCTTGAAAACCGTTAAGACCGGGCATGACCACATCCATCAATATCAGATCTGGTTTGATTTCCCTGGCACGCTCAATGCCTTTGGCGCCATTTTCAGCTGTCTCGATATCGAAGCCGTGTTTTTCCAGCATGCCTTTAAGCACATGCGCTTCAGTTGGAGAGTCATCTATGATAAGTATCTGTGCCATTTTGGTGTTACCCCGTGGTTTTAGGCGTTTCCCTGGATGCGGGCATCAGTGTTGGACGTGCTCATGGATCGCCCCTAGTAATTCGTCTTTAGTAAATGGTTTGGTCAAATATTGGTCCGAACCCACAATGCGCCCTCGCGCCCGGTCAAACAGCCCGTCTTTGCTGGATAACATAATGACTGGGATCTGTTTGAAAATTTGATTGTTTTTTATCAATGCACAGGTTTGGTAGCCATCCAGACGCGGCATCATAATGTCGACAAAAATAATGTCAGGTTTCTCGTCTGCGATCTTGGCCAACGCCTCAAAACCATCAGTCGCGGTAACAACGACGCAACCTTCCTTTTTCAGCAAGGTTTCCGCCGTACGCCGGATAGTTTTGGAGTCATCGATGACCATCACCTTGACACTACCCATGTCCACTGCTTTCACAGACGTCTCAACGCTTGCTTCAGTAGCAGATGTTAATTCCATATCCTGTGTTTCTTCTGGATCTACAATGGTTTGCATACGGCTCTTACCTGACCCATGTGATGTCCTGTTTTGCGCTTAGGGCGACATTACCTGCACAGCAGGCAATCGGCTCATATTCTCAAGCGCCCGAATTTGCCGACATATTTACGTTACAATGGCGGCTACATGCATCTATCGTCCGCTGGCAAATAAACTTTACCTCTATGAATTTACTCACAAACTCGGGAATTAATTGGCCACCCCCAGATAAGTGATGAAAATGCAATTAGCCATCGTCATGGATCCCATCGGGTCAATAAAAGTCCACAAAGACAGCAGCTTTGCTATGCTGCTGGCAGCGCAGGCGCGTGGCTTTGCACTGATATATATGCAGCAGCAGGATCTGTTTTTGCGCGATGGCGAGGCATTTGCCACCACTCGCAGCCTGCAGGTCAGGGATCAGGCCAAAGACTGGTTTGAGATGGGGGCGCCGCAGGAAAAACGACTTGGCGACCTGGATGTTATCCTGATGCGTAAAGATCCACCGGTCGATATGGAATTTATCTACACCACCCATCTACTGGAACAGGCAGAGCGCGCCGGTGTGTTGGTTGTTAATCGACCGTCTGAATTGCGTAATTGCAATGAAAAGCTGTTCGCCACACAGTTTCCCGACTGCTGCGCACCCAACCTGGTGAGCTGTGATACTGCCCGTCTGCGCGGCTTCCTGGATGAGCATGGCGATATTATCCTCAAACCACTCGATGGTATGGGCGGCACCTCTATCTTCCGTGTCCGGAAAGATGACCCCAACATCAGCGTGATTCTTGAAACACTCACCGAGCTGGGCCAACGCACGGCTATGGCACAAAAATTCATCCCAGAAATTCAGGACGGCGACAAGCGCATTCTGATGATCGACGGTGAACCCGTGCCCTATGCACTGGCACGCATTCCGGCACAGGGGGAAACGCGCGGCAACCTCGCGGCTGGCGGTCGTGGCGAAGGTGTGGAACTGAGTCAGCGTGATCGCTGGATCTGTGCCCGGGTAGGCCCGGAACTGCGGGCACGAGGGCTGCTATTTGTCGGACTTGATGTCATAGGTGACTATCTCACAGAAATCAATGTCACCAGCCCGACCTGTATTCGCGAACTGGATGCACTCTACAACCTGGACATCGCCACTCAACTGATGGACTGCATCCAGACCAAACTCGCCATGCACAACTGACACAGTTTCGTATCGGGGATACCACAGCGCATCAAAACGTGCCGAACTGTCGTCGCCCAACGCTGTCTGAGTCCGCTATACTGATGTATAACCCCCTGCAACGAATATGTTTCAAAACCGACTGTGATTACACCGAACAATGTTCCCTTTGAAGCGCCTACGGTGGATCGACTGGCGCTGACTCTGTTTATCGCCGCCGCCCTGCATGCCCTGGTTATATTGGGCATCGGTTTTGATGCCTTCGACCGGGATCCACCCGAACCCGATACCCCAACACTCGACATCACTATCATTAATCCCAACAAGACCAAACCACCGGAAGACTATGATTATCTGGCAAATGCCACTCAGGACGGTGCTGGCAACACCGAAGACAAGGTTCAACCCCAGCAGCAAGTGGTTGAACAGATGCCACCACCCGCTGCCGCCCGGAAACAAGCTACACCCGACACCCCCCAGGTGCTGACTCGGGAGATCAGTCAGAAAAGCGTCAAAAAGCCCGAAGACACACCACCACAGAAAGATACCCCTCAGGTCAGCGCTGCCGAGCTCGTCAGTCGCAGCAGGGAAATGCTGACGCTCAATCAGCAGATCAATCAAACACTGCAGGCCTATTCAGAAGCACCCAAGAGCAAGTTCATCTCAGCGCGCACCAAAGAATCCAATTACGCCAGTTATATGCGCGACTGGGTTTCCAAGGTGGAGCGGGTGGGCGAGCTCAACTACCCGGACGCAGCCCGCCGCCAGAGCCTATCAGGAAAACTGATTGTCCAGGTCGCCGTTTACCCAGACGGCAGCGTGCGCGAGATCACTATCCGCAAGCCTTCGGGTAGAAAAATTCTGGACGACGCAGCCATACGCATTGTCAAACTGGCGGCGCCCTTTGCGCCCTTCCCTGATGACATCAAAAAAGAAATCGATGTACTGTACATTACCCGCACCTGGGTATTTACCAGCAGCAATCGCCTGAAAAGCCGTTAAACCCAAGCTAACTCTGTAGGCTCGAATTTATTCGGCCAGGATGATGGCAACCACCCCTATTGTAGCCGCATTAGGGGTAATAGGCGGGATGGCAGTGCGGTTGGCCGAATAAATTCGGCCCTACAGGCTAATGTATTGCCACAACACTATGACTTGTGTAAACCCACTCACTACCGGATACTAGGCACATGGTAGATGCTCAATACCTGACCAACCAGTTCCTGATTGCTATGCCCCGCATGGAAGACCCCAATTTTTTCCACTCGGTCACTTACGTCTGTGAACACAACGCAGAAGGCGCCCTGGGGCTGGTCATCAACCGCCCGCTGGATATGCAGCTAGGCGAAATACTGCAACAGGTGCAACTCGAACATGCCGAACTAGAAGCCAGGCAGATGCCGGTTCATCTGGGGGGGCCAGTACAGCAGGATCGCGGTTTTGTGCTGCACGCCCCGCTAGGTGAGTGGGAAGCCACCATGCGGGTAACGGACCGTATAGGCATTACTTCGTCTATCGATATTCTCCAGGCAATTGCGAAAAATGAAGGCCCGGAACGCTCCCTGGTTACCCTGGGTTATGCCGGTTGGGGCGCAGGTCAACTGGAACAGGAGATGGCCGACAACGCCTGGCTGAGTGGCCCTGCCGACCCGGAAATTCTATTCGCCACGCCGGACGAAGAACGCTGGAAATCGGCTGCTGCCTCACTCGGCGTTGATATTGACCGTCTGTCTGGAGACACAGGCCACGCTTGATGGCTGAAAACACACCGCCCGCGCAAACACTGCTGGGCTTCGACTACGGCCGTAAGCGCATTGGTGTTGCCGTGGGGCAGCAGCTCACCTGCTCGGCCAGCCCACTAACCACCGTAAGCGCAAGAGACGGCAAACCCGACTGGCCCGCTATCAGCCGCCTGTTGGACGAATGGAAACCCGACGCGCTGGTCGTTGGAATACCCTACCATATGGATGGCACCGAACAGGATATGACCCGCGCCGCACAGCGCTTCGGGCGGCAACTGGAAGGCCGTTACCAACTGCCGGTACACCATGCTGAAGAGCGTCTGACCTCTTACGTGGTAGAATCCAGCCTCAATGACCGCACCGGCAAAATGGCGATTGACCCCTTATCGGCGCAAGTCATACTACAGGACTGGTTGCAACACAACGCATTATCGAAATGAGTCCACGAAATGAACCCATGAGCCACAACTACGCTATCCCGGCGCTGATCGAACGCATGGCCGCTGATCTGAAACAACAGATCAGCATTGACGCACAAACCGTTATGATCGGTATTCATACTGGCGGTCTCTGGGTTGCCGAGGCACTACACCGCTTGCTGGCACTTAAGGAACCCTTGGGTGCTCTGGATATTTCTTTCTACCGGGACGACTTCACCCGCATTGGCATGAACCCCCAGGTCAAACCTTCGCAACTGCCATTCAGTCTGGAAGACCGGCACATCATCCTGGTCGATGATGTCCTGCATACCGGTCGCACCATCCGCGCTGCTATGAACGAACTCTTCGATTACGGCCGCCCGGCATCCATCTCCCTGGCCGTACTGGTTGAACGTGGTCGGCGTGAGTTGCCTATCGAAGCCTGCGTCACCGGCATAAAGATCGAGCTGGCCGAGGATGAGCACGTAAAACTGTGCGGACCGGAGCCACTTGAGTTGGAGGTCAGAAAGCAGTCATGAGCGGTGCTAATATTCAGGTGCGTGAAGACGGTCGCCTGCGCCATTTTTTATCTACCGAGGGCCTGTCCCGTGAGTTGCTGACCGAGATTCTCGATACGGCAGAATCCTTTGCTGGCGTCACTCAACAAGCGGTCAAAAAAGTCCCCCTGCTGCGCGGTAAAACTATCGTCAACCTGTTTTTTGAAGCCAGCACACGTACGCGTACGACCTTTGAGCTGGCTGCCAAACGCCTGTCGGCCGACGTGCTCAACATCAATATCAATGCCTCGGCCACGGTAAAAGGCGAAACGCTGCTGGATACCCTGCGCAATCTGGAAGCCATGCACGTCGACATGTTCGTAGTACGCCACAGTAACAGCGGTACCGCCCACTTCATCGCCCGGCAGGTTCAACCACACGTCAGCGTTATCAATGCTGGCGACGGCAGTCATGCACACCCGACCCAGGCCATGCTCGACATGTTCACCATTCGCCGGGAAAAAGGTGCTGACTTCGGCCGTTTGTCTGTTGCTATCGTTGGCGACATCGCCCACTCGCGTGTCGCCCGTTCACAAATTCACGCCCTCAATGTACTGAATACCGGTGACGTACGCGTTATTGCGCCGCGCACCCTTATGCCGACTCACGTAGAGTCACTCGGTGTTCAGGTATACCACGATCTAAACGAAGGCCTACGGGATGTTGACGTCATCATTATGCTGCGCTTGCAAAACGAACGCATGCAAGGTGCCTTGCTGCCGAGCGAGCAGGAATACTATCAACTCTATGGCCTGACCGAAGAAAAACTGTCTATGGCCAGCCCCAATGTCACCGTTATGCATCCTGGCCCCATCAACCGTGGCGTGGAAATGGACTCGCAGGTAGCCGACGGTCCGCGTTCGGTGATTCTTCAGCAAGTGACTTACGGCATCGCCATACGCATGGCCGTCATGTCAATGGCTATGCAACAGGCCCCCGTACAGGACACCCATGCCTAAGCCAAGAATAAAAATCAGCGGTGGCCACCTGATCGACCCGCACAATCAGATCGACGACCTGCAAGACCTGTATATTGCCGACGGCTGCGTCGTGGCGGCCGGCAATGCGCCAGATGGTTTCAATAATGACATCGAAGTGGACGCCAGCGGCCTGATCGTCATCCCCGGCCTCATCGACCTGAACACCCGACTGCGCGAACCCGGGCAGGAATTCAAAGCCAGCATTGATAGCGAATGCCGCGCTGCGGCCGCCAGTGGCATCACCACTTTATGCTGCCCTCCAGACACCGACCCTGTTATTGACACCCCCGCAGTGGTCGAGCTGATTCGTCATCGTGCCGCTCAGGCGGGTACAGCACGAATTTTCAGCCTCGGCGCACTGACCCGAGGCTTGAAGGGTGAACATCTGAGTGAAATGGCGGCACTGAAAGCCGCCGGCTGCCTTGGCGTCAGCAATGCACTGCAACCGCTGGCATCAACCCTGGTCCAGCGCCATGCATTCGAGTACGCAGCCACTTTTGACCTCACCGTCTTCCTGCACGCCAACGATACCGCGCTGGCAGCCAACGGCTGCATGCACGAGGGCCATATATCAACCCGGCTGGGTTTGCCCGGAATACCGGAGGCTGCCGAAACCGTCGCCGTCGCACGCGACCTGGCGTTGATCCAACAGACCGGCGTACGCGCGCACTTCTGTCGGCTGACCACCCAGCGGGCTGTGCGCATGGTTGCCCGCGCCCAGTTTGACGACCTTCCGGTGAGTGCCGATGTCGCCATACCCAACCTGTTTCTGACCGAACTGGATGTCATTAACTTTGGCGCCGATTACCACTTCACCCCCCCCCTGCGTACCCAGGAAGACCGGGATGGACTGCGCGCGGGCCTGGGTAACGGCACCCTGTCAGTACTTTGTTCCGACCATCAACCGCACGACCTCGACGCTAAACTCAGCCCTTTCCCCGCCACTGAGCCAGGTGCGTCAGGCCTGGATTCTTTACTGCCACTAACGCTGAAACTGGTGCAGGAAAATCATCTACTCCTGCACGATGCTATCGCCCGAATCACCAGTGGACCGGCTGGCGTCCTTAACCTGCCTTACGGTGAACTTGGTATTGGCCGCGCTGCCGATGTTTGTATCTACGACCCAAACACCAACTGGCGGCTGGATGCAGATAGCATGCACAGTCAGGGTAAAAACACACCCTTCCGCGGCTGGGAAATGCAGGCACAGGTACGCTACACCCTGCTGGATGGCGAAGTCATCTACCGCAAGGAATAAACCAAATGCACAAACCACAGCGCGACACCATCGAACTCGAACAGGCCGAGATTATCTCGCAACAGGCGTTTGATGGTGATCAGTACATCCTCAGAATTCAAGCGCCGGCCTGCGCCCGACTGGCCCGCGCTGGCCAGTTTGTACATTTGAGTTGCGACCCTGCGCTCGCCATGCGCCGGCCCCTATCGATCATGCATACTGATCCCGACAATGGCTGGGTGGATTTTCTCTATAAGGTGGTTGGCCAGGGCACGCGTTTACTCTCACAACGCAAGAGCGGTGAAACCATCAGCGTGCTGGGGCCCATCGGTCAACCTTTTACGCCGAATCCAAAGCGGCCCCGTAGCCTCTTGCTTGGTGGTGGCGTGGGTATGCCGCCCATGCTTTTTCTAGCCGAGCAGCTGCAACAAACAGGCGATTTTAAACCCTTGGTGTTACTCGGTTCCGAAGTACCGTTCCCCTTCCGAACACAACCTTCGCAAATTATGCTGCCCGGCATACCCGAAGGCGTCATCGGCTGCATGCCTTTACTCGAAGACTGGGGTATTCCCAGCCGACTCGCCAGCCTGCAGGGTTATCCCGGCTGTCACGAGGGCTATATCACCGACCTCGCCCGCACCTGGCTCGACGCCCTGTCAGAGGAACAATGCCAACAGGTAGAGATATTCAGTTGTGGCCCACACCCTATGCTGGAAGCCGTCGCGGCAATGGCACACGAATATGACTTACCCTGCCAGGTGTCACTGGAAGAATACATGGCCTGCGCGGTAGGCGGCTGCGCCGGCTGTGTGGTACAGGTAAGCACCGACGCAGGACCGGCGATGAAACGTGTGTGTGTCGATGGGCCGGTATTCGATTCTCGTAGCGTCTTTTAGTGCTGCCACGAATAGCCCTAAGTTAAGTCAAAAAAACCTTGTTATAAGCGAGCACTCCACCACCTGCGGCAGTTTACAAGTACTTCCTATACTTCGCTACGGTCGCTTGAAAACCCTTTGAACCGCCAAGACGCCAAGAGCGCCAAGAAAAGCAAGCACCTCAGGCTTTATTGTAAATTTCACCGCCGCCCTTAACGAACTCCACTGCTTTCTCGGTCATTCCCTGCTGGAGTGCGGCCTGCTCCGACACACCGTGCTCTTTGGCGTAGGCGCGCACATCCTGGGTGATCTTCATGGAACAGAAGTGCGGTCCGCACATGGAACAAAAGTGTGCCACCTTGGCGGAATCCTTGGGTAGGGTTTCGTCGTGATATTCGCGCGCACGTTCGGGGTCCAGCCCCAGGTTGAACTGATCTTCCCAGCGAAATTCAAAACGCGCCTTGGACATGGCGTTATCGCGCACCTGTGCACCGGGGTGCCCTTTGGCGAGATCGGCCGCGTGGGCGGCAATCTTGTAGGTTATAATACCTTCGCGCACGTCTTCCTTGTTGGGCAGACCCAGGTGTTCTTTCGGCGTGACATAACACAGCATGGCGGTACCGTACCAGCCGATCTGAGCGGCGCCGATAGCCGATGTGATGTGGTCGTAGGCCGGGGCTATATCGGTAGTCAAAGGGCCGAGGGTGTAGAACGGTGCTTCGCAGCAATCGCGCAGCTCTTTATCCATATTTTCCTTGATCAGCTGCATGGGTACGTGTCCCGGACCTTCAATCATAACCTGTACATCGTGGTCCCAGGCAACTTTGGTGAGTTCGCCCAGCGTTTCCAGTTCGCCGAACTGAGCCGCATCGTTGGCATCTGCCAGCGAACCGGGGCGCAGACCATCGCCCAGAGAGAACGATACATCGTAGGCTTTCATGATTTCGCAAATATCGCCAAAGCGCGTGTAGAGGAAACTTTCCTCGTGATGCGCCAGACACCACTTTGCCATAATAGAACCGCCGCGTGAAACAATACCAGTGAGCCGGTCTGCCGTCAGCGGCACATACTGCAAACGCACACCGGCATGAATAGTAAAATAATCCACCCCCTGTTCGGCCTGCTCAATCAGCGTGTCACGGAATAATTCCCAGGTCAGATCCTCTGACTTGCCGTCGACTTTTTCCAGCGCCTGGTAAATCGGCACGGTCCCGACAGGCACGGGTGAATTACGTAAAATCCATTCACGGGTTTCGTGAATATTCTTGCCGGTCGATAGATCCATAAGGGTGTCGCCACCCCAGCGGGTCGACCAAACCATCTTTTCCACTTCTTCGGCAATAGACGAGCTGACTGCCGAGTTACCGATATTGGTATTAACCTTGACCAGGAAATTACGGCCGATAATCATCGGCTCCAGCTCCGGGTGGTTGATATTGGCAGGAATAATAGCGCGCCCACGAGCGATTTCATCGCGCACAAATTCTGCCGTAACCTTGCCGGGGAGTGCTGCACCGAAACTCTGCCCTGAATGTTGGCGCAGCAAGGCGCTGCCTTGCAACTGTTGCAGTTGCAGGTTCTCGCGAATCGCCACGTATTCCATCTCCGGCGTGATGATACCCTTGCGAGCGTAGTGCATCTGGCTGACATTAGCGCCAGCTTTGGCACGGCGCGGTCTGCTGATATGTTCAAAGCGCAGCTGTGCCAGCTTCGCATCAGCGGCACGCTGCTGGCCAAATTTGGAACTGGGTCCATCCAGCCATAGGGTATCGTCGCGCTCATCGATCCAGGTAGCACGCACCGCGGGCAGCCCCTTGAGCAGATCGATTTTTGCCGCCGGATCAGTGTAGGGGCCAGAGGTGTCGTAAACGGTAATCGGCGGGTTTTTTTCTGCGCCTAAGCTGGCCGCTGTATCCGCTTGTTTGATGGCGCGCATGCCGACACGCACATCGGGGCGCGAGCCTTCGACATAAATTTTCTTCGAGCCGGAAAATGGTCGTGTGACTTCTTCCGACAGTTCGGTCGTCTTGCGGACAAATTCTTCTGGGATGGCGCTCATAATGCTTCCCTCTCGTTAAGAGATTTTTGGCAGGGAGGCCGACGCAGAATTCAGCTTCCCTGCGCTGGTATTAACCGGATCAGGTTCAAAGGGTTTGTCTCAGCCCTAAACTTGATAGAGCACCCCTAGCTGCGGCCGATAAAGGTATCGAAAGGATTGGCGTAATGCAAGTGCGTATACCTTGCCTGACATGGCTTTCCACGCCCCAATGGCCTCGATTCACGTCGAGGAGCGCATCGACAACCAGGATGAACATCCCGATTTCATTCGCCAGAATCGTCACCAGCGAATGCCATTGTCCCTGTTTGCGGCGAGGATCGAGTATATTAGTAAAATAACACCTGTACAGGAATCATATTCTTGATATTTATAGCATTTAAATATGAATCCCGTACAGGATTCATATTTAGTGGCTCCCTGCCCAGTCAAGTAATCGGCCAGTTGATTGCGCGCCTTAAACAAGAGATGCAGTAGGCTATAAAATTCCTGTGTGGGCGTCATATTAACCGAGGATAATTATATCGCACGAAACATTCAATGTACCCATCAACCTAAATAAACGTCATTAAAGTGTGGCGTAAAGGTGCCGTTACCCCAAAAGATCTTACGTGCCTCCGTCATCACTACAAATAGTGGGTTGACTGACTCGCTACATATAAAACACCACAGAACGCTCGAAAAAATGACACAAGCATGGTGTTGTACGACAAGAATCATGGGGTAACATTGAAGTGTAAAAGGGTGATAGAGCGAGCAGTCTGCTATGGTTTTGTACTGTGCTGTTGCCTGCCGTTTTCGCTCAACGCGGAAACACGTCTATTCAAAGCCTATGACTATGACCCGGCGGGCAACATTGTTGGTGTTGAAACCGAAATCAGTGAAAACTCACCGCAGGTTAGCGG
>UOFK01000023.1_pt1 | contig 16197 bp, 16 predicted proteins | sample 1990061 | NCBI WGS metagenome assembly UOFK01 (sample SAMEA4728526, study PRJEB27164) | hydrothermal vent metagenome | biome: marine basaltic hydrothermal vent biome; feature: marine hydrothermal vent; material: mineral | place: Pacific Ocean | collected 2011-06-14/2011-07-23 | depth 1741 m
ATTGAGAAAAATGGCTTTCAGGGTGCCATTATCGGCCTGTCCGGTGGTGTGGACTCGGCACTGACGCTGGCTATCGCCGTAGATGCTATCGGTGCCGGGCGCGTTGAAGCGGTGATGATGCCATCATGCTATACCGCCGACATGAGTCTCGAAGACGCACGCGCTGAAGCCGAGACCTTGGGTGTGAGTTATCGCGAAATACCTATCGAAAAGCCATTTGAGGCCTTTCTGGATATTTTATCCGATGCTTTTGCTGGCAGTGCGCGTGACGCCACCGAAGAAAATATACAGGCGCGCTGTCGGGGTTTGCTTCTCATGGCGCTGTCCAACAAGCAGGGCCGTATGGTGCTTACTACCGGCAATAAGAGCGAAATGTCAGTGGGTTACGCCACGCTCTACGGCGATATGGCAGGCGGTTTTGCGCCCATCAAAGATGTACCCAAGCTATTGGTTTACCGGTTATGCCATTACCGTAACGGCCTCTCGCCGGTGATTCCCCGGCGGGTGATTGAACGTCCACCGTCCGCCGAATTGGCGCCCGACCAGAAAGATGAAGACTCCCTGCCACCCTATGAAGTGCTGGACCCGATTTTGGAGGCCTATATAGAGGCTGATAGAAGTGTTGAAGACATCATCGGTATGGGCTTTGAAGCGGCTACTGTGCAGCGTATCGCGGGGCTGGTCGACCGTAATGAGTACAAGCGTCGGCAGTCCCCGCCAGGGGTGCGCATCAGCCGACGTGCCTTTGGACGGGATCGGCGCTACCCGATTACCTCGGGTTATTTGAAATCCATCCCGCTTTGACTGTATCGTTAGTCGACTGATTCGGCCTTTCAGCCTGATTTGGCCGCAACAAGGGAACGACGCATGAAAAAAATAGAAGCTGTCATCAAGCCGTTTAAACTGGACGATGTGCGCGAAGCACTGTCCGGTATGGATATTACCGGAATGACCGCCACCGAGGTCAAGGGGTTTGGGCGCCAGAAAGGCCATACCGAGTTGTACCGTGGGGCCGAATACGTGGTGGATTTTTTGCCCAAGGTAAAGCTCGAGGTTGTGGTCAAGGAAGAGGATGCCGAACGCTGTATTGAAACCATTACCAACGCTGCGCGTACCGGCAAAATCGGTGATGGTAAGATTTTTGTGACGTCGGTCGAGCGCGTGGTGCGTATTCGTACAGGTGAGACCGACGCCGACGCAATCTGATTTCTCCCTGTAGGGCCGAATTTATTCGGCCAAAGACAGAGGCTTGGCACCGTTTTACTCTGACTCTGCTCCTGGTTTATTACTGTTCATGTCCAGTACGCGTTGGGTGTCATCGGAGAGACCATTTAGCTCCATCTGCTTATAGGCTTGCACCAGTACCTTAAGCGCTCCTTCGGCGGCTGGGGTGCGCTGGTAGTTCTCGATGACGTACCTGGCACGGTTGGCCGCAGCAACGTAGGCGCCGCGCTTCATGTAATAATTGGCGACATTGATTTCGTATTGCGCCAGGGTGTTGTGCAGGAAAACAATGCGTTGTTTGGCATCAGGGGTATAGCGACTGTCGGGGAATTTTTTTACCAGTTGGGTAAAGTTATTGAAAGCGTCGCGGAGTGCGCGCGTGTCTTTGTCTGAGGGTTCCCGCGAAGCCAGGCGATCGACAATATTTGACCCGCGGGAGTAGTTGGCCAGACCTTTGAGATAATAGGCATAGTCGATGTGTGGATTGCCCGGATTATTGTGGATAAAACGGTCCGCAGTGGCAATGCATGAGTCCGGTTCGTCGAATTTGTAGTAGGCATAGGCAATTTCAAGCTGCGCCTGCTGGGCAAATTTACCAAAAGGATAGCGGGCCTCGAGCTGCTCGAAGGTACTGATAGCGCTTTCGTAGTCGCCGGATGTTAGTGCTTCCTTAGCCTTGTCATAGAGCTCTTGGGCTGACATGTTGGCGAATTCGTCGTCGCCGTGCTCGTCGCTACCTGCGCAACCGGCCAAGAGCAATATCAGGAGTAGAGGTAATAGTCGTAACCAGCACATCAGTCTGTGAATCCGTTGTTCTTGCCCAAAACGAAATAGTACCATGCCCAACCCGGATGGCGCTGAGTTAAGATGGTGCGCCCTTGTAGGGCCGAATTTATTCGGCCAAAGGCTGTTAATAGCAGCAGAGCTGGTCGAATGAATTCGACCCTACAAAGAAACACCCCTGTAGGGCTGAATTTATTCGGCCAGCAACGGCTTGGTCGGTCGAATGAATTCGACCCTACAAAGAAATACCCTTGTAGGGCTGAATTTATTCGGCCAAAGGCTGTTAACAGCAACAGAGCTGGTCGAATGAATTCAACCCTGCGGACTTGATGGCGACTATGTCAGAACAAATTAAATTAACGGCTTGTATTCCCGAAAATGCCACCGGTCGGCGTTTTGATCAAGTGCTGGCGGAGCTGTTTTCAGCCTATTCGCGCAGCCGCTTGCAGCAATGGGTACGGGAGGGTGCGGCGTTGCTCGATGACCGGGTGGTGGCACCCAAGTATCGGGTCAGCGGTGGTGAGCGTGTGGAGATCAGGGCATTGCTTTCCGAAGACAGCGAGATCTTGCCACAGGCGATACCGCTGGATATACGCTACGAGGATGCAGAACTGCTGGTGATCAACAAGTCGGCCGGTCTGGTGGTGCACCCGGCAGCGGGTAACCGCGATGGCACCCTGCAGAATGCACTGCTTCATTATGACGCCGGGCAGGCAGCCCTGCCGCGCGCCGGTATTGTCCACCGGCTCGATAAGGATACCAGTGGGCTGATGGTGGTCGCACGCAAGCTGAGCGCTCATAAGTCGCTGGTGGAACAGCTACAGGCCCGTACTGTACACCGGGAATACCTGGCGCTGGTGCAGGGCCGGGTGACTGCGAGCGGCAACGTCGATGCACCAATTGGGCGTCATCCACGCGATCGGTTGCGCATGGCCGTGGTGGAATCCGGCAAACCGGCTATGACCCACTACCGAGTACTCGAGCGATTTCCAGCGCATACGCTGATCGAAGCACGGCTCGAGACCGGACGTACCCATCAAATCCGGGTGCATATGGCGTCTATTCACTACCCCTTGGTCGGTGACCCGCTGTATGGCGGCCGCTTCCGTCTGCCAGCGGGGGCTTCGGAACCGTTAGTGGAAACGTTACGCAAGTTCCGACGCCAGGCCTTGCACGCGCGCCGTTTGGAGTTGATCCACCCGCACAGCGGCAACCTGGTTGGCTGGGAAGCGGAATTACCGGTGGATTTCGAAAACCTGTTATCGGCGCTTCGGGAGTCGTGATTTATCCCCGCTGGCCGGCACCTGCGGCTGTTCATGCCGTTTCGACGACCCGCGCAGGCGGCGTCAGCCAGCCGCCCTATGACGGCCTGAATCTGGCAAGTCATGTGGGTGATCGGAAAGACGCCGTACAGGCGAACCGCGCACAACTGGTCAAACAGCTGAATTTGGCAGCTGAGCCTGCCTGGCTTGAGCAGGTACACGGGGATACGGTCGTTGACGCTGCGATTACGGTTGGAATGCCGTCTGCTGACGCCAGTTATGCACGACAGGCTGGCGTGGCTTGCGCAGTAATGACAGCCGATTGCCTGCCAGTGCTGTTCTGTGACCCACGAGGCGAGGTGGTCGCTGCGGCACATGCGGGTTGGCGCGGGTTGGCGGCGGGCGTGCTCGAGGCCGTCGTGACAGCGATGGCGGCCCCGCCCGAGTCGCTACTGGTCTGGCTGGGCCCGGCGATCGGGGCAGACGTGTTTGAGGTCGGCGAGGAAGTACGATCCGCTTTTGTCGATCGGCAGGCTGAGGCGGCAGCGGCATTTCACCGCAGTGATAATGACCGGTGGCTGGCAGATATTTACTGGCTGGCCCGCCTGCGCCTCGTGTCGGTAGGCGTTGAGCGCATCTATGGTGGTGGATTCTGCACCTACAGCGACAACGAACGGTTTTTTTCTTTTCGACGACAGGCGACGACCGGCCGGATGGCGTCGTTGATCTGGATCGGACACTGATCCGACCAGATTCCGTATACTGTTTCGCTTTGCCATAGAAATCGACGTAATGCCTTTACTGAGTTGGATTCTTGTTTTTTGCCTGCTGGGTGGTGTGCTCAGCGTACTGGCCGCAGCGCTGTACCTGTTGTTGCCGGAAGCGTTACGCACACGCCTGCTGCCGCATACGGTGAGCTTCGCCATTGGTGCGCTGCTGGGCGCGGCCTTGCTGGGTTTGCTTCCGCACGCCTTGGAGAGTGCCGGTGACCAGGATTTTCACGCCATTACCGGCGCCTTGTTGTTGGGGCTGTTCGGCTTTTTCCTGCTGGAAAAACTAGTGCTATGGCGGCATTGTCACCACGAAGATTGCGAGGTACATACCCCGGTAGAGCAGGGACACGAGCACCGGGCGGCTGGAACTTTGATCCTGATTGGCGATGGGCTGCATAATTTTATTGACGGTATTTTAATCGGCGCTGCCTTTCTTACCGATATCCACCTGGGTGTCGTCACTAGTCTGGCGGTGGCTGCGCACGAGATTCCCCAGGAGGTTGGTGATTTTGCGGTATTGCTGCACAGTGGCTTCACCGTGTCAAAGGCGTTCTTTTATAATCTGCTCGCCAGTCTGGCGACTATTGTCGGCGGTGTGCTGGCCTACTACGCACTGCGCCAAGTGGAGCCGGTGTTGCCCTATGTGTTAGCGGTAGCGGCGTCGAGCTTTATTTATGTCGCAGTGGCTGACCTGATTCCCGGCTTGCATAAACGGGTGGAATTCAGTGCCACAGTCCAGCAAATGTTGCTGATAGGTGCCGGAGTGGCACTGATTTATTTCACGCATTTCCGCCTTCACCCGTAACCTTGATTTATTCCGTGGTCCATCCCATATATTACCCAAGCCATCATTCTTAAAGAGGAGTTTCCGTCATGAGGATGGATAAACTGACATCCAAGTTCCAGGTAGCGCTGGCCGATGCCCAGAGCATCGCCGTTGGGCGCGATCACAATTATATCGAACCGGTGCATGTACTGGCAGCGTTGCTTGACCAGGAAGGCGGCAGCGTTCGCCACCTGTTGACTCAGGCCAACGTTAACAGCAATCTGTTGCGTTCCCACCTGGGCGAAATGCTTGATCGCCTGGCCACGGTTGAAGGTGGTAGCGGTGATGTGCATATCTCCAACGATCTGACGCGCCTGTTCAACCTTACTGATAAGCTCGCGCAACAACGTAAAGACCAATACATCTCGTCCGAGCTGTTTGTGCTTGCGGCGGTCGAAGACAAGGGTGAATTCGGCAAGCTGTTGCGCGCTGCCGGTGCCAGTAAAGGTCTGATTGAGCAGGCGATTGAGAAAATGCGCGGTGGCCAGAGCGTTGACGATCCCAATGCCGAGGACCAGCGCCAGGCGTTGGAAAAATACACCATTGATCTGACCGAACGCGCCGAGCAGGGCAAACTCGACCCGGTGATTGGCCGTGACGACGAAATCCGTCGTACCGTGCAGGTATTACAGCGCCGTACCAAGAATAACCCCGTACTGATCGGTGAGCCCGGTGTTGGTAAAACGGCTATTGTTGAAGGTCTGGCCCAGCGTATTATCAATGGCGAGATCCCAGAAGGCATCAAAGGCAAGCGTCTGTTGAGTCTCGATATGGGGTCGTTGATCGCGGGTGCCAAGTTTCGTGGTGAGTTCGAGGAACGCCTCAAGGCGGTTTTGAATGACCTGGCCAAGCAGGAAGGTCAAATTATTCTGTTCATCGACGAGATACATACCATGGTCGGTGCTGGCAAGGCCGAAGGTGCCATGGATGCTGGCAATATGCTCAAGCCAGCGCTGGCACGCGGTGAGCTGCACTGTGTGGGTGCGACCACGCTGGATGAATATCGCAAATACGTCGAGAAAGATGCCGCGCTGGAGCGGCGTTTCCAGAAGGTGTTGGTGGATGAACCCAATGTCGAGGATACCATCGCTATCCTGCGTGGGCTGAAGGGGCGTTATGAAGTCCACCACGGTGTGGATATTACCGACCCGGCGATCGTGGCGGCAGCGACGCTGTCGACGCGCTATATCACCGACCGGCAGTTGCCCGACAAGGCGATCGACCTGATCGATGAGGCCGCCAGCCGTATCCGTATGGAAATCGATTCCAAACCGGAGTCGCTGGATCGGCTGGAACGGCGTCTGATTCAATTGAAAATCGAGCGCGAGGCTTTGCAGAAGGAAAGTGACGATGCCTCGGTGAAACGCCTGGGTAACCTGCAGCAGGAAATCGATAAGCTGGAACGCGAATTCTCTGATCTGGAGGAGATATGGAAGGCGGAAAAAGCTGTGTTGCAAGGTTCATCCCACGTCAAGGAAGAATTGGAACGCGCCCGCCAGGAGCTGGAAACCGCGCAGCGTGCCGGTGACCTTGCGCGTGCCGGTGAGCTCCAATACGGCCGCATTCCAGAGCTGGAGAAGCAACTGGATAGAGCCGCACAGGCGGAAATGCAGGAAATGAAGCTACTGCGCAACAAGGTTACCGACGAGGAGATTGCCGAAGTGGTGTCCAAGTGGACCGGTATACCTGTGTCTAAAATGCTGGAGGGCGAGCGGGATAAGCTATTGCGTATGGAAGACGAACTGGAGCGCCGTGTCGTAGGCCAGGCAGAGGCTGTCAAGGCTGTTTCGGATGCCATCCGCCGCTCGCGTGCCGGTTTGTCTGATCCGAGCCGCCCCAACGGTTCCTTCCTGTTCCTCGGGCCGACCGGGGTGGGCAAGACCGAGCTGACCAAGGCGTTGGCCGAATTTCTGTTCGATACTGAAGAGGCCATGGTGCGTATCGATATGTCCGAATTTATGGAGAAACATTCGGTGGCACGACTAATCGGTGCTCCGCCGGGGTATATTGGTTACGAAGAAGGCGGTTATCTGACTGAAGCGGTCAGGCGCAAACCCTATTCGGTTATCCTCATGGATGAAGTCGAAAAGGCGCATCCAGATGTCTTCAATGTGCTCCTGCAGGTGCTGGACGACGGGCGCCTCACCGACGGTCAGGGGAGGACGGTAGATTTTCGTAACACGGTTATCGTGATGACCTCGAATCTGGGTAGCGAGCTGATCCAGGAGCTGGCGCTCGAAGCGCAGGGAGAGACCGAAGACCATTATGCACGGATGAAATTGGCGGTGATGGAAGTCGTGGGTGGGCACTTCAGGCCGGAATTTATTAACCGGGTTGATGATTCGGTGGTGTTTCACCCACTGGGCCGGGAACAGATCCGCTCGATTATCACCATCCAGATCGATTTTCTGCGCAAACGTCTGGCCGAGCGTGAGCTGGGGCTGAAGCTGTCCGACAGCGCGCTCGACAGGCTGAGCGAGGCGGGTTACGATCCGGTTTATGGCGCCCGGCCGCTTAAGCGGGCTATTCAGCAGCAGCTGGAAAACCCGCTGGCACAGGAAATTTTGGCGGGGCGCTTCCACCCAGGTCAGATGGTGGAAGTAGACGTGGAAGCCGATAAACTGATATTTCGTATTGGTCATTCACACGCCAGTGCAGCCTGAATTACAGCGATATCAGGCAGTAAAGGCGGGCCTGGGGCCGCCTTTCGGGTTAGGTTGCTGTGTTTTTCGGCTTGAAGGCTGTTTCATGAAAACGTAGTATGGGCCACTGATTTGGCCACAGGTCAGACAAAAATAATTATCTTTGGAGGAGGAATGATCATGAACACCGCTATAAAGGTGTCTCTTGTTGCTGTTTTGGCTGTTTTTGCTATGCCGGTTTTTGCGGCTAAAGGGTTAAGCCAGAGCTTCGCTGATGTGGGCTATGCCCGTTTCAACGGCGATGATTACGATTACGACGGTGCTACGGTGGATGCCGCGTTTGGTATCTTTAAGTATGTCTCTCTGCGTGCAGGCTATACGCGTGGCTTCACAGACAATTTTCCTGAAAATAGAGATCGGTCTGGTGATCCGGACCTGAATGATTTCCGCTTCGGGGCGCGGCCACACTATAGCTTCAGCAAGGAGCTGGATATTTATGCCGATATTCTCTATAACAACAAAAAATTTAACGGTGACAGCTCCAGAACGCAAATCGGTGGTATTTACGGTGCCGGGGTGCGTTATTTGGTGATGAAAAAGCTGGAGCTGGATGTTGGTCTGGAATATCGTTCGGCTGATATCGACGCCGCCTTTGCGACAGTCGGTGGTACTTTTCGGGTAACTAAGGTTCTGGGAATTACTGTAAAAACAAACCAGGCTTTGGATGATCAAAACTACTTTGCTGGTCTGAGGCTGTTCTTTTAGCTGTAGGTTTAAGCAAGAGGCAGGAGGGGTCGTAGCCAGGACTACAATGGCTGGTTGCCTCTTGCTTGCTGGTGGCGGGTTCACTTTTGCTCGCTACGGGAAACACTTAGCAGCACGCCGTCGAGCATTCGGGTGCTGAGAATGCGTTTGAGCCCTGCGAACAAGTACGTTGGTAAGGTCACGTAGTAGCGGGGCCGTGGGTGCTGGCATTCCAGTGCTTTGATAACTTTCGCCAGCACGGCTTCGGCGGGTAGCGTGAAGGCGACCGCTTGCCCTTCCTGGCGGAGACGTTTTTGGGTGGCCAGGTATTTTTCTTGGTGTGCGCTATTGTCGATATCGATGTTACGTTCAAAGGCGAGCATAGCGTTACGTCGGAATTGGCTGAGTATCGGGCCGGGTTCGATGAGCACCGCGTGGATATTGGTATCCGCCAACTCCAACCTTAGCGTATCGTACAGGCCTTCCAGCGCGTATTTACTGGCATTGTAGGCGCCGCGGTAGGCCAGTGAAACAAACCCCAGCACAGAGCTGTTTTGAATAATCCGGCCTTCCCCGGCCGCCCGCATCCAGGGCAATAGTGCATTAGTCAGTTCCAATGTGCCAAAGACGTTGGTTTCAAACTGGGCGCGTAGTACCTCGCGGCGTATATCTTCGACAGCACCGGGTTGACCAAAGCCAGCATTATTGAACAGGCCGAACAGACGCCCACCGGTCATTTCAGAGAGTTTTTCAACCGCTTGATGGATGGATGTTGAAGAATCCAGATCCAGCTGCAGGCATTCCAGCCCTTCCTTGCGTAAGCGCTCGACATCAGCCGGTTGCCTGGCGCTGGCGATGACGCGGTAACCGCGCTGGCGCAGGCCGTGGGCTGTACAGTAGCCGATACCGCTGGAGCAACCGCTTATAAACACAGTGTGCACTTTATTTTTCATGAGGATCGATTAAAACTCTTTTAATATCAATGAGTATTCTGCCTGGATTACTCCCTGCATCCGATAGATTTCCAGGCTCAAGAATCCTGCTAATACGGCGATACAGTGTAGGCGCAATATGGAGCAGGAATTCATGGATCTCGCCACCCTTATCGGGCTCCTGGGAGCCTTTGGTATTATCATCACCGCTATTATAACGGGTGGTAGTGCCATCATTTTTGTCAATATTCCATCGCTGCTGATTGTCGGTGGCGGCACCCTGTTTGCGGTGCTGATGAAATTTCCGATGGGCCATTTCTTCGGCGCCTTCAAGGTCGCTATGAAAGCTTTTTTTTCCAAGCCCGAGAGCCCGGCCAAACTTATCGAGGAAGGGGTGTCGCTGGCTAATATTGCCCGCAAGGAAGGAGTTCTAGGCCTGGAAGGCCAGGATATCGGCAACGAGTTCCTTCAGCGCGGCATTCAGCTGTGTGTTGACGGTCACGAGCCCGATTTTGTACGCACCATGTTGGGTAAGGATATCAACCTCACTATCGAACGCCACGAGCGTGGCCAAGCGATTTTCAAGGCCATTGGCGACATGGCTCCAGCCATGGGTATGATCGGTACGCTGATCGGGCTGGTGCAGATGCTGTCCGCCATGGATGACCCCAAGTCCATCGGCCCGGCCATGGCGGTGGCGTTGCTGACTACCCTCTATGGTGCGGTTATTGCTAATGCTTTTGCGCTGCCGATTGCCGACAAGCTGGCACACCGTAGCCAGGAAGAGCGCCTCAACAAGAGTTTGATTCTGGAAACCATCAGTTCCATCCAGGAAGGCCTGAACCCTCGGGTTATGGAAGAACTGCTGAAAACCTATCTGCCAGCCAGTCAGCGCGATGCTGTCGGTGAAGCACAGGCCGATGCAGCTTAGCTTCGCTGCCGGACAGGGAAAGGGCGACGATGTCTGAAGATGCACCACCAGCCAAACAAGACGAGGGCGTTCCGGCATGGGTGATGACCTTTGCCGATCTCATGTCTCTGTTGATGTGTTTTTTCGTATTGCTATTGTCGTTTTCTGAAATGGATGTTTCCAAATACAAGGAGATGGCCGGATCGATGAAAGATGCCTTTGGCGTACAGCGCGATATCAAAGCCAAAGAACCTCCCAAGGGGATCAACGTTATCGCCCGCGAGTTCAGTCCGGGGCGCCCTGAGCCGACTCCTCTCAATGTTGTCCGGCAGATGACGACCCGCGATTTGCGGATCAATCTGGATCTGGGTAAAGAGCGCCGCCAGCCGGTACCAACACCCAAGGCCAAGCAAATCCCGGATAAGGACAAGACCTTTAAGCCCGAGGAGAGCGCTAAAAACCAGGCGGATCAGCAGAAAGGACAGAAAGCTGGTCAAAAAGCGGATGACAAAAAGGCCGTCGAGAGTGCCAAACTGGCACACCTGATGCCAGGTAAGCAGCGCTCCCAGGCTGATGGTCTGACCGAATCTCAAAAGAAAGAGCTGGCTAAATCCAAGGCTCTGGCTGCTGTGCGGTTGAAGGAAAAACTTAAAGTTGAGCAAAAAATGACGAGTATGCAGGCACAGCAGAAGGACAAGCGCGTCAGTATTGGCGAGAAGTCATTGGATAAATTGCTCAAGGCCAAGGTAGCCGCTGAGCGACAGAAAAAACTGAATGCCAGTGCCAGGTTGATCAGCAAAGCGCTGGGTAAGGAGATCAAGGCCGGTGTCGTGGATGTTGAGACCGCGGGTCAGAAAATTATTATTCGTATCCGTGAAAAAGCCTCTTTTGGGTCCGGGCGGGCTGAACTAAAAGAGGCGTTTCGTCCTATCCTGAGGCGTGTGACCCAGATTTTGAAAAATTCTGAAGGAAAAATCGTTGTCGCCGGACATACGGATAATATCCCGATTTATACCCAGCGCTTCCGTTCCAACTGGGAGTTGTCGTCGGCGCGGGCTGTATCCGTGGCGCACGAAATGATGCTGGCGACCAATATTCCATCTAACCGGTTTCTGATCCAGGGTTTTGCCGATACCGCACCGATTGCAAAAAATAATTCAGCAGCCAGCCGAGCCAGAAACAGGCGGGTTGAAATTATCCTGCAGCAGGGTGAGGATAAAGCATCGGCGAAACAGATCAGCGGCTTGCCAGCCAGCTCTGCTGTCGGGCAAACTGGGGCGACGAAACCGGGTAAACGGATCGCAGGCAAAGTCCGTAAGCCTGCGGTAAGCCGCAAGGCGCCGGGGATCAAGGCGGGCGGCTCAAAAACGCGCAAGACAAGGACACGGCGGGCGCCGACTGGAAAAAAGCAAAGGTCGGTGCCATCGTTGGGTATCAAGGCAGGCGGGAAGTAAACAGGATAAAATATGAGTGACGATGAGCGCAGGGAATTTTTTCGGATCGAAGATGAGGTTGCCCTCGACTACCGGGTGATTCAGGAGAGCGAAGTTGATCGGTTGCTGGAGCGCATTCAGTCGCGCCTGGTCGACCGTTTTACCGCTGCATCCAGCTTTGCTGCCACGACTCGCCAGATGGCCCATGTCATACACAAGGTGCAGACCGATACGCCGGAGTTGGCGCGCTGCTTACAGGCCATTGATCAGAAACTGAATATGATCGCTCAGCTGTTCGTGACCGAGGAAATGGAAACCAGTGAACAGGCAACCCGGGAGGTGAGTCTGAGCGCAGGTGGCATAGCCTTTCGCGCACAACACGAAATCAAGACCGATACTCTGCTGGAGTTGCGTATGGTGTTATTCCCGGCGCTGGCAGGGATTTTAACGGTCAGCCGAGTGATTCACTGTTCGCATGCGGAAGATGATAATGTCCGGTTTCCCTGGCAGGTGGCGGTGGAGTACGAGCACCTGCGCGAAATCGACCGCGAGTTATTGGTACGGCACATTATGACAAAAGAGACTGAACAGTTGCGCACACAACGTTCGGAAAACGACCCGACAAGGCTCTAGTGTAGTGTCGAATTCATTCGACCGAGCCTGTCTCCGTGGGCTGCTATTGGCCGAATAAATTCGGCCCTACAGCGTGTCCCAGCTGGTCTTTTTACGCCAGCGGATGCGCGGAATAATCAGACCGATAATTATCCCCAGGATGACGACACCGGCACCGACCATGAACCAGTCGCGCGCGGTGCGGTCTTTCAGTCCTTCGTTTTCCTGTTGCAGGGTTTGTGCCTGGCGTTCGTAAGCTACGATTTTGCTTTTGAGGCCCTTGTTGTCTGCTTCAATTGCCAGCGCACTCGAGGCGGTTCGACGGATGACGTCCAGTTCCTGGGAGAGCCTGTGGTTTTCCCTGCTCAGGGTGCTGCGTTCCTGCTCAGCATTGCCTTTGGCGTTTCTCAGCTCGGTGAACGAGCCGGAGAGTTTGCTGTTCTCCAGCTCTAAGCGCGCCAGTTTTTTCTCGGCTTCTGCGAGCCGGTCTCGGGCGGCTTTGCCTTTCATTAAAAAGCGGCTCAGTACCCAGCCTTCCACGCCGCTTGATGAGCGTACCTGACTGTAGCCATTCTGTTGGTCGACTTGCAGTATTTTCAGCGCAGTACCACTTGGCAGCATGCGTAGAATTTTGAATTGTGTGCCTTTGCCTGCGCGCATCTGTACTTCTAGACGGTCGCTGACATAGCGGGTTTCGGCCTGGCCCGGGCCGGAGAATATAACGGTGAGAATGAAAATGAGGAAGAGGCTGCTGGCTTTCACTAATGCTCCCTTGGGTGCCTGAGTTTGATGATCGTTTATAACACATTTGTAACGGAATCAGTGTTGACTCCATAATACTAGTACATCTGACTGTTTTTATGCGAGGCATTGTGGATCTGTCTGTTGATGGGGATTGGATAAGTGAAGCGCGGCGATTACCGTCACCGAACTGCGACAATCGGCCAGCGGGTTGTGTCATATCGCTGATTGTGGTGCACAGCATCAGTCTGCCGCCCGGTGAGTACGGGGCGCACTGGATTGATGATCTGTTTAGCAATCGACTGGATGCCAGAGCACACCCCTATTTTACCGGGATCGTCGATCTCAAGGTCTCTAGCCATGTGCTGATTCGACGCGATGGAGAGCTGGTGCAGTATGTCCCTTTCTCCCGGCGCGCCTGGCATGCCGGGCGGTCTAACTACCGCGGGCGAGTGGCTTGTAACGATTATGCTGTCGGCATTGAGCTTGAAGGCCAGGATGATGAAGCCTATAAAGGGGTGCAGTATCAGCGCTTGGCCGATCTGATTATTGCCCTGCGCAGTCAATACCCGGATATCGCAAACGACGCGATTGTCGGCCACTGCGATATAGCGCCGGGGCGCAAGACTGACCCGGGTGATGCATTTGACTGGACGTACCTGAACTCGCTCTTGACAGGATGCCAAAGCAGGCGTTAGCTTTGTGGCCATGATTCTTCTTTCTGCACTGCTTGGTATCGTTGCTGATCGCCTGCTGACCCACCTGCATGAATGGCGTCACTACAATCATTTTCTTCAATACATCGCCTGGATGCGAACACGTATCAGCGGCCCGCCCTGGGACAATATCGGTGGCTTGCTGTTGGTTCTGTTGCCGCTATGGCTTGCGATCGGTCTACTGCAAAGCTGGATCAGTACCTGGCTATTCGGTTTGGCGGGGTTGTTGTTTTATATTGCTGTGTTTGTCTATTGCCTGGGGCCGCGCGATCTTGCGGTGGATATCGATACCTACTGTGAAGTCTGTCGTGCCAGCGACGCTGATTTGCACAAGCGTGCCGCTGGGCGCTTGCTCAGGGGTGATATACCGCCGGGTGACGACATAGAGTGCGCCCGCCGGGTGACACGCGCGGTATTGCTCGAAGCCAATGACCGTTTGTTTGCCGTGCTGTTCTGGTTCGTGTTGTTGGGGCCGGTTGGGGCTGTTATGTATCGTAGTGCCGCGGTGCTCTATTATCAGAACCGGGATGACGGTGAGTTCGCTGACAGTATTGCCTGGTTATACGCCGTCATGCTCTGGTTGCCTGCACGGTTAGTCGCCCTGGGCTACGCCTTGAGCGGTCACTTTGACTCGGCCATGGCTGGTTGGCGGCAGGCGCACCGGAACCAGCCTGAAGGTGTGACCGGTTCGGAGCGGGTGCTGGCCGATACCGGCGAAGGTGCGCTTGGGTTGGCCGATGATGATTATGTTGACGATAAAGTTACGGCGATACGCAGCGCGATGCGATTGGTTTGGCGCGCGTTAACCGTCTGGATGGTGGCTTTGTCGTTGCTAGTGCTAGCGGGTTGGATGGGCTAAGGGCATGTAATGGGGGCCAGACACACCTTCTTTTTGGCACCATCAAGCCAAGAAATTAACCGGTTTCCGGAGTTTTGAAATTACCTCCTTAGGAAAATAATTTCGCTACCGTATTCATTGGTAAAAATAATCTCACGCGCCCCTGATCATGATGATCGAGGGCTTGAAATCCATATTGTTCATAAAATGTCTGCACACTTTCATCAAGTGCATCCACCACAATCGCATGGGACGGCAGGTGCTCATTGATTTTAAGGCAGTGTTTTAAGGCTTGTATCAGGGTGATTTTCCCAAGCCCCTGATTTTGTGTCTTGCTATGAACAGCAAGCTGTGCAATCAGCATGACAGGGATAGGATAGCGGGGCAACTTTCTGGCTAAGGATTCAGGTAAAGTTTCGCGATTTATCTCAGTATGGGACAGGGTATAAAAACAGCAAATATCCGCCTTTTCATCCCTTTCTACAAGAGCTGGTAATACCAATGTCTTGCTAATGCCAGCGTCTCGATGCCGGGCAGCAGATTGCCGGATGAAGTCGTTTAGCTCATCCCGGCCACAATCAAACGTCTTACGTTCATGAAGGGACTTATCAAGCTCTTCGAAGTGTTCACCCGGTTTCACCTAAAAGCCTTTTCCTTTGGCAAATTCTGCTGCTTCACGAAGCTTCTGATTAGGCGCTTCGGCTGCTTCACACGCACTCATAAAGCGGTCAAAGATATCGTCTTTGACCGTAATGGATTCATGCTCTTTAATAACTTCCCGTGCATCTTGCTCGATCAAACGCACCACATACTCAGTCAGGCTGTTTATGCCTTTAAGGGCTGCTGCCTTCTCTGCGGCTGCCTTGATTGCATCATCAATGCGCATATCTATTCGTGATGTTGCCATATCCCACGCGCCTCTAGTTGGTTAAATTACGGCCTACCTATAGTGTATCAACACACCTCAGCATTGTACGGCATATTTCCGTACATATCAACATTAAGAGCTAAGCATCTGAATTTTATAGGGGTTTGTCTGGGCAGCCTGATTTAACTCAGACGGAAACACTGCTTTTCACACCCAATCCACAACGCCAACTTGACCAGATTGACATTGCCAGCATTAAATTTGACGCGCGTTCGCGTGATGACATCCCCGCCGTTCTCAAAGGTTTGCAATACCTCTACATCAATGAACCGATCTGTGAAAAAGTATTTACCTGCCTCGAAAAGGCGCTCACACCAAAGACCGACCCGAGCACAGGTCGTCCGGGGATGGAGCTTTAGGATTTAGCCAACCAACACGCAACGTTGCGACACATGTTAGGCCACTCTGGCTGGGAAAACCCCCACCGCTACGCCTTACAAACGTTGGTCGATAATGTCAGCTTAGGAACGTTCACGAAATAACTCATACAATTAGCTTGTCTCTTCACTCATAGTCTTCACCCTGAAAACAGTTATGTAGATCGACTACACGCCTGTTTTCATGATAAAAACTATGAGCAAATAGCCTGCGCTACTTGTATAAGTTATTTCATTCTCGTCCCTTACTTAAGCCGGAGGTGCTTGTAGAGATTAATCGGATTGTTGTTGAAGCCGGTCATGAATTACTCAAAAAAACAATCCGAACCGAATGGCACTAAGTTAAGCCGATTTTGCCTTTGTAGGGTCGAATTTATTCGACCGGCCACGCCGATATTCAACCTGTCACCCCGGTTATAGCCACAACACTGGCAGTCGCTGGCAGCCTTTGGCCGA
>UOFK01000175.1_pt1 | contig 15802 bp, 17 predicted proteins | sample 1990061 | NCBI WGS metagenome assembly UOFK01 (sample SAMEA4728526, study PRJEB27164) | hydrothermal vent metagenome | biome: marine basaltic hydrothermal vent biome; feature: marine hydrothermal vent; material: mineral | place: Pacific Ocean | collected 2011-06-14/2011-07-23 | depth 1741 m
AAGCCCTATTGTGGCGTTACACGCCGAGGTTTGATTTCTTTACCCATAGAGCCGCCTGCTTTTAGCAGTAGTCCTTTAATCCCTGGCTTATTAGCCTGGCTGGCATAGCGCAGGGCCGATTTACCTTCCATATTCGTCGCATTAATATTAGCGCCTTTGTCGATAAGCAATTTTGCCACTTCGACATGGCCACCCCAGGCTGCCCACATCAGCGCGGTCTGGCCAAAGCTATCCGTCGTATTAACGCTAGCACCTCTTTCCAGTAGAAGCTTCACAGTCTCGGTATGTCCTTCTGCCGCAGCCAAAGACAGCGCACTTGTGCCGCGTTGTGAATCCTGTTTGTTGACTTTGGCACCGCTGTTGAGCAAGAGCGTTACCGATTCAATGTGTCCCTGGTGGGCGGCTACCATCAGGGCGGAAAAACCGTCTTTGGTTAGGATTTGGTGGTCTGCGCCTGTGTCCAATAGATGTTTAATCACAGCGACATGGTTGTTTTGTGAAGCCAGGCTGAGGGCTGTCCAGTCGGCGGCTGATTTTGTATTCACATTCGCCCCCATGTCGATCAGCCTTTTGACAAGATCGGTGAACCCGCCCTGTGCGGCCAGCATAAGGCTGGTCCAGCCGCGTTTGTTGGCCAGACTGATGTCTGCGCCTCGGTCCAGTAGCATGTCGGCAATGTCCGGTTTTCTCGCAGCAATAGCAAAAAATAGAGCAGGGCTGCTTTCATCATCGCTGGCATTGGGGTTGGCGCCCGAGTTCAGCATAGCCTTGACGGCATCCCTATCGCCCGCTTTTATTTTTTCGAAGAATGCCGTTTCGTCGACAGGCGCAGTATCAACCGCAGGGGCGGTACCGCTCGGCTGCTCAGCGAGGCAGGTTTTCCAGATAAGTGGAAGGATAATCAGTGGCAAAGCCAGAAAAACGAATTTTCTCATAAGTTAAGGACCGGTAAGCGTTAATAATAGTATGAATTATTGTATGGTTTCAGAGGTGCGGATAGCTTTCCCGGCGCTGAGTTCTTCGGCTTTTTTCCCACCGGCTTTTTCTATGAGGACGATAACATTATCGCTCCTGGATCTGTTTATCGCATAGTTCAGTGCGGTATTGCCCTGGTTATCAATAACGTTAGGGTCGGCGCCAGCATCGAGTAATACCTTAATAGAGTTAATATCACCAAACCAGGCGGAAAATATCAACGCTGTAACGCCTTGCTTTGTTTTTACATGGGCATCGGCTCCGTGGGTTAGCAAAGCCTGAACCGCGTCAGCGCTTTTACTCATGGCCGCATAATGAATGGCCGCCATTCCGTGGGTATCAGTGGTCTTTACATCGCCACCTTTGTCCGCTAGTTGATCGATGAAGCCGGCGCGCCCTCTTTTGGCCGCTTCCATAATAGAAGTGGTCTCGAAAAATCCTCTGGCATTGCTATCGGCGCCTCTGTCCAGAAGATATTTCAGCGATGTGTGGTTGCCGTGTATTGCGGCGAGGTATAAGGGGGTTCCACCTTTGCTTTTTTCCTTGAGTTCAAGTTTGGCACCTGCATCGATAAGGATGCCCATCGCATCGGCATGATTATTACTCGATGCGTAGTTGAGCGCGGTCCAGTGGTCATTGTCTATCGCGTTGACTTCTGCGCCTTTGGCCAGGAGTTGCTCGATCACTTCTGGTAAGCCAGAGCGTGCTGCGAACATGAGCGGCGTACGATTATGACCCTCCTTTGCATTGATATCCGCACCTTGTTTAATCAGTGTGGACACGATTTCCGGACGATTCCTGGAAATGGCCGCCATCAGAACAGTGTTCTCGTCTTTCATTGTTCCGTTGGCATCTGCACCGGCCTTCAGCAGGCTTTCCACTATAGTGTGGTTGCCTTTCCAGATAGCAAAATGCATGGCACTGAATTGTTTTTTCCGAGTTTTTGCGCTGGGGTTATTACCTTTATCCAGCAGGGTATTCACTAGCTGTGGGTTTTCACCTTCAGCGGCAAACATCAACACGGTTTTGTTGTCGTGGTTCATCGCCTTGTCGTTAGCGCCGTGCTCCAACAATAACAGGCCGATGTTGTCGTGACCCGCCTGGGCGGCAATCATCAGCGGCGATTTTCCATCGGCATCCTGAAGGTTGACCTGGGTGTGACTGACGAGCAGCACTTTTACCAGTTCGATGTTACCCGAGCCAGCAGCCAGATGGAGGGATGATTCGTTATCGTCATTGACCGCGTTGACATCGGCACCTTTAGCGATGAGGGCTTTTGCAATGTCCAGGTCACCTTTAACGCTCGCAAACATTAGTGCCGTTCTATTGCTGCTATCTCTGGCGTTGACATCGGCGCCTTTTTTTAACAGTAGGGTGACCAGATCTTTTTCGCCAACGTAAGCGCTGAGCATGAGTATGCTCATGCCAGCAATATTGGCCTGATTTGGGTCAGCGTCCTCATTGGCCAGTTTTTTGGCCTGAACAAAATCTTTTGCCAGCAGGGCATCGATCAGCGGCAGCTTCTCTTTTTCTATCTGCCTGTCCGGTAATGATTTTTTTATGGCATCAATAGCTGCCGCTTTCGCCGCCGTTTTATCTTTTACCTGCTCGCCCGGATCGGCCAATGCCGTCGCGGATACGAGCAGAAAAAAAACTGTCATGCTGGAAATAAACTGTCGCATTGATGTTGTCCCAAAGTTATTGTAAGAATTGTGGTAACTACTCAGCTCACCCCTGAAATCCGCCATTTCTGCGTTAAAAAATGATTATTTACACCTGTAAACTCACATTTTTCGCCTTGAACTGACGAATTTCAGGGGTGAGCTGAGCAGTTACTGCACTACCTGCTGAGTAGTTACGAATTGTGCACTATTCACTGAACAACACACACTAATTCAGCTTTCTGTCGTTACGTATGACGACAGTTTTTTTCTGACCACCACGATCAATAACAAGTTCAAGAATATTGCTGCCTGATAATGCATTCATTGCCCTGGCAACGCCAGCATCACCATCGAGATCGTTTCCGTTGACGCTAATAATAGTGTCCCCCAGTTTGATGCCGTGCTGGGAGAGAAATGCTTTTTCTTCTTGTGCATTAAAGGTAAGCCCAATAATTTTTCCGTCTTTCATGGCAGGTTCGTAGTACACGTATTGCCAGGGGTTTTTCATTTTTTTTAGGGTCATTGCATGAATTTTTTTCATTTCCTCCCGCATGAAGGCAACGTGTTCTTCACCCGTGGGCATACGGCGGTTTTTGGCTTTTGCAGCAGGCTGCCGGCTTGCCTCGGCATCGAGCCGACTGGCCAAGTACAAGGTTTCGTGTTGTTCCTTGCGCAGCAGGACGACCCGGTCAGAATGAATCTCCTCCAGTTTACCCTGATCGAAGACTTTGTCACCGACACTGAAATATTTTTCTTTGTGGCCCGGTTTTTTGATAATTGCCAAGCCCTTGTGCTGGTCGGCCTGGGCGACGACGCCTCGCAACACAAGTTGCAGCGATGTCTCGAGCGTAGCAAAATCCTGCACGGGTGATCTGCCTGCCAGGGATTCACGAACGATTTCGCCGTGCCTGAGTGTGCTTACCCTCGAGTTGCCTGGCTGCTTGGTCTGTTGCTGTGTTGCCGCGACTGAAGGTTTGAAAGGCGATTTGGGGGGGAAGGAGGCAAACAGCTTTGAAAAACCGTAGGCCAGGATAACTATTAGCAATAGATTCAGTGCTGTGGGCAGTAGTTTGCGGCGTGCATTCATGGCTCAGGTAAAAATCAATACTAACGGCGGCATAAATATCATTATCATTCTCGATATTGGTCCAACTGGGCACCGTGCAGACGGCTGGTGGCCAGCAAACCTGCAGTCTAAGATATACGGGGTGGCGATGTCTGTATCACATACCACGTTAACTGGTATTTAGTGTTAAGCGACTAAAATATTAAATTAATTGATATGGGTATATATTTAATGCGGGTTCGTCAAGCCATTTTCCCATTGCGGTGGAATATTTAGGCTGTACGATTGCTGCCAGTACTTCCGTCAAGATTGTATTACTAGATTCAGTGATGGAGCACCGAGGTATGATTGTAGGGTCGAATTCATTCGACCAAGTCTGTCTCCCTGGGTTGTTTTGGCCGAATAAATTCGGCCCTACAGGATGATCAAGCTCATCAATCCGCTGTTGCTGGGGTGTTGGTACTCCGTCAAGATTGTATTGCTAGATTCAGTGATGGAGCACCGAGGTATGATTGTAGGGTCGAATTCATTCGACCAAGTCTGTCTCCCCCGGGTTGTTTTGGCCGAATAAATTCGGCCCTACAGGATGATCAAGCTCATCAATCCGCTGTTGCTGGGGTGTTGGTGCTCCGTCAAGATTGTATCACTAGATTTAGTGATGGGGCACCGAGGTATGATTGTAGGGTTGAATTCATTCGACCAAGTCTGTCTCCCTGGATTGTTTTGGCCGAATAAATTCGGCCCTACAGGATGATCAAGCTCATCAATCCGCTGTTGCTGGGGTACTGGTGCTCCGTCAAGATTGTATTGCTAGATTCAGTGATGGGGCGCCGAGGTATGATTGTAGGGTCGAATTCATTCGACCAAGTCTGTCTCCCTGGGTTGTTTTGGCCGAATAAATTCGGCTCTACAGGATGATCAAGCTCATCAATCCGCTGTTGCTGGGGTGTTGGTACTCCGTCGAGATTGTATTGCTAGATTCAGTGATGGGGCGCCGAGGTATGATTGTAGGGTCGAATTCATTCGACCAAGTCTGTCTCCCTGGGTTGTTTTGGCCGAATAAATTCGGCCCTACAGGATGATCAAGCTCATCAATCCGCTTGTTGTTGGAGTACTGGGTCTGCAGTTCCCGCGACAACCAAAAATAGGAGTTATATTATGCAACGTTCGATTCATTTTTTGACACTACTGGTACTGGGTATATCAACGGCACAGGCTGGGTCTTCCAGCGTGCCACCGGCCCCTAACGGTATTGAATTCCCGACGGATTACTCCGATTGGCGGGTGATTTCCACTTCTCACCGCATTGATAACAAGACGATGCGCGTTATTCTGGGCAACGATACAGCCATCGAGGCAGCTCGAGCGGGTAAAACCAACCCCTGGCCGGACGGTGCGGTAATTGGCAAAATCGTCTGGAAACAGACTGAAGCAGCCGACTGGAAAACAGCCATTGCTCCTGGTAAGTTTGTGCACGCGGAATTTATGTTCAAGGACAGCAAAAAATGGGCTGCCAACGGTACTGGCTGGGGCTGGGCACGCTGGGTCGGTATGGACCAGAAACCCTTCGGGACCGACGCTAATTTCAGCCAGGCATGTATTACCTGCCATGCACCGGTCAAGGATAGAGACTGGGTATTTACAACGCCAGCTATGCTCCCGGTTATGCACAAATAATCCATACGCAGACTAGGCGACGGATTTAGCCATTTGTAGGGCCGAATGACTTCGGCCCTACAATATTGCTGCTATCTTACAAATTTATTTTGAGACAAGAAGGATGTTAAACAGCTCGGTGTTATCATCTGGTGACTGCCCGACGCAACTCATGATGTTTTTGCCAGTACCCTGGGCGTTGATATTGGCCATGCAGGTGAGGGCACCCTCAACGGTTCCAGCACCGGCAGGGACCGAGATGGTGCCTGTGATAAATCCAACCTCGGGGTTATCCACAGTCGTCAGGCTGATGGTAACCGTCTCGGTGGACAGTGTGTTGGTATCGATATCGTCCACAATAGTACCCGTACAGGCACCGGCTGCATTGCAGCTAACGCTGACCGGTGAAATCTGATCACCAGCAAGCTGGCTGGCGTCGAACAGCAGACCGGCATATTCGTCTGCTACGTTGGCGATATCGGCGATGGTCTCCTGTGCGAGTCCGAAGATATAGGTGTCGTCAGTTTCGTCAGGTGTATCGATGCCCGTTCTGACGATCGCACCACCATTGTTTGCCAGGTACACTTCCGTCTCGCTATCGCCCTGATCATTGTTTAAAATCAATATACCATCGGCACAGCTTCCGCCAGCTAAATTGTCTGCCCCCAGTGAGCTTTGGGTCAGAGAATAGGTGGACGGTAATGTCGGTGTGCCGGTTGCTACGTCAAAGTTGAAGGTGCCGTACATACTTTCAAGTGGATTATTGGCACTAACGTCGTCCTCCACATTCACATTCACCCAGTTCGCAGCGAAATTGCTGGATGGGCAGGAACCGCTGGCAACCATGGGTATGACCTGGTCATCCGTCGAATCGAGAGGCTTGAGAAAAAATACATAGCCGGGCACATTCAGTGCGTAGGCGGCATCACCGGCCGAGGGGGCATCGGTAACCGATGCATCAGCTGTGACATTACCGACCGTCAATTTGATAAAGCCGGAAGGCAATTCCACAGAGGTGCCGGTGACCGTCATGACGACCGGTGTTGTGGCCGTTTCCCGCTTGGTGATGCTGAAGGCGCCATCCCCGGCGAGCGCGACATCCCAGCGAGAACCCGGTCCGGCATAAGCTGAGCCGCCGCTGCTCCCCGAGTTGTTACCACCGGAACCATCTAAACAGGCAACGATCAGCAGGGCACTACTGGCAATGGTGAGTATGGCTGTGACTGGTTTGAGTATAAAATTTCTTACGTTCATCGTTCAGTTCCTTCCTGCAGTGGGTTACGTGTGCCGCTAACGGCTGTATACAAGGGAACTTTAACGGGTGCTGAGGCAGAAAAGTGGTGACGGTAAATGAGAATAATTACGCTTTGCCCTAGAGACTGCGAGGGTTCGGCGGTGGGCGGATATGCTAGACTCCCTTGCTCGCGGCAGATTTCAAGGGCGTTATTTTGACAGTCCCAGCGCAATACCAACTGGTCGAAACACGGTTGCAAGAAAAACTGGACAACGGCAGCACGCGCTGTCATTTGTGCCTGTGGCGCTGCAAAATCGGCCACGGCCAACGCGGCTTCTGTCAGGCACACGTCAATCGTAACGGTACTTTGTATAACTTGTCTTACGGGATTTTGTCGTCCATTGATATTGATGTGATTGAAGACAAGCCGGTGCGGCACTACCGGCCGGGTACGCGGGTCCTGTCAGTGGGCAGTTACGGTTGCAGTTTCCGTTGCGGTGGGTGCCACAATCTGGAAATTTCCTGGGGCGTGGAAGCTCTGGATGGTCTGGCACGCGGAGAGTCGAGTGAAGCCTGGGTGCCACCACAGTCACTGGTGGATACCGCGTTACGTGCCGGCGTGCAGGGCATTGCTTTTACCTATTCCGAGCCGGCAGTTTGGCTTGAGTATGTCATCGATGTCGCCAAACTTGCGCATCAGGCGGGTTTGTATACGGTCTACGTCTCCAACAGTTTTGTCACCGATGAAGCTCTGGAGCTGGCCGCGCCATATATTGACGTGTTGTGTTCGGATATCAAAAGCTTCAGCGACGATTTTTATAAAGATATTTGTCGACCGGCAAAGGTTGAACAGGTTCTGAATTCAATCAAGAAGGCACATGAACTTGGTATTCATGTGGAGACGCGTACCAATATCATTCCCGGTAAAAACGATGATCCCGACGAGCACTATGCGATTGCCTGCTGGGTGCGTGACAATCTCGGTAAGCATAGCCCTTGGCATATCACCCGGTTTTTTCCTGCCTACAAGCTCAGTGATGTGCCGTCGACGCCGGAGCATACGTTGTTTGCGGCTCGTGATGCGGCCGAGCGCGCCGGGTTAGAAAATATTTATGTGTATAATGATAAGGGTTGCGATTGCGCCAAGGAAAACCGGCCCATGGAATTTTTTCTCAACACCAGCAGCGACGAGATTTACCAGGCTAGGAAGTGTGCGGCCGACTGCTGTGGTGATGAAGGTGTATTGCTGAAAAAATATGAGCAGAATGCAGCCGTCAGACGATAAATACAGGATTTATAGTGATGAGAACAGTACAGTGCGTGGTATTGAAGACCGAATCAGAAGGACTGGGCAAGCCGCCGCACCCCGGTGAATTGGGGCAGCGTATCTATGCTAATGTTTCCAAGGAGGGCTGGAAGCAGTGGCTTGAACGTGTAACCACTATTATTAATGAGAATGGATTGAGTACGGCTGATCCAAACAATATCGAACTGATTGAAAAGCATATGCTGGGGTTCTTTTTTGGTGAGGGCGACCACGGCCAGGCACCAGCCGGTTTCCAGGCGGGCGGCGCTGGCGGCAAGAAATAACACCTCGATTTTACCGTATCCAATTACAGTTTTTGAATCAGGCAAACCTGTCTGCTTGCGGGTGCATTTTAAATACGGGGGCGACCACAAATTTTAGCTTGGCGTGCGCAGTACGTAATGCGTCAGTGACTTGGTCGGGCGTATCTGCATGCGCGAACAGGTATCCTGGGTATTGATTGCCTTCGGGTAGTGGCACCAGCTCATGACCTTCCTGGAAAATGATGTCGACTTTTTCAATATAGGGTACCCGGCTTGCGGCAGGGATACCTTCGACACGCCTCAAAATACCACCTTGTGGAATGGGGAGCATCATGACACCGCGCGCACCTTCCAGCATCCGGGCTTCAACCGGTTGACCGATAGCCAGGGCAATGGTCAGGGTTTCAAGCTTGAGATCGTTACCGCTATCCAATATCCGCGCACAGTCACCGCCGATGGTGCGTGCTGCCACTTCCAGTATCCAGGCATCGTCATCATTAATGCGCAGTTCAGCGTGTACCGGGCCGCTGTTGAGTCCATAGGCAAGGCAAGCTTCGCCAACCCGCTGTTTGATGAGTGCCTGGGTGTCGGGCGGCAAGCGCGAAGGCGTGACATAAATGGTTTCTTCGAAATAGGGGCCTTGCAGCGGGTCGGGCTTATCAAACAGGGTCAGCGTATGCAACTCACCCCGGTGCAGGTAGCCTTCATAAGCCACTTCGATACCATCGATATAATCTTCAACCAGGAGGTGGTGGCGTTCGAAGTTGCCACCATCGTCTTTAATAATCGAGTAGATACGCGCGCACGCGCGCTCAAATGCAGCCGGGTTGTCGACCCGAATCACGCCACGGCTTGCTGACATGTGCAGTGGTTTGAGTACGCAGGGCCAGGGCAAGCCGCCCATTTGTGGTGCGAGCGGTTTTTCCAGATTGATAAGGTAATGCTTAGGCACCGAGCAACCAGCCAGCGCCAGGTGTGCGCGCGCCAGATCTTTTCGCCGTGACAGACGCGCTGCGTGGGGTGGGTTGTGCGGCAGGCCGAGTTTCCGGGCGGCGAGTGCCGCAAGTTCTACGGTGCTGTCGTCACTGCCGAGGACGCCGATAAATGCTATCTGTCGGGCAGCATCAAGGATGCGCTTGAGTGCTGCATCGTGGTTATCCAGATCAACGTGCAGACCTTCGCTGACTTCGGTGGTTAACGAATGTTGACCGCGGGAAGCGATGAGCACCCCCAGCCCCATAGAACGGGCAGCTTGGAGGTAAGGTGCAATGCGGTAGCTGCCGGGCTGGGCTACCAGCAGCAGGTGAGTCTTGCTCAGGCGCAGCCACCACCGCTGGCTGCACCGCAGGCGCCACAGGTGCCGGCACCACCGGTGTTGGCAAATACGTTTTTAAAGACAAAGCTCTTGTTCATGCCCTCGTCTTTATAGTCGATTTCCACGCCTTCGAGGAAACTCAAGGCCACGGCATCAATATAGATATTCATGCTGTCCTGCTCCAGCAAACAATCGGTCGGCAGCGGTTCCTCGACAAAGGTCATGCCGTAGGACATACCACCGCAGCCGCCGCCAGAGACAAAAATGCGTATGCCATTAACACCGAATTCATTCTCGGTCAGGGCAATCAATTGCTTAACTGCTTCGGGTGAAACTTTGATTTCGTTACTGAGCCGCGACTGGAATTCAACTACGGACATGGGCGTCACCTTCATTTATTAAATCTAGGGGTTCCTGGTAGCTTGAATTCTAGCATGGATGGCGAATGCCTGCCCTTACATGGGAAATGAGTCTCAGGCTTTGAGGATAGGAGAGTAATGGGCGCAAGCAGCCAAGTCCGGTATGATCCCGGTGGATGCATATTCTGATTTCCAACGACGACGGCTACCGGGCCCCCGGTATCCGTTGCCTGGCCGATGCCGTCGGCTCGGTCGCCAACGTGACTGTAGTGGCTCCCGACCGTGATCGCAGCGGTGCCAGTAATTCCCTTACCCTCGACAGCCCTTTGCGCGCCCGGCGTGCCGACAACGGCTATACCTACGTCGAGGGCACGCCGACGGATTGTGTCCATTTGGCCATTACCGGTCTGCTGGATGACGAGCCGGATATGGTGGTTTCGGGCATCAATGCTGGTGCCAATCTTGGCGATGATGTGATTTATTCCGGCACAGTGGCCGCCGCTATGGAAGGACGGTTTCTGGGGCTACCGGCGATTGCCGTATCGATGGCGTCGTTTCAGCCGGAGCACTATGCGACGGCGGCACGGGTGGTGCTGGAACTGTTGGCCAAGCTCAAGTGTGAGCCGGTGCCCGCAGCGACCATACTCAACGTCAATGTGCCTGATTTGCCGTACGTGGAATTGCGGGGTTGGGAAGTCACCCGGCTGGGAAACCGACATAAATCAGAGCCGGTAGTCAGTGAGCTGGACCCGCGCGGGCGTCCTATTTACTGGGTCGGTCCAGCCGGGGCTGAGCAGGATGCTGGTGAAGGTACCGACTTTCATGCGGTACGCAATGGCTATGTGTCAGTTACACCCATTCACGTCGACCTGACGCGCTACGATGTTATCGATACCGTGAGGTCTTGCCTGTGCGCAGAGCCAGGGCAACTGTGAGCGCTATCAGTCAAGGTATTGGCATGACTTCGCAACGGACGCGGGACCGTTTGGTTCAGCGTCTGCGCGATAAAGGTATCAAGGACCATCGTGTGCTTGCTGTCATCGGCAGCACACCACGCCACCTGTTCATGGACGAGGCGCTTGCCAGCCGCGCATATGAGGATACGGCTTTGCCGATTGGGTATGGGCAGACGATTTCGCAGCCCTATATTGTGGCACGTATGACTGAGCTGATACGCGAGGTATCACCGCGTAGTGTGCTTGAAGTGGGTACCGGTTCGGGCTATCAGGCGGCGATTCTGGCCAAGCTGGTCGACAAGGTTTATTCCACTGAACGTATTGAACCGCTCGCCACCCAGGCGCGACAACGCTTTCGGCGGCTGGGTTACCGCAATGTACGTGTGCAGCACAGTGATGGCAGTTGGGGCTGGCCACAATTTGGCCCGTTCGACGCTATTATTGTGACCGCCGGTGGTGCAGAAACTCCGCAGGCGCTGCTTGAGCAGTTAGCCATTGGTGGCAGGCTGGTGATGCCGCTGGGTGGGCGTTCACAACAGACGCTGGTTAGTATCACGCGTACCGAGACCGCGTTCGAGCAGGAGGATCTGGAGTCCGTGGTTTTCGTGCCTCTGGTTGGTGGTACGGACTGATGGGTTTGTTCACCCGCCTGTATGATAGCTGCCTGCGCTGGGCGCGCCACCGCCGTGCACCCTATTATCTGGTCGGCCTGAGTTTTGCCGAATCGTCATTTTTCCCAATTCCACCGGATATCATGCTCATGCCGATGAGCCTGGCGCAACCCAAACGGGCGATGCGATTTGCCCTGATGACGACACTAGCTTCGGTAGCCGGTGGTATTCTGGGCTATGCTATTGGTCAGTTTGCGCTCGATTGGGTGGCTCCGCTGATCGGGGCAGGAGGCCGTTGGTCGGCTACTTATAGCAAGGCTTCGGCATGGTTTGCTGACTGGGGCTTCTGGGCGGTACTAATTGCCGGATTTTCGCCGATTCCCTACAAGGTGTTTACGATTTCTGCAGGTGCATTGTCAATGGCTTTTATACCGTTTGTTTTTGCGTCAGTTGTGGGGCGCGGCGGGCGCTTTTACCTGGTGGCCGGGTTGCTGGCCTGGGGCGGGCCAGCGATGGAGGCACGCATTCGTATGTATGTGGAACGTATTGGCTGGAGCCTGGTTGGGCTGGGTATCGTCGCCTATATCGCTATCAAGGTCTGACATTATTCGTTACCTGTCCGTGATGATGGGTATATTGCTACCCTGTCTGTTTGCAGCCTGTAGCACACACAGTGTGCAAGCACCCATAGGTGATCGCAGTAAGGGGCGGCTTGCAGGGAACCCGGACAGCCATATTGTTCGCCAGGGTGATACGCTCTACTCGGTTGCCTTTCTCTATGGTTACCAGATCGAAGACGTTGCCGCCTGGAATGGCCTCAAGCCACCTTATACGATTTACAAGGGACGGCACCTGCGCTTGCATCCGCCACCGGCCAGGCCGGTTTCCAGACCGCAGCCCAAAGCGACCCCAATAGCCGCAAGCCAACCCAAACGCCGCTACCCGACACGCTCCCGACCAAAGACGGCCACCCCTCCGGTGGTGTCCTCTAAGCCGAAAACAGCCTTGGCCCCTGCGGCCCGGTCAAAGGTGGCAGCAGTCAAAGCGCATCAGCCAAAAATACAGAATGGGCGATTGTCCTGGGCATGGCCGCTGAAAGGTCCTCTGTTAAAGCGTTTTAAAGCTAATAGCAGTGGTAAAAAGGGCATTGATATCGGGGGTAAGAGTGGAACGCCGGTTAGAGCGGCGGCGGATGGAAAAATAGTTTATTCAGGGAGTGGACTTGGTGGTTACGGTAGGCTTATTATTGTTAAACATAACAACGACTTTCTATCCGCTTACGCGCATAACCGCAAACTGCTTGCCCAGGAAGGAGAATGGGTCAAACAGGGTCAGGTGATCGCACAGATGGGAAGCAGCGGTACCGACCGCACCCGCTTGCACTTTGAAATTCGCAAGCGAGGCCAGCCGGTCGACCCGCTGCGCTATCTGCCCTAAGGGTGAACTGAGTCGTTACGTTAAACCTTCAGTTTCGCGGTGAAAACCAGAGGATAAGGACTGTAAATGGCCAATAATCGCCGTAGTAGCAACCGCCGCAGTACCGATAAAATAGACCCGGATGGGTTTCGCCCTCCCCCCGAAACAGACGCACACTTTGACGCTACCCGCATGTACCTCAGTGAGATCGGATTCTCACCCCTGCTGAGCGCTGAAGAAGAGGTTTATTTCTCACGCCTGGCGCGAAAGGGTGATGACAGCGGCCGACGGCGAATGATCGAAAGTAACCTGCGCCTGGTGGTCAAGATCGCCCGCCGCTATATCAATCGGGGACTGGCGTTGTTGGACCTGATCGAAGAGGGCAATCTGGGTCTGATCCGGGCGGTCGAAAAATTTGACCCGGAACGTGGCTTCCGTTTTTCCACTTATGCCACCTGGTGGATACGCCAAACCATCGAACGTGCCATTATGAATCAGACGCGCACTATCCGCCTGCCGATTCATGTGGTCAAAGAACTCAACAGTTACCTGCATGCAGCCAGACGCCTGGCACAGTCGCTGGATCACGAACCCAATGCCGAAGAAATTGCCGACCTGCTGGATAAACCGCTGAAAGACGTCAAACGTTTATTGAAGCTGAATGAACGTGTTACTTCGGTCGACGTGCCCGTGGGTAAAGATTCAGATAGGCTGGTCGTCGATGCTATTCCCGATGAGAATAATCTTGACCCTTCAGAGCTATTGCAGGATGAAGATATGCTCGCCAACCTGGAAACCTGGGTCAGTAAACTATCCGATAAGCAGCGGCAGGTAGTCGAACGGCGCTTCGGTCTGCACGGCCATAAGATATCCACCCTGGAAGAAGTCGGCAGTGAAATCGGGGTCACCCGGGAGCGGGTTCGACAGATACAGATGGATGCCTTGAAACGCCTGCGCGAAATACTCGAGAGTGAAGGATTTTCTTCCGACGCCATGTTTGGTTGAAACGCCAGTACGCCATCAAGGTTATATTGATGGAGTACCGATGCATGACTGTAGGGTCGAATTCATTCGACCGAGCCTGTCTATTCAGGCTGTTATTGGCCGAATAAATTCGGCCCTACAGATGATCAAGCCCATCAATATAACCTTGAATGGAGTGCTAGACGTTCATACCGTTCCGGGCAACAGGGCTGCAACGACGTGACGCTGTTCCGACAATAAAATATTGTAGGTACGGCACGCAGCAGCCGTGTCCATGACCTCAACACCAATGCCAGATTGCAGCAGCTGTGCGGTCAGCGCGGCGGATGGGAATGTCAGGCTGCCGCCCGTTCCCAGAATCAGCACTTCCGGGCGTATATCCAGAACAGGATCAAAATCTTCGCGTTGCAGTTCGGTTACCTGCTGTGGGCGCCAGTCGCTTATCAGGTGATCCCGGGCCAAAATCAGGCTCTGTGAAAACCGCTGTCCAGCAATACTGATCAAGCCACCATCGTAGGCGCGGATAAGCCGGTCGCTGTTGCAATTGTCCTGGGTAAAGTGCATGCGGTGAAGCATACGTGACTTCTGGCCGCTCTGCAGGGTGGCTTGTTACATCCCAATATTTTCAGTACCCTACGCGCTGAATTTATGTCAGCGAATCACTAACCATTAGACGCACCCGTGGACGAATTTCACCGAATTAAGCGCTTGCCGCCGTATGTCTTCAATATAGTCAATGAGTTGAAGGCGGCCGCGCGGGCGCGCGGCGAAGATATCATTGATTTTGGTATGGGTAATCCTGATCGACCCACACCCAAACACATCGTCGACAAACTCACTGAGGCGGCCCAGCGGCAAGATACCCACCGCTACTCTATGTCAAAAGGTATTCCCCGATTGCGCAAGGCGATCTGCGACTGGTATCAGCGCCGCTACGATGTCGATCTTGACCCGGAGACCCAGGCGATTGTCACTATCGGTTCCAAGGAAGGGCTGGCACACCTGGCGCTGGCTACAGTCGGTCCCGGCGACGCGGTGCTGGTGCCGAACCCGGCGTACCCGATTCACCCCTACGGTTTTGTGATAGCGGGTGCGGATATTCGTCATGTGCCCGTGGTGGGTGGCGATGACGCCTTTTTTGGCGAGCTGGAAAAGGCTATCCGGGATTCCTGGCCCAAGCCCAAAATGCTGGTGCTGAATTTCCCGGGTAATCCGACAACCCAATGTGTTGATCTTGGGTTTTTTGAACGTGTGGTTGAAATTGCTACCGAACATAAAATCTGGGTCATCCACGACCTGGCCTACGCCGATATCGTCTTTGATGGTTATAAGGCACCTTCGATTCTGCAGGTGCCCGGTGCTGAGAATATTGCTGTGGAATTTTATTCATTGTCAAAGAGTTACAATATGCCCGGCTGGCGGGTGGGCTTTATGTGTGGCAATGAAATCTTGGTGGCGGCACTGACGCGGATGAAATCCTACCTGGATTACGGCATGTTCACCCCCATCCAGATAGCGGCGATTACGGCACTGGAAGGGCCGCAGGATTGTGTCCAGGAAATCGTCGAGACCTACCGCAGTCGGCGCGATGTCTTGTGCGAAGGTCTCAACGGCATCGGTTGGGCAGTCGACAAGCCGAAAGCGACCATGTTTGTCTGGGCGCCCATTCCAGAGCCCTACCGGGCCATGGGGTCGTTAGAATTCACCAAAAAATTGCTACAGGACGCCAAGGTGGCGGTCTCGCCGGGGATAGGCTTTGGCCAGTATGGGGATCATTTTGTGCGCTTCGGGCTGATTGAAAATGAACACCGTACCCGGCAGGCCGTTCGCGGTATCCGGGATATGTTTCGTCATGATGAAAAACAACTCGCAGCAGCGAGCGAGGGGGCTTCTTGAAACCGGTAAAAGTAGGTCTGCTGGGGCTGGGTACAGTCGGTGGCGGTACATTTAACGTGCTTCGGCGCAATGCCGGGGAGATCGCTCGGCGTGCTGGCCGG
>UOFK01000187.1_pt1 | contig 15384 bp, 11 predicted proteins | sample 1990061 | NCBI WGS metagenome assembly UOFK01 (sample SAMEA4728526, study PRJEB27164) | hydrothermal vent metagenome | biome: marine basaltic hydrothermal vent biome; feature: marine hydrothermal vent; material: mineral | place: Pacific Ocean | collected 2011-06-14/2011-07-23 | depth 1741 m
ACAGTGTGGCGCCGGGAGGGGTAGACGAACCCCTGATTTTTTATTCGCTAAACCAACTACTTGCGAAGCCCGGTATTTTTTCGTTAAATCTGGATTTTTATTTTCTTAATTTTTCAATTAATTACAAGACAATATGGCGTCCCCAAGGGGAGTCGAACCCCTGTTGCCGGGATGAAAACCCGGTGTCCTAGGCCTCTAGACGATGGGGACAAGTTTTTACTGCTGTCACCGGCTTCCACGGGTCGCAAACCCGCGAATCTGGTGGAGCTAGGCGGGATCGAACCGCCGACCCCTTGCATGCCATGCAAGTGCTCTCCCAGCTGAGCTATAGCCCCAAAAGCGAAGCCGCGCAGTTTACGCAAGCGGCTATTCGGTGTCAATATTATTGACGGAGAAATAGCCTAATTAGATAATTTAACAGCCTTTTTGTTTTTCCAGTCGGGCCCAGGAATCACGCAGGGTGACACTGCGGTTGAATACCGGCTGGTCACGCCTATGATCCAGGTCCGCACAGAAATAGCCTTCCCTTTCGAACTGGAATCGCTCGCCAGCGCTCGCTTCAACCAAGCTGGGTTCGAGTATGCAGCGCGTCAGGGTACGCAATGATTCCGGGTTGATGAAATCGGTGAACGGCTTATCCGCTTCGGCTTTATCAGGATTCGGGTGCGCGAACAGGCGATCATACAGCCGTATTTCGGCAGGGATACCGTGCAGCGCCGATACCCAGTGAATAACACCGCGCACCTTTTGACCTTCCGGATTATTAACCAGGGTGTCTGGATCATAGCTGCAATGCAATTCAATAAGCTCGCCGTCATCATCCTTGATCACTTCGTCACAGTGAATCACATAAGCATTACGCAAGCGCACATTACCGTCGCCGACCAGGCGTTTAAATTTCTTCGAGGCCTCTTCGCGGAAATCCTCGCGGTCAATGTAGATCTCCCGCGTTAAGGGAATACTGCGCGCACCCATTGACTCGTCTTGCGGGTGATTGGCAGCCTGTAGTTGTTCTGTTTCGCCCTCGGGAAAATTGGACAGCACGACTTTCAACGGGTGCAGTACTGCCATGCGCCTTGGCGAATATTTGTTGAGGTCTTCACGCACGCAATCTTCGAGCACACCCATTTCAATGTGGTTATACGATTTGGTCACACCAATACGCGAACAGAACTCGCGCAAGGATGACGGTGTGTATCCACGGCGGCGCATACCGGCAATGGTTGGCATACGCGGATCATCCCAATCTTCAACAATACCCTCTTCCACCAGCTGCGTAAGCTTACGCTTGCTGGTAATGGTGTATTGCAGTTCCAGCCGGGAAAACTCAATCTGCTGCGGGTGGCAGCCTATGTCCAACTGGTCGAGCACCCAGTCATACAGGGGGCGATGATCTTCAAATTCCAGTGTACACAGTGAATGAGTAATATTTTCAAACGCATCCGACAGGCAGTGAGTGAAATCGTACATCGGATAGATACACCAGGCTTTGCCAGTTTGATGGTGTACGACACCGTGGCGAATCCGATAGATAGCGGGATCACGCAGGTTCATATTGGGTGATGTCATATCAATTTTCGCACGCAGTATTTTTGCACCGTCTTCAAATTCACCCTGGCGCATACGTGCGAACAAATCCAGGTTCTCTTCTATACTGCGGTCACGGTACGGGCTGTTTTTGCCCGGCGCCTTCAGCGTGCCTCGGTAGGCTCGGGTATCCTCGGCGTTGAGATCACAAACATAGGCTTTACCCTGCTTGATTAACTTAACAGCACAGTCGTGCAACTTTTCAAAATAATCGGAGGCATAGTACACCTGATCGCCCCAGTCGAAACCCAGCCAACGCACGTCTTTCTGGATGGATTCGATAAACTCAACGTTTTCTTTATGCGGGTTGGTATCGTCAAAGCGCAGATTACACTGGCCCTGGTAATCGTTGGCAATGCCGAAGTTCAGGCAGATTGACTTGGCATGGCCAATATGAAGATAACCGTTAGGTTCTGGCGGGAAGCGTGTTGCCACGCGACCGTCATTTTTCCCTGCTTTCCGGTCAGCGTCAATGATTTCGCGGATAAAATTCATGGCTTTTGTTCCCGCGCCTCGTGCTGCATAGCACCACGTATCGCATTATCGAATTGCTGATTCGAAATGAACGCCAGCGCCTTATCGATGCGTCGCAGACAGGTATCCCGTCCCACCAGTTGCAGGGTAACGTCAATCCCCGGTGAAGCCGCCCGGCCTACGACGGCTACGCGCAGGGGCTGTGCTACTTTGCCCATTTTCAGGTCCAGTTCGGCGGCCACATCTTTGACTACCTGGTGAGCCGCTTCGGCCGTCCAGCTATCGAGTGTGGCCAACCTGGCGCGCAGTTTCTCAAGCGGTTCTCTGGCGGCTGGACGTAAGTTTTTCTTGGCTGCCTTGGCATCAAATTCTTCAAAATCACGATAAATAAATTCGCTGATTGCGGCCATTTCGACCAGTGTCGAGGCGCGCTCGCGCTGTGCTACAACCACATCCATGATATCTGGGCCATCGGTGGGGTCGATATCCAGTAAACCTAAATGACGACTCAGATGGCGGGCAATATGTTCAGGGTCGCTATGGATAAGGTATTGCTGGCTCAGCCACAACAGCTTCTCATCGTTGAATACCGACGCTGCTCGATTAACATCGTCAATATCAAATAATTCAACCATTTCATCGATTGAAAAGATTTCCTGGTCACCGTGCGACCAACCCAGGCGTACCAGGTAATTCAACAGGGCCTCTGGCAGGTAGCCATCTTCCCGGTATTGAATAACGCTGACGGCACCGTGTCGCTTCGACAAACGTTTGCCGTCGCTACCGAGAATCATCGGTACATGTGCATAGGTCGGTACGTCAAGGTCTAATGCCTTGAGGATATTGATCTGGCGTGGTGTGTTATTGAGGTGATCGTCACCGCGTATAACATGGGTGATATTCATGTCACTATCGTCGACCACTACCGTCAGATTATAGGTCGGCGAACCGTCACTGCGGGCGATAATCAGATCGTCGAGTTCGCTGTTCTGGAAAACGACCTGACCACGAACCTGGTCAATGACAACAACCTCGCCGTCGAGAGGATTGTGGAAGCGGATAACAAAAGGCGCATCGGCTGAGGGGGGTTCCACTCCATCGCGGCAGCAGCCGTCGTAACGTGGTTTGTCTTTGTTAGCCATCTGCTCTTTGCGCAACGTCTCCAGGCGGTCTTTTGAGCAGTAGCACTTGTAGGCGTGTCCGTTATCCATTAATTGCTGGATAACCTCGGCATAACGGTCAAAACGCTGGGTCTGGTAGAACGGCCCTTCGTCGTAATCCAGGCCCAGCCAGGTCATGCCTTCGAGTATGGCGTTCACAGATTCGGGTGTAGAACGCTCCAGGTCGGTATCTTCGATACGCAGGATAAACTGGCCGCCGTGTTTGCGTGCGTAGAGCCAGGAAAACAGCGCGGTACGGACACCACCGATGTGTAAATAGCCCGTGGGGCTGGGGGCAAAGCGGGTACGAACAGTCATGGCTTCCTTCGAAAGGCTGGGTACGAAGCGCGCATTGTAGCCGGAACAGTGGCGCCTGCCTATGCGCCCCACCCAAACCAACCCCGACTCTTAATCTGCCACGCTCAAGCGCGCCCAGAGTAATCTCAGGCAGTTTCTTCCCGAGGCATCATTTCGCCACTGACCACCTCGACCGGCGCTTCTTCAACGGCTTCGGCCACTTCCACCCGTGGCCGTTTCCCGGAAGGATCGGTAAACGAATTATTCAGCGCCTGCACCAACCCATTGGCGCTACTGACAATCTGCTTCAGTGCACGCCGGTTACGTCGGTTCCAACCGGCAGGATCCGGGTCAAAAATGCTACGCCAGGCGCGTGTATTGCGTTTGAAAGCACGTAGCAGGCGCTCTGATTCTTCAGAGACAGTAGCGTGCGAAATTTCTTTTAACACGCTAGCCGCCGCCCACTTGCGGGAACGAAAATGCAGGTATAAGGCCAGCCCAGCAACAGCCAGACCAGCGCCCACGGCCAACAGCGAATCGGCGGATAGCGTGCTGATAGCCGTATCCAAACTCGCAACTGCAGGTGGCGGAAGGAAACGACTGCCGACAGCGAGTGTGGCGGCTAGTGCAAGCCAGGCAGTATCCCAGACCAATACCCGCTTGCGCCAGCTGGCAACCAGCTTACGGATGCGGGGAATATAGTATTCTTCAATTTTTTCGGCGTGTTTTTCCAGGGCGCCGACAATCCGGTAAGCCCTTTCGACACTGACCTGCTCGATACGACTAAGAATTTCGCCAAGGTCTTGGTCACGCTTCCATTCAAAGCGTCTGCGCAGCGCTTCATCCTCTATGTGTACTGCCGCTTCAGAGTCATAAATGCTATAGAAACGCCCGGCTGTAAGCCCCTCTCTAGCCAGTGCGCGCTGCCAGGCTCCGACCACCTCTTCCGGGTTGTCTTCGCGTGCGGTGGTATCGATCTGATTAAGAATGTACAAGAACTTGCTGCTGTCAGTGCGATCTTTGGTTGCCTTGACAAGGTGAGCCAGGGTATCACCCATAGCGCCTGGCTCGGGGTGGCGGGCATCGAATAGCACCAGCACCAGATCAGACAGATCAATAATATGATTGGTGAGCCGCAATGTGGCTGAACGTTGCTCATCGGCGTCAAATCCAGGGGAGTCGATCAAGATGCGGCCCCTTAGCCGTTCACTGTTGCAGGTTTTCAACTGCAAGTAGGCATCAATGCGTTTGCCCTGGCCAGCTTCAACCTTATCCAGCTCATCGCTGGTTCGGTAAAAGGGGAAGCGCGGATCAGCATCCAGTGCCAGCCCCGGCAGGGTACGCGTGTTGCGCTCACCGCTGTAACAGACCACGGTAAACTTGTCGTCGACCGCTTGGTTGCCGGTATCCTGTAACGGATACGACAAAAACTGATTGATAAAGGTCGATTTACCCGCTGAGAATGTACCCAGCACCGAAATCAACGGCCACCAAGGTATTTGGGTAACGTAGGATTCACCTGTATCCAGTAGACCGGTGGCGTAACCGATCCGCGATAATCGACGAAATCCGTCCACAGCCGATACCAGCACCGGATTTTCTTCTTTAAGGTGTTGTTCGAGACTGTCGAGTCGTTTTTTAATAGTTTTGTCCGGTTTAGGCATAACGCTATCTCTCTGCTTGCATTACCAGGGTACGAAGTCATTCATAAAGCGCATCGGGCCGGAAACATTTTCAAGGTTCTGCCCCATACTGTGTGTGTCGTAACGTATCTCATACATGGTGTGAGACATGGAATTTACCGAATCATTCATTTCCCGTAGCGTAATTACGATAGCTCCCATCGCTGCATTTTGTTGCTTGATATCTTGGCTAATCTGGCGCATATAGCCGCTCATTTTCACCATATTTCTGGCGACTGTGTTCATGTTATTTGTAGTCGAGGAAAAGTTCTTGTTGATATTGACCATACTGTGCTGGATATCACTCATCTGCACAGTGATCATGCCGATATCATTGGTCAGCTTATAAATCAGAAAAAACCCATAAGCCGCCAGAACAATAAAAGCCAGCATGGACGGATAGACCACCAGCTCCCAACGACGCGCACTAGCTTCAAAGCTGCGTGCAAACTGGCTCATGTACATCGCCATATCAGTTACAACTTGATGCTCCGCCTCAAGGGCGGTATCTTTTACACTTTCACCTTCTACATCTGTGTTACTCGATTTCTGTTTGTTTTTTTCTTCAGACACCCGGCGATACTCCAACGACTGGTTATAATTGATTCAGATTAATTTGACGACTGCTGTAAACGTACATCCAGTTCACGGCCGCGATCAGCATCCAGCTGATAGAGAACACCGAGTAATTGGCGCGCTTTTTGTGTATCACCCGCATCAATGAGTAGTGATACCGTGCGATAGTAGGCCCTGCTTGCGGGGTGCGATTGGCGGATACTGAAGTAAAAATTACCAATCTCTCCCCAGACATCTGAATTTTTGGGGTAGTCGCGCCCCAAAGATTGATAAACTGCTTCAGCCGCGTGCACATCATGCTGCCAGTAAAGTTCACGCGCTTCGTCTAACTGTTGCTGCAGGGATTTATCATCTGGCACATGGGTAGCAACGTCTATGGATACAACCGCAGGGCTGGGTTCTGGTTCAACAGGCACTTCTGCTTCGCGTTCACTTTCCGCATAAGGTAGCGTTGCCGGTTCATCAGATTGACTGCTTTCAGCTGCCTGCTCAGGAACTAGTTCAGGTTCAGGAATTACCTGTTCCACGGCTTCCTCAGCCTCGTTTGCCGCTGCCATAGCGGTCGTAACTGCCACCACCGGGGCTACCTTGCTGCCACCAGACTTGCTCGAAAACAGTTCAGTGCGATTTGTATATAGCAACAATGCTGCTGCAATAAGCGCAATCAACAAACCATGACTGAGTATTTTCTGTAACACTCTCATCAATTGTCTCACTATTGTCCGGCTGCGTTTGTATCAATCTGCCGATAGTCGGTCGGCGCCATAAACAGCGATGCCGGTTGCGGTGCAACCTCTATGTCTTCCAACGCCCGGAAGAAACCACCGGGCAGCTCTTCACGGGTGATTATCTTTAATTCCGGATCATACCATTGCATCGAAATATCTTTTTTACCACTAATAAAAGCCGTGATTCTCTGCCAGTGTTCTGTATTACGACCGTCCAGATAAACCATACCGATCAGTTTCATCTGGGTGACTGAAGCGTCCGGCCAGACATCCCGTAATGACATAGAGCGCTGATCATCGATCCAGTGCAAACTGCGCAGCACCCTGTTTCCATTATTGACAGTAACTTCCCATTTGGAAACAGAGCGGTCATAAAGTGATTCATTACCCAGTTTCTTGCAGCTAGCGTCCGGCAAAGTATCGCAAAAGTCGTGCGTTGTCTGTGGCAACATCGGATTATTAATTGCATCTTCGGGCAGCTCGGTCTGCATATACATCTTTTGCTGCGGCATCAACAATAGAAGACGCTTAGCGTTCAAATCATAAATTTCAACCATGCTGGCGTTATCTTGCCAGCGTTCCATACGCACCTGGTTTTCACCCACATAAATAAGCGATTCTCGTGGCTGGCCACCCGCTGCCGATTGCACCGCTTTGGCAGAAAACTGCACTCCGGGGTCGGCTATCACCGGAACAGACAGGCACAAACCAAGAACACCGATAATAGCAACAGCCCGTAGCATGAGTGTTTTCCTCAACGTACTGGAAATATCCAGGTACACGGGCCTGCGGCTAAGCACAGGCCCGCTCCCCGGAAATACACTTACTGAGCAGGCGCAGCTGGTGCCGCAGGGGCTGCCGGAGGAGCACCATATGGAACAGCACCGTATGGATTGCCATACGGACCGCCACCATAAGGGCCGCCCTGGTAAGGGTTGTAACCATAACCACCACCGCGGTAATTGTTATTGCCGCGCCCGTTACCATAACCTCGTCCAGAACTGCGACCGTTGAAGTTCATGTTGAAGTCAGCATCGCCCATCATGTCCCCCCAGCCATTACCCCAACCGTTGTTATTGTTATTCCAGTTGTTACCGCCCCATGGAGCGCTATTCCAGGGGCCGCCACCGGAACCGGGACCGTAACCAGGACCGCCACCATAGCCGGGGCCGCCACCGTAACCAGGGCCCCAGCCACCAGGACCACCCCAACCGGAACCAGGGCCTCCCCACCAGGCTTGTGCGGACGTCATGGACAGTGCAGTTGCACCAGCCAGTAGTGTTGCAAGAACAGTTTTCTTTAAATTAATCATCTCGGTACCCTCCGATCAGAACTGAAAAATAAAGCACGGGTTATCCGTACAATCTATGTTTCCCTGTTTTATTACTCAAGCCACGAAAAACGAGGGAAACAACGTTCTTCGCAAGCGCATGAAAGCTATCGATACCCTGGCCATCCTGGTGCAACGCCAGGCCATGCCGGTGCGTAAACACCTGCCGGAGCAGCGTACCTGCCCGGATACCCAGGGGGATACGCACCAGCATATGGATAAACCGGTGCACCAAAACTGCTCCCTGACAAGCTATCGTAGGGTGCGATTGGATAATATCCCCGTGCCTGCACCGCCGGGTGTACCGGTGCCACTGTCGGCGGCTGCGGACGATACTGGGTGTTACCACCAGATGGCAGACTGTAAGGCTGAGGCCTGCTCGACTGTGGTCGGCCCCAATCCTGAGACTGATAACTGCCATAGCTGTGCGGTTGCGACCGTACTGACCACGGATTACTACCTGCAGACGGCGGTGCATATTCATATGCTTGAGGCTCTGGCGGCTTCGGCGGCTTTGACGACTGTACCGGCACTTGAATCACGGGAACCTGTACTGAAACCGCCTGCTGCGACTGTTTTGTCTCTTCAGGTGCAACAGCCTGAGATTCATCGTTACCGCAACCGCGTAACATCAACATCACCAGGGCGATCAATATGACCAAAGCAATAATGACATGACGCAACTTCCAGAAGCCTTCTGGCGAAGGCGGTGGTGGTGGCGGAGGTGGCGGTGCCGTGTCATCAGTCATTTCACTGCTGTCAGTCTCAGCCTGAACCGCTGTCTTTTGTGTATTCATAATCTGTAGCCTCTGGCGTTAACGCGTTGGAGAGCCGGGATAGGCCCAGCCGGGCGCACCGTAACCGTAAGGTGGTGGTGGATAACCGTACCCATACCCTTGTGGTGGAGGCGGATAGCCGTACCCATAAGCGGGCGCCTGAGGCGGTCGCGTCGATTGCGCTTGCTGTTGCATACGCTGCTGTTCGACTTGCATCTGCTGGCGCCGCCGATCATATTCTTCCCGCTGCTGCTGCCGGTACTGATCACGCTGTACCTGCCGCTGCTCCCAGCGCTTGGCTTGTTCTGCCTTCTGCTGTTCCCATTGCTTATCCTGCTCAGCCTTGAACTGTTCCCACTGTTTTTGTGCCTCATTAGTATCTGACGACATCTGCATGTCTGCACCGGCTGGTGCTGCGACTGGTTTTTGTTGCTGCTGCTGCATCCGGTTACGGTGGGCTTGCTGCTCATTGATAAACTGCTGTCGCGTCAGTGCACCACGTCTGTTTTCATTCTGGAAACCTGCAGGCATACCGGGTGGATAGGCTGCCGTTGTGCCGTCCAGATCAGGGTCTGGACGAAATTGCGGCGGCGTACCGAGAGGAGCAGCAGCGGGATAAGGTCCGGGCGGTGGCGGTGGTACAGCGCTCGTAGTATCGGCTGCCGTCTTTTCAGCGGCCGGTGTGGTTGTTTCCGCTTGTGCTGGCGGACTCGCCAGTAATACGGATATCGATGCGGCCAGCATCAATCGCTGCCAGCCTGTCGCTACCTGAGTATTTAAGTTATTCATTTTTGCCTACCCTCCGCGCTACGCGCTCTTGCCTTCAGCCTGACCTTCTTCGTTGATTCTTTTTTCCAGTGCTTCACAGCCGTGTGGCTTAAAGCGTTTTTCCGCGCTGATACAACCCATGGGAATCACTATCATGGTGAACAAGGTCGCCACACCGGTGCCAAACATCAGGGTCACTGCCATACCGTTAAAGATGGGATCGTTAATGATGGCCCCGGCACCTGCCATTAATGTCAATGAGGTAATCAAGATCGGCCGCAACCGGGTTTTGGCTGCATCGACAGCCGCCTCGCGGATATCTTTACCCTTCTCAACTTCAATCTTGACAAACTCAACCAACAAAATAGAAACGCGGACGATAATACCGCCCAGGGCGATCATTCCGATCATCGACGTTGCAGTAAATTCTGCTCCCATAATCCAGTGTCCGGGAATGATACCGATCAAAGTTAACGGGATTGGCGCCATAATCAGACCGGCAACGGCATAGTCACGGAACTCCAATACGATGAGACCATAAATCAGCAACATAGCGGCACAGAATGCCAACCCCATGTCACGGAAGGTCTCGTAAGTCACGGTCCATTCACCACCCCACTCGAAACCGGACACCCTATCAGTATCCGGTGGTCCCAGGAGTCCCATCGGCATACCTGTAATCTGTACGCCGTCCGGGGTTGTATAATTTTCGAGCAAATCTTCGACACCGTACATACCGTAAATAGGCGCACCGAGACGACCTGTCATTTCGCCCGTCACATATTCAAGCGGTCGCAAGTCTTTGTGGAAAATAATGGGATCTTCCTGGCGCTCGGTAAAGTTGCCGAGCTCCCCCAATGGAATGGTTGTATCGTTGGCGGTTGGAATCGGTAAATTCATCAGACGCACTACTTGCGAACGTACGGCCAGAGGCACCTGTAAAATAATATAGGTGGGTTCCAACGGGGCGGCTCTCTTGACGTCGCCCAGGCGATAATCTCCCATAGCCATGGACAGATTTCGATTGATGGTTTCTACACTCACACCCAGCCGGGCAGCCTTCTCACGGTCTACCTCAAACTGCAAATAGGTATAGGTATCGGCCATATAGGTATCAACATCGACCAGACCTTCTACTTGCTGGAACATCGCTTCCATATCACGCGCTGTCTGACGGCGAGTGGCTGAATCAGGTCCGTATATTTCGGCCACGACCGTTTGCAATACCGGTGGCCCTGGCGGCATTTCAACAACTTGGATGCGCGCGCCTAGCTCATCAGCCAGCGGCGTCAGCATGTCGCGTGCGATATCTGATAACTCGTGGCTAGAGCGATCACGCTCATCCTTGTCGAGCAACATCACTTGAATATCTGCTGTCCACGGTTGTTGGCGTAAGTAGTAGTGTCGTACCAGACCATTGAAATTAAACGGTGATGCAGTACCCACGTAGGTTTGTATCGCGGTCACTTCAGGCATGTCACTACGAATCTTTGCAGCCAGCTGGCGTACTGCATTGGCGGTAACCGGCAGGGCGGTACCTTCGGGCATGTTGACCACAACATTGAATTCAGGTTTATTATCAAAAGGCATCATCTTCACGGCAACCAGTTTGAAATAAAACATAGCGCAGACCGCCGCTGTCAGGCCGATGATGCCAACCAGGAATAAAATACCAAGCTTACGATTATTCATTAGCGGACGAATGATAGGTTCGTAAAACCGACCAATGCGTTCCTGGGTGCGTTGCTCCCGCTCTTCTGCTTTCTTGAACGCCTGCACACTCGACGGCCGCACTCGGATAGCAAACCAGGGCGTGAATATGAATGCCGCCACCAAAGAGAAAAACATAGCCGAAGCACCGAGCACGGGGATCGGGCGCATATAAGGCCCCATCAAACCGCTGACCCAGCCCATCGGCAACAGCGCCGAAATAATTGTCAGAGTTGCCAATATGGTCGGGTTACCCACTTCACGCACGGCATCAATCGCAATACCGACGGTGGTACGCCCAGCTTCCATCCAGCGCCTGAAAATATTCTCTACCACCACCGTAGCGTCATCAACCAGAATGCCGATGGAAAAAATCAGCGCGAACAAACTGACGCGATCAATGGTGTAATCCAGCACCCAGGCTGCAAAAACAGTAATTAGAATGACAATAGGAATAACGGTAATAACCACGAATGCGGCTCGTAGACCTAACCCAATCACACATAAAATAGCAACTGCGAGGGCCGCTTCAAACAACGCTATTAACAGCTCATTAACCTTTTTATTAGCCGTTTTACCATAATCACGGGTAATGGAAACGCGCACATTATCCGGGATCAGATGGCCACGCAGCGTGTCCAGTTTTTCCAGAATATTATTAGCCACGGTAACACCGTTACTGCCTTCCTTCTTTGCTAACGCAATGGTTACCGCTGGCTCACCATCGGCAACAGCCACACTGTCATCGGCGGCCTGTCCTGTATAGAAGCCAATCATCTTCCGGGTTTCCTCAGGCCCGTGTATCACGCGGGCAACGTCACGCACATAGACCGGAGCACCGCTATAAACACCTATCACCAGACGCGAAATCTCATCGGCTGTACGCAGAAAAGAGCCGGTGTACACCGAGAAAGCGCTGTTTGATGCCTCGGTGAAACCCGCCTGCGTCTGCTGGTTAGCAGCATTCACTGCCTGCGCCAGTTGGTCGAGTGTCAAGCCATACCCTGCCAGACGCTCCTGATTGACTTCAATTCGTACCTGCTCGGCACGACCACCGACGACAGAACCCTGCCCCGTATCAGGCACTTCGCGAAGACGCTGCAATACATCGACACCCAGAGTGCGTAACGCCGCATCATCGACGTTATCAGACGATAGGGTTACGGTGACCACCGCGACATCGTCTATACCCTTGGGTTTGACCAGTGGTGGAGATACGCCTGGAGGTATCTTGTCCAGATTGGACTGGATCTTGTCGTGCACTTTTACAATGGATGGACCCAGAGGTTCACCGACCAGGAAACGCACGGTCACAATAGCCTGACCGCGTTCACTTGCCGAATATACATGACGCACACCTGGGATCTGACTCATGATGCGTTCGAGCGGCTCAGTCACCAGGCTGCTTACCTGCTCGGCAGATGCACCAGGATACTGCACAAAAATATCGACCATCGGTACCGAAATCTGCGGGTCTTCCTGGCGGGGTGTAAACATCAAACCCAGCAACCCGAGGAACAACGTTGCCACCATTAACAGCGGCGAGATGGGTGAATCAATAAAAGTGCAGGCGATGCGGCCGGCAATACCCAGAGGCTTGGCCTCAACTTCGGCACGATCGATAATTTCTAACTCTTCGGGGGTTTTTTCCGTCATGGCTATTTAATCCGGTTAGTACGGCTGATGATGAAAGCGGGGTTACTTGGAACGCTTGCTCCAGTCGGAAGACGTGTCAGCTGGCGGCGTGACATAGATACGGTCACCGACAGACAGGCCGGACAATACCGACACCTGGTTACCACTAACGTAGTCACCCAGGCGAATCAGGCGCAATTCCTTGCGATTATCTGCAGTCGCTACGTAAATTGCTGGCAGACTACCGCGCCACAGCACCGCACTGTCGGGAATGACAGGCACATTGGAAACATCGGTAGAAACATCAGGAATCATGACTTCTGCATACATACCCGGACCACCGGGAATGTTGGTTGGCAAATCAAACTTGACGATAACCGTGTGACGTACTGCATCGGCTGTCGGAAAAATTTGCGCCACACGAGCATCTACCCGCACATTACCCACATCGATTTTGACAGGAACCAACATGCCCTTCTCCAGACCCGACACCAGTCGTACCGGGACATCCACTCGCACCTGAAGGTAAGTAAGATCGGCGAACTCGATCAGCGGCTGGCCGGGCTGCACCGTATCGCCCTGCTCTACCAGCTTGTGCACAATAACACCTGTGAATGGCGCGAAAGAACGCGTATCGCGCAGTTTGGCGTCAATCTCATCGAGGTGGGACTGGGATGTCAGCCTATGATTCTGCGCCTGTGTCAGCTGCGTACCCGAACGATACAGGTCGGCTTGGCGATCCACATAGTGATCGCCACCGTAGTCACCCGGCATCATCTGCGCAAATGGCTGGGTAAACATCTGATCCATCATCGACGGCAACCCCATACCACCGGAGCGTGTGATGCTGCGACTCTGCGGCGATATCATCTCACGGTTGTACTGCACCTGAGCATTGGCAATCTGGGAACCCGCATTGTTCAGCTGGGCTATGGCGGCACGACGCTTGGCTAACAGATCATCGTCGTCGATGGCAACCAGAATGTCGTCTGCCTTAAAAGCATCGCCTTCAACCCCGGCGATAAAATCCACTCGTCCGGGAATCTGCGCCGTTAGCATGACTTGCTTGTAGGCAACGACGGTACCGCCAAGCGTCATTGCATTAGCAGCACTGCTGGCCTCGACAGTTATAATCTGACCCGTGGTTGCAGATTCGGCGGAAACGGGAGCGAGCCCAAATCCCAGTACAACGGGGAGCACAAGGCTGGGGAACAGCGTTAGCAAACGGCAACGTCTGTTCTGCCGGGATATTGAACAGGCAGGCGCAAGCGCTCGCCCGACCGGGTAATAATCTAGTGATGCCACGGTTTTCTCCTCCAAATGCTTACTAAGACTTTTAAGTTATATGACCTGCAATAGGGAGTGAGTGCATCACAGCGTGTCGCAGGTTAATTATTATCAGGGACACTGAGCAAGGATTGCGCCAATTATTATCTTGCTGTTTTTACTATATTTTATAATTCAAAGCAGCGTTGCTCGTGCAACGGTAAGACTAACGACCCGCCAATAGTTAAAACTTTACTCATTGATAATGTGGAATTTCGCTCAGCATTGGCGTACCCTGCAACGGTACTGCAACACTTTTGCAGGCCTACAACAGAAAAGCGTTGCAGCCTGACCATCAAGCACGAACTGATACGTGCATTGGGTAGTAACCAGCATTATCGTAGGAAACTGTAATTTAGGGGGAACTCACCAGGTGAATGCACTGGAACAATTCACTCCACTCATGGATGCGGTCATTTCGCATATCCACGAAGGCGTTATCTTGACCGACTACAAAGGCAAGATCCTATTCCACAACCCTGCCGCAGATGAATTACTCGGGTTCCCCGGATTTGAATCCATGGCTGGCATTCAGGCCTCTACAGGCATCGACTTTAATAAAACACTCACCTCTCCAGCTGTAAGTAACTCGCTTTCCAGGCAGCCCTCCGTTGACCAACACTGCTTTGAACAACGCATTACCCACAACGGTAAAACCCGCTTCCTTGAAGTCAATGCGACTACCGTACCCGTACCCGGAAAACCTGACCCTATCCATCTGATGGTCATGTCTGATATCACCGACAAGCGGCGCCTGCACGCCGTGCTCAAAGACAGCCAGACCTCGGGCATGATCACTCAAGACCCGCGGATGATTGAAATCTCAGCGATGATGGAACACATTGCACCGACCAGGGCCTCAATCTTGCTGCAAGGCGAGTCCGGCACCGGCAAGAGCATGATGGCACGCAGGATTCATCAGCGTAGTGACCGGCGTAATGCCGAGTTGGTAGAAATAAACTGTGCCGCCATTCCCGAAGCCTTGTTGGAATCCGAACTGTTTGGACACGTCAAAGGCGCTTTCACCGGCGCCACCCAGAATCGGGATGGACGCTTTCAGGCTGCCCACGGCGGCACCCTGTTCCTGGATGAAATCAGCGAACTGCCCCTGCACCTGCAACCCAAACTGTTGAAGGCACTTGAGGAACAGACATTCCATATGGTTGGCTCTGATAAAACAGTGAAAGTGGATGTACGCATTATCACCGCCTCCAACCAGAACCTGCGCGAACTGGTAGACGCTGGTGACTTCCGCGCAGACCTGTATTACCGGCTGGCCGTCATCCCCGTTGAAATACCTGCCCTGCGCGACCGTCCTGGGGATATTCCCCTGCT
>UOFK01000116.1_pt1 | contig 15375 bp, 13 predicted proteins | sample 1990061 | NCBI WGS metagenome assembly UOFK01 (sample SAMEA4728526, study PRJEB27164) | hydrothermal vent metagenome | biome: marine basaltic hydrothermal vent biome; feature: marine hydrothermal vent; material: mineral | place: Pacific Ocean | collected 2011-06-14/2011-07-23 | depth 1741 m
GCCCTGGTGGTTACTTGCGCATCTTGAAAATGGGCTTTCGCAGCGGCGATAAGGCACCAATGGCACTGGTTGAGCTGGTCGACCGTCCGGAACCTGAAGAATCGGATGCAGAAGAGTTTGAGGCTATCGAAGGTTAAGCAGCCATCAAGCATACCGAACGAAAAGCCGGGCTTATGTCTGGCTTTTTTGTGTAAGCCAACAAGATGCCAAGACCGCCAAGAAAAACAAGTACCTTGGGTTTTGGCGATCTTGGCGCCTTGGCGGTTATTCAGATCTGACCCGACTGGCCTTAAGTTAAGCCAGTAGGGCCGAATTTATTCGGCCAGGAGGATGGTGCTACCTACACTGTGCCGTGTGATTAGTCGAATAGTACGCATCTTTTTCGGATAACTGATCTTTCTAGGTTGAAATATTGAACTTATTCGGCTATTTTTCAGTTAAGCTGCGAATTAGCCGAGGAAATAGACTGCCATGTACGCCCAACGAACATTGGAAAATTTCATACTACAGGCGGGCCAACAGTTCCCTGTGCTACTGGTTACCGGGCCGCGGCAGGTTGGAAAAACAACACTGCTTCGCTACCTGGCCGATAACGAACGCACTTACATTACGCTCGATGACCCGACTTTAGCGGTGCTCGCCCGGGAAGAGCCTGCTTTGTTCCTGGAACGCTTTCGTCCACCTGTACTTATTGACGAGATTCAGTACGCACCTGAACTGTTGCCGCATATCAAAATGCATGTCGACCAGAACCATCAACCCAACGAGTTCTGGCTGACCGGCTCCCAGCCATTTCACTTAATGCGAGGGGTGTCCGAATCGCTTGCCGGGCGAGTCGGGATTGTTACTTTGCTCGGCTTGTCATTGAGTGAAATTCAGGGAAACGCAGCTGATCACGCACCTTTTGCGCCACTGCCCGAAAAGCTGGAATCCCGCAGTGTAGCCCGGCCGGTTCTGGACCTCGGCACGCTGTACACCAGGATATGGCGTGGCGCTTTCCCGGCAATCGCCTTGAACAGCGATATGGACCGGGATCTATTTTACAGTTCCTACGTGCAGACCTATTTGCAGCGAGATGTCAGGGATCTGACCAGTGTGGGGAACGTAACGTCATTTGTGAAATTTCTGCGCGCTGCAGCAGCAAGAACCGGGCAACTCATTAACCTGTCTGATCTGGCGCGCGACGCGAATATCAGTCCGAACACAGCTAAAAGCTGGCTTTCCATTCTGGAAATATCCGGCATTGTTTACTTGCTAGAGCCGTATCATAACAATGTGACCAAACGTCTGATAAAGGCGTCCAAGCTATATTTCCTGGATACCGGGCTTTGCGCGTATCTTACCGAATGGTCAACACCGGAAACACTGGAAGCTGGGGCCATGTCGGGCGCAATTCTTGAAACCTGGGTAGTTACGGAAATTCTGAAAAGCTGGTGGAACAACGGCAAGCGTCCATCACTTTATTTCTACCGTGACCGGGATAAAAAGGAAATCGACTTGCTGATCGACCTGGACGATACGCTTTATCCACTGGAGATAAAAAAAACGGCCGCTCCCCGAAAAGACTCGGTACGCCATTTTGGTGTCCTGAATCACCTGAATCGAACAATCGGCCCCGGCGGTTTGCTGTGCATGGTAAAAACGGTATTACCGATCACCAGCGCTGTCAGCGCCATCCCAGTCTGGATTATCTAATCCGGGCGCGTGTGGCTACCCATATTACTGAGCCATCAATGAGCGCACTATTTTGCGTACTTCGGCATGATCGAAATCACGCCCACCGACAGCGCGATAGACAGCCTTGCCCTGTTTGTTGATCAGGACGGTGGTGGGCCAGCCCTTTTATGCCATAAAGTTGTGCTACGGTGCTATCGCGGTCGAATAAAATAGGGAATGTTGGGTCCACACTCAGCTGCCCGGTATAGGCGAACACATGGTCCGGTTCTTCGGATTCATTGATGGCCAGTACGACAAAGCCATCTTTACCAAGCATACCGAACGAAAAGCCGGGCTTATGTCCGGCTTTTTTGTATAAGCCAACAAGACGCCAAGGCCGCCAAGGAAAACAAGTACCTTGGGTTTTGGCGATCTTGGCGCCTTGGCGGTTATTCAGAGTTGATTATTTTCAAGTTGGTGGTGAGTTGGCTATATAGTTGTAATCTACAAATGACCAGGCACCTGCCTGGCGAGTCCAAAATCGAACATAGATTACTTGTCCGTCCTCTGGGAGATTAGCTAAAATATATGCTGTTGTATTAATACCAATACGTGAATTAAGGATATCTTGGCCGCCAAGTCTGCTTCCTACATACAGCCATGCAGTTGTTGCGTCACTGGCTATTGTCCACTTAAACGTCACCGCTGAGGCTGTAAATTGTGAATTATTAGCAGGGCTTACTATTTCGGTAATTATAGACTGGAAGTCAATTTCCCATTTAAAACTTTCCGTCGACTCTTCCGGTGCAGTATGGTTTCTGATTTTAGGTGTTGGATCGTGCACAACGACTTTTAACGTGTGCAAACCATCGGCATATTGATTTTGGTTTAACACAGTGAAATCTGTACCGCTGCCAACGATCTCGCCATCAATGTCCCATGTTGTCGTGAAAGAGCGATTGCCAGCATCAATCACTGGGCTGATAACAGAAAATGTTCTGCTCTCACCCTCTCGCAGCACGAGTGTTGTTGTTAGGGGAGTGACTCTATCAATAGGGGAAACTATATTATAGATTCGTTTGATGAGTTGTTCTTGACCGATCTGGTTGAATGGGCGGTTGAGAGAGCGCATTTTTGAATCGTAGGTTGCGCGATATACACCCGACGTACAATATTTTCCGCCAATGTAGAGTCCTGGTATCAGTGTGGAAGTATTTCCAGTTGTAGGGATTTGCGTATCAAATTCAATCCAACCGTTAGGTGGTCCGCCACTTGCATTCCATTTAATTAAATTACGCTGTGTTTGCAAAGTGACATTTACTTCGCTTGGCTCTAATGTGGTAGTACAAGTACCAAGGCTGTATTCATCCGCCAATCTGCCAAAGCTGTGCCCGAGTTCATGAAGAGCGATATCACTAGCAGCAGGATGTGTGGAAAAAACAGCACGAAAACCGCCGGAACCACCATACTCAGAGTCATTGACGATCACTAATTGGATGTCTTGCTGGTTCGCATCAACACTGTTAGTGACTATATTCCTAGCGGTAGTGTTACCAGAAGCGCTTAAGCAGATTAAACGCCGGGTATTTGCACAGTTGTAAAAAGCGTCGAGTGCGGTGTTTTTAGGACTGCCAGGTTTTGATATGCCTGAATCAACGCTCGTCACATCAATGCGGTGGATATTAAAAAATGCCTTATATTCTTTGAAGGGTTCTTGATTAAAAATGTTGGTAATGGCCGTATCAACATCATTCGCATACTTCCCAGAACTAATTTCTCCGGCAGTATAGCCATCGCCCAATACTACAATATCAACTCTATTCGCCGAGTCACCGGTATTTTGTATGTTGGTTATCGGTTCGGCATAAGCGAAGGCCGAAACACAATAAAATAAGCAGAAAACTATAATTTTAGGTATATACATGCGCTTATTCCCTGAGAGGGATGGGTTTTTTTTAGTTCGGTGCTCCCTTAACTCAAGGTTACACAATGCGAGTATCCAGGCAGGCTCAAGGCAGTGTGGTTTCACCCAATAAACTGCGGCTGAAATTCTTCCCGTCCCAATCAAGTTGGTAAACTTTCAAGCTTGTTAATTTCGCGTCTGTTTCCAGAGAAACATTCAGGTCAGTTCTTGTTAAATAGAATGAATCATTAGACTGAATGCTTCCATTCTGATTAAAAACCTCACCACGAACCAAGCGCGGGTCAGCAACCGCTTGATTTATAATTTCGTTGCCTTCCGCATCAATACCTACAACCACTAAACTTTCTTTTGATAATTGCGGAAATCGTTCTCGTTGAGGTGTATTTGTTTTATTTTTAGTGGCCTTAATGGATATTTCATGTTGAGAGGGGCGTTGTGCAACAATGCCACTATTTTTGCGCGGGGATCCATTTAACGCTAGACTTCCGTCGGGAGTAGGTTCAAACCGAAGGGTGAATTTTTGCTCACCATAAACGCTACAGGTAAGCGAGAAATACACCAGAGTAGTAGCGAGCAGACGCAATACGTTATTTGCACAAGTCACCATCATAAAATCTCCTCTTTCATTTTCGCGAATTATGAATAAGTTGGTTGATTCTTCTGCCTTCCTATGGCCAAGTGGAGCATTATTCGGGCACTAGCGCAAGCCATCTTTAGTCAACCCAACTACCTCCGATGTGCGAAGAAGAAAAGCCGCTACGACCCACATAGCCACCCCGAGTGCCCGCCTGGCAAACCAGAAAAATGTCTCATCACCAATAAGGTGACCACGAATTTTTCTGATTCACCATGCGCACGTAATATCTTACGTGTCTTTTTCGCGCCCAACTGATCTTTCTAGGTACAAATTTGACCCGAATGGCTTTAAGTTAAGCTTGTAGGGCCGAATTTATTCAGCCAGGAGGATGGTGCTACCTACGTTGTAGCCGTATTCGGGATGATAGATGGTCTGGATCAGACCGGACCCCATATTACTGATTCATCAATGAGCGCACTATTTTGCGTACTTCGGCATGATCGAAATCACGCCCACCGACAGCGCGATAGACAACCTTGCCCTGTTTGTCGATCAGGACGGTGGTGGGCAGCCCTTTTACGCCATAAAGCTGTGCTACGGTGCTATCGCGGTCGAATAAAATAGGGAATGTTGGGTCCACACTCAGCTGCCCAGTATAGGCGAACACATGGTCCGGTTCTTCGAATTCATTGATGGCCAGTACAACAAAGCCATCTTTACCCAGATCCTGGTAAATCGATTCCATGGAAGGGATTTCCCGTCGGCAGGGTGGGCACCAGGTCGCCCAGAAATTCAGCATGACCACCTGCCCTCGAAAATCGTGTAGTGACAGTTTTTCTTCGTCCAGATTTTCCAGGGTGAAACCCGGTGCTTCTATAGGCTTATCCAACCGGGTGAGTTCATGGCTGAGTTCCGGGGCTGGCAAGTCTGCACTGATCACGGCTGATACTATAGTGATGCAAAATATGCCTATGAAAACGGCGAAAAAATCAACTCTTAGGAGCGGTTTCAGGTGCACAGCGTAATTCCTCGATAGTGGCTTTATGGGGTTTGTCATCGACTGTCCAGCTGTACTGCAAGTCGACAGTGGTGCCAGGTGACAGTGGCAAGGTGGTAAAGCCCTGGCTCCAGTCACCGGGCGCAAAACGCTGGTCATCCGGTAGCAGCGACCAGCGGAATGCTACACCCAGTTTTTGCCATTCTTCGAGCCACTGGGTTTTGGTTTTGATCGGATGAGCGTGGCCGTCGCGGGTGATATAGCGCCAGTCAGCAACCCGGTAGGCCAGCGAGGAAGTGGATTCATTCTTGATAATGGTGCCGAAGACGCAGTAGCTGGCCATGTGCTCGACCACATTTTTGGGCAGTCCGCGGGCGCTGTATATAGCACGCACGTAGTCCGGCAACAGCTGAATAAACTGTAGACTGAAGCCTGGATGCTGTGCTTTCCAAGCCAGCAGGCCGCTATTGCCTTCAGTGTAGATTTTAACCTCGGCAGATAAAGGCAGTGCCATGCAGAGTGACATCGTCGAAGCCAGCCAGCCGCCAGTGTGGTAGTTACGAGTATTATTCATGCTGCGTCGCTATCGGTTGCAGTGCTTTCACGTTCCAGCACAGGTTTCAAGAAATACCCAGTATGCGAGTGCGCGGTATCGGCCACTTCTTCTGGGGTTCCAATGGCGATGATTTCGCCGCCACCATTGCCGCCTTCGGGGCCGAGGTCAATCAACCAGTCAGCCGTTTTAATGACGTCGAGATTGTGTTCGATAATCACGACGGTATTACCATGATCACGCAGGCGATGCAGCACCTTGAGTAATTGTTCAATGTCGTGGAAGTGCAGGCCAGTGGTAGGTTCATCCAGTATATAGAGTGTTTTCCCCGTGTCGCGTTTGGACAGCTCTTTGGATAATTTCACTCGCTGTGCTTCACCGCCAGACAGGGTGGTCGCATTCTGACCGAGCTTTATATAGGACAGACCAACATCCAGAAGGGTGTTCAGTTTGCGTGAAATTACCGGCACAGCACTGAAAAATCCGGCGGCATCTTCCACGGTAAGCTCCAGTACTTCGTGGATGCTTTTACCCTTGTAACGGATGTCGAGTGTCTCGCGGTTGTAACGTTTGCTTTTGCAAACATCGCAAGGCACGTAGATGTCCGGTAGAAAATGCATTTCTACCTTTATAACGCCATCACCCTGGCAGGCTTCGCAGCGACCACCCTTGACGTTGAAGCTGAAACGGCCGGGCTTATAGCCGCGCGAGCGTGATTCCTGGGTGCCGGCAAACAGTTCCCGGATAGGCGTGAACAGGCCGGTGTAGGTGGCCGGGTTTGAGCGCGGCGTGCGCCCAATCGGGCTTTGGTCAATGTCGACCACTTTATCGAACTGATCCATACCTTCGACTAGCCGGTGTGCTGCCGGCTCGGTGGCTGCACCATTCAGCTCGGCAGCTGCAATGCGGTAGAGAGTATCGTTGATCAGCGTGGACTTGCCCGAGCCGGATACGCCGGTGATGCAGGTCAGCAGGCCGACCGGGATATCGAGGTCCACCTGCTTCAGATTATTACCGCTGGCGCCCTTGATACGTAGCTGTTGCTGCAGGTCATTGGGTGTACGCATGGGGGCACCGGTGATGCGTCGTTTGCCGCTTAGAAACTGGCCGGTGAGTGATGCCGGGTTACTGATAACCTCATTAGGAGTGCCCTGCGCAACTACCTTGCCGCCGTGTACGCCAGCACCGGGCCCCATATCGATAACGTGATCAGCACTGCGGATGGCGTCTTCGTCGTGCTCAACCACGATCACAGTGTTGCCGAGATCACGTAGGAAGGTCAGTGTATTCAACAAGCGCTGGTTATCACGTTGGTGCAGACCGATGGAAGGCTCGTCAAGGACATACATAACACCGACCAGGCCAGCACCAATTTGAGAAGCCAGGCGGATACGCTGGGCTTCACCGCCGGACAGGGTGTCGGCGCTACGTTCCAGCGACAGGTAATTCAAGCCGACATTGACCAGAAAATCGAGACGTTCGCGAATTTCTTTGACAATTTTTCCAGCAATTGCACCGCGCTTTCCGGGCAGATTTAACCCGGCAAAAAAGGTGCTGGCATCGCCCACAGGCAAACAGGTGATATCGGGCAGTGCGTGTTCTTCGATAAAGACATGGCGTGCCGAAAGGTTCAGGCGTGTGCCGTTACATTCCGGGCAGGGGTGGGTGCTAAGGTAACGTGACAACTCCTCGCGCACCACGTTGGACTCTGTCTCTCGATAGCGGCGTTCCATATTATGCAGCACGCCTTCAAAAGGATGGTTTTTGACCTTGATGCCCTTGCGTTCATTCAGATAACGGAATTCGATAATTTCGTCGCCGCTGCCGTAAAAAATGACCTGCTGGAAGTTATTATCCAGTTCTTCAAACGGGGTTTCGATATCAAAACCGTAGTGATCGGCAATTGAGCTGATCAGCTGGAAATAATAGGCATTACGACGATCCCAGCCGCGCACCGCGCCACCGGCGAGACTGAGGTGTGGGTTGGCGACTACGCGGTGTTGGTCGAAACTTTGTTTCACCCCCAGGCCATCGCAGCCATTGCAGGCACCGGTAGGGTTGTTAAAAGAGAATAGGCGGGGTTCCAGTTCGGTCAATGAGTAGCCACACTGAGGGCAGGCGAACTTGGCGGAAAAGGTGATCTCGGTACTATTGTCCATGCTGACGACGCGCGCTAACCCATCGGCAAGTCGCAACACGGTTTCGAAAGACTCGGCCAGACGCAATTTCAGGTCATCACGAATTTTGAAACGGTCGACGACGACTTCAATATTGTGTTTGCGGCGCAGGTCCAGTTCGGGTGCATTTTCGAGCTCGACTACTTCGCCATCGATACGCGCACGGATAAAGCCCTGTGCGCGCAGTTCATCGAGCAGGCCCAGGTGTTCGCCTTTACGATTCTGTACTACCGGTGCCAGCAGCATCCAACGTGAGCTTTCGGCTTGTGCCAGTACATGGTCGACCATCTGGCTGATGGTCTGGGCCTCCAGTGTGGTGCCGTGCTCCGGGCAGTGGGGTGTGCCGACGCGCGCGAACAGTAGGCGCAGGTAGTCGTAAATCTCGGTAATGGTACCTACCGTGGAGCGCGGATTATGCGAAGTGGACTTCTGCTCAATAGAAATGGCTGGTGACAGACCTTCGATGTGGTCAACATCGGGTTTCTCCATAATCGACAGAAACTGGCGTGCGTAGGCTGACAGCGACTCCACGTAACGCCGCTGACCCTCAGCATAGATGGTGTCAAATGCCAGTGAAGATTTTCCCGAACCCGACAGGCCAGTAATAACGATCAGTTTATCGCGCGGCAGATCCAGGTCTATATTTTGTAAATTATGGGTGCGGGCACCGCGTATGCTTATGCTGTCCATTCAGTTTTGGTGCCTCGTAATCATTCCGGCCAAATAGCGAACCTGATACTATACGGTGTTTCGCCATTTCGACCACAAGGAATCCCGATCTGTGAGCCAAAACCTTGATGCAGCTGCAGGCATGAGCCGCAACGAGGTGCGTTCGGCCGCCTCTATGGCGAGCATTTATGCCCTGCGAATGCTGGGGTTGTTCATGATCCTACCGGTATTTGCACTCTATGCCGGAGACCTGGAAGGGGCGACACCTGTGCTTGCCGGTCTGGCCATTGGCATCTACGGCCTGACCCAGGCGGTGCTGCAGATCCCCTTTGGGCTGGTATCAGACCACATCGGCCGCAAGCCGGTGATTATTTTCGGTTTACTGTTGTTTGCCAGCGGCAGCGTCCTGGCCGCCACGGCTGACAGTATGCTGGTGGTGATATTTGGGCGGGCGTTGCAAGGAGCGGGTGCTATTGCGGCGGCGGTGATGGCGCTGACAGCTGACCTCGTTCGCGAAGAGCACCGCGTCAAGGCCATGGCTATTATCGGCATGAGCATCGGCGGAGCTTTTGCCCTGTCGATGGTGCTGGGGCCGATACTGAACGGCTGGATCGGTGTGCCGGGCATTTTCTGGCTGACGGCAGCGCTGGCTATCGCGGCCATTGCTGTTGTGATTCTGCTGGTACCCAACCCCGTCGTCTCGCGTGTGCGCCGTGACGCCGAAACCGTACCGGCACAGATTACTTCGGTGTTACGCGATTCACAGCTGCTACGCATCGACTTGGGGATTTTTTGCCTACACCTGATTCTGACCGCCAGCTTTGTGGTATTGCCGCTGGCGCTGCGCGATGTCGCCGGGCTGCCGGGAGATGACCACTGGATGTTATATCTGCCAGTGCTGGGTTTGTCATTGCCTATGGCCATTCCCTTTATTCTGCAGGCGGAAAAATACCGCCGCATGAAACCGGTTTTTGTCAGCGCTATTGCGGTGATCGCCCTGGCGCAGGGCGCTTTGTCGATTTTTCATGCCAGCGTTTTTGCCATTGGGATGCTGGTGTTTGTATATTTCACCGCGTTTAATTTGCTCGAAGCCATCCTGCCCTCATTGGTCGCCAAAACGGCGCCACCCGACCGCAAGGGAACGGCTATGGGCGTGTACTCCAGTTGTCAGTTTTTTGGCGCCTTCGTCGGCGGGGCCGCTGGCGGTCTGCTGCACGGGCTTTATGGCCTGGGCGCGGTGTTCTTGCTGTGTAGTCTGGTGGCGCTAGTCTGGTTGATATTGGCTGGCAGCATGCAACGCCCACACTACCTGGTGACACGGCTGTTACGCGTTGGCCCTCAGGATTCGGCCAGTGCACACGACCTTGCCGAACAGATCAGCGCTGTGCGCGGCGTGACCGAGGTGGTCGTTATTCCGGAAGACCAAATCGCTTACCTGAAAATCGACCAGCAGGTGCTCGACGAGGATGGGCTGCTGGTTTTTTCGGTGCCTGCCAGCGGCGAGTAGGCCACGCCATCGGGTTTGCGCTGGCGAAATGCCACTGGGCAGCGTGAGTGTCAGCCGTTATGATGGTGGCTGGTTAATAAGTCGATACACTGACGGACGCAGGGATGCTGTCCGCAACGAGGGGAGTCAATCATGGCAAGAGGTATAAATAAGGTCATTCTGGTCGGCAATCTGGGCAAGGACCCGGAAGTGCGTTACATGGCGAATGGCGGCGCGGTCTGTAATGCCACCCTGGCAACCTCAGAATCCTGGAAGGATAAACAGACTGGCGAACAGAAAGATAAGACCGAGTGGCACAATATTGTGTTCTACCGCCGTCTGGCAGAAATTGCTGGTGAGTATCTGAAAAAAGGCTCGCAGGTCTATATTGAAGGCAAGTTGCAGACCCGCAAGTGGCAGGACAAGAATGGCAATGATCGTTACACCACCGAGATTATCGCTAATGAAATGCAGATGCTCGGTGGTCGCGGTGGAGGAGGAGGCAGTGCTGAGTTTGGTGCTTCCTCAGCATCAGCACCACAATCCGCCCCGGTTGCAGTACCTGCGGCAGCGGCTGGAGCTGACTTCGATGATGATATCCCATTCTAAGGAACATTGGATTGATGGACGCTTGATCATCTGTAGGGTCGAATTCATTCGACCAGCCAAGCGGCTATTGGACGAATAAATTCGGCCCTACAGATAACCGAGGGTTGGCCTGCCCTGTGCTATTTTCCAGGTCGTATCAGTATATCGGCGAGCTGCCTCATGGCCCTACACCGTTCCGGATAGTGGGTGTTCCTGTTGTGTAAATCCCTTGTAAACCCTCCGTAAATCAGTATCGCGCGGGTGTTCTATACTTCTTGTATGTTGTATCCAGGAGCACGTTGATCAAGGAGGTACCGTATTGTACTATCTGATCGAGGCAAAATTGCGATGCAGTATCTGCGATCAGGCCAGGGAGAAAGTCTAAATGGAACCGCCTACCACGGGGTCTGAAACACCTCATCAAAACAGTCACAGTAAGCGATCACCGGGGCGTGGACAATTAAAAGTACTAATTGCCGATGACCACGCTATCGTGCGGGCAGGACTAAAGCAACTACTGAGCGAGTGCCCGGATGTGTCAGCCACGGATGAAGCTACCAACAGTTACGAGGCGCTAAAGAAAATCCGTGAACATAACTGGGATGTCGTTCTCCTTGATATTTCCATGCCGGAAAAAATCGGCCTGGAGACCTTGAAACAAATCAAGAGCGAACGCCCTACGCTTGCCGTGCTGGTGTTAAGTATGCACGCCGAGGGCCCATACGCCTTGAGAGCACTCAAGGCGGGCGCCGCAGGCTATCTAACCAAAGAATGCATACCGGAGCAGCTCCTAGAGGCAGTCACCAAAGTGGCCGAAGGCGGTAAATATATTACCCCAGCCCTGGCAGAGAAATTGGCCTGTGCGCTTGATTCAAGTGTAATGGAGGCGCCTCATGAAGCCCTTAGCAACCGGGAACTCCAGGTGTTTCAGCTGCTGGCCACTGGTAAGCAAGTAGGTCAGATTGGGAAAGTATTATCACTCAGTACCAAGACCGTTAGTGCGCACCGGGCCAACATCCTGAAAAAAATGCAGATGAAAAATAATGCTGAGTTGATGTTTTATGCCATCGACAATGACCTGGTCAGCCGGGATCAGATCGTGCCGATGGTAAAAAAACCGCGCTGATGTGCCAAGCCTGTCCGCCTGCCTGAGTAGTTACCCTAAGCCTCTATAACCTCAAAAACAAGCTATCACCGCCAAGACGCTAAGATCGCCAAGAAGACTTGGGCGCTTGCTTTTCTTGGCGATCTTGGTGGTTCAAGGGTTTTTTCTGTAGAACGCCTAAGACAAACTCTTAGTCATATACCATCAAAGCACCTAGTTGGATTAGCAGCAACTTCCTATTTACTATCCAAGACACTGCGCCGAATAAGCAAGTAATGGAAAGGCGTGATGCGTGCGGCTGCATAAATTCAGCCACCGATGCGATCTAAATCGAGGCGAGCGTAACAGCATGGAAAGGAAATTATGGACACAGCAATAAACAACCCTATTAGTGGCAGGAGCAGTTATAAAAGATTATGGATAGCGCCCGCCCTGCAGGGGGTGGTCGCGGCCATCATGCTGCTTGTTTTTAATCCAATTGATGCAGTGCTCCTTAGCGCAAGTGGTGCAGTTTTGGCATTGGCTATCGTCATCTCGGTATGGCTATCGAAAGCGGTTCCGCGATTCATCGAGGAAAACCAACAGCCTTCAACGGCATCAGTTACGAGAGATAACGATGCCAGCAGACGGGCAGATGGTGAATTGCTGCAGAAATCTTTTCAGATCTGGGAACGGCAGATTGAAACGGTTCGCAGCCAAACACAGACTGCGATTACCGATTTGGCGACCCGATTTTCAGATCTGGCGCTGGATCTGGAAAAGGCGATAGCGGCCGCGCACAGGTCAACCGAAGACGTGGGTGGCGACGACAATGCGGGTGGTATCGTTGAGCTTTTCAATCAAAGTGGAGCCGATCTGGCAGCGGTGGTTGCCGCTTTGAACGATGCCCAACAGGCGAAGCAGGACATGGTCAGGGAGATCAGTGAGCTGAGTATACATATGGAGAAACTGGTGGCTATGGGGGGTGAGGTCGGCAAGATTGCACAGCAAACCAACCTGCTCTCACTGAATGCGGCCATCGAGGCGGCTCGGGCGGGCGAAGCCGGGCGGGGCTTTGCCGTGGTCGCAGGCGAAGTGCGCAAACTTTCGACAGAGTCAGCAGACACCAGCCAGAAAATCACCGAACTGGTGCTGAATATAACCGGCTCAATGACCAAAGTAGTCGACCTGACGGACAAGACCGCGCAGCAGGATCAGGAATCGGTCAGGACATCAGAGCAAGCCATACAGGGCGTCATGGGGCGCTTTCAGAAAGTAACCGCCTCACTGATGGATGCAACCGAAGAATTGGCGGATACAGGCACGGGCATACAAAACGAAATCTCGAACGTGTTGGTGTCATTGCAATTTCAGGATCGTGTCTCGCAAATCCTCAGTCAGCTGATACAGCACATAAGCGCACTGCGTGAGCGGCTTGGAGACAGGGGTATCGATGCTGAAGCCACTCCGATTGATCTGCAGACATGGATGGACGAAATGGAATCAGGCTATACCACGTTTGAACAAAAGCTGAATCACCAGGGAATTACTGATCATGAACCTGCCAAAGCACAAGTGGCCTTCTTTTAAAGGCCCTTTTTCAGGACAAATGTTATGAGCAAGACCATTCTTATTGTTGATGACTCGTCGTCTATTCGCCAGGTCGTGGGGCTTGCTCTTAAACGCGAAGGTTACGAGGTCATCCAGGCCGAAGATGGTGTAGACGCGCTCAGTAAGCTCAATGGTATCAAGATTCACCTCATTATCAGCGATGTCAACATGCCCAATATGGACGGCATTACCTTCGTCAAGGAAGTGAAGAAATTGCCAAAATATAAATTTACACCTATCTGTATGCTCACCACGGAATCGGAGCAAAGCAAGATGCAGGAAGGCAAAGCGGCCGGGGCCAAGGCGTGGGTGGTCAAGCCTTTTCAGCCACCGCAGTTGCTGGATGCCGTGTCGAAACTGGTTTTACCTTAAGGGAATAGAAAAATGTCATTAACAGCACGGATAAGCAAGGGAAAATGCAAGGCAAAAGTCGGTGATGACATGACCATCTATACGGCTTGTGAGATGAAAGACAAGCTGCTGCAAAAACTGGCCAAATGTCAGGAAATGGAGCTTGATCTTTCGCAAGTGGCAGAGTTTGACACCGCAGGTTTTCAGTTGCTGGTATTGCTGAAGCGCGAGGCAGAACGTAACGAGATTCCCCTGTTAGTGAAAAATCACAGTCCAGTAGTGCTGGATATTTTTGAGCTTTATCAGGTCACCGAACAGGTCGAATGGAAATTGTTGGGAGAGCAACCGTCATGAGTCAGGATGATGAAGACGCACAGTTATTCGAAACGGAAGCCAACGAGTTGCTGGATGATATGGAGCAGTCATTGCTGCAATTGGAGAACGACCCAGGCAACATGGATTGTATTAATTCCGTTTTTCGCGCGGCCCATACCATCAAGGGTTCGGCGGGACTGTTTGCCTACGAAGCGGTTATCGGTTTTACCCATGGAGTGGAGAGTGTACTGGATCGCGTGCGCGCCGGAGAACTGGAGATTTCCCGGGATTTGTTGTCGCTATTGCTGTCCTGCCGGGATGTCATGGGGCAATTGGTGGATGCAGCAGTTGCCGGGCGTGACGGTGGCGATACAGAAATGCAGCGAAAAGGCCGCACCCTGTCTGCACAATTGAATACTTATCTGGAAGCCCCCCTGCCAGTTGCTGAGTCGCCTCCGGCAGCAAACGATGAAGCGCCTGGCCAGGAGAGTGTACCAACCGATGCCGCCCTGGGTGACTACTGGCATATCTCCATCCGCTTCGGCCATGATACTCTGCGTAACGGACTGGATCCCCAGTCTTTCATTCGATACTTGGGCACGCAGGGTGGCATTGTCAGCCTGGTCACTCTGTGGGACGAGATGCCTGCAGCCGAATATATGGACCCGGAAAGCTGTTATCTGGCGTTTGAAATCGAGTTCGATACAGATCTGGATAAGCAGGCTATTGAAGATATATTTCAGTTTGTTATTGAGGACTGCCGGTTACGCATACTCCCGCCCTGCACAAAGCTGAATCAGTATCAAAACATTATCGAAGAAACCACCACCGATGAGCAGCAACGCCTGGGTGAAATACTCATTGAGAGTGGCGCCACAACACCTCGTGAAATCGATGAAGCCCTGCAACAACAGGCAGGCGGACAAACTGGCGCCGAGTCGGATGAACCCATCGGCAAGGTATTACTCCGTGAAGGCGTGGTATTACCCGAGGTCGTCGATACAGCGATTGCAAAACAAAAACAGGTCAGGGAAAGCCAGGCTCTGGTTAGCAAGTCTATTCGAGTCAGTGCGGACAAACTGGAACAACTCATCGACCTGGTCGGTGAGTTGGTGATCTCCAGCGCAAATACCAGGCTATTGGGCGATCGTACCAGGGACACGGCACTGATTGAGTCGTTGGAGAATATGTCTCGTCTGGTCGAAGATATCCGTGATACCGGTCTGGGTTTACGCATGGTTCCCATCAGCGAGACCTTTAATCGTTTCCGGCGTGTGGTACGTGATGTCAGTCAGTCTATGGGCAAGGACATTGAGCTGGAACTCAGTGGTGGCGACAAAGAACTGGACAAGACCGTGGTTGAAAAAATCGGCGACCCCCTCATGCA
>UOFK01000325.1_pt1 | contig 14995 bp, 9 predicted proteins | sample 1990061 | NCBI WGS metagenome assembly UOFK01 (sample SAMEA4728526, study PRJEB27164) | hydrothermal vent metagenome | biome: marine basaltic hydrothermal vent biome; feature: marine hydrothermal vent; material: mineral | place: Pacific Ocean | collected 2011-06-14/2011-07-23 | depth 1741 m
AACGGTATGTATTGCGCGCCACCAACACGGGCATATCCGCCATTATCGCGCCGGATGGTACGCTGAAGGCGCGCAGTCGCCAGTTTGAAACAGAAACCATCAGTGCAGAGGTGGAGCCGCGTCATGGCGCTACGCCCTATGTGCGCTGGGGGAACTGGCCCGTTGTCAGTGGTGCGCTGTTAGTGGTCGGTGTGCTGTTGTGGAGGATCAGAGTGTAAGCGCTTACGTTGTATCTGACTGGGAAGTTTTAACGGCCCAAGCCAAAAGATTGATAGATGATCAATCCAGCATTCAAAATTCCCCGCAGAAATTTGAACAGCTGAAATACCTTTTTGTTAGCTGAATTGCGGTGCAAGGAAGTTCCCCGATATTTAGTTTCTGCCTTGCTGGCATTGCGCTGATCTATCTTCAGGCCGCGATAGCGGGCACACATTAAACTATGCTTGATCGATGCATCAAATTTGTAACGCGGCCTTCATATTAATGTCACAACCTGTTGCTAGAGTCCTCGTGTCGCACAAGTACATGTGCATAGGGAGTGCTGCTATGGATAGGTATAAAACTGCCGTGTTTTTTGTTTATCGCCTCTTTGAAGGCAATGGCAGCCGTGCTGCCACTTGGCTGACCGGCTGACAAACTGAGTCGTATACCTTCGAAACCGTTCAGGCGTTATGTGCAACTGGGCAACGGAACGTTGCTTGTTTCAAGGGCGCTATCTGGCTGGAAAATCATGCTACCTGCAATGTCGATTTTGGCGCTGGAATTGGCTGGCGGCAGTTTTGGGTAACGATGGCATTTGGTTAGTTCGCGCATACAATACGGCGTTGATAATGTGCGTCTTTACACAGCAGACGTAACAAGTAACCTACCAAATCATCCCGGCAGGATTACGGTGCCAAGGCTCATGATGAGCTTGTAAATCGGACGTTAATTTCAAGCGCGCAATTATTGAATGAGGGCAGGTCAATGGCGAATGGCAATATGAAGACTTCAACGATAGCCTTTATCGCATTACTGTTTTGGGTGAACGTATCACACGCATATAACGGTTATGTCGATCAAGTAAGGGTGGTAGACAATAAGGGAAGCACTCTTTATTTCGTAAGCATGGTTAATAAGCTACTACCGGATGGATCACCAGATCGTACGTCAAATATTACGTATACAAGATGTGGTACTCCCTCTAATGTATTTGTGCTACCAAATAGTTCTCTTACAGGTGGAATTAACAAAGAATTGCTCGCATCAGTGTTGGTTGCAAAAGTGACAAAAGCGCAAGTAGAATTTCAAGTTTCGAGTTGCGACAGCGTTGGCCGGGAAGTTCTAAAGATATTTGAATTTTAGTTTTAGGAAGTAAATAAAGGGAGCAGGAGTTAATAACAACTGATGTTTAGTGCGAACGAAAATGCAGCACAGAAAATTGAGCCATTGGCTGGTTCGATGTCGCCGTATGCGTTGCGTTATTGGTGCCCAAAGGCCTCTTTACTGAAAGACAGCCGTTCGCATTTAGTTGTTGCATGTCTTGCCAGGCATCTGGTATGGGTGTATTTCGTTCTGCTTATGTCGGTGCCAACGTCAACGCAGCTTCTGGCCGCTACCACGGGACAATTGGACAACGCCAGGATTCAGGCTATTGCCTGGTTGTTGTCGAACCAGCAAGGGGATGGTAGTTGGCGTAGCGGTCAGGGTTCGGAAATTCAGACCACTGTAAACGCACTGATGGCGCTGGCCAATGCGGGAGTAGCAGGGCCATCCTATACGCGGGGCCTTGCCTGGCTGGCGAACGCCGAGGCGTACAGTGTCGATGCACTCGCGCGGCAGATCCAGATGATGTCCGCCGCCGGCCTCGATACAACCGCAAAAATAGCGGAACTGCTGAGCCTGCGTAATCGGCAGTCAGCATGGGGCACCTACGACCGTTATTCCACCTCGTTTCCCGACACCCCGTTGGCGAGCAGCGCTATACGGACTGACAATGCGACTTATTTAGCGGAAAGGGGACGTTTGCTGAAAGCCATGTGCCAGATAGTTCTGGCACAGAAGGGTGACGGTAGTTGGTCATATGGCGCTACGAGCGATGCTGCGCTGCTATCGTCTGATTCAGGCGCTATTCTATCGACCACCTATAACGTCCGGGAGCTGGCTTCCTTCGTTAATCTCGGTTTCACGACACGTACCTGTGCGGGCACATCATATAATTTTACAACAGTCGTCAACGCCGGGCTTAGTTGGTTGGTATCGCAACGACTGCGTGCGGATGGTGGATTCAGTGAGCCGGCAACCAAGGGTGGTGTTGGTACGATGTTGGAAACAGCGTTGGTATACAACACGTTGAATGCGCTGGCACCGAGTGATCCCCGATTGGTGGGCGCGCAGGATTTTCTCATCAACAACCAGGATATTGACGGGGCCTGGCAAGGTGACGCGTTGGCCACGGCTGTGGCGGCGACAACGTTGCCGGCTGCGGCCCTGTCAGATACGGACCAGGATGGCATTCCAAACCAGGTTGAAAGTGTTCTGGGTACCAATCCGCTGGTTTTTGATAGTCGTGTACTTGCCACCGGTAATGGACAAAGTGTTGCGGGGGTCAACAAGGCCTATGGCTTTACGACCAACCTGAGTCAGTCGAGCATCTTTGACATTCCCACGTTAGTGGGAGCGGCGCTGATCGGTTCAGCGCCCAGTAGTTGGGTGATAAGTCAGGGACAGCTTCCTGACGGCATGTTCATCAATGCCAGTAGCGGCTTTATCACAGGTACGCCAGCTTCGTCTGGTACGTATAGTTTTGTGGTTTCAGCAGTTAATTCAGTCACCGGACAGACAGACGAATTTGTGCTGCGAGTGGTCGTGAATTCTCCTCCGGTGATTGAAAATCCCGGCGCACAAGCGAGCCTGGAAGGTACCACGGTTAATTTTGCTATTTCCGCGACCGATGCTGAGGGTAACGCGCTGAGCTACGTCACTACAGGGCTACCCGTAGGTCTGGCTATTGATGCCATGACAGGAATCATTAGTGGATCGCTGGATTATGTCTCGGCGGGTAGCTATAACGTTGTCATATCCGTATCAGACAGGGCTAGCACAACAACGTTGAATATCCCGTGGAAAGTAGTTAATTTAAACCGTGCTCCAGTAGCGGTGATGGATATCGTAACTACAACTCAGGATACTCCTGCCGCAGTATCTGTATTGAGTAACGACAGTGATGCGGATGGAGATTTATTGATTGTTACCTCCGCCTCTCAGCCAGTAAATGGAGCAGTGTCTGTCCGTACTGGTGGCACGTTTGTGTATACCCCTGCAACTGGCTATGTTGGAACTGATTCTTTTACCTATAAGATTTCGGATGGAGCCGGTGGAGTGGCGAATGGAGTTGTCCTGGTAACTGTAGTATCACCGCCTGTTGTTGCAGGTGGTGATATTAATATCGGGGCTATCCTGATGATAGTGCAACAGATTATTCTGGGGGGCACACCTTGAAACCTGACAAGCTTCTGCGATGCGATATCGTGCCGTTAGTGGGCGAGATTCCGGTGGCGGGTATGATCTTTTTTAGCTGGCAGGCAATGTTATTTACGCGTTTTCTTATCGCGTTCTGTTGTAGTGTTGTGGCCACGAATACGGCTTATGCTGAGCATGTCGATGTGGCACCAATTTCCAATGAGGTCATTAATACAATCGTTTCTCAGTGGGCGGCGCAGCCATCAGATCCGACTGCGGCGGTACTGAGTCAGCGCCTGCATGAAACTGAACAGCTTTTGACGGAGCTGGAAGACACTACCAGCAAACGTTCGTTCAAATCAAAGGTGATGTTGCTTAGGGGAGAGATTCAACAGTTCAAGGAGTTGCGAAAATCAGCCCGAGCGAGCGTTTTACAACACCATAACAGATGGGAAGGCAGTTCAGCCAAGTCATTCAAAATTCTAAAGGATGGAGATCAGTTTCGTGTTGTTGAAAGGCGGGCTAAGGACGGTACAGAGGACTATCTGGCCCAGGTAGAGCAGCGTTTTGACAAAGTCATAAACTTGCTTGAAAAGATCAATGGCGTACAAGGGGGAGAGACCAAAGAGAAAATAAAAAAGGCCATTGCACTGCTACAGAGTTTCCGCTACAGCAGCAGACCGAATCTCGGGCATGCTAAAGACGATGAGAAAGAAAAGGTGTTGCCTGAAGAACATCAGGTGCAGGGTGGACGTTTACCACAGACGTTGCCAGGTTATGTTCCGCCGATCACTGAACCCGTACCCACTTTTCATCAGAATCCGCCAGAGTTGGATGAGGGCGATTCGACACCGGTAGCGCCGCCACCAGCTTACACCCGCGCGCCACGCGCGTCATCGAACATGTATGCAGCGGCAGGAGACTTTATCTATGCTGCGGCTCCCAGTACACCGTTTGAGGCGTCAAATTGCAATTACTCAAGAGATGATCTGGCCGCGACAGCGGATGTCCAACTCACACAGGAAATACGTGATCTAGCCGAAAAACTTCAGTATTCACCAGTACAGATATTTTCCCATGTCAGTAATACGATCAAATTCGAGCCCTACTTCGGGTCACTGAAAGGCGCCATGGGCACGCTGGTGAGTGGTGCGGGTAATGCAACAGACCAGGCCTCACTGACTATTGCCTTGTTACGTGCGTCTAACATTCCAGCGCGTTATGTAAAAGGCCGTGTGCAGTTTTTTAATGACCAACGACTCCTGGATTGGGTGGGCGCCAAAACGCAAACGGCCGCCGCGAATATCCTCGCTTCGGGCAATATTTCGGCCTGGACAAACGGGTCCAACGTCACGTTTTCTCATGTCTGGGTCGAGGCCTGTATTCCTTACGGGAATTACCGTGGAGCATCATTCGACCAGACAGGCCATCACTGGATTCCGTTGGACCCGAGTTTCAAGAACAAAACCTATCAGGCGGGCATCGCGACCAACGTCAATTTCGACTACGCAACCTATATGTCCTCCCGAACGTTTGAATTACCTAATGAATTCTACGAAGGGCAGGTGACGGATTACATCCGAACACAGCTGCCACGGTTTGAAAACAATACACTGGATGATGTCGGGTACATTGGCAAGATCGTTCCGCAACAATTCGACGTTCTGCCGGCATCCCTGCCTTACGAAGTGTTGAGGTACGAGGCATGGGCAGGTGGGCTAAGCTCAGAAACCGCAGCGCTACCGGCCGAGCACCGTTACAGCATTCGGATCGAGGTGGGACAGAATGCCGATAAAGGTAATCTGACGCTCAGCCTCCCGGCGATTGTGCTTAATCGGGTAACACTTGCTTTCATTCAGGTGCCTGGACCGGATTCTGAAGTGACTGCGGCTGCCACGGCTTACTTCAACGATTTGGTCGCGAGACTGGGCACTAACGCGGCTCTTAGCCTAACGAGAAACGGGGGAATTCAATGTTACTGGGAGTACTTTGCACAGATTCGGGTGGAAGGTGTGCTCCAGAATTCAGGAACACCCAGCACCAAGCCAATTTGTACCCACTTCGCCAACGGCATTGCGAACGCCCCCACTGCTGAAGAGCTTCTTCCACCGCATAAACTGAAGTTGACGGTTTACACTGGCGAAGGGACATCCAGCCAAAAACGAATCAACACAGTCACTTACAATAATATTTCCTCCTTTGAACACCATGCGTTGCAAGCCTACGCGTTTCAGGCATCGGATCGGTTACTGGCAGAGCGCGCTGCAAAACTGTTGAACAGTGTACGAGCGATTCCAGTTCCTGCGAGCGGCATTATTAATACTGATGAAACGCTGGGGGAATTTCTTCATCTCGTCGGCCTCAAGTACATGCGTTATATCACCGATGGCACAAAACGTATCGGCGAATTGAACGGGGGTTCTGGTTGGAGTGGGAACCATATTGGGCTGACGTCAAGTCGCACCGATAACAGCTACCTGTTTGACCTGCCCTTCGCGGTGAAAACAGGTGGGTTCCTGATTGACGTACCCGGTGGGCAATACCGGGGTGTAGATCTCTCCACCGGCAAAACCGTGTGGGAGACTTTCTTACTGGCCGGTTACATAGGGTCAGCCTACGAGTCCTACGTGTGGCAGGAAAATGCCCGTATGGACGCGGTCAGTTCAGTGCGCGGTATTCAATTCGCGCGCGATAACAACATACCGGTTTTGACGATTACAGAGGCAAATATTTCTAGCGTGATCGGGCAACTCACTACGAATTCAAATACCAGTCTTAACTATTCCCCCCAAACCGTAAACACCATCACCAGTCGGGTCAATGGTGGTGCCACCGTCACGATACCCCGCAGCCTCATTGAATACGATGGCTGGACGGGCCAAACTTACATTGCCACCAACCAGCCAGTGAATGGAGAGTTTAGAGCCACATTCGCAATCGGTCCCTATGCAGGCGGCTACACTGTCGCACCGCCCGTGAATCCCTGGTTTAATCCGTTCCAGCCCATCGCGACCGGTTGGGATATTCCGACCTTCTATCGCAATCCGCTTTCAACCGCAGCACCCCCGGTGCTCTCATCCGCAATCAACTTCGGCAGTAACCAGTTCAGTACCATTGGCGGCGACCCGGTCAATATGGTGACGGGGAACATGTATCACACCGAGACGGATATCACGATCAAGGGGCGCGGTTTGCCAATTGTCTTTGAACGTACCTACAACAGTATGGTGGCGAATCAGTCAACGGCGCAGAGCACTCCCCTTGGATTCGGCTGGACACACAGTCTGAACCATTATCTGCAATTCAATGATGATGATTTTGACAGTACCAGCGAAGCAAGTGATAACGATGGCTATACTTCGTCAGTTACCTGGGTGGACGGCTCAGGCGCACGTAAATTTATTCAGGTAAGCGGTGGAGCATCCGGTGTTGGAATCAACGCCACCTTCACCGCACCGGAAGGCTTTTACTTTCAGGTCAACAAAGTCGCCAATGGTCAATACACGCTACGCGAGAAAAACGGTACGACCTATACCTTTGCCAATATCGACGGAATAGTCGGCAATATAGCGCGACTGGAGAGTATCGTTGACCGTAATGGCAACACCCTGTCGCTAACTTACTACATTGGAACCCGCCTGAAGCGAGTGACCGACGACCTCGGTCGATTCCTGGAATTTGGATATAACTTCGGAAGCGGTAGCCGCATTGATTATATTGTGGACTGGACGGGGCGCCGCTATGAGTACGAATATGATACTAAAGGCGATCTGATCGCATTCCGCAACCCACTTGCCGTAGCAGGGACTATCCAGCCGGTCACGTACACCTATTACAACAGTACCGACGGCATAAATTTGAATCATGTCATGCGTAACTACAACCTGCCGCGCGGCAATGGCATGGCCTTCGAGTACTACATGAACGGCAAGGTATTTCGCCATTCGAAAACTACTGGCGAATCGATCACCTTTACATATAACGATTTCCGACGTGAAGCGACCACAGTGGATGAGCGCGGATTTGTCCAGAAGTATTTCTTTGACGAAAAGGGAAACCCGACCAAAACGATCGAACAAGGTGGCGGTGAGCGCAGTTACACGTACGATACAGTAAACCCGATGAACCGGATCAGCCAGATCGATCCCACCGGTTATGTAACCGGGCACACCTATGATGCTGATGGTAACGTGACAACTACGACCAATCCATCCGGTAGTACGGTAGTTAACAGTTACTTTAATATCTTCAACCAGCCTGGCAAGATTAAAGACCCCAACGGCAATTACACGCTGTATAAATATGATGGCAAGGGTAATCGTACGGATGTCATCAAGCTCAAGGCAGGCATAGGCGCGGCCATCGTTCCAGCAAGCTATACGCCGAACCCGGCTGATATCCTGGCCTGGACCATTACCAGTTACGACAGCTTCGGCAATCCCACCGTCATCAAACAGGTTCGTAATTTCGCGACACAGGTCGGGCCGACGGTTGAGTTCGATTACAATGATATCGCTAACAATGTCCTCGGACTCAATGCCACGACGTTGACGCGTTGTGGTGACCGGGATGGCGACGGCATCATCACGCGCACCACTGAATGCGACGTCCAGGCGCTTGCGTATGATCCGTTGGGGCGACAAACGGCGGGTATTGACGAGAGCTTGTATCCGGTAAATTTCGAATTTGATAGCGTAGACCGGATTGTCCGAAGCACAGATGCCGTCGGCAATCTGCGTAGTTTCTCGTTTGACGAAAACGGTAATCCACTCGGACAGAAGTTGGTGCTGAGCAAGAACGGGGTGTCCACACTCCTCGACCAGACAATCAGCACGTATGATCTATCAGACCAGATCGTATCGACCATCGACGCAGGCGGCCAGGTCACCGCGTACCAATATGATGCTTCCGGCAACGTTGTCAAGATCACTAATCCAGACGGTTACAGCCTGGACTTTGAGTACGACGCCAACAACCAGGTCATTACGGCTTTTGATCAAGAGGGCCATACCGCCCGCCGCGAACTGGATATCAGCGGCCGTGTCCGCTCGCTGACCGATCCGAACGGTAATCAGTCGCTATTCGAATACCATGGTTCGAGTAGTGAAGGGCGCCTTAAACGACAATACGATGCTATTGGCCGCTACACGGAGTTTACCTACGACAATAACGGTAATGTCACCTGGCTGACGGTCGCTGACCCGTTGGGCATCGTCACTCGCACCACCTTTACCCAGTACGATGCCCTTAACCGCCCTACCCGTGTCGCCGGCCCGGTGTATACCGACAGCGTGCTGGGTGTGGTGCGCCCGGTGACGCAATACCAGTATGACAACCTGGGCAATCTCACCACCGTTCTGGCCGGTTACACCGACGGCACCGGCATCAATTCGGCGAGCGATGTCGTCACGCTTCAGGAAACTTCGACCTTCGACGATCTCAGCCGCCGCCTGACCCAAGCCGACCCGCTGGGCAATAGCTGGCGGTACCAATACGACCGCTTCGGCAACGTGACCCGGATTACCGATCCCAAAAACCAGATTGTCGACCGCACGTATCTCTACGGGGGTCTGCTGGACGTTCAAACTACCGCCCGTTTCGCCGGTGACCCGAGCCCACATCTCATCGACTATGACTACAACGATCTGGGCCAGGTCATTCAGGTCACCAGCCCGGAAGTCACCTACAGTTATCAATACGACCCCGCCCATCAATTGACCGCTGTGGTCGATGGACGCGGCAAGAAGGCGCTCGGTTATCGCTACAGCCCCGGCGGCCTGCTTGATACCGTCACCGACAGCGAAGGCAACCAGGCCGATTACCTGTATGACCCGGTCGGTCGTCTGACCGGCATCTGGGCCGCCAATGACGATCTGGTGACCTTTGTGCGCGATGCCGGCGGTCGATTAACCGAGAAGTGGTTCGTCAATGGCGACAACACCCGTTACCGCTACAACGCAGATAACAGCCTGGCACAACTGGTCAATCGTGCCGGTACCGGTGTACCTGTCAGCCAGCACGACTACACCTATGACGGCTTCGGCAACCGGGATACTCAGGCTGACCTGATCCGCACCGTCACCCAAAACACCCGATATGACTATGACCCGCTGGGTCGTTTAACCGCCGTCCGCGATGCAGACAACGCCAATGCCCTGATTGAAGGGTACAGCTACGACCCGCTGAGCCGCCGGCGCACCACCACGGCCGCCGATGGCACCATCCGCGCCTACCTCCACGATGCTGCCAACCAGCTCAATGAAATCCGCCAGACCACCCCCACCGGCCCGGTACTGGCCAGCTTCAGTTACGACACGAACGGCAACCTGACCAACAAGAGCGAGGGTGGCAACACGCTGGGTCTGACCTACGACGCACTTGATCGGCTGGTGCAGGCGGACATCAACAGCGTGCCCAGCGAGACCTATGCCTACGACCCGCAGGGGCGGCGCATTGAGAAAAACGCCAATGGCCAACTGACGCGCTACCGCTATGCCGGTGACGATATCTATGCGGAGTACGGCGCAGACTGGACACAAGCCAATACCCTCTACACCTACGGTACCGGGCTGGACGATGTCCTGATCCGGGATGCCGGAGGCCAGGCACTGCACTACCAGCAGGACGGACTGGGTTCTGTGGTCAGCGTGACCGACATGGCCGGAGCCGTGCAAGGCACGGCCCGTTACGACGCCTGGGGCAATACCACCCAAGCGACAGGCACGATCCCGAGATACGGCTACACTGGTAGAGAACCGGATGCCACCGGATTAATCTACTACCGGGCACGGTATTACGACCCGACAGTAGGCCGGTTCACCCAGCGTGATCCGAAAGGGTTTATTGATGGCGTCAACCAATACGCCTATGCCATTAACAACCCGATCAATTACACCGATCCGCGGGGTACGTCAGCGTTCAGCATCAGCCGGATCAACAGTCTGACGCAGAGCAATAGCTATTACAGCACCAGTATCCCGACCGGGAATGCGGCGGCGGCCTTTTACAGCCAGATATCGTCGAGCAGTCAGAGTCTTGGGCGGAGTACGGTGAATGTGGGCCGAATATCGGCGCTGGGATCATCGAGCACACTGGATCGGATACAGGTCGGGCTGGATATTGCCGGACTGGTACCCGGGATCGGTGAGCTGGCAGATCTGGTGAATGCAGGGATCTCGTTGTCGAAAGGGGATACGGTGGGTGCCTCGCTGTCGCTTGCTGCGGCGATACCGTTTGTGGGTATTGCGGCGACTGTTGGTAAGGGCGGGTTCAGGACGATTGATGCATTGAGGGTTACAAAGAAAGGATTAACGACGCCAAACAAATACTTCGGGAATAAGACGTACGAAGAAGCAGAAAAAGCACTCGCAGATAAATTTGGCTCTCCTAGGGGAGGCGGCAAGTACAACAAGTCATTCTTTAATAAAAAGACGGGTCGTACTTATAACCTTCACAAGGATCCATCCCACAGGGGTGGGAAGGGACATGTTGATATAAGAAAGAGAGATCTACCGACTAACTACTACAAGGATCGCCCATTCTTCCTGAAGGAGGGCGGCTGATGAATCTCTCTAAGAAATATCAAGAGTTGATAATGCTGCTTACACAATTTATAAATGGTACCTTGGATGCTGATGTCTTGCAAAAATTCGTTTGGGAAGTTATCGATTATTTTTCATCAACTGAGCAAATAGATTTACCCCCGGTTGAAGAATTTGAGAAGGTGTTTTGGTATGTTGTCTGGGAGGTGCAGCATTTGGCGACAGATGATCATTTAGAAGATGGTGTTGCACAACGGGAGCTGAAAGATGCCTTAGCCTTTTTGAAGGGAGAGCAGAATTTGCCAGAGGAGTGTATCGGGCGACGGCCATAACGACTCGTTGCAAAGGGGGCAGGGAAGGAATTAACAACCTTTTTTCCACCGAATAATGGCTTTCTAAGCTCTGCAACAAAGGCAACCCTAAAGCCTGGTCAAACTATTGACCGCTTTGGTGGAAGTGACGTCTCTCGCTTCTTTTCTCCTACGGGTACGCCGGCTGCTATGAGATCGTTACCGCCAGGCACTGCATCTCAACCATTACGATCATTTGAAGTTTTAAAACCAATTGGTGTTGAGTCTGGGCGAGTAGCTCCGGCTTTCAATCAAATAGGGTTAGGTACTCAATTCAGATCAGGTAAACAGCTTGGTGAGCTGCTGGATGGGGGTTTTTTGAGGGAGATTTCGAGATGAGAAAAACATTTCCTGATTTGCCAAACTGGAGTTTCGATTTAGATGAGGTTTCAGCAAATGTCTATGAAGCTATCGGAATAGATAAATATGGACACAGAGTGTCATATACCGGAACAGACCTAGAGGCAATTCTTAATCAATGCAAGAGCGCTGCAAAAGAAATTGATGATTCGCTGCAAGGTGATAGCAATGCGTAGATTGTTCGACTTATTGCTGCTGCTGTTGATGGGAATTTCTTTTCCCAATCAGTCCTCAGCTATGATGAATATAGTTGATACTGGCCAGCAGTACGATTGTAGCGCGCAAGATTACTGCCGTACTTTTTCCCAAATTATTCATAATACGATTTAGCTAAAACCGGGTTGGTTTACCAGATTCTGGTCATGTGCGCCACGAAGCGCTTATTTACCAGCAGCTGAAAGTGCTGCCAGAGAAGTGGCGATCCACCACACTCTGTATCGAGTCTTGGGCAACGGGAGGTAACAACCGGGGTTAAGCGTAGATAGAAATGATGCAGGCCGTAAGCGAAAGCTGAAGTGATTGAGTCTCGTTATGAGTAATATTTGAGAAGGCCGATAGTTTATGACCCCTAGTGCGTAAATAGCGCGCGCTGGGTTCTAACTGGGGGAGGCGTGGGTGACCGCGCCTTCTACCACCTATGCTGTTACTCAGAGTACGACAGGTGTTTGGTTGGAATCAGGCGGATCGGGCAGGTTTAATTTGGGAAATAACACGTTTGCTCTCAAAACGAAAATTGCAACGAATCGTCATTCGTTGTTCACATTCCAACATTAATATACACACAGCGCAGGAAGCAGCGGTTTCGAATAAGACACAAGGGACGGCAGTGGTTGACCTCCTTTTTTAAACAGCTTCCTGGTGCGCTGATGCGATACCGTCGCCATTTTACCGCTAGGCTTTTAACCGAATTCGACGCTCTATATTGGGCTACGTACGGGCGTGATTGCAGTGCCAATGCTTGGGTGCCGAGTCGTCCGGAGTGATGGCGCAGCCGCTTCTTCCCTGCGCCTGTGCCGATGTGACTGATCGTCACCGCTAACAGGGCTAATGAGTGAGGAAAACAGTATGAACTTGAACAGGCTAGGGCATCGAGTCGCTGTGTTCGCAGCCTTCTTTTTTTGGGTGGGTGCCGCACCGGCCGCTTGGCAAGTACTTGAAGGCTATGTCGCCAGCGTGTCTGCATACCATGCTTTCAGCATGTACGGCAGTCCAAGAGTCACAATGAAAATGACCGTGAATCCACCGCTATCCAACATCGTAGTGCAGCAGGGCTACGTGACTTCCAATGTATGCGGATTTGATCAACAAGAATGGCAACTTCCAGTTGACCCGGTTACGAACAAGACGATCAAAGAAATTTACGCTGCACTATTGACTGCAAGAGCCACAAAGACAAAAGTGCGCGTCTTCATCTCGGGATGTGACGAGACCTTTGCTTTTACTTACCCGGTGGTAGGTACCGTTACCTATTAGCGGCGATGGCAGAATGTAGACTGAACTAGTAGTTCTTCAACATGATAATGCCGGGTAAAGGCGCTTCAGCTTGATGCGGGCGTCCTCAGTCGTAAATCGCCAATCGACAGTCACCACAGCTTGGTTACGTGCCGCCGTCCAGGCATTGACCTCGTTTCGTACCGTATCCATGTTTCGGTGTGTACACAAATGCCAGCTTGTCCAATAGGGCGCGTGCAACCTGTGGCTCAAATGCTTTATACAGGGATGCGCCTGTATGCGTGTTCAAGTTATCCATCACCAAAGTAATGCGTTTGGCATTCGCAAAATCTTTCTTGTAGCGCGCAAAATTATGGTCGTACTTTTCCCCAAATTATTCATCATACGATTCAGCTAAAATCGGGCTGGTTTTCCACACTCTGGTCATAACAAAAAATCGCTTTCCCACTTTAAAATCGTACGCTCTGCCAGACTGCGCCATACCTTTTCCCGAATTGCCATCGTCCATTTTGTGCGTGCCGAGTGTTGGTGCCTGCTTATGACGCCCTTGGCAAAACGCCCCGCGCATCATTTTTGATGCGCGGGACGATAGCGTTGATTTTCCGGGTTATACTGACGCCGCGTAGCGGCGTCAGTCGGCTTGCTGTTTGATCAGCTCTTCAATCGGTAGGCGGGCTGTGGGCACGGCGCCTTGAGCAACACCCGGTAATCGACGAGCTTGCGTTGCAGCTTGTGGAGCCATCGCCAGGCATTGCGCGACTCGGTGGTCTGCGTGGCCGCCCGATACGCGTGTTGGGTCGTGCGCCCACCGAGAAAAGCAAACAGAAATGCGGTCAGATGAACCGTGGTGTAGTGAAGAAAGGCCAACTCTGTGGACAGATAGAGCCGGAGGGTACGCCCGCACCCGGAACGTCCGTGTCGATTAGAGCAAAAGATGTGCTTACCGACGGTGCGCCTCTCACCCTGATACTGTTTTTTGTAGACGAAGCCATGTGACACCCACTGATCCTGCTTTGAGCAATGCCGACACGGGATCAGATCCGGTCGGGAATCCAGCGACAGGGTAAACTTATGGAGGGTGTCGAGATCATCGAAATAGCGTTTCATTCGACCTATTTTAACGGGTCAAGCCAAATAATTGACAGGTGCTCAGTCCAGCATCCAGAATTCCACACACAAATCTGAATCACCAAATTACTGTTATAACGTGCCACTCACCTTGCAGTAGTTTGGTTGAAATCAGGGGGATCGGGCAGGTTTAATTTGGGAAATAACACCCTTTTCCCTGACGGGGAAGCCTCAGATACCGAAATTTGACAAGCTCCCGCTGAATCCAGCGGTACAAGGTGAGGCGCTTGCGCCGAGAGGGTGCCCTGGGGCAGCAGGCATCTTTGTCGCTGATGACCGAAAAGGCCACCGCCTGGGTGCCGGACAGAAAACCCTTCAGTTGGCCAATGGTCGTTAAGTCTTCGAGTTTCATGATGGTTCTCATCCTCCCATCATGAACGGAACCTGATCCCGCTTCGCCTCAGGGCGCCTACTTTTGGCAGCTCGCCCAGACTCATTTCATATTAGACAAGGCTTTTCCTTGTAAAACAAGGAAAAGCCGTCTATAGTGAGAACAGCTACAGATTTTGTTATTCGCAGTTTTGGTTGTTACCTTCGCGTTACCCCCATGAATGTTTCCTTTCATTACCTGTACGCGACTCACTAACTTGTTTAATTTATTTAAGGTAAAAAGCGATATGGCTACAGGTACTGTAAAGTGGTTCAACGAATCCAAAGGTTTTGGTTTTATTTCTCAGGATGCCGGCGGCGACGATGTGTTTGTACACTTCAATGCGATCCAGG